>Ga0070697_100004955_pt1 | contig 10221 bp, 8 predicted proteins | sample KBSK1501metaG_FD_65475 | JGI IMG/M metagenome (GOLD analysis project Ga0070697, IMG submission 65475) | Corn, switchgrass and miscanthus rhizosphere microbial communities from Kellogg Biological Station, Michigan, USA - KBS K1-50-1 metaG | ecosystem: Host-associated > Plants > Roots >... | reverse complement strand
AAGGGAGACCAGCAACTGCGATCCGTATCCCTGTCGTACTCTGTGGCGCTCCAGGCGTTAGAACCAAAATCCTCTCCACGAAGAAGTAGGGGCCTGGATGCAAGCACCGATCGAGGTCTCACGGAGAAGAGTGGAGAAGTGTTTTTGCTTGACATCCTCTCTCATAGGATGAGCGTTATGGCGAGTAGAGTCGAGAGCAGGCGCAGTGGCTTTAGCCTCCCGGTGGCTGTTGGGGTGCTTTCGCATGACCCGCCTCAATCCGGTTTGGCGTAACTCTGTTTCCTGTTCCCGCTCATCGAACCGGACTGGCAGATTTCCCGCATCCGGCTCTCGGAAAAGACTCACGCGTTCGCCCACGGATGGTTCGCGGTCCGGTGTGGTAACTCGACCAAGCCATACACAGAGTGCAGAGACGCTTCCGGAAATCGTTTGTATGCCGGTCGCGGCTCTTTGTGTTTGTCGCATAACCACCGACGCAGCCTCCGGCGGGCGTGGAAATCGACCGCACTGTAGGCTTGGCTGACTGGCCCCAGAGAGAAGTAGTCGGCCCCACAATCAACATCCGATTGAGTCTGTCCACCACTGTCTTCGAATCTTGCCAGACTTTGTCACGTCCGGTTTGGTCGCTGATATCTCGACAGATACGCTGCACTCGTTGCTTCGAGGATACCGTGACTAAATAGACTCGCCCCCTCTTCATCGAGTAACACCGCCCGAACGTAAACCCCAGAAAGTCGAACTTCTCTTCCGGCAGCTTGCAGACCCGCGTCTTCTTTTTCGTTCACCGTCAACTTCAGCTTAATCATCAGAAGGATAGCTCTTTAGGTCAGCAATCGAGAGTGATGCAGGTTGATGAACCATGCCGCCTACGAGAGGCGCCAGTCCGCGAACCCGCCGCCTGGAGGCGCTTAAAGTCTTCCGAGAAAGGGGCAAGTTCGTTTGGAAATGGGCGCGGCGAAATTCGGTTCCGAGGGAATTCTCGCGCGAGTGAGTGCCTCGTCAGCAGCCGCTGCGACGCATAAGTCAGCGTTTCGCCAAGCCCGCAGAGTCCTCCATGGTCGAGAGGAACCAGTCCATATGGAGTCAGTTCGTCGGCCAACTATTTACCAGGAAGCAATTCATTAATTGCGAGGACATAAGTCGTCACCTTGTCGAGTTTGATGTTTGAACGCGAAGAAACAAGAACGACCGAGCCGTCTGCGCCGCTCGCTGATTTCACATTCTTCATTAGAACTCGTCCCTTAGAGGTGACCGATGCTGGTGCATCCACGTTCACACCATTGTCCTGCTGAGTCGACAACCGCTGAGCTGGATTCGGTGGATCGGTGGTATCGACGGTGGGATTGACTCCGCCCCAATTCCTTTTGTCGCCCGGCGGTCCATAGGAGAGGTCTGGAGGCACCATCGGCGCCGGCGGATAATACCACGCCGTCAAATACACCTTGAATTTCGCCTCGCCATTTTTCCATTGCGCCAAATCCATGCGAATCGCAAGCCGCGACGGCGAATTTCCTGATTTCGCCACCGACTGGGTTACCTCGCCCGAAATCACCGCGCCCCGCGGAAGCACTCCGCCCTTAATCATCGTGGCCATCACCAGCCGCGCTTCCACCTTTGTTCCCACGGCGGTCTTTCCCGCTTCTACAGTCTGCCGCAGGACGATCGGCAGTTCGCATTCAACACAACCATCGGCAGCGCTCGTCCGCGTATCTACAAGAGAAGAGGCTCGAGCCCCCTGTACCTTTTGAGCCTTGGGAACTTGACCTAGAAGAACAGCTGAGCCGAGAACAATGGCGCACGCCGCAGGACCTGCTGCTTTGATTTTGCGAAACATCACTCCTCCGGGAGCCAACTCGAAGGCAAGAGAACTTGCGCCCGAAATTATACCGCGCCTGTGAAATCCAGCTGTCGCCTGCGACTGTCAAAGACCTCACAGTTAAGGCGTGATACTTTGCTTACCGCGTCTCGACAATACTCTTCCACTTCGGGAAGGGAGTCGAAAATTCCGGTTGCGACTGTTTCACGGCCATCACCTACGCTGAAATTGCAGGAGCTGCCACGCTGCTTTCCGCTAACAGGCGTTAGCGCAAGCTTGCGCCGTTTCTTCGCCCCCTCAGCAGCCCATTGCGCTGAACATCCGCCTAAGGGTCTGCCTCACAGTAGCGACCCCCTTGACAGCCTTTCAGGTGTAATTCAAAAGCGCCTGAGTATAGCATCGTCAACGTACACGGAAACCTGCCCCGCCGCTCAACTTGGACGGCAGGGCGTATGCTTAGTGGGGCGGTTGGCGTGGTTGCGGGGGGCCCAGGAGATGAAAAGCGAGAGACATGGGATTGGCCGGATTGCCGAGCTGGCCAATGTTGCGATCGGGACGGTTGATCGCGCCCTGCACGGACGCAACGGAATCAAGGAATCAACCCGGCATCACATCCTGCAAATCGCAAGGCAAATCGGTTACAGGCCGAACCTGGCGGCGCGCGCTCTGTCGGTTTCGAAGAGCGGCGTCCGCATCGGTGTTTGCATACCCTGCGAGATCCGATTCTTCTACGATCAGCTCTGGAGCGGTGTGCTGGAGGAAGCTCATCGAGTCGCACAGCTAGGTGTCGAATTGCTGAACCGCCCGGTGCCCAGCCTTGGCGTAGGGAACACCGAAGCTTTCGAAGAGCTGGTGGAGAGCGGCGTTCAGGGAATCATCCTTACAGCGGGAGATCCGGAGGGTCTCAAGCCTCTTATCGACAGCGCGGAGGAAAAAGGTATCCACGTAGTTTGCCTATCCACCGATTCTCCCGAAAGCCGGAGGTCAACCGTTATCTGTGTGGAACCGCGGCTGAATGGATGTCTGGCCGGCGAGTTAATGGGAAAGTTTGTTCCTCCGGGTTCGAAAGTGGCCCTCATTGCGGGCATGCTGAGTGCGGAAGATCATCGCAGGAAGACGGATGGCTTCTCCGAGGCCTTTCAACGGCATTGCCCGGAAGGAACGATAGTAACGGTCATTGAAGGGCACGAAGACGAGGACGAGAGCTTTCAAAAGACGTTTGACCTTCTCGGCCGGGTTCCGGCGCTGGCTGGACTTTATGTGAACACGGTCAACTGTCTTCCGGTCTGCCGTGCGCTGGGGGCCCACGGACTGGCGGGAAAGGTGAAACTAATCACTACCGATCTGTTCGCGGACATGGCTCCGTATTTTCACAAAGGCACAATAACGGCCTCGATCTATCAGCAACCACATCTCCAGGGTCAGACAGCTGTGCGGCTTATGGCTGATCACCTCACCAACAAGATTCCTTTCCCTCCTACCGTTTATTTCAGCCCAGGCGTAGTGATGTCAACCAACTTGAATCTGTTTCGGGAAATGAGAATTCCGGACTTCACCTTCGACGACTCGGTGCTCCTGGGGCGGGCCGCTCTGTAGGCGTGCTCGACCGTGACACCGGCTGCCTAACTCCATTGTTTGGCTATTTCTGGCTGCCGATGAACCAACCTGTCCACCCCTTTGGACTGGCGGGAAGCCCCTTCTGGTCGGCCCGGTGCCTGTGCCGATTCAGGAAGTGATGCTCTCGACACAAAAATTTTCTTGACAGTCTTCTACGAATACAGGTACAAGCTGTCCTGCATCGTTAACGTTAACGGAATCCGGTTGGCAAGGTCGGGATCCTAGCGGTAACGGGAAGTGATTTTGGGCCGGAGGGACCGATATGACTAGTGTCCCACGAAACGAATCCCAGCAGCAGTTGGCTGACTGATTTTGAGTGATCTTTTTGATTTAGTCCTCCCTCAGGGAGGAAACCTTCACAGGAGGCGCGCCGTGAAATACTCGTCCTCGTTCGCCGAGTGCATTTCGCAACGTATGCGGTGGCTATTGGTTCTTTCCGGGCTGGTCTTGGCCATGTCCCTGCAGGTCTTTGCCCAGGAAGCAACTGTTGTAGGAACGGTGACCGATCCAACCGGCGCCGCTCTACCGAATGTTTCGGTAACTCTCACAAACACAGACACAGGTCTCAGCACGAAGGCCACCACGAGCGCAGACGGCCAGTATGTGGCGCCTAATCTTCACATCGGCCATTACACTGTAAACGTTACCGTGTCAGGGTTCAGGCCTGCCGAGAGGAGGGGCTTGGTGCTGAATGTGGGCGACCGCGATCGCGTGGACTTCCAGATGCAGGTCGGCCAGGCGACCGAAATGATAACCGTGGAAGCCAATGCGGTTGCCGTACAGACAGATAGCGGGGAAGTCAGCAACCTGATCACCGGCCAGCAGATATCGAACCTCGCCGTCAACGGCACGAGCCTGTTCCAACTTGCTGCATTGGCTCCCGGAGCATCGAACGATATCACCAATTACAAGGATGTCCCCGTGGGTGGCGATACGAGCGTCAGCTTCAATGGCCAGCGCACCGCCCACAATGTGTTCATAGTAGATGGCGGTGAGAACTACGACCGCGGTTGCGGAGGCTGCGTAACTACGGCCCCTTCCAGCGAGTCGATGGCTGAGTTCCGCCAATTGACTTCGAACTACGGCGCCGACTATGGCCTCTCTTCTGCCGGAACCGTCACCATGGTGCTTAAGTCCGGGACCAGCAGGCTGCATGGCTCGGCATGGGAAAACAACCGCAATGACGCCTTTGATGCTCGCAACTACTTTTTCCCGGCTCCGAACAAAAAACAAGAATTGCGCATGAACATCTTCGGCTTCAATATCGGCGGCCCTGTCACCTTCGGCCACCTCTACAACCCGGACAAAAACAAGACCTTCTTCTTTTACAACATGGAGTGGCGCAGATACATCGACGGCGGGTCAACCAACCAGACGGTTCCCGATCCCGCAACTTACGGCGGCGACTTCAGCTCGGTTACCGATCCAATCCTGGTTCCCACTGCAGCCAGAGTGGCTCCTTCCGTTTTGTTTGCCAACTGTCCGGGCGGAGTCGCGCCAGCCGGCGTCGTGCAAGGCGCGCAATTCCCAGGTAACGTGATACCGGGCTGTATGATCCAGCCAAACGCGACTTCGTTGCTCGGTACGGGCTTTTTGCCGCGGCCAAACTCAGGCATCGGCAACGGTGTCGGGAGCTTCGTGGGCGGCTCCAACACTCCGACGAAGCTGAAGGAGGAGACCGTCCGCATCGATCACACCTTCTCCAGCAAATTCTCCGTGTTCGGTCACTTTATTGCCGAGCAAATCTCACAAGGCTACAACACGGCTCAGTGGAGCGGTGACAACCTGCCTACGGTTGGAGACACGTTCAACAATCCAGCTTACAGCTATGTCATTCACGCCACCCACACCATTAGCCCGTCGCTTCTCAACGAAATCGCCTTCAACTACAACGGCAACCGCATCAACATCACTCCCTTTGCCGCCACCGGGATGACGAGTCTCGCACTTCCGAGCGGATACGATGCGACCAACTCGCGTTTGTTCACGGGGCCGAATAACCTGAATCGCATTCCCAACATCACCCTCAATCATCAAAGCAATGCGAACTTCCAGATCGCCAGCTGGCCGTGGGTCAACCGCGCTGACGGTTACCAGGTCCGCGACGACGTCTCCTGGACCAAAGGTGCGCACCAGTTCAAGATCGGCGGAAGCTGGGCGCGCTACAAGAAAGTCCAGGACCTTTTCGGAACGACCCAGGGAGCATTCACGTTCGAGGGCGCAGATGCCCAGAGTTTCACCGGAAACAGCTTCGCTGACTTCCTGCTTGGCACCGCCGCCTCTTATAACGAGCTTGGCGTCCAGGACCACGGCAACTGGCCTAACATTTCCTACGCCGCGTACATTCAAGACAACTGGCGCGCAACTCACCGGCTGACCCTGAACCTCGGCCTACGCTGGGATGGGGCGCCTCACACGTACGAATCCAACAACCGCATGGGGAATTTCTATCCCAAGCTTTACGATCCGTCCCAGGCCGCTACATTCGATACTCAAGGGAATATCTGCAGCGGTCCAACGGACCCCGGCTGCAGCGCCGCAAGCCCTGGACTCGGCACCAGCCCGAACCAGATCCTGGCGGGCATCCCCTTGTACCTCAACGGAATCGGAACGCCTGAGAAGAATGGCGTACCCAAGGGTCTGGTGAACGATCATTGGGCCATGTTCGGTCCGCGGATCGGTTTTGCCTATGACCTAACCGGTAGCGGCAAGACGGTCATTCGCGGCGGGTTCGGCATAATGTACGAACGCATTCAAGGCAACGATATGTACAATGCCGGGCCGAACATCCCGTTCAGTCTGAACGTTAACCTGAACAACGTACAGTTACAAGACCCGAACATCCTGCTTCAGACCGGTGCTGCGCCCACGTTCCAGACCATCAAGGCGGCGGATATCATTGGTCTGGACATCAACGGTTACAAGCCGACGACCAGCATGCAATACAGTGCCGGCGTTCAGCATTCGTTCGGCGCCAAGACCGTTCTGTCTGTCTCTTACGTAGGCAATCAGAACCGGCACTTGAACGACTATCTAAACAGTAACCTGCCTTCGCTGAGCGATCTCGCGCTCATGACGGGAGGCACTCTTAACTACCAGCAGGCGCCTAGCCTTCGGTACAAAGGGTTCAGAGCGATTAGTCAGTCCAGGAACGAGGCGAATGGGCACTACAACTCCATGCAGATTGATTTGAACTCGCAAGCCAGCAAGGACTTGCAGCTTCGAGCCTTCTACACCCTTTCCCGTTCCATCGACCCAACCACCGGTGGCAGCGGTCAGGACTTGAATGGTGTCACGAACCCATATCTGGGGTGGCGGTACGATCTTGGGCCGAGTCAATTCGACCGGCTCCACAACTTCTCCGCCAACTTCATCTACAACATCCCGGTTCTGCGCAACAGCTCGAACGGCCTGGTGAAGTCTCTGGTCGGTGGCTGGGCGGTGTCGGGGATCATTACGATCGAGTCGGGCCTGCCATGGAACATCAACGGGGGCAGCAATCTCGTTTGCGGCGCCAACTGCCCCACGGGGAGCAATCGGCCCAACATAAACGGCAGCATCAGCTATATGCATAAGCCGGTGGCGTCCACGGACCCCTTCCAGCGCATCCAGTACTTCGATACCTCGGTGTTTTCGACTCCCGCACCCGGCACCTGGGGCAACCTCAGCCACAACGCTCTGCGCGGACCGGGCCGCGACAACTGGAACCTTTCTCTCTTCAAAACCTTCGCCTTCAGCGAGAGTACCGGGTTGCAGCTTAAGTTGGAGACCTTCAACACCTTCAACCACACCCAGTTCCAGAACGTTGATGTGGGTCTCGGCGACAGTCGCTTCGGCCAGTTCACGTCGGCCTACCCTGCGAGAATCGTCCAGCTCGCCGGGAAGGTTTACTTCTAACCTCTAACCGAGAGCCCTCCCGTCCCGCTCGCAGCTTGCTGCGAGCGGGACGACGGTTTTACGACAAACTTCAGTTGCTCCAAAAGCTCGCATCGAACCACGGTGCGAGCTTTTTATTATTAGAATGAAGTCCAAGCGGAGCCCGACAGTGCTCCCAGGGTGAGCAGCCCTGAAGCTGACAGCAGGAATCTGGACTTACTTTGTGGGTGGGTCTGCCGCAGCCAAGACGTAAGTCGTCAGTTTATACAAGTTGATATTGATCTTCTGGGACACAAGCGCGACGCCGCCATCAGCTGTGGGCTCAAGTTCCACGTTTTTCATCGGACAGGCCCGGCTCGAGATCGTGGGAAAATCCGGGATGGCAGTGACTCGCTTCTGAGCCGCTGCCCGGAAATGGTCGGTACGCGGTGAAGCTGACAGTGCAAATCTGAGCTTACTTTGCTGAGGATTCTTCGGCTGCAAAGACGTAAGTCGTCATTTTAAACAACTTGATATTCGCATGCTCGGACACAAGCGCGATACCCCCGTTACTTGTGGGTTCAAGTACCACATTTTTCATTCGGACAGGCCGACTCGGGAGGATGGCAACCTCCGGCATGGCCCCTTGATTGGCTTCTGAGCCGCCGCCCGGAAATGGTCGGGACATCGGGGACTCCGACTGGTTGGGTCCATTCAAGGTCCTGGAGTCCGGATCCGGAGATTCGTACGGCAGATTCGGCACTGCCTGCCCGGTCGTGGGGTAATACAAGGGCATCAAATAAGCATTGAGGGGAGCCCATCCGCCATCCCAGCTTACTGTGTTCATGCGGATCGCGAGCCGCGCTCGGTCCTTCCCCCTCTTGGATTCGGATTCAACAACCACCCCAGATGCGACCGCATTCTTGGGGATTAGCGCGCCATAAAACTGGGTGGCGGCCGCAAGTTTTCCCTGAACTTGAGTTCCCGCTGGAGTTTTTCCGGCTTCGACACTCTGCTGCAGAACCATGGGGAACTCGCGCAAGACGGGGGGAGGAGAAGCCTGGTGACTCTGCTGGCCAATCGAAGCCGCAGAGCAAAACGCAAGTATCGCTCCTTGTGCGACTAACCTTCGAGTCAACATCGGTTTTGCTTCCCTTGCGTTATCGCAGGAGAAAAGTATACCCCCGGACCGTCAGATTCAGATAGCCCAAATGTTTGAGTTGTAGCAACTGCTGTCCAAATAAGCCGGGATCGAGGAGCGAGAGTAAGGGAAATTGGGGCATTTTCTGCTTCTCGAGGGGTCACAGGTTGAGGTTGCCATTCTGCTGTCCAAGTTGGTCACCAAGAAAGCGGGATCTGCTCGGCGATGTGTGTGAGCAGGGGCCAGGGGCTGAAAGGGCTGATCGATCCGAGCACGGCTGGCAGCGGATTTGACCTGAACCAAGTTTCCAACTCGTATGCTGGTTGGAAGTATGACGGTGGGCCGTCCCTCGCGGATCGTACGCACATTGTGATGATCGCCGCGTTTTGCGCTTTGCGGCCAGGAGAGATTTTCGGGCTTCTCTGGTCGTCGTGGAAGGGGGATCATTTCCAAATCGAAGGTACGGCTTGGCGCGGAACCTTGCGGCACGGCAAAGCGAAGACCAGGGGCAGCAAAGCCCCAGTAACTGTGTCGGACGCCATCATTCCGCTACTTCAGGTGTGGCACGAGCAGAATGCGGCTGCCGGACCGGAGGATTTGATTTTCCCGAGCGAGAAGGGTACGCCAATCCGCCCGGAGAACTGGCTGCGCCGGCGAGTCAAGCCAATTGCACGAGCCTTGAAGATCAGGGTTCCGGTGAATTTTCAGGTGTTCCGTCGAACCTTTGCGACCAACGCCCAGGGCATGGGGAATCCGAAGGATGTTCAAACGCACTTGCGTCACAAATCAGCGGCAACAATCAATCCATCTCGGGTGGGAATCATTACGACCAACGTACCGCTTAACTGCAGCGGCTGAACTAGGCACAACGATGCCGCGAGAACTATCGTTAGCATTCTCACATTTTTATCCTTTCACGCCGCACGCCTCTCTGCCAATCAAGCGGCCTCATCGAGAAACACCCGAGGTCAGCCCGCGGGCACCATCGCGAAAATGATTGAGTCACGCTGCAAGCCGAAAGACCAGCGGCCATCGCGGGCGTGATTCTCAGCGTTTTGTGAATCCGCCCGAAATTGTAGTAGAACTGGTCTCATAAATGGTGGTTGAACCTAGTTAGCTATTTCTTGCGTGTCGAAACACAGGCAGAAGGAGGGCATGCAAATCTTGCTCAGGTATTTATGAGCGATTACTCATGGCGCAGCGCCGCCATGGGATCGACGCAGGCGGCGCGGACCGACGGGATGTACGCTGCTAAGAGGCCAGTCATCGCAACCGAGATGCAAACCAACAAGAGCACTAGCGGATCGCGAGGCTGGACGCCATATAACATCGTATCGAGTACTGGCGCAGATGCAAGCGAGACCACGACGCCAATTGCAATCCCAGTTGACAATAGAGCCGCAGCCTCGCGCAATACCATCCGCATCACGGCGCCTCGTTGAGCCCCGAGAGCCAATCGTATGCCGATTTCCCGCGTCCGCCGTGATACCGAGTATGCCATCACTCCGTAAAGCCCAACCACCGTCAGAATCAGTGCCAACCCCGCGAAGGTGCCGAGGAGGATCAGGGCGAATCGCGGCTGAGCAACTTGCAGCGAAAGCAACTCCGTCATCGTTCGCACGTCCGTCACCGGAATATCTCGATCCATCGACGTGACAATCCGCCTTGCTTCCAGCTCGATGCTTCTCGGGTCCTCCGACGTTCGCAACACCGAGCGAAGACAGCACCAGGTCGGCATTTGACTTGCAGGGAGATACATTGCAGGGGGCATCTCACGTTGTGTGGCAAAGTG
>Ga0070697_100004953_pt1 | contig 10223 bp, 2 predicted proteins | sample KBSK1501metaG_FD_65475 | JGI IMG/M metagenome (GOLD analysis project Ga0070697, IMG submission 65475) | Corn, switchgrass and miscanthus rhizosphere microbial communities from Kellogg Biological Station, Michigan, USA - KBS K1-50-1 metaG | ecosystem: Host-associated > Plants > Roots >... | reverse complement strand
CCGGCGCCTGCGGCCCTCGGCGGTCAGCCCGCCGCCTTGCGCGTACCGCATGCACTTTGCATACCGCCGGAAGCCGCCCACGTCAGCCCCTGCGGACATCACCAATTAAAGATCTTTAGTCATCGATCAGCTACTGGTGGCAGAAGCTGGCTGGGGTCGCCGCTCCACAACAGGGCCAGTTCGTCCCGGGCCCTGGTCGCGGCGACGTAAAGGAGTGACCGCTCACGCAGGAGGGCGTCTGCCCAGGCGTCCTCCGCGTACTGCTCGTCCCGCAGCGGCCGGGGGATCGCTCCCTGGTCAATGCCGAACAGCAGGATCTTGGAGAACTCCGTCCCCTTGGCCCGGTGCATCGTCATCACGACCGGCTGGCCCGGCTTGATGTGCTCCCGGTCAACAGCCCGGATCGTCGCACCGCGCTCAGCCAAGCCGGTGACCACACGGTCGCGCTGCCGCTGCTCCCGGACGAGAACCGCGACGGTCTCGGGCGCGTCGGTCTCCGCGACCCACGACCGGATAAGGTCCGCCGCCTGGTCGAGTTCTTCGGACAGCGTCGCGCACGGGATCAGCCGCGGCACTGGGCCGCTGCGCGCTGACCGGTAGGCGGAGGAAGACTCCGCGGCGTCTTCGAGATCAACGTACGTACCTCCGCGCAGCACGTTGATGGCGTACGCCAGGTTCTGCGCGGTGGTCCGGTAGTTCAGGGTCAGCCGCTGAGACCGGCCAACGATGCGGATGCCGAACTGCGAGAGCACGATGCGCTGGCCGTAGATGCGCTGATGTGAGTCCTCGGCGATGAACAGGTCGTCCGCGTGCTCGCCGACCAGTGCCCGCATGAGCTGCCAGTGGGCGGGACCGAGGTCTTGCCCCTCGTCCACGAGCACGTGGTCGGCGACGAACACACCCTGCGTGGAAGCGACCCGCCGCAGGTGCGCCGCCGCGATGGTCGCCGCCTCGGCGAAGTCAACGGATCCGGCGATGCGCGCCTGCGCCCGGTATGCCTCGATGACACCCCAGACGGCGGCGCGCTTGGCCCGGTCCAAGGCGACGCCGCGGCCTGGCCGCCGCACCTTGTAGTACGCCTCCCGGCTGGTGATCCGGTTCGGGAGCACGATCTGGGCGTATTCGGCGGTCAGGAACTGAATGCTGCGCAACGCGGTCGGCAGTGCCCCGCCGGCCGCGTCAACCGCGTCCCGCCAGGCGGTGCCCGGCGTACGTCCGTTGATCTGTACAGTGGCCGTTCCGAGGACGGCCTCCGCATCGGCTGCAATCTCCGTTCCCGCCCGCCGCAGAACCGCACTCGCCAGAGCGTCGATGCCATATACGGAGACGCCAGGTTCCGCGAGGCCGACTGCGTATGGCAATCCAGGGTCCAGACGAGCAAGATCGGTCCGCAACTGATCGGCGAGGTTGGTGGTGAAGGTGGTCAGCAGCACCCTTGAATCGGGTGAACGGCGGGCGAGCATGCGTGCCCGGTGCACCAACACGACGGTCTTGCCAGTGCCCGCGCCCCCGGACAGCCGGAATGGCCCGGCATACGAGCGCTCGGCGTACTTGCGCTGCTCGGGGTGGAGGAACACCCGCCACGCCCCGAAGTCGCCGCCCTCGATCACCCGGCGCAACTCCGCGTTGTTCTCGATCCATGCGAACGACATCTTCGCGGCCGGATGGCGTAGCCCTTCGATCAGGCGGTCATCCTCGGTCGCTGCCCCGGAAACCGGTGGCGTGCCCAGGCTCAGCTTGTCCTGAACCTCCGCGACGGACGAGCCGGTCGCCAGGTCAAGCAGCGCGAGCCCTTGCCACTCCACGGCGTTCTCGGCGAGCGTCATGAGCGCGTTCTCGTCAATCGCCGCCAGTGCCCGGGCGGCGAGCGTCTCGTCGATCCCGAGAATGTCAACGAGGGCCTTGCGGTCAAGCCCAATAGACACCAGCAATGGCGCGGGCGCCGCCGGAGCGGCAGGAGCGACCGGGTACATCACATCCGGTTCCGGAGCGACGGTGGTGAGCTCGGTGACGCCGTTGACGGGGTTCCAGGTAAGCCGCGTCTTCTTGGCAACCGCGATCGCGTCGTCGTGCGGCCAGATGCCGTAGAACACATACGCCGGCTCACCCTTGCCCGGGATCCGGAACAGGACGGCCCGGAATGACTGGTCGACCCGCCCGGTGCGGACCTTGTCGTCCGCACTGTGAGCGATCGGCTCAATGTGCAGGCCAAGGCTGGTGTCGTCCTCAGCCAGCTTCTCAAGAAAGGCATACGCCTTCTTCCTCAGAGAAGGCTCCAGCTTGCTCGCCGGTTTCGACATGATGATGGTCGGCATCAGGCAGCCTTTCTCAATGCTTTGAGGACGGCATCCGGATCATCGCCGTCGAACACTCGCCACTTCGCCATCTCCAGGACTTGCCGGTCTCCGGCGTCGATGTCCAGGCAGACGGCTATCTTCTTGTCCGGCCAGGCGAAGTCGACTGGTATCCCGTCCTCTGCCTCGTAGCCCACAACGGGCCCTGGGACCCGTTCTTCCGAGTCCTGCTGAGCGAGGCGCGCGAGGTTCTCGACGAAGGCCTGTTCCGTGACACTGATCGTCTGATCATGTGCGGACTGCCACTCGCGATCCATGACAAGATCAAATTCGATATCCCGAACGATCCGTGGCTCCGCGTGACCCGCCTTGGCTTCTGCTTCCGCGTCGGTAAGTGCGGTGATGATAGTGGGCTGCTCTCGAAGGTTGAGGGCGTTGGAGATGCGCAGCCACTCGCGCCAGCCGTCGGCCGCCTGATCCTTGTCAGCCAGCTGATCCGTTCGGTCATCGACCACCAGCACCATTTCGAGGACTGCCCCTTTCGCCCTGGTAAGGCAGCCGACCGAGCCGTCATCCCACCACCAGGCGACACTGCCCGGGTCGCCAGCGGGGGGGACACGATCCGGGTCGAGCAGCAGGAGCGCGGCCTCGCCGGCCAGGTCCGCCGTTGCGTCCATTTGGAAGTGTCTGGCGCTCGGGGCGAAGAGGTAGGGGATCTGATTAGCCAGCCCTCGACGCCCGTCGACGTCCGGGTTCTGGATCCAGGCGAGCAGGAAATCGACGGGACCACGCCGGATGGCCTCCACGTTCTGCGGCCGGAACGTGGCACCGGACCTCATAAGTTCGGCGATCGCGCCATCGTTCAGCCATGCGGGCGCGCTGAAGATCACGCTCTCGGCCCGCGCCACGTCCTGCGCGGTAACGCCGAGCACGATGACGCCGCTGTCTCGCAGGTCCTGTCGCTTGCGCGCGTCGTCGGCGATCCGGTTGTGGGCCGGGCTGGCGTGGTACAGCCAGCCGTCGGTAAAGATGGCGACAGCTGGCAGGCCGCCCTGACTGGAACGGAGCAGGAAGTCCGGCCGGCAGCCATGCATCGGCACCTGCGGCTCGAGGGTCCACTGCCGGACGCCGCCGGGGAACGTGATGCTCAGCCGGTTTCCCATCGGTCCCGGCGTCTCCTTCACGGTCGCGCCAAGCGCCGCTACCCGCTCCGTGAATACTTTCCTGAAGCTCTGTTCCAGGTGTGATTCGGGGTTGCGCGGGCCCGGTTCATGCATGGTCAGCGACCAGCTCATCATGTCGCCCGGTGTCGCCTCTGGGGCGCCAGAGGTGAGGATTGCGCGCAGGTGCCGTTCCGCGGCCGACCGGGAGACGCGGCTGAGCCCGCCGACCGAGATCGGGGCGAACGGGACGAGGCACCGGTGGCAGGCGAGCCGCTGCTCGTGCTGGCAGGGGCAGTCGCGGACCTTTTCCCACGCCCGGTGCAACAGGTCCCACATCCGCTCCGGGTTGGCGAGTTCGGCGAGGTAGCCGGTGCCGCCCGGCACGATGTCGTGCAGCAGCAGCGCCTCGCTGGCTAGGCCGTCATGCCCGATGGGTTCGCTGATCGCCGCGATGTCGATGTGGTCGGGGCTGCCGCCAACCTGCTCGTGCAGGCCGAGCAGCAGCGCGGCGCCCAGGCTGGGAACGGCGAACTGGTCGCCGATGGTGACCGATTGCGGCAGCCGGATCACTGCCCCCTGCGTCGTCAGGGTCCGCCCGAGGGCGATGTTCCGCACGTGCTCGTCGGGGTCCTTGCGGTACCGGCACCAGGCGCGGTGCTCCTCCGGCCGGTTGGCGCCCGCGGCTCGGTCGAGCACACCGCATCCCTCGCAGACGCGGAACAGCGGGGCCTGGACCTGCTCGCCGGCGATCACACGTGAGGGGCCGTGCCCGGCCCTGCCTACGTTCACCCAGCGGACCACTAGTTGCCGCAGGTACTTGGTGCCGAAGTCGTAGTCGTTGACATACCACCGCTTGACCACGTTCTCCTGGTGGAGGTCAGCGCAGACGATGATGGTGTAGCGCTCCCTCGTACGCTCATCGTTGCGGTCGCTGATGGCGGCCTCGTCCCGCCGGACCTGCGACGAGACGCGGCTCAGTTCCACCACGTCCAGGCGGTGCTCCATCCCGGACAGCCCGGCCCCGCCGCACCGCGGGCACGTCGACGGAGCGTCGCCCTGGCCGGGCGCGCTCAGGTCGGCTGCGAACCCGCAGGTCTGGCAGTACGCCATGGTCCTGATCGACGAGTCGTCGGGCCCCAGATCCACGGCATCGATGAGAATTTCCAGACCCCGTGCGTAGAACGTCGCACCAGGCGCGAATTCGCGGAGCGCATTCGCCGCCGAGCGCGCGAAGCTTTCCGGTTCCGTGTGGTACTCCTGGGTTTCCGGGTCGATCCAGGTCACCGACACGTCGAGCGTGACCATGTCATCGATCAGCGTGTAGTTGGGCAGGATCCCGAACTCCTCCAGAACCGCGATCCAGTACTCGCCGGTAAGCCGCTGCGTCTGGTATCTGGTCACCGCGAGCGCGGCGCGCGCGGCCCGCAGCGCGCGGTGGTCGTCATCGCTCGCGGCCGGGCTCGCATCCCTGGTAATCAGGTCGGGCAGCGCCGCCTCGATGGCAGCCCGCCGGTGCGCGAGCCCCTCGACCGCGGCCGCCCAGCGCTGCGACGCGTCGTACAGGTGCGCGGCGAGGCCGCTCGTGTTCGGCTCATTGTCAGCTGGGGTTGCCCAGCCGCGCAGGTTCTGCGCAGCGGCCCCGGCTAGATCGTCGAAGCACCCGAGGAACCGGTCCAGGTGACCGGCCGCACCGTCCTCGGCGAGCCGGATCAGCTCCCCGAGGAACGTCCCCGCGTCGGCGGACCCGAGCGCGGCACGGGCCCTGCGGGGGTGCGGCCGGTTCTCCTCGCGGGCAAAGTAATCGACGAGGTGGGCGACGTACTGCCGCCGCAGGATCTCCTCGGCGGACAGGTAGGTCGCGGGCGCGCGGACCTGGCCGTTGATCACCGACAGCGGGTCCTCGAGGCGGGCCAGCTGCTCGCCCCGGCCCGTGACGAAGGCGAGGTCGAGCGCGCTGCCGGTGAGGCGCCCGGCCCGGCCGACCCGCTGCAGGTAGGAGGCGACGGTCTTGGGCAGCGACGCGAGCAGCACGGCGGACAGGTCACCGATGTCGATGCCCATCTCCAAGGTGGGTGTGGCGACGAGCACGTTCGGCGCGTTCGGGTCACTGACCGATTGCTTGAACTCGCTCTCGTACCGCAGCCGGGTCTGGTCGGGGACCAGGCTCGTGTGCTCCCGTGCGACGATCCGCCGCATGTCCGCCGACGCGTACAGGCGGCGATAGTAGTTGTCCGTCCTGGGTCCGCGATGCAGCGTGCCGGGGCAGCGCACGAGCAGGCATGGTGCCTCGTCGAGCTGGGCGACGACCGTGGCGGTGCCCGGCTGGTCCGTCCGGCAGACGTTACAGGTGAGCAAGTTGTCCCCGGCGGTCAGCTCGTGCGGCCAGGTCGGGCTGACGACGACCGCGCTCGCCGGAATGGTGAATACCGTGCCGCCGCCCTCGGTGGCAACTGTATGCAGGACATCGGCGCGGGCCAGCCGTTCCAGCAGTTGCCGGGCCAGGCGAGCACCGTGGCCGGCCGGGACGCCGAGGACCCGCTGGGTCCAGCGCGCGTACCAGGACTGAGGGCTACTGACTGCGTCGAGCAGCGGATCCTTGCCCTTGGCAGCAGGGCCGATCCTCGGGAACGCGGGCGCGGCGCGGCCTCGCGGGAACGCTGGCATGCCCTGCCCGCGCGGCCGTCCCCCCCAGATGAAGTAGCGGTTCCCGTCGTGCCGGATGAAGCTCTGGAACCATTCGTGTTCGATAGCGCCCTGCGTGCGCATGCGTTCGACAACGCCGCGGACCCATGCCACGAGCTGGCTGTCCGCCAGGTTGTTCAGGTCATTGTCGAGGGTGTCCGGGACGTCGGTGGCATCGAGCACTTCGCGGGCCATCCGGGCGAGAGCCGAAGGCTCACCGGCGTCAACCTCGACGACGGCACTGCCGGTCTGCTCCAGGGTGCGGCCGACGCGAGACTGCAGGCCGAACTCCAGAACCGCGTCGAACAGCAGCCGACGGCGGACCCGCGTCCGCACCCGGGCAGGGATGTCGCGGGCCCGGTCACGCTGCCAGAACGGCGCGAACTCGTTCCGCTCGACGAGGTCCGGCGGGATGATCCGGTACCGCGAGAACTGGTCGTCGCCGGCCTCCGCGATGGCCCGGTCGACAAGGGCGTCGAGCGAGACCTGCTGGTCGCCGACGGCGTGCCGCAGCAGCGCGCGCAGCGTAAGGGTATGAGAGCGGCTCTCCACGAACCCGGCGCGGTGCGCGGCATCCTGCACGCTGTCGGTGAAGACGAGCGCCTTCTTCTCACGTGGATCGAGGGCCTCGTCGCCGAACATGGTGGACAACGTCACCGATAGCAGCGTCGCGATCGCGCTGCCGAGGAACCGGATGCCGTCCTTCTGCTGGCAAGACGGGCAGGTGTCGTCCCTGGAGTTGTCGTCGGCGTCGAGGCCGACCTGGGTGAGTACCGGCAGGACCCAGCCGTCGCGGTAGTCCGGATCGTCGTCTGCGGGCGGGGACGACAGCAGCACCCGCTGCCCGATGGAGAACCAGCGCAAACCTTCGACTGTCTTACCGTCCGAGCCGGCCGGTTCACCGGGCACTGGGACGTGCTCGGCCTCGTTGGGCGCATAGATGAGCGCCCGAAACCGTCCCTCGCGGACGGCGTGGTTCCGCCTGATGGCGGTATCGTCCGAGTCGAGGGTGGAGCCGACGGCAGCGAGCCCGATGCCCCAGCCGGAACGCCCGCAGTGCCGGCAGTAGATGGCAGGGAAGGCGCTCTGCGTGGGCTCGACCTCCCCGAACTCGGGCAGGCTGGCCAGTTCCCCGTCATCGCTCCACAGGTAGCGTGCCGTGGAGCTCGCCACGCGGTCGAGACGGGTGAGTTCACGCACCCACAGATGCAGGTCTACGGAGAGCGCCGCACGCCCGGCGACGACCCGGACATGGCTGAGCGCCGCGACAAGGTGCGTGAGGAACGTTATCCGTTCGTCCTCGTCGCCGGTGGCTGGGCTGCTCGCTGGCTCGGGGAACAAGACCGCAGCGAGGTCGTTCAGGTGGACGGCCTGCTCTGCCGCCGACACTATCTCCCGGACGAGCGGATGAGCGCGGACGAGGGCGAGGAGCAGGTCAGCATCGTCGCCGATCTTGGCCGCTAGCGTGTCAGGGGCGGTGTCGTAGAGCACCCCGAGCAGGGCGAAGGTCCGGCTGGGGGCGTCGGTCCTGGGGAGTTCGGCCACGGTGGCGTTCGCGCTGGCGAGGTCGTCTCGTACGGGACGACGCGGCGTGAGCCCGAGAGCGGCGATGCGATCATCGGCACCGGCCGTCCACTCGGCGAGGTCGAGGCGAGACTCGGTGACGACGCTGCTCTCGTCGAAGTCGTCACCGAAGACGGTGCTCGCGAAGCCGATCATCTCCGCCGGGTCGCCCTGGTCCCCGAGCGTCGCGGAGGTGGCGACAGGGGTAACCCGGCCGAGTGGGCGGGTGCGTTCGGCGTCGGTGAGCGCGTCTTCAGTCAGGTGGCTCTTGAGCGTGAGGCCGAGGCGGCGCAACAGCATCGCAACGTCGGTGCCCTGCGCGCCGTCGTAGGTGTGGAACTCGTCGAGTACCAGGTACTGGAGGCTGCGCGCGCTCTGCTGCCAGATCGCCTTATCCTCATGGCGGAGTAGGAGCTGGTCCAGCATTTTGTAGTTCGTGAGCAGGATGTCTGGTGCGGCGTCGCGGATGATGGCCCGGTCGGTGATGAGGCCGTCGGCACTGACCTTCGTCCGCTGCGGACCGCCCTGCCCGGTGTAGAGAGCGGCGGTGATCCCGGCCAGTTCGTCGCGCGTTGTGAGCAGGTCGGCGAGGCGCTTGGCCTGGTCGTTGGCGAGGGCGTTCATCGGGTAGAGGATGAGCGCCTTCATTCCCGTTGCGCCGTCGCGGCGAGCGCGGAGGACATGGTCGAGGATCGGGTACAGGAACGCTTCGGTCTTACCGGACCCGGTGCCCGTGGTGACGAGGGTGGGGAGCGGGCGTGACTTGTCCGGACCTAGATCTGCGGTGCTGAGGCGCGCGAACGCTTCGGCCTGATGGCCGTAGGGGGTGAGATCGATGTCCCAGCCGAGAATGGACTGCCAGCCGTCGGCCGCAGCCTGGAAGGGAAGGCGCAGGCGAAGGAACGGCCCCTTGAAGATGCCGTGCTCCCGGTCACCGAGGAAATCGGTGAGCGCGAGCCGGGCGTCTGGATCGGCGAGGGCGAACGTGGTCGTGAGGTAGTCGAGGAGGCCGTCCTGGATCTCGCGTGCCTGGGCCGAAGGGAGTAGCTCGCTCATAGCGCGGCCAGCCGGCGCTCAAACTCGGCGTAGGCGGCCCGCATGTCGGCCTCCCGGTCGAGAAGGAGGAACGGGAGTTCGTAGATGTACGTGCGGCCAGCCTTGTTGGTCGCGGTCCGCTCGGCACCGGTGATCTTGTCGCCCTTCTTCCGCCACATGGAGAGAACTTCATAAGGCACAAGACGACCGTTCTGGTCGTAAACATAATCCCGGTGATCATATCCATACAGCACCGAGAACTGGGCACGATAGATCGCACAGAGCTGCTCTGCCGACACTTCAAGCATCAGTGCCGCGAGGGCATCTATCTCGACGAGGGCTTGTCTCCGGTCCTCGGCAATCCGGAGCGGAGTACTGGCTGTCCATGTCCTGGTTACCCTGCCCAAGGGCGGCCGATTGCTCCTCGGCCGTCCTCCCGCCCATCGATCAGCGGTGAACGCGTCCGCGTACGCATCGCTCCAAAGGCTTGTATAGGAATCGGTGATGCAGTTGAGTCGCAGGATACGCATGACCAGCGAAGTTTGCAGTGGATTGCCGAGAACTAGCGGCATGCGGTCGATAGTTGCCAGGTGGATATCACCCTTCGGTGCCGCACGTATAGCGAAATCCGCGATTAGCGATGAGAGGATCCCGCATGCCGCGCAGAGTGACTCGACGCTTCCTCCCGGAAGTCCGGCAGAGGAAACCGGATGCACATGGGCGGCTCCCGGAGGAATAAGCGCGGGGATTAGTGTGCGCTCTCCTACGTTGGCTGCCATTCGCCGCCAGGCGATCCTATAGTAGGCGCGAGCTGATCCCGTGTTCCAGTGATCGTAGTCGGCGTCGTATTTAGCCCGGGGCCCGGTCGGCTTGTATGCGGTAACCGGAACCGCATCCGTAGCCAGCGCCTCGAAATCGGTTGCTGACCAATCACCCTTACTCCTCATCGTCCGGTTTACCGATTTATACATCGGAGTTGACACGTAAAGGTGCGGCCCCTGCAGGATAACATCAGACCAGGAACTGGGGCCGCCCCATCGCGATTCGAAATAGCCTTTCCGGCGGTCGGTGGACTCGTCCCATCCGCGCGAGAACTCAAGCTTGAGCGAGCCTACACGAGGATGACGGGCCAGGACTGTTAGCACCTCGGCAACGGATCTGTTCACTGTGTAAACCATCCGAGACCGAGGAACCGGTACCGAATCGTCCTCCAGGATTGCGTGCCATATCTGCAGCGTTGCATCAGTGGCGTAGAGAATTCTAGCGCGATGCGGACGTAGGTCCCAGTTGCCATCCGGATCTTTGAGGCCTGGTTCGTCCCCGGACCCGTCATGTCTGAGCGAACGCTCGACGGTGTCTGGATGATAGAGCGAGGATGCCGTCAGGAATCCGACGCTTCCGGCGGAGCGGCCGTAGACATGTACGCCGTACCGCTGCTGATGGGCAATTTCATAAAGCTGGAGCTCGTTTATGAACTGCCAATGCC
>Ga0070697_100004951_pt1 | contig 10224 bp, 7 predicted proteins | sample KBSK1501metaG_FD_65475 | JGI IMG/M metagenome (GOLD analysis project Ga0070697, IMG submission 65475) | Corn, switchgrass and miscanthus rhizosphere microbial communities from Kellogg Biological Station, Michigan, USA - KBS K1-50-1 metaG | ecosystem: Host-associated > Plants > Roots >... | reverse complement strand
CCGTTTTGGGTCGTTGTTTTTACTCACCTCTTCGGTGAGTGCCGATGGGGTTATTTGTTTAATCATTATTGTCAGGTTGCTGCTCATCCAGCAGCCTGGCAATACCCATGGCATCTACCGAACTGTGTCCCCTTCCTTATGGGACTGGCATTTCTGTTCCTTAATTTGACGAGCATGGGCAGCCATCGGACGAAGTTGGACGCGATCCCTTCCCGTCAGTCATTCAGCGGAACGCTATGACAGCTTCCCTTGGGGGTAAAGCTTTCTCAAAACACAATCTGTTGGGTTTTTTTGTCGATCGGACTTGTTAGTCGTTCGCACCTGCGATACAAGGGTGAAAGTGTTTAGCCTCACCGTTCTCGGCAGTGGAAGTGGCGGTAACTGTGCTCTGGTGACTTCGGACCGTTGCCGGATTCTGATTGACGCTGGTTTCAGCGCAAGGCGAATCTCACAGAGGCTGCAATCGGTGGGTGTCGAGCCGGAGTCACTCGATGGCATCCTGCTCACGCACGAGCACAGTGATCATATCGCCGGCTTGAAAGTCTTCTGCGGAAAATTTGACGTGCCGGTTTATTGTAACTCGCTCACCGCGGAATACCTCTGCCGAGGGGGATTCGCAGAGGCCAACCGTTATAAGATCTTCTCCACCGGTTCTTCCTTTACGATTCAGGATATCGACGTTCAGGCATTTTACGTGCCTCATGATGCGGTCGATCCGGTCGCGTTTGTCCTGACCAGCGATCACGGTTCTGTCGGATTTCTCACCGATCTCGGCTATGCCCCGAAACTTGCCCGGGAGCGCATCCGCGAAGTGCACACTCTCGTCGTTGAGACCAATCATGATGAGCAGCGGTTGCAAGCTGACCCGAAGCGACCCTGGTCGGTCAAACAGCGGATTCTGTCCCGTCACGGACATCTTTCCAACGAAGCCGCGGCTGCGTTAGTGGCCGATATCGCCGGCGAAAATTTGCGACGGGTAATTCTGGGGCATTTGAGCCGCGAATGTAACTCTCCGGAGTTGGCCCTGGCTGCGGTGCGCCGGCTCGGTCTCGATTCTTTAGAACTTTATTGTGCCGAGCAAAACCAAGTGAGTCCGCAATTCCAGATCGGACAGCAACCCGTTGAGAGATCCTGGGAACGAGGTGATTGCCGCAGAACCGGTTGTTCATCCCTTGGTGAGCAGGTAAATCCAGTTGCCGGTGGCCGCGATGATCAGGAGCAGGCTGAATACCTGCTTGATCTTGGCTGGAACGTCGGTTAGGCGCAAGCGCGGTACTCCGAACCAGAGTGTGCCAATCGCGTACACGTCGAATAGCCCGATGCCGAGATAGGCGGTGAATATCATTGGGTTCAAGCGAAACCCGGACCCTAAATTTCCGTGGACCAGCGCGAGAGCGCATCGAGTCGATCCACAGGTGGGGCAAGGAAACCCGAACGTGTGTCGGACCCAACAATGCGGCCAGGGCAAACCCAATCCGAGCCAACAAAAGCACCCTATCGCTAGGATCACTGAGGCAAAGAGGAACCATGCCTCGAAGTTTATCTCCCCTGGTGCGCACGACCCGTTTATTCTGCGAATCCGCATCAGTACGAATAGCGTGACGATCCGTGTGAAGCCGCGATGGCGATAAAAATGAAAGAGCCAACCAAAACCAGACAGCAGAGCGCACCCGGCAAAATCATTGCAACAGCCGCTTTCCAGGTTTCAGTGCCATGCACCTTCTGTAGCCCGATAATACTTGCGATGTAGAAGAATACGAGTGCCGCGATCGAACCGACGCAAGGTACAAAAGCAAGCAAATGTGCGCAGTTGGAGTAGCACAATACTTTGTACGTTCCTTCGTAGCTCTTGTTGGAGCCTCCAAGCATCATGAGAATGAGATGGAATATTCCGGCAGCGACAAAGTTGAATCCGATCGCCATGGCAGCCAGAAATAGGAGACCAAAAGGGAGGATGATTTCTGCCATTCCAACGGATACGCCCGAGCGTTGTAAGTCGTTGGTGGCGCCCATGAATGGGATGTAAATAGCGTAAAAGAGGTAGGCCAACGCATACTGGATCACCAGTAGCATCAGATAAAACGTGGTCGGGCGCATCAATTGGCCATTGATAGGCAACCGCGAGAAAGTCGGGCCAGGTTCGAACAGCACTTCCCGGATGGTAGTGAAAAAAGCCGGGAAAAGTTTGACCTCTGGTCGTCGTTCCCAGGCTGGCGCGATAGCAGGACCTTCAGTCGTCGAGATTTCGTGACTTGGCGGCGGCGTCAACGGATATGCCTGAGCTGCTTCCACCGCGGTACTCGGTATGCGAACTCCCGGAAATTCCGACAATGGCTTCCATGTCTCCATACCTTCCTGCCAAGCCAGGTCGGTAGCGACGAATTGACCTTGGTCGAGACCGCGCTGGACTTCCTCTAGAGAGAAAGTGCCCAGATTTTGTCCCGATCGATTGATCCAAATCTTCATGCTGCATGCGTTGTAGAGGAAGAGCAGGGCGTGGTCAATCGCTGATGGTGATCGGTAATCGGTGATCAGTAATCAGTGATCGGTAATCAGTAATCAGTGATCGGTAATCAGTAATCAGTAATCGGTGATCTGTAATCAGTAGTCAGTAGTTGGTAAGCGGTAGGCGGTGATTGGTGAGTTTAGTGATTGGTGATTTGATTGGTGAGAGTGATTGGCCGCGTTTGTTGTCGCCGTTTTCGGTAGCGGCAACTGTCCCCCGAAGCACTGCGTGCCGTTACACTTAAAGGTTGCAACGGAGCGACTCGCTACACCTGCTCCAAAACCCAGTCGCCTTCGCGTAGTTTGCCCGAAAAGTGCGCCCATGGTGATGGCGAGCGGTGGCGACTGCGCCCTCCGGTGCGTCACACGAATCGCTTCGTTCGACCGCTTTGGCCGCAAAAGTTAGAGACCTAAAGAGGACAGTCGCCCTACCGAAGACGGCGGCGACAAACGCGGCCAATCACCGAATACCGATCACTGATTACTGATTACCGCTTATGGCTCCTCGACCTCCGGCCGATTCATGAGCGCAAGAATGTGCCTCCGTTTTGCGTCATAGGTGAGGGCATGGAAATTGCGGATTTCATCCAGGCGACGCGCCCCATTGAGCGAATCCAGGTAATGAGTGTAGCTGGCTGCCAACTCGGTCGTCTCAAGATAACGTGTGCGCAGGTTACGATCCTGATAGGCCTCGCCCGAACGAGATTCGAATAAGTGAAATCTCAGCCATCGCCGATCGGTGCGAGATACCTTTTGCGTGCGCCGGAAAAAGGCAACGAAAAGAAGCAAAACCAGGTAGGTATCTACCAGCCCTTGTAGTTCGAGATTGCGAGCAAAGTCTTCGCCGTCAATCCGGCGCAGGCCGGCCTTGAATTGCAGGGCGCCGTGTAACGCGTGATTAATCTCTTCTACAAACATGATTAACGAGCGAATATTTGAATCGGAAAGCCCGAAGCGGGGATCATGTCGCTCGAGTTGTTCGATGAGCCAACCGGAGTAGTAAATTCCTACGTACAAACGATCATCCGCTGTCCGCAGAAAGGTTCGGGCTAGATCACTGAGTTCCTGTGCTGCTGCGCCCGCCAATCGAGTCAGTTGACGACATCGGATTCGGTCAATCAGGCAATCCTCTAGATTAATGCCGACATTCGCGTAAGTGCGCTCAAACAACCGCTGCACCTCGCTAAAAAGAGTGGGACTCATAACGAAATGATCGGCTGCCCATAACGATGATCGCCCAGATCAAACAACTCATCGGCCAAGCGATTCAGAGCTAGACGGCAATCATGGAATTGATCAGCCAATTTCTCGAACACTGCAGAAAGTTGGAATTTTTTTGCCACTTCATGGCACGCGGCGTTGTGAAAGCTCGTCCGCCCTAGTTCTTCGTAAAAGGAAAAGCTGGGAGCCCCGCGTTGCGATCTTGATTCAACGTTCTCGTAAAAGATCCCGGTCAATAACAGCGAATAATTGCCGATATAGGTTCGAATCAAAAACGTCTGATAGGACGACGCGTTTTTTAGCGCCGCTAGCAGATCGGAGAGGTAAGCGGTTTGCAGCGCCTCTACTGGAGCCGACCATTGCCGCATCTCCGAGAATTTCTCAAGCAAAGCAGCAAGGTAATCGGCCATGGTTCGATCATCAATTTGGGTACGGCGCAACACCAACCTGGCTAAAATATAAAAATAGAATTGTGGAGAAATGACCAAGTTGCCTGGATTTTCCAGCACAGCTCGAGAAAGCGCCTCATGGTCGAGGATCTGATCGCGAACCTCCGGATCGGTAAGCAGATCGACTAGACTGACAGATTGGCTTTGGTTTCGCCCAAGAACGCGTACGACAAAATCAAAATCTTCCGCGGTAAATCGGGCCCGACAGTTCGGTTGAATCATCGGGAGTTTATCTTTAGCACATGTCGGGCCAAACTGGAAGAACAATAGGAGGCATCGCGGTCCGACCATCCATTAGACTTTCGTCGCAACCCTATCTTTTGCGTATCCTTAAAACCGAAGCCCGCCGTAGTCTGACCAAGGAGCCTGGTCCGCCGGAGCCCCGTCCACTGCGATTCGCAACGCTCCAGTTCATCAGCTAACCTCGTACTTACAGTTCGCAGCAGAATTAATCTGCGGCTTTCCTTTTTTCAACTTTGGCCGATCATCCGCAAATGCTTGGCCGTATTGTTCGTATCGTCCGTTGGCCACTCGGATTGTTGTTGGTTGGGGCGATAGCTTGGATCAGTTGGTACGGCTACGCGCGAGGGTTTGGTCGGCGCTGGCGCGGTCTGCTCGAAAAAGAATTCGATCGCTATGGTCTATCGATTGATGTGACCAAGCTAACGCTTGATCCGTTCCATGGATTGATTGCCCGCGATGTCGCGATTTTTGATAGCAAATCCGGCGATACGCTTCTGGCCGAGATCAACAACATCTCTCTCGACGTTAACTACGCTAATCTTTTCCAGCATGAACCGGCGTTAAATTCCGTCGATCTTCGCGATGCTCGGATTGTTATTCCACTTGACCCGAGAAAACCCTCCGGAGAGAAGATTCGTCTGACCGATTTTCACGCTCGGATCTATTTTCTGGCCGGACGTATCGAAATACGCCAAGCCTCGGGCAAACTTTACGGTGTTCGATTCGATGCGAGCGGAACGATCCTCCATCCGCAAGATTTACCCGACCTGATTCTGGCCGAGGAGCATGATCCTGATTCGCCCAATGAACGTCTCGGATTCATCACCGAAATTCTTCATGTACTCAAGTCTGTTCGTTACCCCGAGCAATCGCCCGAAGTAAAGTTTACCTTTCAAGCGGATTTAACGGATCCAGCGGACTGGCGTTTGGACGGCGGTCATCTGGTTGCCGCTCGGTTACTTTATGGAGACGACGAGCTGCGAAATTTGACCGCCGATTTTGCTTATCAGAATCATTCTTTGCGGATTGCTCATTGTCATGTGCGGGATGCGCAGGGCGAGTTGCTTGCGGTGGCCGATTGGGACGTTGCCTCCGGCAAGAAACAGTTTCAAGCGCGTAGCACTTTGGACATTGGTCGCTTGCTGAAAAATGAGCCACGAGCTCGTTGGCTAAACGAATGGGTGTTCAACGCGCCGCCACAAATCGAGTTGGCGGGAACGCTCGAGCGGAGCGGGGCATTACAATTCATCGGGAAACTGAACTTTGAACGATTCGCGGTTCAGGGAATTCCGTTTCAAAGTATGCGGGCGAGTTTCTCCCAGCAAGGCGAGGACTCCTGGATGATTTCTAATGCCGAGGTAACCCATCGATCGGGAACACTGACCGGCGAAATCTTACTCCGGCCGGATAAATTCCGCCTTCGCATCCAGTCTGCGCTCGACCCAGTCGCCATCAGCCCGCTGTTGCCCGAGGAATTGCGCTCGATCTGCGCTCCTTGGGAATTTGTGGCGCCACCGGTCATTCAGCTCTCGTTATCCGGAACGTCGCCGCGCCCCGAAGATATCACCGGATCAGGTCAAGCCTGGCTTGGGAGGACCCGGTATCGCGGAGTTTTTCTCAACTCTGCTTCAGGGATTTTCCATTTCGAAAATGGCAAGATCATTGCTGAAAACATCCAGGTCGCGCGAGATGAAGGCGCCGGAAACGGCAATTTCAGTTATGATCTAGTCGGTCACGCAATCTCATCGATCAGCGCTCAGGCCCACATCAATCCGTCGGCGTTAGCTAATTGGATAGATCCAAAACTGGCGGTCCTAATGGACGTTTTCCGATTCAATGTTGCTCCGTTGACGGTGATAGAATCCGTCAGTGAGTCGAAGCAGGAGGATCGTGCGCTTTTGGTCAAGATCCATTCCAGCGAACCGTTTTCTTTTCGGTGGGGTAGCCTCGATCTGCCGTTTGCTGGCGGTGACAGTGAATTCTGGGTTGGCTCAAAGGGGACCCGCCTTACCCAATTGAATGGTAGCATCGGTTCCGGTATTTGTACGGCGAACGCGAGCGCGACGTCGCAAGGTGAGAGCTCGACGATCGAAGCCCAGCTCGAATTCAAGGAGGTCGATCTGGCCGAAGTGGGCCATGCAAGTCATTGGCTGCAGCCGTATTCGGGGCAGATCACTGGTACGCTTGCCATTCGACAAACGAACCGAAAGGATGCCGTTGTAGCCGGGTCCATCCATTTGGCGCAGGCTCGATTCGAGGGTGCTCCATTATTTCAGCCGGTGCTAAATCGTTTGCGCGCAATCGGATTGCGGGAACCCTCCACGGTTGATCTGCAGTTTGAGGCCGCGGGCGAGAATGTAACCATTGAGACGCTTAGGCTGTGGTCTGGCGGTCATTCGTTGAGTTTGACCGGTTCAATCGGATTACTCGGTGGTTTGATTGATCTTTCCGGCGCAGTGGATGAATCGGCTTTGCTTGCGCGTGTGACCGGTACGATTGAGTCGCCGGATTGGCAGATAGGTGAACCGGAGAAATAGCGCGATTCGGCTGACGCCGCCGGGAATGACAGATTACAAATGAGACGTGATAAATCAGTATCAAAAGCTGCTGGTGCCAGGGTGACCCCAACCCAGCTAAGTCCTGGCCCGCTTTTGCTCGGCGCTCATATGTCGATATCCGGCGGCCCGAGCAAGGCTCTGGAACGCGGTCAGTCAATCGGTTGTACCGCGATTCAGATTTTTGTGAAGAACAACATGCAATGGTTCGCCAAACCGTTTGCCGAGACGGAGCTCGCTGCTTTCCGCGCGTTTCCGGGAAAAGCGAAAGTAGTGTTCGGACACACCAGCTACTTGATTAATTTGGCGGCAAACAATGACGACATTCTGGAGAAATCGCGACAGGCTCTTAAGGCAGAGCTGGAACGAGCCGATCAGCTAGGATTACCCTTTCTTGTCCTTCATCCCGGTTCGCACCTCGGCGCAGGAGTAGAAGTCGGCGTTCAATTAGTAGCACAGAGTCTGGATGCAGTATTTGCAGAGTTGCCAAAGGGGCGCTGTAAGATCGCACTAGAGATCACGGCGGGCCAAGGAAGTTGCCTCGGACATACTTTTGCTGAGCTCGCTGGCATCATTGCATCCTGCCGTTATCCGAAGCGGCTGCTGGTTTGCCTGGATACCGCGCATCTATTTGCGGCTGGGTATGATATTCGTTCAGCAAAAGGTTTTTGGCGGACCTTCGAGGAGTTCGAAAAAGAAATTGGCATCGATCGCTTGGCCGCCTGGCATCTAAACGATTCGAAAGCTGAGCTGGGCTCTCGGGTTGATCGACATGATCACATTGGGAAAGGAAAAATTGGGACGGCGCCATTCCAAGAAATCATTCGATCCGAGCGGTTCGCGCATCTTCCGAAAGTTTTGGAGACACCGAAAAAGGAAGATCTAGCCGAGGATCGCGTGAATCTGGCGTTACTGCGCAGTTTTGTGAAATAGCCTCACAAGAGGTCGCAAAGAAGAGATTTGAACAGAAGGTCACAGAGATCACGGAGGAAGAGGTACTTTGTCAAGAGACAGGTCCAAAACGGCCGCATCTCTGGTCAATGCGCGCCAGCTAATATGCATCGACAGCTCAGGTTCAGTTCCCGGCGGTGACGGCGCTCTCGGCGTTACCGGCGTTACTTATCCGGTGCCAGATAAACATCGTTTCTTCGAAAGGTGCCGGTATACCGGTAATGTTCTCGAATATAAGCCATGGGCTTAGCTGCCCAAACGCTGAAGCGGGACGCTTCCACGACGTTCATTGGATCATCATTTATCAAAATTGCCGCTGGCCGGTATTTCTCAATATCGGCAATTGCTCGCTCGTCGAAATCCGCAGGCCGGGTCGCGTTGTCGACGTATAGATTATGAAGGTAGGAGCGCCGGTTGGTCATGAAATTGACGGTTGGCGCGTAAGGAAAGCAGACGACGTAATCGTTTCGATTCGAATGCGCTATTATCGTTTCGTAGAGGTCCTTACTTTCTTTCGCGTCGGCCGGAGGGAGCAATGCGGTTACTCCGTTGTCGGCTTTAAACCAGACTTCGTTTGGTTTTTTCCGAGCAATTGAACCCATCCAGGGAACAGCCAGTCCGTAGTCGCAGTAAAGATAGACACCGAGTAGGCACAGAGCGATCCAAGCCATCAATACTCCGCGCAATAAGCGGTTGGCGGAACGAATTCGATCCAAAGCGATTGCACAGCTGCAGGCCAGAGTCACCAGAAAGACGCACATCATTTCGCTCACGTGCTGTGGATCCGGTCGGAAAAAGAAGTATTGCGGGAACAGAGTGAAAGCTGAGGCCAATGAGATTCCTAATATCAACGCGTCGGTGCCAGCTCGCTGACGCGGATCTTCGTTCGTCGAAAGGGTTGGTCGTGAGCCTCTCGAGAAACTGTAAAGAATCAGCGCCAGTGTTCCGCTGCCAATGATCAACCCGGCAACTAAAGGATAATAGATCAGAAATACGAGAATTCGCGTTTTACCCCATCGACTGGTGAACATGTCTGTCCAGCGGGGTAGCGGCCGGTTGGAACGATCGTTATTTTCTGTCGGAGTCAATGTTTCAGAAGACTGCTGCTTCAAGTGAGTGTTCGGAGTGGCATTGGCGGCGATAGGGCTCGCTTTGGTTACAGCTGGCTGCGGTAGAAGATGCACTACTCGATCGTCGATATCGGCGACTTGACTGGTGTACTGGTTCCAAAAAGCGTCACCGAAACCGTGCGCTTGGGCGTAGAACCCGATCGGTAGATGCAAAGCAAAAAATGATATCGGAAGCAGCAGCGCACCGGCCAACAGGGCCTGAAGGCGGGCCGGACGCGGCTCAGTTCCGAGGACGGAATATGCCACTGCCGCGCCGATCAGTACGACGGCAAAAAAGAGGCCAAGGTCGATCCGTACCAGGAACGTGACCGTTACGAGCAGGGCAGCGACCAAGATCCATGCTAGTCGCAGACGCGGGCTCCGCTGCGGCAGAGCAAATGCTTCCAGGATCGCCATCAGATCGGCTACCCCAAAAAACGGGAGATAATTCCGGAACTGTATCCCTGGTATCAGGATCAGGGTCACTCCGACCAGCAGACTGAGGAGAGGCCGGTGGGTTGCTCGTAAGACGGTACGATAGGCCAAGAGCGCCATGATGACGGATAGGGCGAAAAAGAATATCCGAACAACTCCGAAGTTTGGGCCGAAGATTCGGAATAACCATGCAATGGGATAAAACCACAGGAGGTTATAGCCGAGAAAAGTATCTACAAACGGCCTATATCCATGACGGATTCGGTCCGCGATTACCGCGATCGTGCCCCCTTCTCCATTCAAATCCAGTCCGCAGAACGCGTAAGAGCTATAATAAACCAGCGCGAGCAGAAGGAGCGCGACTGGGAACCAGGGCGCGATCCGAGCAATGAATAAACCCGGATTAGCCGCCTTTGATTGCAACATTTTTTCGCGTTAATAAGCGCGGGAGCATTCAGAATTCTCGGAGCTTCATTCTGAAACCTCGCGTGGCGCGAACCGTGTATGGCGAACGGCTCAGAGTCAAACGGAAAGAGAATCCGGTACTGGCGACCCGCTCCGTCCCGTAGGGGACGGATAGCTTTTTAAGAACACTAACCCAGCACTTCGTACTGGGCTTCTACTTTCACCACATCCCTCCGGGATAAATTCCGCTGGGCTGATTACTGCTATACCGATCGTCTTACGGTGCATGGCTCAAACCCGGCGCCGACTACACGAATGAGCAGCACAACGTTATTCCGGCGCCGAGGTTTT
>Ga0070697_100004950_pt1 | contig 10226 bp, 8 predicted proteins | sample KBSK1501metaG_FD_65475 | JGI IMG/M metagenome (GOLD analysis project Ga0070697, IMG submission 65475) | Corn, switchgrass and miscanthus rhizosphere microbial communities from Kellogg Biological Station, Michigan, USA - KBS K1-50-1 metaG | ecosystem: Host-associated > Plants > Roots >... | reverse complement strand
GACCATTCCCGGTGCCGCCGGTGCCGTACCTCGTGCCGATCGTCGCGATGTGGGGCATCGCGATGCTCATCATGGTCTTCGAGAAGGACATGGGCGCGACGGTGCTCTTCTTCGGGATCTTCCTCGCGATGCTCTTCCTCGCGACCGGCGAAGCCTTCTACGCGCTTATCGGTCTCGCCCTGCTCATCGTCGGGGGCATCGTCGCGTATCAGCTATTCGGCCACGTGCAGACGCGCGTCGATACGTGGCTCCGGCCGTTCGATGAGGACCTGCGATTCGGGACCGGCTACCAGCTGGTCCAGGGGCTCTACGCGCTTGCGAACGGCGGGCTGTTCGGGGCCGGTCTCGGCAACGGGATGCCCGACCGCATCCCCGTCGTGTGGAGCGACTTTGTCTTCGACGCGTTCGCCGAAGAGGCCGGGCTCGCAGGGGCCCTCGCTCTGCTCGCTCTCTATCTCGTGTTCCTCTACCGAGGGATGATCATCGCGCTCCGGGCGCCGACGATGTTCCTTCAGCTCCTCGCGGCGGGCCTCTCCTTCATCATCGCGCTGCAAACGCTCGTCATCGTCGGTGGGAACCTGCGGCTCATTCCACTCACTGGCATCACGCTTCCGTTCGTCGCGTATGGCGGGTCTTCCCTCGTGACGAACTGGATGCTCGTGGGACTCCTCATGCGCGTCTCGCAACAGTCGAGCCGGATGCGGGGCGGGAGACCCGAGTGACCTCGCCAATCAGCTCCAACATCCGATCGCTCACGCTCGCCCTCGCATTTGCTTTCCTTGTGACATCGGTCGGCGCGGCGTACTGGACCGTCCTCGCCTCGGATCAGCTCGCGAACGATCCATTCAACCCGCGCCTGATCGCCGCGACGAACGGCCGTCCACGGGGCGCGATCGTTGACCGCAATGGGACGCCGATCGCGACCAGCGAGAGGACCGACAGCGGCTTCGCCCGCTCGTACAAGGACCGGACCCTCGCGCAGGTCGTCGGCTATGCGTCATCGAAGTTCGGGCTCGCCGGCGTCGAGGCCGCGTATGCCGAATCGCTCATCGGCCAAGACCCGGCCGACCCCGTTTCGATCTGGAGGGCACGCTACCTTGGCGATCGCAGCCCGGCAGGGCAAGTCGTGCTGGGGATCGACCTCAAGATCCAGAAGGCGGCCGCGGACGCGCTCGGCGGTCGCAAGGGCGCGATCGTCGCGCTCGATCCGCGTACCGGAGCGATCCTCGCGTCGGTCAGCGTCCCCAGCTACGACGCGAACCAGGTCGTCGACCCGGCGAAACAGGACGCGGCCTTCGACCAGCTCAATCACGACGCGGCCCGGCCGCTGCTCAACCGCGTGTCGCAGGGTTTGTACCCGCCGGGATCGGTCTTCAAGGTCGTCACCGGCGCCGCGGCGCTGGAGTCGGGCTTCGATCCCACGAAGAAGCTCCGCGTCGACGACCCGTACCAGGCCGACAAGTCATGGGGAGACTACTTCGTCCGTTCGTCCTCACACGCCCATGGTCTCTTCGACATGTCCGACGGCTTCCGGCTCTCCGAGAACATCTATTTCGCCCAGGTCGGTCTCCAGATCGGCGCGGCGAAGCTCACCGACTACGCGAGGCGCTTCGGGATCGGCTCGACACCCTCTCTGGACCTCGCTGCCGCTAAGGGCCAGCTCTCCGACTCTGGCTCGATCGACCGGCCGACGCTCCTCGCCGACACCTCGTACGGCCAGGGCGAGCTCCTCGTCTCGCCGCTCCAGATGGCGCTCGTGTATGCCGCCATCGCGAACGGTGGGGTCATGCCGACGGCTCACTACGCCACTCTGGTGCGCGACGGCGAGGGCCACGTCGTCCGTGAGATCGCCCCCGGCCCGGTCGGGCAGATCATCTCGCCGGCGACCGCCAAAACGCTGACAACGATGCTGGTCGGCGCTGTCGCCGGCCCAGGGGCATTTGCGTTCGGCGCAAAGATCCCAGGCGTCGACGTGGCCGGAAAGACTGGAACAGCGGAAAATCGCCCGGGCGAGCCCCCTCACGGCTGGTTCGTCGGCTTCGCCCCAGCCGCGAATCCGACCGTGGTCGTCGCCGTCATCGTTGAAAACGCAGCCGACGGAGGTGTGACAGCAGCACCTCTAGGAGGCGCAGTCATGCGGGCCGCGCTAGCCAAGTAGCACCACGAGCGGCCCGGCGACGGGTCCTGTCCCAGGGGCAGGGGGCCCCTGACCGCGAAGCGGGTCGGGGTCGCGCGCTCGCCTACCGGTCCGCTCCCCACCACTTGGAATCGCTCGCTCGTGACGCGGCCGGTCGACGGCTCGCGCGCAACCCGCTCCCCCGTGCCACCCGCCGCCGAGCCGATCTCACGCTTGAGGGAACTGCCCAGGTCGCTAGCCCGTATATGAACTTAAGGTCCTCATACGTTGTTCTCTAGGCAACCCTGATACTTCTCATAGCGGCCGCGATCTCAACGAAGAGGGGTAAGTCGCACGGTGGAGAAAGCTCTCGCGGCGAAGGTCAACGGCGTAGTCGTGAACGTCGAGCGGGTCATTTTCGGCAAGCACCACGAGATCGAACTGGCGCTCGTCGCGCTTCTCTGCCGTGGCCACATCCTCGTGGAGGACGTGCCCGGCACCGGAAAGACCGTGCTCGCCAAGGCCCTCGCCCGCTCCCTCGGATGCACCTTCCGTCGCATCCAGTTCACGCCGGACCTCCTGCCGTCCGACGTGACCGGCGTCTCGATCTTCAACCAGCAGACCAATAAGTTCGAGTTCAGGCCTGGACCGGTCATGAGCCAGGTCGTTCTCGCTGACGAGATCAACCGCGCGACGCCGAAGACCCAGTCGGCGCTTCTCGAGTCGATGGACGAGCACCAGGTGACGGTCGATGGCACTACGTATCAGCTCCCGGAGCCGTTCCTTGTCATGGCGACGCAGAACCCCATCGAATACGAGGGCACCTTCCCGCTTCCCGAGGCGCAGCTCGACCGGTTCTTCATGCGCATCCAGCTCGGCTACCCGACGAGCCGCGAGGAGATCGCCATCCTCGACGCCCAGCGGATCATCCACCCCCTCGAAACGATCGACCAGGTGCTGACCTCCGAGGAGCTCCTGCGCGCGCAGTCGGCCTCGCGCGAGATCCATCTCGCCGAGTCGGTCAAGAAGTACGTGGTCGACGTCGTCACGGCGACGCGGTCGCACCCCGACGTCTACCTCGGCGCCTCACCTCGTGGATCGCTCGCGCTGTCACGCGCGGCGCAGGCGTACGCGTCGATGAACGGCCGCGACTACGTCGTGCCGGACGATGTCAAGGCGCTCGCGGCGCCGACGCTCGCCCATCGGCTCATCCTCCAGCCGCAAGCGCGGCTCAAGGATCTTGCCGCGACGACCGTCATCGCCGAGATCCTGGCGTCGGTCCCGGTCGAATCCACCACCTCTCAGGCGCTGCGGGCCTAGCCCAATGAAGCCCTGGCGTTTCGCGGTCCTGTGGCTCGTCCTCTTCATCGTCGCTGTTTCGACGGGGGTCGAGCTCCTTTCGTACCTCTCGTATCTCGTGCTCTTCGTGTTCATCGCGATGTCGATCCTGTCGCGCCTCACTCTCGAAGGTCTCTCGGTGAAGCGCACGCTGGGACAGTCCTACGCGCATCTGGGCGACACGATCGAGCTCGCATACGAGCTCACCAACGATCACCCGCTCGGAAAGCTCTGGCTCGAAGTGTTCGAGAAGTCGAACTGGCCCGAGCCGCTTCCCGGTCGAGTGCTCTCGATCGGTGGACGAAAAACACGCAAATGGAAAGTGCTTGCCAAGGCGCAGCGCCGGGGCCGGTTCCGGCTCGGTCCGATCGTCCTCCGAAGTGGCGATCCGTTCGGTCTTTTCGCGACGGAGGCGCGCATTCCATCCGAAGCACTCCTGCTCGTCTACCCACGCGTCGTGCAGCTCCCGTTCTGGACCCTCCCCGGCTCGTTGCTCGAGGGCAACGTGCTCACAGGGCAGCGGTCGTTGCAATCGACCTCGATGGTCATGGGCATTCGCGAGTACCGGCCGGGTGACGCGATGAACCGGATCCACTGGCCGTCGTCGGTGCGCCACCGCCGCCTGCACGTGAAGGAGTTCGAGCTCGACCGGACCGCGGACCTCTGGATCTATCTCGACCTGGACGGGCGCTGGCACCACGGCGACGGTGAGGACTCGACCGAGGAGCGTGCGGTGACGGTCGCCGCGTCGGTCGTGCGCAAGGCGCTCGACGGACACCGCAACGTCGGCCTCGTGACGAATGGCCACCGCGCGGAGGTGCTACACCCCGACCGCGGAACGAAACAATTCGGCAAGCTGATGCAGTACCTCGCAGAAGTGCATGCCGGAGGCACGCGCACGCTCCAGGAGACGCTCGTTGAGACACTCCCTCGTCTGCGGAGGGGCGCATCGTGCCTTCTGATCACCCCCTCGCTCGATCGCGCGTGGGTCCGGCCGGCGAGCACGCTCCGTGAGACGGCCATCGCGACGCAGGCTGTGATCGTCAGCCCGCCTTTCGACCTCGACGAGCGCGACCGGGCGCGCCGCCGGGCAATCCTCGGCGAGCTCGCCGTCGCGGGTGTTCCTGCGGCGCACCTCGCCGCGGGCGCCCCGATCGAGGAGCTCTTCCACGAATCGACGGCGGCGATCGCGTGAGCGACCGAATACGCATGATCGTCAAGGCGCTGTTCCCGCGCATCGACGGGAAGAAGCTCCATTTCCGCGGCGGTTGGTTCGCGCTCCCCATCTACCTCGTGGTGGTCTCGATGTATCCGCTCTCGCTCGAGCATGCCGACTGGGTCGAGATCAGCGCGCAGTTCTGGTGGATCGCGCTCACCGGTGTGCTCGTCGGCACGCTCGTCGGAAACGGGCGCATGCGCTTTCCGCGAGCGATCCTCGTCGGCTCGCTGATCGGCATGCTCATGATCACCCTCTCGACCACGTTCGCGTCGACCGGCGGCACGAGCTTCAGCGACAAGCTGACGCATCTCGCGATCCTCGTGAACAACTGGATCACACAGGTGTTGGCCGGCGAGGCCGCGAGCGACCCGACCGTGTTCGTTCTATTGCTCGGGTCGTCGGTCTGGTGCGCGACGTTCGTCGGCTCGTTCATCCTCGCGCGGAGCGGCCGTATTTGGGACGCGGTCATCTTCAACGGCGCGTGCCTCGTCATCAACGTGTCGGTGGCGCTCACGAACCTGTATCCGGACCTCATCGTGTTTACCCTGGCGGTCCTCGTGCTGCTCGTGCGGATCCACATCGTGAATCTGCAGGAGCGCTGGGTGCGTCAGAACATCGTGCCGTCAGGCGAGATGGACTGGCGTCTCCTCCGCGGAGGTCTCACCTGGACGACGGTGCTCGTGATCATGGCCCTGGTCACGCCGCGGGTCGGCGCGGCCGAGGTGCTGAATGGCGCCTGGAGCACATTCGAAGGTCCATACCACAGCGTCGAGGCTGAATGGCAGCGCTTCTTCGCGGGAGTATCCGGGCCGAGCCGGCTGCGCGGGGTGTCGTTCTCTGACTCCATCCGCCTCGGACAGGCGCCGAACCTCGGTGACCGCGTGATCATGACCGTCGAGGCGCCGTCCGGTCATTTCTGGCGGGCGGTGGCCTACGACTTCTACACCGGCGCCGGGTGGCGCACGACCGAGAGCGACAAGGCCGACAAGATCGGGATGCCCACGACCGATCGCGAAACGTTCCAGGCCCGCTTCGACATCATCGTTCCGCACTCGAACATCCTCTTTGCGGCGAACGAGCCACAGAAGGCGGACGTTCCGTACCAGTTCTACACCGGCGCCGACAAGACCTATTCGACCTCTCTTCACGCGCTGAACCGTGCCCAGGCCGGCGGAACGTACACCGTGACGAGCCTCGTTTCGGTCGCGGACAAACAGACACTGCGAAAGGTTGTGCCAACCTACTCCGACTACATCAAGTCGAAGTACCTGCAGCTCCCGTCAACGCTGCCTCAGCGCGTGAAGACGCTCGCCCATCAGATCATGGACAACGTCCCGAATGCGTATGACAGGGCCGAGGTGCTCGAGTCGTACCTCCGAAGCCCGCCGTTCTCGTACTCGCCTCAAGTCAAGGCAACGCCGCCGGGCAAGGACCCCGTCGACTACTTCCTCTTCGATCTGAAGCAGGACTTCTGCGAGTACTTCGCATCGGCGATGGTCGTGATGCTCCGCGAAGTCGGCATCCCGGCGCGTCTCGTCGAGGGATTCACCACCGGCACGTACGACAACGCGACCGGCGCGTGGGTGGTCAGGGAACAAGACGCGCACGCGTGGGTCGAGGCCTACTTCCCGCAGTACGGATGGATCGAGTTCGAGCCGACTCCATCGCAGCCGCCCTTTCCCCGCCCGGACGCCTCGCTGAACACCGGTTCGACCTCGGGCGACGGCGCGGTCGGAGGGGACCCGGGCTCGGACCCAAACAGCGCCGATCGCCTCAGCCGCCTCGAGGACAAGCTGAACCAGGACGACGGCTCAGGCGGGTTCAGCGGGGACACCGTCGTTGCGGCGGTCCGCGCCATCGACCCGCGGCCGGCGCTTGTCTTCCTCGGCCTCTTGCTCGCTCTGCTCGCGCTGGCAGTGGCACGGTTCAATTGGCGCTTCCGGCGCTACGGTCCGATCGAGTCGGCGTGGGGAAAGACGCGACTGCTCGCGAGCTACGTCGGATATCCCGCGCATCCATCGCAGACGACGTATGAGTTCGCGAGCTCGCTCGGCGCCGCGATACCGGAGACCCACGACCCCGTGCAGAGCCTCGCGCGGGCGCGCGTGCTCGAGCAGTACTCGGCGGAGGGCGCCGACGAAGACCTGCGGGACGCGGCGGAGACCGCATGGCACCAGGTCGCGTCCACGATGCTCACGCTCTTGCCAGGCCGCATCCTCCGCTTCATCACGCAGCTCTGGCGGTGACTCTGGACCACCCGAACGTCGCGCGCGTTGTCGCATTCGCAAAGGAGCGCGGCGTCGACATCGATGTAAAGCGCTTCAGCGGGACCACGCGAACGGCCGAGGATGCCGCGCGCCAGATCGGCACAGACGTAAAGCGCATCGTTAAGTCACTCGTTTTCATGGTGCAGGCGAGACCTGTCGTGGTTCTCTGTTGCGGCGATAATCGGGTCAGCGCCGCGAGGCTCGAGCAGACTCTCCGGACCAAGGACGTCCGTCGAGCCACCGCAGAAGAGGCGAAGGCTCATACCGGCTACGCGATCGGCGGGGTGCCGCCGTTTGCGTTCGCGGAGAAAATAGAAGTGATCCTGGACCAGGATCTTGCTCGGTTCGACACCGTCTGGGCCGCCGCGGGCCTACCGGACGCCGTCTTCGAAGTCCATGTCAATCTACTGGATCGCCTCACGGAAGGGGGCTACGCCGCCATCGCGGCGATCCCCGGCGCCGAGTGAGTGTGCTGACCTAGCTGTCGAACCGGTAGCGCGTCACGGTACGTGGGAATCCGCGCACATCCCAGGCGAGGATCTTCGTCGGCACGAGTACGTAGCCGCCCTTGTCCCACTGCTCGGGCTTCGGCCGGTACGTGTAGATGCGGCCGTACTTCCCGCTGTACTGCCTCGTGATCCGCTCCGCCGTCGGACGCTCCACCGACGGCACGCGACTCGCGCGTCCTTCGACCATGACCGCGGAGGTGCCGGACTCTGCGCCCATCGCGACTCGCGGCTCCCGCGCCACGTTGCGAGCCCACTTCGTGTCCTCGCCCCCCTCGAAATACCAACGGTCGTCGATCCACGCGCCCCATTGCCCGACCAGATGCGGCTTGCCATCGGGATCGATGGTGACGAGCCAATACGATTTCGCGCCCTCGAGGATCTTTCGCGTCGCGGCCCACGGCAACATCCCGCGCTCTGTCCTCGGGACGCCGTAGCCCTTCGGCATTCGCGGGCGCGACGCCCGTGGGGCCCCCGCCCCATCAGGGGTCCCTACCCCTGCGCTAGCGCTCTTCCTCTTCGTCGTCAACGGAATCGTCCGCCTCGAACTCGTCCGAATAGAACCCGAGCTCCTCGGACTTGAAGACGGTCACCAGAAAGTCCTCGCGCTCGGGATCGTGCGTCTGCACGAGCTCCTCGTCGATCTGGTCGATGACCTGCTGCAGCTCGTCGTCCGTCAGGTCGACTTCGAGGAGGAGCGTGCCGTGCACCTCGAAGCGACCGTAGTGCAGATCGATGCGGCCAACGCGCCGCGCGCCGCCGTAGATCGCGAAAATCTCGCTCGATTCGGTCCGGACGGTACGCTCGAAGCGTGAGGATTCCACAGGCGGCGAGGGTACTAGACGCCGAGCCGCGCCGTGCGTACCGCGTTGATGTCCTCGAACGCGCCGATCCGCGCACGCACCTCGTCGGGGACTGCGTCGTCGAGCGTCAGGATCATGAGCGCCTCGCCTCGCGGGTGGAGACGCCCGACCTGCATCGACGAAATGTTGACGTTGTGTTCGCCGAGGAGCGTGCCCACCCGTCCGACGAGACCGGGCTTGTCCTGGTGCTTGGTCAGGAGGAGATGGCCGTCGACCGGAACGTCGACCCAGAACCCGTCGATGAACACGATCCGTGGGTCTCCCTGCACGAGCGTTCCGGCGACTTCGGTCGACCCGACCTTCACCGAGAGGAGCGACGCGTACCGCGCCGGCTCCGTCTCGCGGCGCTCGGCGATGGCGAGACCGCGCGACCGCGCGAGGTCAAGGGCATTCACGAGATTGACGCGCTGCTCGCTGAAGGTCTCGAGCACCCCCTTCACCGCGGCCGCGCGCAGCGGTAACGGGTCGAGCTCGAGCACCGCGCCGCCGTAGGCGAGCGCAAGCTGCGCGGGCCGTTCATCCAGGAGCTGGGCCGTGAGCGAGCCGAGGCGCTCCGCGAGGCGCAGCCACGCCATACCGCCGGCTTCCTCCGCCGGGGGGCGCGGAGCGTTGACCGCGTAGCGCGCGGGCTTGCCATCGAGAACGTCGAGGATCTGCTCGACGACGTCGACGGCGACGTTGGTCTGTGCCTCCGTCGTCGAGCCCGCGATGTGAGGCGTCAGCACCGTGCCCGGCGCCTTGCGGATCGCCGCGTCCGCCGGAAGCGGTTCTGTCGCGAACACATCGATCGCGGCGCCGCCGATCGATCCCTTCTCCAGCGCGGTCGCGAGCGCGTCGAGATCCACGATCTCCCCGCGTGCCGCGTTGACGACCACTGCCGTCGGCTTCATCAGACCGAGGGCCTCGGCGCCGATGAGGCCGCGCGTCTTCTCGGTGAGCGGCACGTGCAGCGAGATGACGTCGGCCGTACGCAGGAGCTCGTCGAGCTCGACGAGCCGTGCGCCGGCGGCGCGTGCCGAGGCTTCCGTCGCGAAGGGATCGTGCGCAATGACGGTCATGCCAAACCCGCTCGCGCGGCGCGCGACCTCGCCGCCGACGCGTCCCACGCCGACGAGACCAAGCGTCTTCCCGCGAAGCTCGTGGCCGATGAACTTCGAGCGCGTCCATTCGCCGGCGCGGACGCTGCGGTCGGCGTCGACCACGCGCCGGAGCAGGGCGAGAACGAGGGCCATGGTGTGTTCGGCCGCGGCGACGATGTTGCCGAGCGGCGCATTCACCACGTAGACGCCGCGGGCAGTCGCCGCGGGGACGTCGATGTTGTCGACACCGACGCCGGCGCGACCGACGACCACGAGTCCCTTTGCGGCGTCGAGTATTGGTGCCGTGACCTTCGTCTCGCTGCGCACGATCAGCGCGTCGATGTCCGCGACTCGGGCGGCGAGGTCGGCCTCTTTCAGGCCGGTGGTCTGGCGCACCTCGCAGCGCGCGCGGAGCAGCGCGAGACCCTCTTCGGCAAGAGGGTCCGCGACGTGAACGATGCTGCGGCGGCTAGCGACGAGTCGCGACCGCGTCGTTCGCCGGCCTCACGGTCGACGCGGCGCGGGCAGCGGGACGCGACGACTGCTGTTGTTGGCTCTCCGCGTATGCGCGGAGCGCGGCGGTCATCGCGACGCCTGGCTCGACGGCTTGGTTCAGATCCCGGAGCGTGAGCTCGAGGGCGCTGAAGAACGCGACGATGTCCTGGAGCGTCACGAAGCCGAGGTGCGCGACGCGAACGAGCTGCCCTTCCATCTTTCCCTGGCCACCTGCCACGATCGTGTCGTGGTCGTCGCGGAGGATGCGGATGAGATTCCGCGCGTCGACGCGCGCGGGCGGACGGAACGCGGTCACCGCCGGCGACGCGTAACGCTCATCTGC
>Ga0070697_100004949_pt1 | contig 10226 bp, 6 predicted proteins | sample KBSK1501metaG_FD_65475 | JGI IMG/M metagenome (GOLD analysis project Ga0070697, IMG submission 65475) | Corn, switchgrass and miscanthus rhizosphere microbial communities from Kellogg Biological Station, Michigan, USA - KBS K1-50-1 metaG | ecosystem: Host-associated > Plants > Roots >... | reverse complement strand
CTTCGGTACGCGCCAGCCCCAGTTGCGACCGCAGTTCGTCGTCGTAAGCCGGCGCCTCCGCAATCGCTTTTCGCTCAGCTTCGCCTAATCTTTCGACGCCATCGTACCAACCGGCAATCGTGACGCGGCCTGTTTCAGCCTTCATTGAAGCCAGCAGGCGCGCCAGCAGCATTGCCGGATTTGGGGCCCAGTTTCCGTAATGTCCGCTGTGCAGCGGGCGCTTTGCGCCATAAACGGTAACGTCAACGTTCTGATCGCCGCGGACGCCGAAGACAACCTGCTTGCGGCCCGATTGATGCACCGGTCCATCGCAGATGATCCAGGCGTCAGATTGCAGTAAGTTTTTGTGAAGATCGATGATTTCGCCAAGATGCGGCGAGCCGGCTTCTTCTTCGCCTTCAAAAAGAAGCTTTATGTTCAGTGATGGCTTAATGTTCTGTGCCTGCAATGCATCGAACGCCGTGAGAATTCCTATGACGCCCGCTTTATCGTCAGATGAAGATCGCGCATATAGTCGCCATTCCGAATTGATTGCGCCTTCTGCTGGCAAGGTGACGATGCTTCCGCCCGATTCCAGCGCGGCCGTTCGCCAGGTTGGTTGCCAGGGCAGGGTGCCGGTCCATTGCTTCGGATCAGTCGGCTGACCGTCGTAATGCGCGTAGAGAATGATCCCTTGCGTCGCACCCGGCACTCTCCATTCGCCGTAAACTGCGGGGGGCGTCTCTTTTGAGTTGGCTTCAAGCAACTGAGGATTCAAACCACGTCGCTGCATCATTCCGAGAATGAATTCAGCGTTGCGCCGAATATTTTCATGGTCCGAAGCGACGTTTGGAATCGCGAGCAACTGAATAAATTCTTCGATGATTTGCCGCTCGTGAGCGCGGCGATAGTCGCTGACTGATTGAGAGAGACCCGGGGAGCATGAGGCCGCGGTTATGGCTACCGCAGTCAGGAATTTACGAACGAGTTTCATGGCCATCGAAAGCGCCGTCAGGCATTCGCTGGTTGCGACGTTCCGCTCGTGAGGTAGCGTTCGCGTAAAACGTTCATGTGATGTCGCACATGGCCGGCCATGATAAAGGCGAGTGCCCGCACCGTGACCTGATTATTGTTGGCTGTGCCCGTGCGTGACCACGCCTCACCGTCAAGAGAGCGCAGCATGGCGATGTTTGACAAGCGCACGAGCCGCAATTCACTTAACAGATCCTCCACGCTGATCCGGTCGTAGGGCGCCGTCAGCATGTATTCGTTTTGATCGAAGCCCGGCAGGCCCTGTTGCTCACCACGTGCGATACATAAGGCGCGATAGCCGAACACACGTTCGGCATCGATCAGATGGCCAATGATTTCGCGAATGCTCCACTTCCCTTCGGCATAACGATACGTTTCGCGCTCGGCCGAAACTTTGTTCAGCAGTACATCAAGAGCATCGAGTTGTGAACGCAGCACTGGCAAAATGTCGTTCTCGCTGACTTGCGAGACGTATCCCTCATAGTCGGGTGCATATTCAGATTGATTAGGACGATTCATAACTTAAGTCCCCTTCATTTCTATTACTGGCGGCGAAAGCCGCACCAACTTGAACTTCTCGATTCCTTACTTGGCAACAACTTATGCCAATCCATTGCCGGTCGGTTCTGAAGGATTCTGTACTACCTGCTCACGCTTCTCACGCAAACGACTGTACGCCTGTGGATCTTCTGGCCGAGCACAGTCCCATTTTATCTTTTCCCAATCCGGATCGTCGGCATCGAGACCGAGCGCACGAATAACTTCCGCTTTGCAAACAAAAAAGTGATGTTTGTATGGAAGGAGAAAACCGCCCGCGTTTTCGCGGTCGCGGTGCGCCTCGTCGTAGTTCGAGAACCAGCGATTCAGAAATACATCGAGATTAGGTTGATACCAGAGAGTATCTTCAGCTGTATTCATCTTGCTTTCCTTCTTAGTTCAACGCGTTGTGACACAGTCTATTGAAATCACAAAAAAATTGTGCCGCTGTTAGGGTTGATTGTCCATCCTGCTATTGAGCCCTTGCAAGTGATCCGCACCGGAAGCCGCTGCCACGGTAATCGTCGTTTACCGGCGATCAGCACGCCTTTCGTAATGCAGTATAGGAGTTCGCTGACCTTCCCTGAAATGCAATCTGTAAGATAACCTCACAGGTCAGGAAGGGTGGCTTGCCCCCGCTCTCTGAATATGATCATCTCCGCCAGCCCATCTCCTTAACTGCTCGAGATAGTTTCTCGGCGTCATCTGCCCACCACCAGTCACGGTCCACCGCCAGACTCTCATCCGGTTCCGATCCAGAAAGTTGCCCGTGACAAAATGCAATGCTCCGGGCAGATTCAGGTTTGACCATTTGCGAACCATGTGGAAGTACACTTGAGTAGGCGGGGCAAGCCCACCTTCCTGACCTTGAGGTTAATGATTGATGGGTGGCACTTCGAGATCGAAAGGCCTTTAACGGTCGAAAGCCATTCAACCCACACTTTGAACGTCAAACTGATTCAGCTCACAGGTCTGGAAGGGTGGCTTGCCCTCGCTTTGTTTTTGCTTGTAAAACCCCCATTAATCGACGCCATCTTCGAATTCACCGCGTTCCCGTCTCCGCTACATTCTTCTTCGGCGCCGTTGGATTCTTCACATACTTCTCGTACCAAGCCAGGTATCTTTCATAGCGATCGCGCACATAACTCGGGCGCTGGATGCCGTGAAACTCATTCGGATAAATCACGAGTTGCGTTTCCACCCCGAGGCTGCGCAGAGCCTGATACATTTGCTGCCCGCCTTGCACCGGCACGTTGAAGTCGCGCTCACCGCCCAGAAACAACGTCGGCGTCTTAATGCGATCAGCGTGCAGGAACGGATACGAAATCTTTACATAAGTTTCCCACGCTCTTGGATTCCACGGTGGACCTATCTCGTAGTCGTACTGAATGATGTATTGATCGGTGCCGTAGAAAGCCACAGTGAAGGCAGTGCCCGCGCCACTCGTAGCGCCCTTGAAACGTGTGTCAGTCGCAATCACGTAATCGGTTAGAATTCCGCCGTAGCTCCAGCCGCCGACCCCCAGTCTTTCGGGATCTGCAATACCCATGGCGATGACGTGATCGATACCCGCCAGTAAATCTTCCACTTCGTAATGACCCCAATCGGCGAAAATTGATCGGGAATACTTCTGACCCCTTCCGGAACTGCCGCGATAATTGACGGCCAACACCGCATAACCATTTGCAGCGAATACTTGTCTTTCAATGCCGAAGGAATGTTGGTCCTGTCCGTTTGGTCCACCATGAATGCGCAGGAGCAACGGAACTTTCGTGCCTTTCGCGTAACCGACCGGATACGTCAGTAAACCGTGGACTTCAGTTCCGTCTTTGCTCTTGAAACCGACCTCTTCCGTCTGCGCAATTTGCAGTTCATTCATCAGCGGGTCGTTCTGATGAGTAATCTGCCGCAGCGTCTTCCCTTCCATTGCATAGACTTCCGTTGGCTTAGTGTCATTTCCGGAAAGCAGGATGGTGTGGCCGCTGGCGATCGATAAACTCGAGACAACGACGGGAGAATCGAGCAGGCGCTTGGCCGTGTTGCGTGTAATGCTAATCGGATATACCGAACGATCGTCGGCGACGAGAGCAATGAGCGATTGCGTATCACTGACGAAACGCAGGCCTGAAACGCCGCGGTCGAGCTCCTCTACGGCTTTGACTCGAGTCGGCGCGGCGCTGCCATCGGCCGGCACGAACATCAAGTGTTCCATGCTGTAAGCGCCGTACTTCTTCTCATCGCCTTCGAGAAAAACGATCCATTTGCGATCAAGTGACCACTCGGGGCGCGCACGACTGGCCCGGTTATCGGCCGTTGTAACGAGCTTTTCAGTCATGCCCACCTGCGCGTCGGCGACGTACAGCTGAGCTGCCGGATCACGGTCAGGATCCTCCATGTGGTTACTCATGAAGGCGATGCGGGTGCTGTCGGGCGACCACGACGGCGAAGACTCGTCCCATTTGCTCTTCGTCAAACGGTCCAGCTTCTTCGTCGCGATGTCATAAAGATAGATGTAGGTGTGACGGCCCGAAAGCAGATAGCCCTGAACGTCCTGCTTGTAACGATATCGATCAATGACTATTGGCTTCGGCGGTTTCGGAGGCGTCCCTGGCGTCGGTGTGGCCGCCGGATCGGGCGCATCAGGATCCGGATCCCCTATGACCAGGGCTAGACGCTTCGAATCCGGTGCCCATTCATAACTTTGCAAACGTCCTTTCAATTCCGTTAGCTGATAAGCTTCGCCGCCACTGCGATCAAGAAGCCAAACCTGATTGCCTTTCGCTTTACCGGGTCGGGACGACGTGAAAGCGAGAAACTTTCCATCAGGGCTCCAACGCGGAGCACTCTCGCTGTCGTTACTAAACGTAATCTGACGGTCGTTCTTGCCGTCATACCCGACCAGCCAAATATGCGTGTTGCTCTTGTCCTCTTTCGGATCAATAGTCGAGACAACATATGCGACCCATTGCCCATCCGGGGAAATCTGCGGATCGCGCACATCGCGAAAGCGCGCGAGATCGTCGAGCTTTAAAGGGCGACGTGCGGTTTGGGCGGAAACCGAAATGGCAAATGCAGCGATCGTAAGCAGCAGTAGAAGGGCTCTTTTCGAAGTCATGATTCGTCTCCTAAAACTATGTTCATCACTTGGTGCGGCGTGATTATTCACCTCGATGGCAAGGAACTCGCGCTCGCAATGTGCCAGATTTGCTACGAACGGATGCTTGTGGATTTTGTGCGCCAGCAGCAGGTGAATAAGCCGCCCTCGCACGCTCGCGACCGATAAGCCTCAAGTCCCGCGATACAGTTCGTCAATCAGATTCCCGTATCTGTCGTCAATCACATTACGCTTCACTTTTAGCGTGGGGGTGAGTTCGCCGCTCTCGATTGTGAATTCTTCGGACAACAATGCGACGCGGCGGACGCGCTCGTAATCTTCCAGGTGCGCCGTGATCTGTGTGACGTCCTTCTGAACTGTTTTGATTGCCGAGACCTGTTTCGTTAACTCTTCATGAGTCTCAGGCACAGAATCACCGGCGGCGCGAACAGAACTTTTCAGCGCTTCCCAGTCGGGCACGATTAGCGCGGCGGGAAACTTGCGCCCCGCCCCGACGACTACGACCTGGTTGATTAACTCGCTTTGCTTGAGCAGACTTTCAAGTAGTTGCGGTGCGACATATTTTCCATTTGACAGCTTGAAGAGATCTTTCTTGCGATCCGTCAGAAACAGATGACCCTGCGTGTCGGTGTATCCGACGTCGCCGGTTGCAAACCAACCGTCGCGCATTACGGCGAGGCTCGATTCAGGCTGTCCGTAGTAGCCGCGCATGACATTTGGACCACGAACCAGCATCTCGCCATCTTCAGCAATCGCCACTTCGATGTTCGCAAATGGTTTGCCGATCGAGCCGACACAATTATCGTCCGGACGATTGGCGCAAACGATGCACGTTTCCGTCATACCATAGCCCTGGAGGATTTGAATACCCGCGCCCAGAAATGAATATGACAGAGTCGGCGACAGCGGCGCGCCACCGGAAACAAAATAACGCAGACGCCCACCGATGCCTTCGCGCCATTTTCTAAATACCAGCCGATCGGCCACGGCGTGGCGCGCTTTCAGAGAGACCGGAATGCCTTTGCCTCCGTATTTCAATTCGCCGTAACGCTGGCCGACTGCCAACGAGCGCTCGAAGATTTTGCTCTTCACACCACCGGCGGACATTCCCTTTTTAATTATGCGGTGATAAACCTTTTCGAACAGTCGCGGAACAGCAGTCATAATTGTCGGCCGCACTTCGCGCAAGTACTCGCCGACATATTCGAATGACGCGGCGTAATTCACCGATACGCCGATGTAACAAAAGACGTAGAAGACAGTGCGCTCGAAAATGTGAGAGAGCGGCAAAACTGAAAGGGAAACGTCAGTGGGAGAGATAGGCAAGCCAGTCGTAATCGAACGGACGTTGGCAATAAAGCTTTCATGCGTCAGCATCACGCCCTTGGGCTCACCAGTAGTTCCAGAGGTATAAATGATTGTCGCCAGGTCATCCCCGGAACCCCGAGCGATCAATCTTTCAAAGGCCTGCGGATCGCCTCGCTCAATTCCTGCGCCGCGCACTTCGATGCTCTCCAGCGTAATCGCTCGTTCCAGCCCTTCCGCACTTTCCGAATCGAAAACGATTACATTTTCAAGTTGCTCCGAGCTTTCAAAACCTTCGCGCGCGCGTTTCAGGACTCGGCCACCCGAAATCAATAAGGCTCGCGCACCTGAATCCTTAAGAATGAACTGAATCTGATCAACTGATTGAGTTGTATAGATTGGAACTGTGATCGCGCCGATGCTCAGAATCGCGAAGTCAACTATCGACCATTCGGGGCGATTTTCCGAAATTAGCGCGATCCGATCACCGCGATGCATACCCAGCTCAGCAAGTCCGAGCGCGACATGCCTCACCCGCCCCACGAACTCCGTGGCGGAAATGTGCACCCAAAGTTCTCCACGTTTCTCGCTGACTGCATCGGGCTTATTGTGCCGGAGGATGGCGTCCAGGCACACACCGGGCAGGGTTGGAGTGGCTGCTGATTTTTCGGGGCCGGGTGAAACCTTCGCGGCGGCTGCCGACGACACTGGTGACGATCTCCTTTGCTGAATGCGTTAGCTGCGAAACCGGAAAGATCAGGAAAAGCCTACATCGTCGGGTTGCGATGATACAACTGCCGGCGCGGTTTCCGAAGGGATTCAACCTGATTTTGCAGATTCGAGAGCCGGCGGCTTCGCGGCGCCGCTTTGGATTTCGGAGACCGATTCGGGTGACGGGCGTCGCCGGCGGCGCCGGACGGCATCGACGCGACTGTCGTGGGTTGCCAGGGCGGCCAGTACCAGGAAGAGCAGGGCATTTGCAGTCGTGTGCAATGTAAAGTCAAAGAAACTGTGAACGAGAACGGCAAAGCACCCGGCCAGCGCGCCGGTGACCACGCCACGCCTGAATTTGTCCTCAGTCTCGCGACGAAAGAAGCCCTGGCGGAACAGAATAAAAATAAAACCAAGTCCCAGAATGGCGCCGACAATGCCTCCGTCTGAGAGGGTCTGCAAGTAGTCGTTGTGGGCCTGCTCCAGGCGATACACCCCATTCCACGAATCGTAGCGTGTATAGATGACACCAAAAGAACCGAGTCCCGATCCGACGATCGGATAAGCTTTGATCACGTCGATCGCAACACTCCAAAAGTGCGTACGGCCTGTGGTCGGATCTGCGGCGTTCGCCGTGCCTAGGAGCCGAGTGAATGCCCCTGATCCGCCTACTGCCACAGCGGCGCCGATTAGGGCGACGACCAACGCCAGCGCAAACACTGCGCGCAATAGAGCGCTCCGTATCCGTTCTTCACGCGGCCGCCGCTGCCCGTGCCGCAAACCCGGACCAGCGACAATTGCTAAAAAAAGAATTTCTGCTCCCAGGCTGATCATGCCGCCGCGCGAGTTTGTCATAATCAAGGCCACACCCATGAGAGCAGCCGCAAACGCGTACAGCGGACGCTTTGAACCTTCAATCGCGCCAGAAAATAACAAGCCGAGCGGAATCGCGCATGTCAATTCCATGTACCCTGCGAAGTGATGGCGATTGATGAACGGACCAAACGCCGTGCTTTGCGTCAACTGACGAAACCAGTAAACCCGGGTTCCATCGCTCGTAAACGATTGCATGAGACCAAACATCGCCAGAAGAAAACCAAAAATCGTGATTGTTCTTACCAACGTTCGCAACCGGTGCGGCGAGTCGGTGAAAACCAACGTAGCTGCGAAATAGATAAACAGACACGCTACTTGAACGACTACTAAGCGCGTCGAGTACGGATCCAGTGACAAAGCTGCTTTCGGACTTAGGAGCAAGCCCGCGATTTCCGGAGGCGTTCGCAGTGGCAAGAGCTGAAACAGACCAAGCGCGATCATGCCCAGCAACGGTATTTGGAGGGGATTACGGCTAATCTGCGCGGACCGTAACATGAAGGCATCGATCGACCAAAAGCACGTGATCGCGGCAGCGCTCAATGCAAACACGGCGAGCGCCCAGTAGTGCACTGTTCCGTATGCCAGCGTACTGATCACAATGGCAGTACAAACCGTCAGAAACGCGAGCCGGCTGGCAAACGTATGTCGGCGGGCAGTCGTGCGCGGTTTTGATAGCTGATGAACTTCCGCAGCCGGTTCAGCGCGCAGGGCCGGTACCACTGCTGCGTTGGATATCGAAGTCGTCATACCAGAGATTTCCGAAAATTGGACACAGTTGCGCTTCCCCGCAAGGCGGGCGATAAATCGACAGCTTTACTGCCTGCGTCGCAGGCCTGGTTTTGAAATCAAAAGTGAACTTTTGCCAGTCAGAATTTCCTGTGGGCGCCGGGGGAGATTGGCCCAGCATTGAATCATCAGCAGCATCCAACATCGCGATTTGCGGGGTGCTGCCGCTGTTCAGATTTCGGGTCCGGACAAAGCCCTCAAAGCGATATTGCGCGTTCGGCTGAACGACGACGGTTTGCATTACCGAAATACTTTCAAGCTTGTTCGGCACGGAGAATAGAATTCGCAAGCAGTAGCGGCCGGAATGCGGACGATCCGCGTCGAGATTGATTTCAGCTTGCGGCCGCGATGTGACTGACCAGTAAAAAGGCCGCCCGACGCTGGCCGATAAACGCACCTCGAACCCTCCATCCCAAATTTGCTCGGGCGCCGGTGCATTTGGTTCGGTGTCGCGCGTTACCTGAAGCGATGCTTTGAATTGATTGGCTTTCAGCAGTTCCTGTTTGAGATCATTCGCAAGAGGCGGGTTTTGAACTCGGTCATTAGCGGAGAGTGCGCTCCACACTCGCATCGCATCATCGACTCTCTTTCTCCCCACCAGATAAGTGGCAAGCTGAATCCGAAGGTCGGGTGTCGGACAGGCAGCTCTGGCAATCTGGTCGACGTCACCGTTGAAAACCTGCCAGGCCAGGTTCAGAAGCTGCGGCCGCATCTGATCGTCAGCTATCGCTGCGCGTCGGACCTCCTCAAATCCTTCGTCCAGCTTGCCTGCCCGCAACAGCAAATTCCCCAGAAACCAATGCGGTTGCGCGTATGCGGGCGCTAAGTCGACAGCGCGGCGGAATGCTCGCTCGCTTCCGGCCTGGTCGCCAGCCGCTTCCAGTCCGTCCGCAAGTTCCATCCAGTAACGATAGTCATATGGTGACAAAGTCGCCGCTAGTTGATACTCACGCACCGCCTCGGCGAGGTTGATGGCGTTGAAGCTTTTTTCTGTTAACGCAGCAACTTGCCAATGAGGGAAAGGATCGGATGGAGCCCATCGTTCAGCGAGACGAGCCATCTCGAGAGCGTCCTGCTCGCTGGCGACCGCATACTCCGCGACGGTATTTGCAACATACCACCGCACCACGAACCAGCACGCGAAGATCGTCAACAATGCCGGTAACAGAATTAGAAAGCGCGTGACCGGCGAGTCCAAATGAACGATGACGAGAGATCGAGATTTTGTTTGCGCCACAGTTGGAAAGCCGGACTTTACAAGTCGCCGATGGAAGTATAGCGGGCAATGTCCGTTAATCGATCTCCGTCAATATTATCGATTCTAATTGTCATTCGTTTCAGCTGAATGTTGCGAGCTTCGCAGGCTCGCAGAATCTCGTTGATGCGGTCTTCGGAAATACGCGGACTAGAGATGAGGATTTGTTCGATCTTGTGCTCAGTCACAATCTTGGTCAGCAAACCGTTTCCTCCAAAAACTCGCAAGCCGTGAATTACCTTTCCCTGCTTCTTGGGATCGTCATCCATGAATCCAACAGGCGCATATTGCAGATCCCGGTTATTTAGCAGTTCCCGCAATAGCAACTCGCCGGCGTCGCCGGCGCCATAAATCAAGACGCGATGATGGTTGTCGCCCCGCGACGCCGGCAATAATTGACGAAACAAACGGAAAGCCATGCGACTTCCCGCCAAAAGCATGAGCATCACCAGTCCGTCGATCACAAAAACGGTGCGCGAAAAGCCCTGGAAACGAAACTTAAACAACACAATCATCATGCTGATGATCGAGCCCGCGGCCACAGCCTTGGCAAAAGTCACCAAATCATCAATGCTCGTGTAGCGCCAAAGTCCCCGGTAAACGCCGAAGAACAAAAAGGCCGCCAGGCGG
>Ga0070697_100004945_pt1 | contig 10232 bp, 12 predicted proteins | sample KBSK1501metaG_FD_65475 | JGI IMG/M metagenome (GOLD analysis project Ga0070697, IMG submission 65475) | Corn, switchgrass and miscanthus rhizosphere microbial communities from Kellogg Biological Station, Michigan, USA - KBS K1-50-1 metaG | ecosystem: Host-associated > Plants > Roots >... | reverse complement strand
GCCGCCCGGCACCATGTAATTCTCCGACAGCGCCTCGAACCAGCTCACCCGTCCGGGGCTGGCGGCGATCTCCTCGTAGTGCTCGGGCCGAAGCCCCAATCCAAAATCGACGCCCGCGCACATTCGCATGGTTCGCCCCAAGGGACTGCGGGCGTCCGCGGTATGCGTGGACGCCCGCGCGTGTGTTTGGCCTGCCGCCTTACATCACCTTGCCGCCGGCAGCGGTGCAGGCCGCGGTGTCCTTGACCTCGGCCCAGCCCTGACCCTTGCAGGAGTTCATGCCCTTGCCCGGCGAGGCGCTGCCGCCCTTGCAGGCGCTCTGGCCCTTGCAGGCGTTGGCGCCGGCGCACTTCACGCCTTCGGCGTGCGCGGCGGTGGCGAAAGTGCCAGCAGCGAAGATCGCAGCGGCCGTCGTGATCAGCGTACGCTTGTTCATGAAGATCCTCCTGGATGCGCGAGCCTTTGTGCCCGCATCCGGTTATTCGCGACGGATGGCCTCGACGTTACGCCACAAAAATGCTTTTTTCCGTGCACGCGCAGCGTTAGCCTGACTGCGACCTGCACCTTCGTGACGCCAGGTGGGCTTTTTGCCGGCCTTGGTCACTGCGCCGTGCCGACTGGCGGCAAAGATGGCGTGTAACATTTTCGCCTTCGCACACGAATACGTGAAAGACCGACCTCGTTGGCTGGCTTGAACGACCTCTCCGCAATGATGCGATTGGCAAGGCAGGGGGACGATGAGGCCTATCGGCGCCTTCTCGGCCATGTTTCGCTTTGGCTGAGGAGCGTCGTCCGACGGGGCCTGACATCGGCGGGGCGAGGTACGGCGGATAGTGAGGATATTGTCCAGGAGACTTTGCTGGCCATGCATCTGAAGCGTGACACCTGGGACGAGACGCAGTCACTCGAACCTTGGCTTCGCGCGATTGCCCGCCACAAGCTGGCCGATCACTTGCGACGGCGTGGATTCCGCGACCATGTCGACATCGACGACTATGCCAACTCCCTGGAGGCAGCGGTCGATGCAGATGCCTCCGCAACGATAGACTCCCGACAGCTGCTGGCGAGTTTACCCGAGCGCCAGCGTCGGATCGTGGAGGAAATTTCCTTGGAGGGACGCCGTGCAGCCGACGTAGCGGCGCGTTTGGGCATGAGCGAAGGCGCCGTTCGCGTTTCACTTCACCGGGCCCTCAAGGCGCTTGCTGCTTTCTATCGAAGAGATTGGACATGAAAACCGAAAATCTGATCGAAGCGCTGGTCGCTGACCGCGCCAGTGGCAAAAGCTCCATTCCAGGCGCTCTCGCCGCTGCGTTTGCGCTCGGGGGATTGATATCGCTTGCTCTTTTCTGCGTCGTACTCGGTGTCCGGGAGGATATTACGCAAGCTCTGGCGACCTGGCGCTTCGATCTAAAGATCGGCCTGGTTCTCCTGGCACTGGGTTCGGCGTTCAGTCTCTGCATGGCAGTGTCACGCCCGGTCCCGTCCGGCCGTCCGGCCCGGCGTCTGCTGCCGCTGGGCGCATTGGCCGCAATGGCTGTTGCCATCGAGCTCACGGCCCTTCCTGGCGCGTCATGGGGAACGCGGCTGGTGGGAAGCAACTCGCTGATCTGCCTGACGTCAATTCCAATGCTGGCGATAGCTCCTCTTGCGGCGGTGCTCATGGTCCTGCGCGCCGGAGCGCCTGCCTCACCCGCCCTGGCAGGCGCTGCGGCCGGCCTCCTGGCCGCTGCCGGCGGCGCGACGCTCTATGGCTTCCACTGCTTCGATGACTCACCACTGTTCGTCGTGACTTGGTACGTCCTGGCCGCGATTCCCGTGGTCGTTCTCGGCACGATTGCCGGTCACCGGCTACTGCGCTGGTGACGACCGGGCCTGTACGCCCTCCATCGCCGTCCCACTGTGGAATTGTCGGGGGAATCGCCGTTCCTCTGTAACGTTTGGGCCCTTGCGCACGAACAGCCATTGAGGAACCGCACGTGACGCGGTCGGAACACTGCGAGGACGAACGATGATTTCCAGGCGCTTGCTTCTGCAAACCACGATTACCGGCGTCGGTGCGATGGTGTTTGTGCCAGCTCACGCATTCCAGATGCGCCCCTTCGACATCAAGGCATTCGAGACTGCCCAGGCTACCGGACAGCCTATTCTGGTCGAGATCAGTGCGCCCTGGTGCCCGACCTGCAAGGCGCAAAAGCCAATTCTCTCCGCTCTCGCGGCCAAGGCCAAGTTCAAGGACCTCGTCGCCTTCGAGATCGATTTCGACGGCCAGAAGGACCTGCTGCGCAAATTCGGCGTGACCATGCAGAGCACGCTGATTTCATTCAAGGGATCGAAGGAGGTGGGTCGGTCGACAGGCGACACCAACGCCTCGTCGATCGAAGCGCTGCTCGACAGGTCGGTCTAGGCAAGTACCGTGATTGCGACGCTCGGTCTGGCCTTCCTCGCAGGAACCCTGTCGACCCTCTCGCCCTGCGTAATCCCCCTGATCCCCCTGGTTCTGGGGACGGCGCTGTCGGAGCACAAGCTTGGCCCGGCAGCCCTTGCGTCGGGTCTCGCCCTTTCCTTCACGACGGTCGGGTTGTTCGTGGCGACCGTCGGCTTTGCTCTTGGACTGGATGCGGGCGTTTTCCGGAGTTTAGCCGCGATCGTGATGGTTGGCGTCGGCATCGTGCTCGTCGTGCCGCGCTTCCAGGCGAAGCTGGCGGTCGCCTCGGGTCCGATCGGCAATTGGGCGGAGAGCCGATTTGGCGGCACCGCCAGGACCGGCCTTGCGGGACAGTTCTCCGTCGGGCTGCTGCTCGGCATCGTCTGGGCACCGTGCGCGGGGCCCACTCTCGGCGCCGCATCGGTCCTGGCCGCGAGTGGGCAGGACCTGGGAGAAGTCGCAGCGACCATGTTGGTTTTCGGTATCGGCGCTGCGCTGCCACTGCTTCTTCTGGGAATCGTGTCTCGCAAAACCATGATGCGCCTTCGCGGGCGCCTGATGGCGACGGGCCACGGTGCCAAAATCGCCCTGGGCGCTATCCTGATCGCGCTCGGCTTGCTGATCCTGTCGGGTTTCGACAAGAAGGTGGAGGCCCTTGCCGTCGACCTGTCGCCGGACTGGCTGACCTCTCTCACCACGCGCTTCTAGACGAGATCCATGACGTGCACCTCGGGCCGTCGAGAACCTGCGATAATGAACGGACAGGCTGTCGATCATCTGCTGTCTTGGTGAACAGGCAAAAACAGAGGACTCATGGTCAGGCGTATCGTCGGGTATTGTCTGGAACCGGGTGTGGTCCGCCGGTCGCTGATCGTTGCCGTTCTGGTGGGCGCTCTCCTCAACCTCATCAATCAGGGAGACGCGCTCCTTTCCGGGCGCGCCATCGACTGGGCCAAGGTCCTACTGACTTTCACCGTTCCGTATTGCGTTGCAACCTATGGCGCGGTTTCTTACCGCGTGCGCCACGAGCATGATCTCGCCCGGAGCCGACACGTTTCACACCCGTCTGAATCGTCGCCCGGCAGATCTGGCGGCGCCGACGCGTGAATGCGATCGCCTTGTACCTCGCCCGGACGCGTACGGCATCCAGCCCGACAACTGCCTTCACCCGATGACAGTTCCTGATCAGCTACGGGTCTGCGCGTCATCGACGCCTCGATCATTTTCCAGCGTCGTACGGGCCAACACGCACCTCACGGCGGTCATGATCGGCAGATGGCGGACGAGACCAAGCGAGCGTGAGAAGGCCCGTGGCCCAGACTTGGTATCATCCCGAGCGAAGCGAGAGACCTTTCGTGGGGCCTTGAAGGTTCCCTCGCTGCGCTCGGGACGACAACGTGCATTAGCCCATCTCGATCACCGCCTTGCCGACGACCTTGCGGTCGATAAGTACGCGGAAGGCGTCGGCGGCGCGTTCCATCGGGAAGCGGTGCGAGATGTGCGGACGCATGACACCGAGCGCCGCCAGGCGCGGCAGTTCGTCGGCATAATCCTGGCCGACCTCGGGCGACAGGCGCCGCGCGGTCTCGCCGGCGCGCACGCCCAGGATCGACAGGCCCTTGATCAGCACATGGTTGGACATGATCCTGGTCGGGCCGCCTGACGTGAAACCCACGACCAGCAGCCGCGCGCCGTAGGCCGCCGCGCGCAGGGACTTCTCCAGGATCTCGCCGCCTACCGGGTCGTAGATCACGTCGGCGCCATGGCCGTCGGTCACGGCTTTCACCACGGCCACGAAATCGGCGGTGCGGTAGTTCACCACGAGGTCGGCGCCGTTCTCGCTGACGACGGCGAGGCGGGCATCGTCGCTGCCGGTGGCGATCACCCGCGCGCCGATATGCTTGCCGAGCTGCACCGCGGCCAGGCCGACGCCGCCCGAGGCGCCGTGCACCAGCAGCACTTCGCGCGGCTTCAGTCTGGCGCGATGGACCAGCGAATGGTAGGCGGTCGTCGCGCCGACGCGAAAGGCCGCGCCCTCGGCGTCCGACCAGCCCGACGGCAGGCGCATCAGGTTGCCGCTGGCCGGCACGCGCACATATTCGGCGAAGGCGCCGGGTCGCACGCCAAAGATCACACGATCGCCCGGCTGCCAGCTCTTCACCTCTGCGCCGACCGCCTCGATCGAGCCGGCGCCTTCCATGCCCGGCACGAAGGGCAGCTCCGGTTTGTGCTGATAACCGGCGGAGAGCATCAAAACGTCGGGAAAATTGACCGAGGCGGCGCCGACTTTGATCAGAACGTCCGCCGGGCCGATCTCGGGGACCGGTCGTTCCTCGATCTTGAGGACCGATGGATCGCCCAGGCGATCGCAGATGACGGCGCGCATTGAATTACGACCTCACCCTGAGGAGGGCGCGGAGCGCGCGTCTCGATCGCGCGGGGTAACCCCCGCGCTTATATGGGGCATCCTAGGTCAAGAGGCATTGTCGGTCCTTTAAGATGAAGCTGAAGCATCGGCGATAGGTGGCGTGCTGCGGTGGGACGCTGGGCGCTGGTGCGACGCGCGTCGTCTGGACGGCCATCAGCTTATATCCGGTCGGGCTTGAAGAGGCCCGATACCCTAATTCCTCATGCACGTTGGAGGACTGGCCCAGGACACGATGAGACCCATCTGAGAGTACGGTGCCGATTGGCCCCTGCGCGGAGGCGGTCATCATCCATCCCTGTGCAAACACGCTGCCACCCTTCAGGCGTGCGGCGCCGCGCGCAGGATAGCGCCCTCGGGCACAAGGCCGTGCTCGAGGAAGCGCCACAGTGCCACCATAAGCTTGCGCGCCAAGGCAACGATGGCGATGCGTCTGACACGACCCTTTTGATCGCCGGCGCGCTCCTCGAACCAGCGGCTCAACGCACTGCCCGGCTGATGGCGCCGCCACAACCAGGCCAGCTCTATCGCCATCGTGCGGGCTCGCCTATTGCCGGCCTTGCTAATGCCTTGCTCGCGTCTCCTGCCGCCGCTGTCGAACGGCGTGCCGGTCAGGCCGAAGTAGCTGCCAACCTGGCGCCGGTTCTTGAAGTCGCGGAAGAACCCTTCGCCGACCAGCGTTTGGCTGCTCACTGGCCCCAAGCTCTTCAGTTCGATCAATTGGTTGACCTTGCTGGCCATGGCATCGGGCACGGCCGCGTGGCGGGCGGCCGCGGCCTGCGCCTCGATCTCGCCGATCTGCTCCTCCACCAGCAACAAGCGGCCATGTTCTCGTTTGAGCTCGGCCATCAGATGCCTCGGCAGGCGGTGACCGTCGCCGGTGCGCACCTCGGCAAGCCAGGCGCAGAACGTCTTGGCCCGCGGCAGCGCATCGCGCACGCCTTGGCCGTGTAGCAGGCCCTTGATGCGGTTGACGTGTCCGACCCGCTCCTTCACCAGTCGATCGCGCTCGCGTCCCGTCCGCCGATCGTCCTCCTGCACCACCGACGGCACATGCACCACCCGGCAGGCCAGCCGATCACCCCATTCGTGGCGCATCAGGGCGCTCATCAACTGCTCCAGATCCAGCCGGTCGGTCTTAGCGCGCCGCGCCCGCCGATTGACCTGAATGCTGGCCGCATCAAGCACCCGGTTCTCGATCCCCCGCCTCTCCAGCCAGCGGTGCAGCCAGAAGCCGTCGTAACCGGCTTCGTAGCAGCTCACTATCCGAACCGAACTGCCGGCTTTCTTCTCCGCTTTCTCGCGGACTTTCGTAATCAGCTGCAGTGCCGCTTGGGCATCACCGCCGGCTACGGTGTACTGGCTAAACTTGCCACCGCCGGGCATCACAAGGCCCAGCTTCCACTTCGCCTTGCCCAGTTCAAACGCCACGAACAACGTGGCATGCTTGGCACAAGCGGCGGGGGTGTCGATGTGAAGCGAGGACGTCATCTCTTCCTCCGTAGGCTGGTTGTTGGCACTCCAAACCTACCTCTCGACCTCTCGTCGCCCCATAGAATCTGTGGTGGGCAACGCGCCCGTCCCTGTGCCCATCCTTCGAGACGCGCCCTGCGGGCGCTCCTCAGGATGAGGCCTTGGTTGTTGCTTCGGTTTGAACGATTCAGCGTTCGTCAGGAACACTCTGTCAGGTGGCGCTAAGCCGTCGCGTTGAGCTTGATGCCGGCCTGGCGCATCTCGGTCAGCATGCGCTTCTTGCTGCCGTCGAGATCGATGGCGGCGGTCGCTTCCTGTACCAGGGCGACGTCGAAACCCGCCTGGCGGGCGTCGATCGCCGACCAGGCGACACAGAAGTCGAGCGCCAGCCCGCAGAACACCAGCCGGGTGAAACCGCGCGCCTTCAGGTAGCCGTCGAGGCCGGTGCGCGTCATGCGGTCGTTCTCGCGGAACGCCGAATAGGAATCGATGCCGGTATGGAAGCCTTTGCGCACGATCATCTGCGCCTTGTCGACATCGAGCTGGGAGTGAAAGGCCGCCCCCGACGTGCCCTGGACGCAATGGTCGGGCCACAGGGTCTGCGGGCCGTAGGGGAATTGCACGGTGCTGAAAGCCTCGCCGCCTGACCAGGCGCTGGCGAACGAGGCATGGCCCGCTGGATGCCAGTCCTGGGTCAGGACGACGTGATCGTGACGGCCGATCAGGCGGTTCACGACCGGCACGATCGCGTTGGCTCCGGGAACGGCCAGCGCACCGCCGTCGCAGAAATCGTTTTGCATGTCGACCACGATCAACGCCTCGTTGGGCATACGCTACGCTCCGTCTGATGGCGGAATGTCCCCGCGCTGTTGTTCGGCTTCGAATGCGGCGATCCAGTGGTCCAGCGAGCCGGTCTCGATGGCGCCGCGCAGGCCGCGCATGATGTCCTGGTAATAGTGCAGATTGTGCCACGTGAGCAGCATGGCGGCGAGAATCTCTTCGGCGCGGATCAGGTGATGCAAGTAGGCCCGGCTATGGTGCCGGCAGGCGGGGCAGGCGCACTGCTCGTCGATCGGCCGCGGGTCGTCGCGATGGCGCGCATTGCGCAGGTTGAGCTCGCCGCGCCGCGTGAAGGCCTGGGCGGTGCGGCCACCGCGCGTCGGCAGCACGCAGTCGAACATGTCGATGCCGCGCTTCACCGCACCGACGATGTCGGCGGGCCGTCCGACACCCATCAGATAGCGCGGCCGCTCGGCCGGCAGCATCGGCAGCGTGATGTCGAGGGTACTGAACATCGCCGCCTGGCCCTCGCCGACGGCGAGGCCGCCCACCGCATAGCCGTCGAAGCCGATGGCCGTGAGCGCCTTGACGCTCTCGGCGCGCAGGTTGGGGAAGGTGCTGCCCTGCACGATGCCGAATAGGCCGTAACCCGGCCGCTCGGTGAAGGCGCGCTTGCCGCGTTCGGCCCATTTCATCGACAGCCGCATGGAAGCGGCAGCCGCCGGCTCCTCGACCGGCCAGCTCGTGCATTCGTCGAACGACATGGTGATGTCGGCGTCCAGAAGCTTCTGGATGTCGATCGAGCGCTCCGGCGTCAGCCGGTGCTCGGAGCCGTCGATCGGCGAGCGGAAGGTGACGCCGTCAGCATCGAGCTTGCGCAGTTCCTTGAGCGACATCACCTGGAAGCCGCCCGAGTCGGTCAGGATCGGCCGCGGCCAATTCATGAACTTGTGCAGGCCGCCCAATGCCGCCACGCGCTCGGCGCCGGGTCGCAGCATCAAATGGAAGGTGTTGCCGAGCACGATCTCCGCCCCGGTCTCGGCAACCGACTGCGGCAGCATCGCCTTGATCGTGCCCGCGGTGCCGAGCGGCATGAAAGCCGGCGTCTCGACCGTGCCGTGCGCCGTCGCGATGCGGCCGCGGCGGGCGGCGCCGTCGCCGGCCAGAAGCTCGAAGGAAAGACTCATTGCCGCAAGAGACAACAATCGCCGTAGGAATAGAAGCGGTATCGCTCGCGTATGGCATGCGTGTAGGCCTGCTTCATGCGCTCCAGCCCGGCGAAGGCCGCGACAAGCATGAACAGCGTGGACCGCGGCAGATGGAAATTCGTCAGCAGCAAGTCGACGGCGCGGAAGCGAAAGCCCGGCACGATGAAGATATCGGTCTCACCGCTCCAGGCTTTCATCGCGCCGTCATGATCGCGCGCCACCGATTCGAGCAGGCGCAGCGAGGTCGTGCCGACCGACACGACGCGGCCGCCGGCGGCACGCGTGGCCTCGACGGCGCGGGCCGTTGCCTCGGGCACCTCGCCCCATTCGGCATGCATGGTATGGGCGTCGGTGTCGTCGACCCGCACCGGCTGGAAGGTCCCGGCGCCTACATGCAGCGTGACGCCGGCCGTTGCAATGCCGGCTGCGGCCAGCGAAGTCATGAGCCCAGGCGTGAAATGCAGGCCTGCCGTGGGGGCGGCCACCGAGCCATCGTATCTGGCGAACAACGTCTGATAGTCGGCGCGATCCTGCGCATCGGCCACGCCACCCCGAATGTAAGGCGGCAGCGGCACGGCGCCGCCCTTCTCGAGGGACATCAAGAAAGCAGGCCCAAGCGTGTCGAAGGTGAGCACGATCGAGCCGTCCTCGTTCTTGGCCTCGACCTTGGCTAAAAGTCCGCCGGCGAAGACGAGCCCGTCGCCCGGTCGCAGACGCTTGGTCGGCCGGGCAAAGGAGAGCCAGCGTCCGTTGCCCAGATCGCGGATCAGCAGCGCCTCGACCGCCACGTCCTGACGGCCGGCCGCGCCGCCGCGCACGCCCTTCAGTCGCGCCGGGATCACCTTTGTATCGTTGAAGACGAGCAGGTCGCCGCGGCGCAGCAGGCCTGGCAGATCGCGGACCAGGCGATCCCGCAAGCCGTCGGGTGAGACGTCCAGCAGCCGCGCCGAATCGCGCGGAGAGGCCGGGCGCTGGGCGATCAGGTCGTCGGGAAGATCGAAGTCGAAGAGTTCGACGCGCATGGGGGCCGGGCTTAATGTGAAGCGATGGTGACGCGCTTCCGATGCCGGCGGGCGACGTTGGACGATGCCGGCGGCATCGCGGCGGTATTCTCCTCGTCCTTACGGCTGCTCACTTTCCTGCCAGTGCTCCATACGGTGGAAGAGGATCGCCAATTCATCGAGAACATCATCCTGAAGGAATGCGATGTCATTGTTGCCGAGGGCGATCCAGGCATTGTCTCGTTTCTGGCGCTCAATGGGGAGGAAATTCGCCTGCTCTATAGCCATCCAGACTTCATCGGATCGGGCGCGGGAAGCCTGCTTCTCGATGCCGTGAAGAAATCCAGCGTCGTCGCCCTCGAACTCTGGTGCTTCCAGGCCAATGCACGGGCGCGCCGATTCTACGAGGAACGCGGGTTTCAGGCCGTGCGCTTCACCGACGGGCGGGACAACGAGGAAAAAGTGCCGGATGTGCGCTACCGCTGGGAGCGTGCGGTCGGCTAGGTCTGGCCGATATCCATGACCTCGGAGTCCGAATCGTCGGCCGGCGGCTGAGCGTTGGCATCGACCAGGGCGACGAAGCGGTGAACGCCGTCGCTGACCACGCGCTTCACCCGCGCGCGCGTTTCCAGGCAATGGAGATGCGCCAGGGTCTCGCCGAAGGCGAACACGATCTGGTTGTTGTCGAGGTGACGCGGAAACAGCACCGGCACCATGTCCCATCCGGTGGCGCCCTCGGCGCCGCGGCGGGCGATGGCGGTGGTCATGTCGTTCAGCCGCGCATCGTGATGGGAAACCAGTTGATCGAGCCTTGTGTGCAGACCGATGAAGGGAAAGCCGTGGCTCGGCAGCACCAGCGCGTCGGCCGGCAGGCGGCGGAAGCGCGAGAAGCCGTCGAGGAACCAGGTGAGCGCATCGGC
>Ga0070697_100004944_pt1 | contig 10233 bp, 6 predicted proteins | sample KBSK1501metaG_FD_65475 | JGI IMG/M metagenome (GOLD analysis project Ga0070697, IMG submission 65475) | Corn, switchgrass and miscanthus rhizosphere microbial communities from Kellogg Biological Station, Michigan, USA - KBS K1-50-1 metaG | ecosystem: Host-associated > Plants > Roots >... | reverse complement strand
CTGTTGGCCGCGCTCGCGCCAATCGCCCGCTCGATCCGCTCGGTGTTCGTGACGAGCAGGTCGTCGCCGACGAGCTGAAGGCGGTCGCCTAGCCGGCCGACGATCTCCGCCCAGCCGGCCCAGTCGTCCTCGGCCAGGCCGTCCTCGATCGAGACGATCGGGTACCGGGCGGCCCAGTCGGCCCAGAGGTCGATGAGCTCGCCGGACTCGAGCGTCCGGCCCTCGGTGGCGAGCCGGTACCGGGTTGGCCGGCCGTCGACGCCGCTGCCGTCCTCGATGAGCTCGGTCGTCGCCGGGTCGAGGGCGATCGCGACGTCCTCGCCCGGCCGGTAGCCGGCCTTCTCGATCGCCCGCAGGATCACCTCGACCGCGGCGACGTTCGAGCCGAGCGACGGCGCGAAGCCGCCTTCGTCGCCCTGGCCGGTGGCATGACCCTCGTCGTGGAGGATCGTCCGGAGCGCGGCGAAGATCTCGGCACCCGCCCGCAGGGCGTCGGAAAACGCGGCCGCGCCAACGGGCATGACCATGAACTCCTGGAAGTCGGTGGAGTCCTGGGCGTGCTTGCCGCCGTTGAGGATGTTGAACATCGGCACGGGCAGGATCCGCGCGCCCACGCCGCCGAGATAGCGATAGAGGGGCAGGTCGTGGGCGCTTGCGGCGGCGTGGGCGCAGGCGAGCGAGACGCCGAGGATCGCGTTGGCACCGAGGTTCGCCTTGTTCGGGGTCCCGTCGAGGTCCCGCAGCAGCGCGTCGACGCCGGCCTGGTCGGCCGCGTCCATCCCGTACAGCTCCGGGGCGATCCGATCGGTCACGTTGCCGACGGCCGTGAGGACGCCCTTCCCGCCGAACCGGGCCTGGTCGCCGTCGCGAAGCTCGACGGCCTCGTGGGCGCCGGTCGACGCTCCCGACGGCACCGCCGCTCGGCCGACCGACCCGTCGCCGAGGACGACATCGACCTCGATGGTCGGGTTACCCCGGGAATCGAGAATCTCGCGCGCGTCGATGAGCTCGATGATCGTGTTCACGCGGTCGCTCCGGCCTTGGCCTTCTTCGGCTTCGAGGGGACCTCCGGCGCCGGCCGATCCAGGAGGACGGCGATCCCCGGGAGCTCCCGGCCCTCGAGGAACTCGAGCGACGCGCCGCCGCCCGTGCTGATGTGGGTCATCTTCGCGGTCAGGCCCTGCTGCTCGATCGCCGCGACGCTGTCGCCGCCACCGACCACGACCGTCGCCCCGTGCTCGGCCTTGTCAGCGAGGAACCGGGCGATCTCCTTCGTCCCATGGGCGAACGACGGGATCTCGAAGACCCCGAGCGGCCCGTTCCAGAGGACCGTCTTCACGTCGGCCAGGGCGGTCTCGATGGCCGCCCGCGACTGCTCACCCAGATCGACGATGTGCCACGACGCCGGGAACTTCTCGGTCCCGACCGTCTTGTACTCGGTGCCGCGGGTGACCTCCTTGGCGATGACGACGTCGGTCGGCAGGACGACGTTCACGCCGGCCTTCTCGGCCGCGACGAGGATCCGTCGCGCGTCGTCGACGCGATCGTGCTCGGCGAGGCTCTTGCCCACGCCCTTGCCCTGGGCGAGGAGGAACGTGTTGGCCATCCCGCCACCCAGGATCAGGACGTCGACCCGCGTCAGGAGGTGGTCGATGACCTTGATCTTGTCCGAGACCTTCGCCCCGCCGAGGATCGCCGCGAACGGCCGCGCCGGGTTCTCGAGCAGGCTGCTGAGCATCGTGATCTCGCGCTCCATCAGCAGCCCGGCGTAGGCCGGCAGGATCTTCGCGATCCCGACCGTCGAAGCGTGTGCCCGGTGGGCGGTCCCGAACGCGTCGTTGACGTAGATGTCCGCATAGGACGCGAGTTGGGCCGCGAAGACCGGATCGTTCCGTTCCTCCTCGGCGTGGAAGCGGAGGTTCTCGAGGAGGATCGCCTCGCCCGGCCGCATCCGCCTGACCGCGTCCTCGGTCCCGACGCCCAGGGCATCGCCGGTCACGGGCACGTTCCGGCGGAGGAGCTGCGACAGACGCTCCCCGACCGGCCGCAGCCGGAGCCCGTCCTGGACCTTGCCGTCGGGCCGGCCGAGATGGCTGGCGAGCACCACCCGCGCGCCATCGGCGAGGAGGCTCGTGATCGTGGGCAGCGACGCCCGGATCCGGGAGTCGTCGGTGACCTTGCCGTCGGCAAGGGGGACGTTGAAGTCGACGCGCACGAAGATGCGCTTCCCTGCCGCGTCGAAGTCGCGGATCGTCAGCTTGTCCATGATGTCCTGGCTGGGGCGATGGTCCGGGGGAACCGTCGCGGGGATTGGGCTGGGTTGGGGCGGGGGTCCGTCAGGTGCCGTCGGCGGCCGGTCAGGCCGCGGCGACCGGCAGGCGAGCGGCGACGAAGCCGATCAGGTCGGCGACCCGGCAGCTGTAGCCCCACTCGTTGTCATACCAGCTGATGATCTTGACCATCGTCCCGTCGAGAACCATCGTCGATGCCGCGTCGATGATCGAGGAGCGACTGTCGCCGCGGAAGTCGGTCGAGACAAGCGGCTCGTCGCTCACCCCGAGGATCCCCTTGAGCCGGCCTTCGGCGGCCGTCCGGAACGCGGCGTTGAGCTCCTCGACCGACGTGGCTCGAGAGACGTCGGCGGTGAAGTCGACGATGCTCACGGTCGGGGTCGGGACGCGGAGGCTGAAGCCGTCGAACTTGCCCTTGAGGTCCGGGATGACGAGGGCGAGCGCCTTCGCGGCGCCGGTCGTCGTCGGGATGATGTTCAGCCCGGCCGCGCGGGCGCGGCGCGGGTCGCTGTGGGCGACGTCGAGGATGCGCTGGTCGTTCGTGTAGCTGTGGATCGTGTTCATCAGGCCGCGCTCGATCGTGAGGAGGTCGTGGACGACCTTGGCGGCCGGTGCCAGGCAGTTCGTCGTGCAGCTCGCGTTGCTGATCACGTGGTGGCTCGCGGGGTCGTATCGGTCCTCGTTCACGCCGAGCACGATCGTGATGTCCTCGCCCTTGGCGGGGGCGCTGATGATCACCTTCTTCGCACCGGCCGAGAGGTGGGCCCGGGCCTTGTCCGCATCGGTGAAGAGCCCGGTCGACTCGAGGACGACGTCGACGCCGAGGGAGCCCCAGGGCAGCGCCGCCGGGTCCCGCTCCTTGAGGACCTTGATCTCGCGGCCGTCGATGATCAGCGCGTCGTCCGTGTGGTCGACCGTGCCGGGATACGCCCCGTAGGTCGAGTCGTGCTTGAACAGGAGCGCGTTGAGGGACGTGTCGACCAGGTCGTTGACGGCCACGACCTCGACGTCCGGCGTGCGCTCGATCAGGGCCTTGAGCGACTGTCGACCGATCCGGCCGAACCCGTTGATGCCGACGCGCACTGCCATGGTCCGTTCCTCCGCGAGCTGCGGGCGCCGCTCGGGCACCCGGCTGGTCATTCGATCGGGCCGTCGAGGTCGGGCTCCATGGTCAGGAACCGCAGCGCCTCGCTCGTATGGTGTCATCGTACGACGTCCGAGGGGCGGGGCCGTTCATCACGCGGCGAATTCGAGGCGATCGTCGCGGAATTCCGCGCCTCTCGGGGTCCGGGAAATCGAAGGGCCCCTGCCGGCAAGCCGGCAGGGGCCCGATGCTGATCAGCGCAGAGTCGGCGTCAGCCGCCGATCTTGAAGACCTGGCCGCCGCACTTCGGGCACGTGCCCTTCAGCGCGGGCTTGCCGTTCTTCATCGTGATTCGCTGCGGGTTCTGGACTTCGACTTTCATCTTGTCCTTGACGCAATAGGCTTCAGCCATGGAGCGGGCTCCTCCTCGTTCGGCGTGGCGTCGCGGGAACCCTCGTCCCGCATCCGCTTCTCACGTTCGATTCCAGAGGGACGGTCGCCAGCGATCCGTCCCGGCCGTGCGCTTCTGACGATCCATCTCGGCGAGGATCAGGAGCGCTTCGAGCCCCGTCTCCACGCACGCGGCCTCTGCCTGGTCCTTCGCGGCTCCCTCGATGAACTCCCCCGTCGTGCGCTGCGCGTAGACCGCGCATACGACGCCGGCTCGACATCGAGCGAGCATGGCGAGCACCAGCAGTGCCGATGCCTCCATCTCGAAGTTCATGACACGCTGGCGCGCCATGTCCTCCGCCAGGTCAGGGTAACGGATGGGCAGTTGCGGGATCGGGCGCCCTTGCGCCCCGAAGAACCCCGGTGCCGTCGCCGTGATCCCGACGTGGGTCCGGTTGCCGAGCCGCTCGCCGGCCTCGATGAGCGCCAGGACCGCCTCGTAATCGGCGACGGCGGGGTACCCATCGTGGACGAAGTAGCTCGTGGTCGACTCGAGCCGGACGGCTCCGGTCGAGATGATCAGGTCCCCAAGGGCGACCTCCGGCTGGAGGGCTCCGCAGGACCCGACCCGGATGAAGGTGGGCCGTTCCGTGATCGCCAGGATCTCCGCCACCGTGATCTCGACATTGTCCGTGCCAATTCCGGTCGAGACGACCGAGACACGGGTGCCGCGATACGTTCCGGTCACCGAGGCGAACTCCCGGTGACGCCGCTCGAGCTCGACATCGTCGAGACGCGTGGCGATCCGGGCGGTCCGGTCTGGGTCACCGGGGAGGAGGATGTACTCGGCCAGCTCACCCGGTCCGAGTCCGATGTGGTATTGCCGTTCTCCGATGGGGAGGGCTACGCGGGGATCCGCGTTCGGCAAGACCTCTACCCTCACTCTGGCGTGCTTCGCAGGCGCGAAACTCGGCCGAGGATAGTCCCGCGTTCTCGCGAGCGTCAAGCACGGCCACGCACGAGTCACGCACGAGAGACGCTCGCGACGAGCCTCCGGCGGGCCCGCCGCAAGCCGCTCGTCGAATCCGTCGGGCCACGCGTCGGGTCAATCCGGACGGCGAGCGGCCACCAGGGTGTCATCGGGCCGGGTCGTGACGAGCTCGCTCAGGCGCCGCTGGACGCGGGCCGTGAGGGCTCGACGCGTGCGATGGCGGCGGAGCAGGGTCACCGCGAGTGACGCGAGCCCGACGAGGAGGATCCCGGCGATCCCGAGCTCCGGCAGGCCCGGGTCGAGGAGGCCGCCGGCCTGGTGACGAGCGTCCTCGTCCGATGCGCCCGACGGCGCAGATGAGAGGTCCGCGCCCGGATCACCCGACGGCGTCACGCCGAGTGGGTCGCCGACCCGGACGATCCCGGCCGGATCCACGACCGCGACGATGAAGTCGCCCGCACCGCCGCCTGCGGCCGCTTCGACCGTGCCGATCGCGTTGAGCGCGTCCCCGATCTCGACGAGCGGGAGCTGCTCCAGGGCGGGACCGCGCAGCACGACCCGCCCGACGGCGGTGCCGTCGTCGACCTCGAACCCGTCCGATCGCCGTTCCCCGACCAGGCCACCGACCCGGACGAAGGCTCCGACGTGGTCGCCGAGCTCCGCGAGGTCGATGTCGAGAGGCGTCGCACCGCCTCCATCGGGCCCGGCGCCGGGACCCGGGCTGCCGGCTGTGCCGGTGCCGGGTCCGCCCGCGCCGTTCGATGGGCCGGATCGATCGTCGTCGGCCGGCCCGCCCAGGGCGATGTCCCCGGGGCCGCGCGGCAGGATCGCGAACCGGCGGTCCGTCGCCGACGGGTAGGGACGCCGGACGATGCCGACGATCGTCGCGGTTCGGCCCTCGATGAGCGCGGTTGCGGGGATCCGGGCTCCGCTCTGACCGGCGATCGGCACGCGGACACCGCCGATGAGCAGCTCTGCGCGCCATCGATCGCCGAGCTTCTTCACATCGACGACGTCGCCCCGGATGCGAACGAGGCGCCACTCATGGGCGGTGCCGGGCGCGACGCGCAGGTCGAGGGGCACCGGCATCACGCCCGAGGCGAGGGCCGTGACCTTCGTGGCTCGGATCCGAGGCGCTCCGTAGGCCCGCCCGACCGCGCCGGCGACACGCAGCCGGGTCCCGACCCGTGGGGCGGTTGAGCCGGTGGCGAGGAGCACCTCGATCGCCGCCGATCGATCCTCGACGACGATCCGCCGGCCGGTCGCGTCGAGCAGGGTCGCGTCGGCAATGACCAGGCCTTCGACGAGCACCTCGCCCGTTCTCGCCCGGATCGCGTCGGCGATCGAGATCACGACCGACCCGGGTGCGGCCGACGAGCCGGCGCCGCCAGGCGAATTCGAGCCGGACGGAGCCGGGCCGGAGATCCGGACCACGTCCGTCGGGTCGCGAAGCCACAGGCGATAGCCGTCCGCGGCACCCTTGCGACTGGCTCGCTGCCCAACGACGCCCGTCACGCGGAGCCGATCGCCCGCCGAGATCGAGGCCGTCGAGATGCCGGCGGTCGCGTCGGCGGCGATCCGGACGAGTCCGGCTCCGGTGTCGAGATCGAACGTGAAGTCTCCGGCGGTGCCCTTGGCGGGACGGGCCTTCACGGATCCGGACACTGTGGCCACGCGACCCTCGACGGATTCGCCGATCGTGGTTCCGTCGACCAGCACGGGGATCGGCAGGGCCCCCGGCCCCACCACGCCGAAGTCCGAGAGACCGCGCAGCTCCAGCTGTCCATACGGATCCGCAAGGAACCCGCTGGCCTCCACCCAGGTGCCGCGCGCCGGCCGGGGCGCCGAATCGGGCAGGCGGATCACGATCCCGGCCGAGGCGTCCTGGATGGCGATGAGCGGCGGGGTCCCGAGCCGGCCCGCTTCGGCCGTGACAACGCCACCGATGGTGATCCGTGTCCCGATCGGGAGGGCTCGGGCCGTCGCGATCGCGGTGGGGCCCACCGATGGGCTGGGCGTCGCCGAGGGTGTGGGCGTCGGGGTCGGAGGCACCGTCGGGGTCGGTGAGGCCGTCGGCGTCGGACTCGGGGTCGCTGTCGGATTCGGAGTCGCCGATGGCGTCGGGGTGGTGGTCGGCGTCGACGACGGGGTCGGCGTCGACGACGGGGTCGGCGTCGACGACGGGGTCGGCGTCGGGCTCGGTGATGGCTCGAGGAGGACGACGAACTCGCCCGGCTCCGTGGCGTGGATCCGATAGCCGGCCGTCCCCGTGCCGCTGCTGTCGCGCTGCCCGAGCGGCCCGATCGCGATCACGATGTCGCCGGTCGCGACCGTCGCCCCGGCCTGGGCGGCCGTCGAGACGACGATCCGGACCGGCCCGGACCCATCGTCGACGGTCACGCCGAGCCCATCGGCAAGCGGACCGGGCACCTCCGTGACGACGCCGCTCACGACGAGTCGCTGGCTCTCGACGGACTCGTCCACGCCGCCGGTCGTCCGGGCAACCGGAGCCGGAAGCTCGGCGGGATCGCCGACGACGACCGTCCCGGCCGTGACGTTCAAGATTCGCAGGCTGAAGTAGCTCCCGATCGATCCGGTCGCGGTCACGACCGTACCGGCCGGGACCGTCGTGGCCACCGCGGCATCGAGGCGCAGCGCCAGCCCGCCGGTGCCGTCCTGGACGAACCCGATCCGGCCGCCGTCGATCGCGCCCAACGCGGTCGTCAGGGTGCCGGCGATCGTCACCACCGAGCCGTCAGCAGTCGCGCGGGCATCGGCGATCGTGGAGACGACGGGCGGGGTCTGCGTCGGCGTCGGCGTCGGCGTGGGCGTCGGCGTCGGGATCGGGGTCGGACTGGGACTCGGTGTCGGGGTGGGAGTCGGCGTCGGGGACGGGGTCGGCGTCGCCGTGGGCGCAGGCGTCAGGGTCGGAGTGGGCGTTGGGGTCGGCGTTGGCGTCGGTATCGGCGTTGGCGTCGGTGTCACGCTCGGAAGTGGGGTCGGAGTCGGAATTGGCGTCGAAGTTGGCGTCGCGGTCGGCGTCGGCGTCGAACTGGGCGCGGGCGTCACGCTCGGAAGCGGTGTCGGCGTGGGAGTCGGGGTCGGGGTCGGCGACGGCACCGCGTCGGCCGCGAGGTTCTGCGGGTTGGGTACCGCGACCACGAAGTCGACCTGGTTCATGTTCGTGTCGGTGCCGTTTCCGGAGGTTCCGCCGGGCAGCCGCTCGATGCTCGACCCGGCCGCAGGCGCGGCGGTCGCCGTCTCCTCGACGAAGGCGTTCGTTGCGTCGCCCCACGCCACAGCATCGATCGGGCTGCCCCCGACCGCCCGCAGGACGATGGCACCGCCCGTCGCCGCGAAGCCGCCGGAGTAGGTCGCGTCCGCGGTCGGGGCGTGGATTCCCGCAGCATTCGCGATCAGGAGATGCCGGCCAGGCGCGAGGATCGTCGACGTGGTCCAGGTCGCCTTGCGGGTCACGGTCGAGCCGGTCGACGTCGCGTAGGCGACCTCGAGGCCCGAGAGGTCGACGGCGAGCGGGCCGCCGTTGTAGAGCTCGGCGAACTCGTCGGACGCGGACGCACCGCCGGTCTGGACCTCGGACACCACCAGGCTCGAGACGGCCCACGGCACGGCTGCCAGCGGCTCGATCGGCGGCGCCTCGAGGGGCAACGCCTGCGTCGCCCATCGAGGGGCTGCGCTCGTCAGCGTCGCGGCGAGGACGGCCAGGATCAGGGCGAACGGCAGGGCAATCGGCCCCTTGCGTCGGGCGCGCAACATGGACGACCTCCCGGCGGGATGACGGGACGTGGACCGCGGGCGGTCGCGAGCCGTGGTGGCGGAGACCCGGGTTGTAGCAGGCGGACATCGACGCGCTCTTTACGACCCCTTCACCAGCGCTTCACGATTCCTGCACGGCCGGCTACCGGGATCCCGAAAGCGCGTAGGATTTCCGGACCGTCGCCCCCCACCTCTGGAGACCACGTGGCCCGAGCCAAACGAACCGATCGCGCCGAAGCACGCCGCCGCTACCGCGCTTCGATCGCGGAGCCGCTCGAGATCGACGAAGCGGACCTCGACCCGGACACGCCGGCCTCGACCGCGCTGCCCGCCCGCAGCGCCCCCGCGGCACGCACCTCCGCCCCGAGCAGCGGCCCGGCCGACACGCCCCGGCCGAGCATCCTCGGCGCGTTCCGGTCGTCCTTCCGGCCGATCGACCTGCGCGGCGACCTGCGGGCCCTGCCGACGCTCGTCCGGCACTGGTCGTTCCTCGTGCCGGTGGTGCTGACCGGCGCGTCGGTCGCGGCCCTGCCACTCTTCGGCGCGAATCCCCTGACCTCGGCGTTCTACCAGTACTTCTCGTTCACGCTGCCGCTCGGCTCGGCCTTCCTCGCCGGCTTCTTCGCGCCGCGGGCGAGCTGGTTGATCGGGATCCTCGTCGCGCTGGCATCGGTCGCCTTCCAGGCGCTCGCGTTCTCGGTCGGGCCGTTCGGCGGCGTGTTCGACAACTTCAAGGACGTCAATGACCAGCCCGTCACGCGGGCTGCGGCCGAGGCCCTGATCCTCAACCAGGCGCTCGGCTTCGGGGTGCCGATGAGCGGCCTGTTCGCAGCGGCGGCCGCCTGGTACAAGCGCTTCCTGAACCGAGCCAGCCCGAGCCGCCAGCGAGCCGCTGCCGCAGCGGCATCGAGCCGGCGGCCGGATGGCAAGGTTCCGAAGCGCAACGAGCCCCGCCCCATTCTCGCGCGGAGGCGATAACGGCGGCTGTCGCGCCTGGGTGCCGCTGGGCGCGTTGACGCGTGGGGTCAGCCGAGGCGGCGCATGCCCGCCATGCCCAGCGCTTTGATCCCGGCTGGCTGATCGGGCGCGCCGGCGGTGGCGGCCTCCGCCACGAGTGGCCGGACCGCGCGGGCGATCACGTTGACGACCGACGACTCCCGCTGAAGCTCCCCGTCGACGAGGAGCAGGGCGTGGCGCCGGACGACGCCGCGGAGACGGGCCCACGCATCGGGCCAGAGCGTGACGTTGACCATTCCGGTCTCATCCTCGAGCGCCAGGAAGACCGTGCCCTTGGCGGTCATCGGGTGCTGCCGGGTGACGACGAGGCCACCGATCCGTACGCGACCGGGCCGCATGTCGCTCAATGCGGCGTTCGTGACCGCCCCCAGCCGCTCGAGGGCAGGCCGATACAGCCCGACCACCTGCCGCCGGGCATCGAGGCCGATCACCGCGTAGGCATCGCCGATCCGCTCCGACTCGGTGAGGCCGGGCAGCGTCGGGGCGTCGGTCGGCGGCAGGCGGAGCGCCATCGGTCGTGACGCGGCCCGGGTGAAGGCCCCGCCGCGGGTCGACCGGCCGTCGAGCCGGCCGCGGGTCGCCCCGGCCACCTCGCGGAGCTGCCACAGGAGCTCGCGTCGCGGCCGCGCCAGCGAATCGAGCGCGCCGACCCGGATCAGCCGCTCCAGCGTCTCCTCCGGCAG
>Ga0070697_100004938_pt1 | contig 10235 bp, 11 predicted proteins | sample KBSK1501metaG_FD_65475 | JGI IMG/M metagenome (GOLD analysis project Ga0070697, IMG submission 65475) | Corn, switchgrass and miscanthus rhizosphere microbial communities from Kellogg Biological Station, Michigan, USA - KBS K1-50-1 metaG | ecosystem: Host-associated > Plants > Roots >... | reverse complement strand
ATTACGCAATCCATCCGGGGCAGACGCGGGCGGGACCACAGGCCGGCGGCTTTGACGTAGGTCGGCAGGTTGGTGGTCGAGAAGAAGCCGTCGGGCAGGACCCCGTCGGCTGGCGCGGGCTCGAAGCGGGCGTCGGGCGCCGCCGCGAGCGGGGCCGCTTCGAAGTCGGGTGGCCGGTACTGAAACCGGGGACGGGTCGTCACAGGGAGGGAAAGGTAATGCGGAATGCGGAATGTGGAATGCGGAATCGCAGTCCGAGCGTCCATTCCGCATTCCGAATTTCGCATTCCGCATTCACAGCAGGGAGACCGGATCCCGATCGACGATCACTGCACCGCGCGCCCGCGCACCCAACGCGCGCACGACGCGACCAATCGCCCGCGGCTCCGCCGCCTTCACGAGCACGTGCCAGCGCCAGCGCCCCTTCAGGCGCTCGATCGGACACGGGGCGGGTCCGAGCACGCTCAGCACACCGGAGAGCCGCTCGCTATTGGCCCGGACGAGCCATGCCGCCACGCGCTCGGCCGCGCGCTGGGCCCGGCCGGCGTCCTCGTGCGAGGCCACGAAGCGCGCCAGCCCGACGTGCGGCGGGTACGCGGGATTGGGCGGGGCGCGCAGCGGCAGCTCCGCCGCCGCGAACTGCGACACCGAGTGCAGCGCCGCCGCCCGGATGGCGGGATGCTCGGGTGCCCGGGTCTGGACGTAGACGCGCCCTCCCTTGGGCCCGCGGCCGGCCCGGCCCGCCACCTGTGCCACCAGCTGAAAGGTCCGCTCCGCCGCGCGGAAGTCGGGGAGATGGAGCCCCGTGTCCGCATCGACGACGCCGACCACGGTCACGTTGGGAAAGTCCAGCCCTTTCGCGATCATCTGGGTCCCGAGCAGGATGTCGATCTTCCCCTGCGCCATGCGCTCGAGCACCCGGTGGTGCGCCCACTTGGTGCTCGTCGTATCCAGATCCATGCGAGCGATGCGGGCCTCGGGGAACCGCAGCCCGACGAAATGCTCGAGCTGTTGCGTGCCCAGGCCGCGCATCCGCTGGGTCTCCCTGCCGCACACGCCGCAGACGGTGGGAATCGGCTCCTCGTGGCCACAGTAGTGGCAGCGCAGGGCGGCCGGCGTCTGATGCACGGTGAGGGCGATGGCGCAGCGCGGGCAGCTGCGCACGTCGCCGCAGGCGGGACATTGCAGGTAGGTCGCGAAGCCGCGGCGATTCAAGAGCAGGATCACCTGCTCGCGCCGCCCGAGGGCGCCGCGCACCGCCTCATCGAGCGCCACGGTCCACGGGACCCCACGGGCGTCGGGTACCCGCTCGGCACTGCGCAGGTCGATCACCTCGACCGGTGGCAGCGGTCGGGCGCCGATTCTGTCGGGCAGGTCGAAGCGCACGACCGTTCCCGAGGCGGCGAGGTGGAGGGTCTCGAGCGAGGGCGTGGCGCTTCCCAGGATCACCCGCGCGCCCTCCAGCCGAGCGCGCTCGAACGCCACGTCGCGCGCGTGGTAGCGCGGTGCGGTGCCCTGCTTGTAGCTCGACTCGTGCTCTTCGTCCACCACGATCGCTCCCAGCCGCTGGACCGGCGCGAACACCGCCGAGCGGGGGCCGACCGCCACACACCGCTCGCCGCGGCGCAGCGCCCGCCACGCGTCGGCGCGCTCGCCGTCCGACAGCCCCGAGTGCAGCACCGCCACCTGGTCGCCGAACACGCCGCGGACCCGCGCGACCGTTTGGGGCGTGAGGGCGATCTCCGGGACGAGGAGAATCGCACCGTTGCCCGACGCCACGACGCTCCGCAGAACGTCGAGGTACACGAGCGTCTTTCCGGAGCCGGTCACGCCCTGGATCAGGACGGGCGTCTCCACCGGCGTAGCGAGGATGCCAGCCACGACGCGGCGCTGATCGGCCGTGAGGTCGGGTGGCGGTGGAGACGACAGCCCGGCGAACGGATCCCGGGCGCGCGGCACGTCGGTGTAGCCGGCCAGCCCCTGGGTCACGAGCCCGTCCAGGGCAGCGGGAGACAAGCCGAGCCGCGCGATCAGATGCCGGACCGGAGCCGAGCCGCCGATCGCCTCCAGCGCTTCGTACGCCACCCGACGCTTGGGTGCGCGCTTGAACGCCCGTTCGCGCTCGAGCAGCGACGGCAGCGCCGCGGTCAGCGTCAGCACGCGCTCCACCTGCTCGGCGGGTCCGGCCGGCCTCCGCACGCTCCACAATGCCCCCGGGAGGAGCGCGCGCAGCGCGAGCCCGAGAGGAGTGCCGTAATAGCGGCTGATCCAGACGCCCAATGCGAACAGCGGCGGCGTGAGCGCCGGCTCCGCGTCGGGCGCGGCTACCACCGGCTTCGCCGTCACGGTCGGGGCCGGCGCGGGTGCGTCCACCACCGCCACCACACCAACCACCTGGCGTCGCTGCACGGGCACGACCACGCGTGCGCCGGGCACGACGCGGGGTGCGAGCTCGGGGGGGATCAGGTAGCTGTACGTACGGGGAACCGGGACCGGGAGGACCACCTCGGCATAGCGCGGCTGGGTGGTGCCATCGGGTCGGGGCGCAGCATGCTGCGCCCCTACCACCGCATCTCCAGCTGGCCCCCTAGCCGTTGCCGGCATGATCGGACCGCCGCCGCACGCCCAGCCCCGGTCCCGTGGGCAGGCGAATCTGCCCGCCCGCGATCGTGGCGCCGGTGAAGGGATCGTTCGCGGTGAGCGCGGCGCCGTCGAGATCCGCGGCGTCGACCAGGGGAGTGAAGTGAGCGGCGGCCGTGATCCCCAGGGACGTTTCGATCATACACCCCACCATCACGAGCATGCCGTGCGCCCGCGCGGTGGCGATCATGCGGAGCGCTTCGCGCAGCGAGCCACACTTCGCCAGCTTGATGTTGATCCCGTCCACGATCCCGGAGAGCCGCGGGATGTCGGCCGCCACGAGGCAGCTCTCGTCCGCCACGATCGGCAGGATCCCGCAGCGCCGCAGGGCCGCCAGTCCCTCCAAGTCATCGGGCGGCAGCGGCTGCTCCACGAACTCCACGCCGTACTCCTTGAGCACGGGGAGCATCTGGAGGGCGCGCTCCCGCGTCCATCCCGCGTTCGCGTCCACGCGGAGCGGCTTGTCGGTGGCGTCGCGGACCGTGCGCAGGATCGCCTCGTCCCGCTCAGTGCCGAGCTTGATCTTGAGGATCGGATAGGACGATGCTTCGAGCACCTTCTGGCGCATCTTCTCCGCTGTGTCGAGACCGATTGTGAATGACGAGCGCGGGGCGCGGGCGGGATCGAGCCCCCACAGCCGCCACACGGGCTGGTCGAGCCGCTTTCCCACGAGATCGTGCAGCGCGGCCGACAACGCCGCCCGCGCCGCGCCGTTCTTGGGGACGACCTGGGCAAACTTCGCTTCTGACGCATCGAGATCGAACGGGTCTGTCGGCAGATGCGGCTCGAGTCGCTTGAGCGTCGCCAGCACCGTGTCCGCCGTTTCTCCGTAGTAGCGCGACGGGTCGGCTTCCCCCCACCCCTCCAGGCCGGCCCCGTCCGAGAGGCGAACCCACACGACCCGGGTCTCGTCATCGCCGCCCCGGGCGATGACGAATGGATGCTTGGTCTGCAGGGTGAGGACGTCGGCGGCGAGGTTCAAAGCCATTGGCGGCGCTTCAACCACCACACGATCGCCAGCGAGACGACGGCCATGCTGGCGACGGCGACCCAAAAGCCGAGCGGATCGTGGATGAGGGGCATGCGGCTGAAGTTCATGCCGTAGATCCCGGCGATCACGATCAAGGGCAGCGCCACCGTCGCCACGATCGACAGCTGCTTCATCACCCGGTTCATCCGATTGGAGGTCTGGGACAGGTACGTCTCCAGCACGCCCGCGAGCAGGTCCCGCGTGGTGTCGACTGACTCCATCAGCCGGATGGTGTGGTCGTAGACGTCCCGGTAGTACAGCTGGGTCTCGGGCCGAATGTAGCCGCAGGGCCGATTGGTCAGGATGTTGAGCACTTCGCGCAGCGGCCCGATGTGGCGCCGCAGAGCGAAGGTCGCTCGCTTTGCCTTGAAGATCTCGTGGATCAGGCCCTCGTCGAATTCCTCGAACAGCTTCTGCTCGAGCCCGTCGACCATGCCATTGAGCTCTTCGACCAACGGAAAGTAGGCGTCCACCGCCTGGTCGATGATGTGGTGCATCGTCATCTCGGCGCCGCGGGCGAGCAGATCGGGGCTGCGCAACAACCGGTCACGCGCCGCGTCGCAGCCGGCCGATGGGACCGCATGGACGGTGACCAGGAAATTCTTCCCGAGGAAGAAGTACAGGTTGGACGTGCGGAGATCGAACGGATCGGGCGTCGCCTGGTCGAAGGCGATCCCCGCCATCACGACGAAGACGTAGCGGTCGTACTCTTCCAGCTTGACGCGGGTGCGCGGCGAGAGGGTGTCCTCGACGGCGAGCGGGTGGAAGTCGAAGACCTTCTCGAGGAGGGCGTGCTGGTGGAGGTCGTTGCTGTCCACATCCACCCACAGCTCACCCTCCCCGGCGCGCACAATGTCGCGCAACCGGGGGGGCGAAAGCCCGCGCTCCACCGCCCCGTCCGGACCTCGATAGATGCTGGCGGGCCAGTGTTTGGATGCCTGCGGCGCGGCGGTTGCGGTCACCCCTGTAGTATCGGGAGGTCGCCACCCTCAAGCAAGCGCGCGCACGTGCGCGCGCGCGCCGGCGGCGAGCAGGTCGAGCCGGTAGCCGCCTTCGAGCAGTCCCACGACCGGCGCCGGCGCGACGCGCGCGCGAAACGCGCTCGTCCAGTGCGCCATGTCTCGGGCCTCGAGGGTAAACCCGCCCAGCGGATCTCCCGCGAGGGAATCGAATCCAGCCGAGACCAGCAGCAGGTCCGGCGGCCACCCAGCCACGGCGGCGTCCGCGGCCGCGAGCAGGTCCCGCACATACACCTCGCGGGCGAGGCCCGGGGGGCGGGGCACGTTGAACACGTTGCCGACGCCACGCTCGTCCGCGGCGCCGGTCCCCGGATACCACGGATACTGATGCATGGACACGTAGCGGATCGATGGATCGTGCTCGATCAGCGCCTGGGTGCCGTTGCCGTGGTGCACGTCCCAATCCACGATCAGCACGCGCGGCTTCCCCAGCCGCTGCGCGTGTCGCGCCGCTACCACGACGTTGTTGATCAGACAGAATCCCATCGCACGGCCGGCGAGCGCGTGGTGCCCCGGAGGGCGCGTGGCGCCGAACCCCGTGCCTCGGGCAATCCCCTGCTCCACCGCGCCGATCGCCACGCCCGCGGCGGCTAACGCGGCATCCCAGCTGTCCCGGCTCATGACCGTGTCGGCGTCCAGCGCGCCCCCGCCCCCCCGCGCGAGACGCTCGAGAGCGTCGAGATAGCCCGTCGTATGCACCCGCTCCAGCTCGTCGCGTGTCGCGAGTCGCCCCTCGACCCACGCGACCGTGGCCGTCAGGTCGGGCGCGCGCAGCGCGGCGAGGACCGCCTCGATCCGTTCGGGGCGCTCGGGGTGGCCGGGCCCCGGGTCGTGCAGGCGAGTGGCCGGGTGGAAGACGACGGGGACGGGCACCTGTCCGCCCTCAGTTGTCCAGATGCTTGCCCTGCAGCAACTGCCGGATTGACTCCACCTCCGCGCGCATCTCTCGCCGGGCGCGCTCCAGGTCCGACATGACCCGCCGGTATCGTCGCCACCCGATCACCACCAGCACCGCGGCGACGAGACACACGGCGCCCCAGAACACCAGCCAGCGACGCCCGAGGGCGACCCCGCTGTACCCGAGCAGCAGCGCGTCCAGCAGCAAGAAGCCGACCGTGAACGTGGTCAGCGCGCGCGGGACCATCAGCGCACCGGTTGGCGCCGGGCGGGAACGACGATGAACGGCGAGTTGGGCTGGGCGGCGAGCGCAGCGAGGGTCGTGGATTCGTCCAGCACCTGGGCGCCACGGAACTTCACCACGTAATCCTCGGGCCGCACCTGTGGCCGTTTCAGCGCCTGGGCGAGGGCCTGGCGCTTCAGCTCTGCCACCGTGGTCGTGGACTCGACCGCGAGCGACACTTGATCCCACACGTCCGTCACCATGACCCGGACGGCAAACCGCTCGCCCACCACGGTCACGCGACCGCCACCGGAGCTTCGAGGGGGAGCGTAGAGAGAAAGCGGTCGAGGGCCTGATCGAAGAAGAGGGTGGAGGCACGCACCTGCGTCTTCCCGGCCGCGTCCGCCCACGCGTGCAGGGCGAGCTCTTCCCCGCCCTGACCCCGGAGCACCAGGAATCCCGGCCCTTCCTTTTCGACGAACGCCGCAGCGTGCGGCACGCGCTCCGAGAAGAAGCGCTTGGCGCGCTCGAGCACGTCCGAGGGTGGCAGCGCGACGGTCGTGGAATGCGTCATGACGCGGAAAGATAGGCGCGGCGCGGGACTCCGCAAAGCTGACAGGCTCCGCTGCCAGCTTGAAGGTCCCAGGTTGTCAAGTTGGCAAGCCGGGGCGCGCCGAGACCGGCACGCGGGTTGCTAAAGGCGCGGGCGAAACAGCCGAAGTCCGAACCGACAACCAAAGGAGTACTGACCATGTTCGTCACCACTCGTTCCCTGCAGAGAGACCCGGTGTTCAACCGGATCTTCGACGTGCTCGGCAGCCTGAACGGCGACAGCCCCCAGGCCTCGTGGGTGCCGCCGGTAGACATTTTCGAAGATGCCGAGGGCATCCGCATCATCGCCGAGGTGCCGGGTGTCAAACCCGAGGACGTGAAGATCTCGCTCGAAGACAACGTCCTCACGATCACGGGCGCGAAGCAGCAGGTCGCCGAGGAACGCACCGAGCGGGTGCACCGCTACGAGCGGACCTATGGCACGTTCCAGCGGAGCTTTACCCTGCCTGCGACGGTGGACGCCAGCAACATCAAGGCGACCTACGAGCACGGTGTGCTGGCCGTGACGCTTCCGAAGGTGGAGAAGGCGAAGCCGCGGCAGATCGAGGTGCAGGTCGCGTCGAAGTAACGGGGACCCAGCCGGACATCCCATAGGGGCGCAGCGTGCTGCGCCCCTACGTATTCAGGAGCTCTCGCAGGCACGCTTCCACCTGCGAATTCGGTACGGCCGTCGCCCCCGCCTCGCGCGCGCCGCGCAGCAGCTCCGCGTGAACGTGGGAGCCGTAGGCGATAACCGGAATCCCGCGTCGCACGAGCTCGCCGATCCGCTCCGCGGCTCCAGGGATTCCGAGCTCCAGCACCGCGAGATCGCACGCGGCTTCGTCCCGCGACACGGCCGCGCCGCCGGCCGACACCACGGCACCCAGCTTGGAGCGAAACAGCAGGTCCCGCGTCGCGAGCAGGACGCGCTTAGCCAAGGCGCTCCGCGATATATCCCGCGAGTCGATCGGCGGCGATGCGCACCTGTTGCAGCGTGTCGCGGTCGCGAACCGTCACGCTCCCGTCCTGGGTGGACTGCCCGTCGATCGTGACGCCGAACGGCGTGCCGGCCTCGTCCTGGCGGCGGTAGCGACGCCCGATCGAGCCCCCGTCGTCGTAGAACGTATTGTAGCGCCTTCGCAGATCGTCGAAGATGCGGCGCGCGAGCTCGGGCATCCCGTCTTTATTGACCAGTGGGAACACCGCGGCCTTCAGCGGCGCGATCGCGGGATGCAGGCGCAGGACGACCCGTTTCTCTCCTTCCACCTCTTCCTCGTGGTACGCGTCCACCATCACCACGAGGGTCGTGCGGTCCGCACCCGCCGAGGTTTCGACCACGTACGGAATGAAGCGCTCGTTCGTCGCGACATCGAGATACTCGAGCTTCTTGCCCGAGAATTCCTGGTGGCGCGACAGGTCGAAGTTCGTCCGGTTGTGGATCCCTTCGAATTCCTGCCAGCCGAAGGGAAACTCGTACTGGATGTCGTAGGCGTCTTTGGCGTAGTGCGCCAGCTCGTCCTTCGTGTGCTGGTGGAACCGCAACTTCTCGGCCCGCACGCCCAATCCGGCCACCCACTTCATCCGCTCGTGGCGCCAGAACTCGAACAACTCAAGGTCCGTGCCCGGCTTCACGAAATACTGCATCTCCATCTGCTCGAACTCGCGGGTCCGAAAGATGAAGTTGCCCGGGGTGATCTCGTTCCGGAACGCCTTGCCGATCTGCGCGATCCCGAACGGGATTTTCTGACGCGACGACTGCAGCACGTTGAGATAGTTGACGTAAATCCCCTGCGCCGTCTCGGGACGGAGATAGACGACCGCCGCCGCCTCTTCCACCGGGCCCATGAACGTCTTGAACATCAGGTTGAACATCCGCGGCGCGGTGAGCGTCCCCTTGCTGCCGCACACCGGGCACTGCGCCGTGGGCTCGCCAGGCGTGCCTTTGATGCGAGGGTCGTCCGCCCGAAACCGATTCTTGCAATGTTTGCAGTCCACCAGCGGATCGGTGAAGCCCGCGACGTGACCCGACGCTTCCCACACCTTCGGGTGCATCAGGATCGCGGCGTCCAACCCTTCGATGTCCTCGCGGTCGTGGACCATCGAGCGCCACCAGCGCTCCTTGATGTTCTTTTTGAGCTCCACGCCCAGCGGCCCGTAATCCCACACCGAGCCGAGGCCGCCGTAGATCTCCGAGGACTGGAACACGAAGCCGCGCCGCTTGGCCAGCGACACGAGCTTCTCCATGAGGTTGTCGGTTGGGGACATGAGGGCCGGAAGATAGGCGCGCCCCTATGTGCCGGGCAACCCGAACGCTTCGCGTACCGCGCGCTCGGCGAGGGCCGCGACACCGGCGGCGTCGAGCACCCGCCCCTCCCCGTCGAGCGCGTGTAGACCGACGAGCCCTTCGACCCTGCCCGCCACGACGGCGACGCGGGTCTTCGCGGCCTGGGCGCGTCGCACCACCTCCCCCGAGGCCTTGCCGACCAGCGACGTCTTGTCGAACGCGCCCTCGCCGGTGATCACCAGCTGCGCCTTGGCGAGCGCGGCGTCGAAGCCGATCCGCGCCAGCACCCACTCCGCGCCGCCCGTGAGTTGCGCCTTGGCGAAGCACACGAGACCCGCGCCCAGACCGCCCGCGGCGCCGCCCCCGGCGAGCGTCGCGAGGTCGCCACGCCCGTGCCGGGTCATCAGCTCCGCCAGCCGCTCCAGTCCCCGGGAGAGGAGCTTCACGCCTTCCGGGCCCGCCCCCTTCTGCGGGGCGAACACCGGGGCGGCGCCTTTCGACCCCACCAGTGGCGTGGTGACGTCGGCGAGCGCGATGACACGAGCCGCGAGACTCCACCCTCCGTCGAACTCCGCCAGCTGCGCCAGCGACCCCCCTCCTTCGGGGAGCGACGCGCCCGTCGCGTCCAGGAAGGCCCAACCGAGCCCCCGCGCCGCGCCGGTGCCGCCGTCGACCGTGGCGGTGCCACCCAGACCCACCACCACCGTCTTGGCACCCCGCTCCACCGCTTCCCAGATCAACTCGCCAACGCCACGCGACGTGGCCCGCAACGGGTCGAGCTGCTCGGGCTTGAGGAGCGCGATGCCGCATGCGGTGGCGCTCTCGAAGATCGCCGTTTCCGGATCCACCCAACCGAGCTCCCCCGGCACCGGCTCGCCGAGGGGCCCGGTGACGCTGATCCGCTCACGCAGCGCACCGGGGGGGAGCAACGCATCGAGTAACCCGTCCCCGCCGTCCGAAACCGGGCACTGCAACACAGTGGCATCCGGGAGAGCGCGCCGTGCACCCGCGGCCAAAGCGTCGGCCACCTGCCGGGGCCCAAGCGTACCCTTAAAGGCCGCTGGTGCGATCAGGATGACTTGCGACATGCTGTAATATGCTAAAAAACATGCATTTTGCGGTACACCGCGCTATCGCGATATTCGCTATGTGCCGTAGTAGTCGTCATTACGCGGCAGGCACCGTTCTTGCTTGGCAGGCCTACGGCTTCGTCTCGCTCACATCGGGTTCTAGGGCGCACGATGTCGAGCAGGCGATCACCCCCCAGGGGCAACTCTGGGGGGTTTGCTTTTGATGTGGTCGCAGATCCGGCCGCCATGCTCGCGCCCGTTCTCGATGAAGATCTTGTTGGCGTCGAACCCGGAGGCGAGCACGCCGGCGATGTACACGCCCGGCACGTTGGTCTCCATCGTTTTCGGTGTGTGCTGCGGGACACCGCTGGTTTCGTCCACGATCACGCCGACCGAGCGGACGAGCGAGAGGTCCGCCGTGTAGCCGGTCAGGGCCAGCACGAAATCGGCCGCAATCGTTTCCCGTTCCCCGTCCGGATCG
>Ga0070697_100004936_pt1 | contig 10235 bp, 7 predicted proteins | sample KBSK1501metaG_FD_65475 | JGI IMG/M metagenome (GOLD analysis project Ga0070697, IMG submission 65475) | Corn, switchgrass and miscanthus rhizosphere microbial communities from Kellogg Biological Station, Michigan, USA - KBS K1-50-1 metaG | ecosystem: Host-associated > Plants > Roots >... | reverse complement strand
GCCTTGCGGGCGGCGACGTCCTTCAGCTTCGTGCCCGACACCGCCTGGTGGGCCACCTCCTCCGGCGTCCGGCCGTCGAGGACGGCCTTCACGAACGGATTGTCCGGGCCGAGCTCCGCCTGGGCTTCCTTCAGCCGGTCGGTGAGCATCGCCTCTTCCAGGTCGTCGTAGATCGGCGCCGGCGAGTAGAGGTCGTTCTCGAGCGAAGCGAGGTTGGAGTCGCGGAACTCCTCCAGGCGCACGTCGTTCGGCTTCTGCTTCTCCACGCCGTAACGGACGATGTTGCCGGCGTGGTGCAGGAGCTCCGAGCCTCCGAACCCGACCAGGCGCTGCTCGGACAGGTGCTGGTCGTACTTCTTCTGCGCGGCGGCGATCGTGTCCCACGGGTCCGTGCCCGCCGAGCCCTTGCCGGAGCCGGTGGTGAACCGCCGCCGCAGGTCTTTTTCCGCGGCCGCCTTGGCGGCCATGGCCTTGCGGTCCCTCAGCGCGCGGAGCATGCCCTCCCGCGCCTTGATGCTGTTCTCGTAGCTGAAGATGTATTCCTTCGCGCGCCGCTCGTTCTCGGGCGACCTCGCGGCGTAGGCCTTCAGGTTCGCCAGCCGCCGCTTGAGCGAGCTCAGGATCCGGGGCTGGAGGACGTCCCGCTCCGACTCGAGCTGAGCGAGCGTCTCCAGCCGTGACGTCGAGCCGGGGTTGCCGGAGACGAACACCAGATCGCCGTCCTCCGCCCCCGTGCGCGTCCAGGGCAGATACGCGCCGGGTTTCGCCGGCCGACCGTTCTCGTAGGCGCGCATGATGCAGATGTCGAGGTCGTGGCGCGGGAACGTGAAGTTGTCGGGGTCGCCCCCGAAGAACGCCGTCTGCTGCTCGGGGGCGAACACAAGCCGCACGTCCGTGTACTTCTTGTATGTGTAGAGCTGGTACTCGCCGCCCTGGTACAGGGGGATCACGTTGCAGCGCTGGCCGGTGCGGTCGGCGCACTCCTTCTCGATGCGCGCGGTCACCGCCTTGCGCGCCTCCCCGGCCTGCTTGTCCGACATGGCCGGCTTCACGGCGCCCAGCACCCGGGACGTGACGTCCTCGAGGGCCATGAGGACGTTGACCTCGTAGCCGGGGCACGCCGGCTCCTTGTCGCGGGAGGGAGCGATGAACCCGTCGGAGACGTAGTCGTGCTCCTGCGTGGAGATGTTCTGGATGCAGCCCAGGCCCACGTGGTGGTTGGTGATCATGAGGCCCTCGGGCGAGACGAAGGAGCCCGAGCCGCCGTCGTTGAAGCGCACGGACGCCAGGCGCACCTTGTCCTGCCAATCCCGGGTCGGCGTGAAGCCGTACTTCTCCTGAAGCAGCTTCGTCGGCAGGTTGTCGAAGGTCCACATGCCTTCGTCGGCGGCGGCGAGCGCGGGAAGAGCGAGGGCGGCGGCGAGAGCCATCCGCCCCGGGAACAAGGCGTTCATCGATATCCTCCGGACGACGGCGAGGCGACGGGTGTGATCAGCTCCGCTGTTCGAGCGGCACGTAGTGGCGCTCGGACGGGCCCCTGTAGACCTGGCGGGGGCGGGCGATCTTCTGGTCCTTGTCCTGCAGCATCTCTTCCCACTGCGCGAGCCAGCCCGAAGTGCGCGGGATCGCGAACAGCACCGGGAACATGTCCTCCGGGAACCCCATGGCCTGGTAGATGAGCCCGGAGTAGAAGTCCACGTTGGGATAGAGCTTCCGCTTCACGAAGTATTCGTCCTCGAGCGCGATCTTCTCGAGCTCGAGGGCGATGTCGAGCAGCGGGTTGCGGCCGGTGACCTCGAACACCTTGTCGGCCATCGTCTTTATGATCTTCGCCCGAGGATCGTAGTTTTTGTAGACCCGGTGGCCGAAACCCATGAGGCGCACCTCGCCCCCGCTCTGCTTGACCTCCTTGATGAAGGCCGGCACCTTGTCCCGGCTGCCGATCCCCCGCAGCATGCGCAGGACCGCCTCGTTGGCCCCCCCGTGGAGCGGACCGTACAGGGCGGCGACGGCGGCGGCGGTCGCCGAGTAGGGGTCCACCTCGGAGGAGCCCACGCCCCGCATGGCGGAGGTGGAGCAGTTCTGCTCGTGGTCGGCGTGGAGGATGAACAGCACCTCCAGGGCGTGCTCCAGCACCGGGTTCACCCTGTACTTCCCCGCCAGCTTGAACATCATCTGGAGGAAGTTCCCGCAGTAGTTCAGCTCGTTGTCGGGGTAGGCATACGGCGTCCCCACCGAGTGGCGGTAGGCGAAGGCCGCGATCGTCGGCATCTTGGCGATGAGGCGGAAGATCTGCGTGCGGCGGTTCTGGGGATCGTGGATGTGCTTCGCGTCCGGGTAGAAGGTCGACAGCGCGGCCACGGTCGAGACGAGCATGCCCATGGGGTGGGCGTCGTAGCGGAAGCTCCCCATCAGCTCCTTGATGTTCTCGTGGACCATCGTGTGGTGGGTGATGTTGTGCACCCACTCCTGGTACTGCGACCGGGTGGGCAGCTCCCCGTTGAGGATCAGGTAGGCCGTCTCGAGGTAGTTGCTCTTCTCGGCCAGCTCCTGGATCGGATAGCCCCGATAAAGAAGGATGCCCTTGTCCCCGTCGATGAAGGTGATCTTGCTGCGGCAGGCCGCGGTGTTGGTGAAGGCGGGGTCGTAGGTCATCAGCCCGAAGTCGTCGGGCCCGGCCTTGATCTGGCGCAGGTCGAGCGCGCGGATCGTCCCGTCCTCGATGGGGAGCTCGTAGCTCTTGCCCGTCCGGTTGTCGGTGACGGTGAGGGTGTCCTTGCCCATGGCGCTCCGAGGCGGCGCGGCCGGTGCCGGTGTCCGGAGGCTAGCATTCGCGCGGGAGGGGGGTCAAACCAGGCCGCGTAGCCGGTCGACCGTGGCCCGCACGGCATAGCCGGCGCCGTGGAGGATTCGCAGGGCGGCGCCCTTCGGCCCCCGATGGTGCTTGGCCAGGAACCGCCGGCGGCTCTCGTGGAAGCGGACCAGGAACTCCCGCCGATCCTGGAACGAGCTGCCGCCCACGAGGTGAACGGCCTGCGCCGCGGGCACGAGCCGCACGCGGTGCCCGGCCGCCCGGGCCCGTACGGCCAGGTCGGTGTCCTCGTAATAAATGAAGAAGCGCTCGTCGAGACCGCCCAGGGCCTCGAAGGCGGTCCGGCGCACGAGGAGACACGCGCCGCAGAGGCACTCGACGTCGATCGGCTCGCGGCCCGGCGCGCTCACCAGCCGGAGCCGGCTCCGCGGCAACAGGTTGTGCAGCAGCAACGCGTCGTAGGCGAGGGTGAGCCATCCCGGCGCCGGCCAAGCGGAGGGCTGGAGCGCGCCGTCGGGGCCGAGAAGCTGCGGACCGGCGAGAGCGACCTCGGGTCTCGTGTCCAGCTCGGTGGCGAGCCGGTTGACGCAACCGGGAAGCGGGCGCGCGTCGGGATTGAGCAGGAGGAGGTGCCGGCCGCGGGCCATCCGGGCCGCCTGGTTCACCGCCGCCGCGAAGCCGCGGTTGGACTCGTTCACGATCAACCGCGCCTCGGGCGCGTGCCGGCGAACCAGCTCCGGCGTGCCGTCGCCCGAGGCGTTGTCGACCACGATCGTCTCCCACGCCAGGCCGTCCGCGGAGGCGGCGAGGGAGTCCAGGCACGCCGGCAGGTGGGCGGCCGAGCGGTACGCCACCACGATGACGGTGAGATCCGGCGCTTCCATCGGCTTCAGGCCGAGCGGTAGCGCTCGATGACCTCGTCGGGGGATCCGTCCGCTATCAGCCTTCCCCCCTCGAGGAGCACGAGCCGCGGACACAGCTCCCGGAGCAGGGTGAAATCGTGGCTGACGAGGATGGCGGTACGAGCCTCGTCCCGCAGCCTCCGCAGCTCGGACAGGCACTGGGCCTGGAACGCCTCGTCGCCGACGGTCAGCGCCTCGTCGACGAGCAGGATCGGCGCCTCCGCGAGAAGCGCGACCGTGAAGGCGAGGCGGGACCGCATCCCGGTCGAGAGCGTCTCCAGCCTCGCGTCCTCGAAGCGGGCGATTCCGGCGCGGCTCAGGATGCCGGCGAGCTCCGCGTCGAGCCGCCTTCGCGGCACGCCCAACAGCACGCCGTACAGGAAGACGTTGTCGCGCACCGTCAGGGCGCCGTTGAATCCGACCCCCAGCTCCAGTATCGGAGCGATCGCCCCGTCGACGCGGACGGTCCCCGTAGTGGGCGGGTAGATCCCGGCCACGACGCGGAGCAGCGTGGACTTGCCGCCGCCGTTGCGCCCGACGATGCCCAGGAATTCCCCCGCCTCGAGCCGCAGGCTCACGTCGCGCAGGGCGTGGAAGCTCTCGTAGGTGTAGTGCCCGCGGCCGAAGACGCGGTCGAAGACGGTCCTCCGCTTCTGGTGCGGGATCGAGAAGACCTTGGACACGCTCCGCAGCTCGATCACAGGGCTTCGGGGATACCCGCCTGCCGCCGCAGGAAGAGGCCGACGCCGAGGGCGAACACGCCCGCGCAGACGGCCACGGTGACGCCGATGAAGCGCAGGGTCGGAAAGTAGTCGTAGAGCAGGAACCAGCGAACGAGATGCAGGCAGCGCGCGAGCGGGTTGAGGTAGAGCAGCTCCGCGACCGGTCCCGTGTTGGCCACGTAGACCACGGGGGTGAGCCAGAAGCAGGCCTGGAGCAGCACGCTCCAGATCAGGCTCGCGTCGCGGAATTGCACCCCCGCGAGCGCGACGAGGAAGCTCGTTCCCGCGGCGAACAGGGCCAGGCAGAGGAGCGGCAGCAGGGCGAGCGGGGCGAGACGCGAAAGCCTTCCGGCCAGGCCCAGGACCAGGACCAGCACCGCCGTGTTGATCGCGAGCGTGATCAGCGTAGACAGGACCCCGGCCGCGACGACCAGGGCCGCGGGCACGTGGATCGACTTGAGCACCCCCGCCTTTCCCGCCAGCGCCGTAAGCCCCGAGTAGCTGCAGTCCTGGAAGAACGTCCAGCACACGAGGCCGACCAGGAGATAGACCAGGTAGCCGGGGGTGGTCACCCCGAGGACGAACCGGAAGACGAAATAGAAGACGGCCAGCATCAGGAGCGGGCTGAGCATCGACCACGCGTAGCCGAGGGCCGAGTCGTAGTACTTCAGCCGGAAGTCGCTGACCGCCAGCTCGCGCATCACCTCCCAGCGCAGGAGGCGCCGCGCGCTAGGCGAGGGCGGCATAGATCGCCTCGACGTCGCGGGCGTAGCGCGCGCTCGTGAAGGCGGATTGCAGGCGGCGCCGGCCCTCCGCCGCCAGGCGCTCGCCCAGGGCCGGCTCGTCGAGGATGCGAAGCACGGCGTCGGCGAGCGCTTCCGCGCTTCCCGTCCGGAACAGGAGACCACTGCGTCCGTGCTCGAGGATCTCGGCCGGTCCGCCGCGGTCGGAGGCGACGACGGGCGTGCCCGCGGCCAGCGCTTCGAGGACGATCATCCCGAAGGGCTCGTCCTCGGAGGGACACACGAGCACGTCGAGGCCGGCCAGCACCGCCGGCACGTCGTCGCGGTGGTCGAGGACGGCTACGGTCTGCTCGAGGCCCAGGTGCCGGCGGCGCCCGAGCACGGCGTCGCGATAGCGTCCCACGTGCGGAAGCTGAGCATCATCGAGTCCGCCCCCCACCATGGCGAAGCGCACCTCGGGACGCTGCGAGGCGATACGGGTCGCGGCCTCCAGGAACACCGCGTGACCCTTCCACGTGTCGTAGCGGGCGACGAGGCCGACGAGGGGCGTTGCGCTGGCGAGCCCGAGGGCGTCGCGCAAGGTCCGCCGGTCCCCACCGGCGAAGGATCCGGCCCGGATCCCGGGAGGCACGACGCGGGTGCGGCGGGCCAGGAGCGCGGGGACGGGACCGAGCCGGGAAGGCTGGCTCGTCGAGACGGCCAGCAGCCGGTCCACCGCGGGGACGGCCAGACACGCGAGGGCCAGCCGCCGCGGGGCGCCGCCGAGGTAGTGGAGCTGATAGACGAGGCGTGCACCCCGCGGTCGGGCGGCAATGAGCAGCATCAGGCCGAGCACGTCTCCGCAGTGCAGGATGCGCGCCCCGCGGGCGCGGGCCAGCCGGCGGATGCTCCCCGCGGCGCGGGCGAGACGCACGAGCGTCGGCGGCCACGCGAGCCGATGAAGCGACGGCGAGGGGAAGCGCTCCACGACGACCTCGATGCCCCGGCTCCGCAGCTCGGCCGCGAGCGGTCCATCCTCGCCGAGGACGACGAGGGGCACGAAGCGGGTCCGGTCCAGCTCGCCGAGCAGCTCGAGCAGGGCGCGCTCGGCGCCGCCGATCGTTCCGTAGAGGCTGAGGTACAGGACGGTCACGCTCACGGCCGGGGCGCTCGCAGGTATCCCCATGCCACGGCGGCCTGCGAGAGCGGAAGGCCGAGGGCGAGGACGGCACGATCCTGGGGACGGGCTTCCCCGAGCGCGGCGGCGAAGGCGCGGACGTACTGGCCGGGTCCCATCCGGCTCCTCTCTCCCGAATCCGTGTCGCGCTGACGGTAGTAACGACGCGCGCCGCGCCCGTAGGCGGCCTGCTGGCGTAGGAAGTCACGCCAGCTCATGGGCGGTCGGTGGGTGACGACGATGTCGGCAGCGTAGACGAGCCGCTCGCCGCGCGTCCGCAGGCGCGCGTGGAGCTCCCGCTCCTCGCCGCCCGCGCCCGTGAATCGGTCGTCGAACAGGCCCGCCTCGCGGAGGGCCGCCGCGCGGTACGCCACGTTGTTGGACGTGAGGAACGCCGCCTCGCTCCCATCATTGAGAGCGCGCGCGATTCCGTTCGTGATCGCTTGCGAGATGCGCGCCGGCCGCGCCGCGTCGGGCGCGGCCACCACCCGGCCTCCGACGGCCGCGGCTCCGGTCTGCACGAGACGCTGGCGCAGGCGCGCCACCCAATCCGCCGGCACCTCGCAGTCGTCGTCGGTGAAGGCAATCAGCTCACCGCCGGCGCGGGCGATGCCGGCGTTGCGGGCCGCCGCCGCCCCCCGGCCCTCGCCGATGACGTGGACGATCGCACCTTGCGCCGCCAGCGCGGCCAGGAAGGCGCCCGTCCCGTCCGTGCTGCCGTCGTCGACGATGATCAGCTCGAAGGGCTCGGCGTCTTGCTGGCGCCGGAGGGCCTCCACCGTCGCTCCCAGAGAGGCCATCCGGTCGCGCGTGGGGACGACGACGGAGACGAGCGGGCGCGGCACCCCAAAAGGCACGCCAAAGGATAACCCCGGCCGGCCCCGTGATTGACACCTCGCGCCCGGCGTCGATACGCTTGACGCCTCAGCGAGGCGAGCGTGGCTCACGATCAGGGCGCTTCACGCTATCGCAGGATCAGTGCCACCCGTCCGCACAAGACGGCGGCCGCGGTGCGGCCTTCCGATCCGCCATCGGCCGAAGGCGCCGCGCGCTACGAGCAGTCGATCGACCTGGCCTCCGACAGCACGCATGCTCGCGTGGTCCGGCTCGTGGGTTCGAACAAGAAGGTGCTGGAGCTCGGCTGTTCGACCGGGTTCATGTCCCGTGTCCTGCGCGAGCGGGGGTGCCGCGTCGTCGCTATCGAGGAGGACGCCGACGCCGCCGAGCGGGCGAGGCCCTTCTGCGCGCGGGTCATCGTGGGGGACGTCGAGCAGCTCGATCTGGGTCGTGCGCTCGGGAAGACCCGATTCGACGTGATCCTGGCCGCCGACGTGCTGGAGCACCTGAGGGATCCCCTCCGGCTGCTCCGGGGCCTCAAACGCTTCCTCGCGGACGAGGGGTGGGTCGTGGCGTCCCTGCCCAACGTGGCCCACGGGAGCGTCCGCCTGGCTCTCCTGGGCGGCGAGTTCCACTACAATCCCACCGGTCTCCTCGACCGCAGCCATCTACGCTTCTACACCCGCGACAGCCTCCAGAAGCTCTTCGACGACGCCGGGTACCTCATCGGGCACCTCGAACGCCACGAGATGCGTATCGAAGACTCGGAGGTCTCGTTCGACCGTGCGGCCATACCTCCCGCCGTCGTGGAGGCGGTATCGCACGATCGGGAGGCCCTCACCTACCAGTTCATCGTCGTGGCCCACGCGCTGCCTCGGGAAAGGGTCGACTTCATCCAGGAGCTGGTCCGGTCGGCGGCGGCCGCGCAAGAGACGGCGGAAGCGCGCTCCGGCCGGATCTCCGATGAGAAACGGGCCGTCGAGACCGCGGCTCGAGAGCTGGAGGAAGCGAGGAACGCCGCCGAGGCCGACGCGCGGCACCTCGCGCTGGAGAGCGAGGCCAGGCAGCGCCGGATCGAAGAGCTGGAGACGCGCCTGGAGGCGGCCGCGGTCCGGTTTCGGGAGCTGAGCGGAGAGCGCGATCAGACGCAGCGGGATCTGGAGGCATCCACGCGGACGGCCGCCACCGCGCGCGCCGACCTCGAACGCCTCCGGCGCGCCGTCCAAGAGAAGACGATCCAGCTCGAGGCCCTGGCCGAGCGCGCGCAGGATCGCGCCGATCGTGAAGCGGAGGCGCGTCGCCTCCTGCGCGAAGCGCACGGGCAGCTCCGCGCGCGCGACGAGGAGCTCGCGCGCCGGCGGGGCCTCGAGGCCGACCTCGCCGCTCACCAGGGAACGATCGCCGCCCTGCGCGCGGAGCACGTCGAGGCGCTGGCCCGCATGGCGGGGATGCGCCGGACCCGGGTCTGGCGGGTGGGGGTGATCTACTGGTGGATCGAGGCCCGCCTGAAGTCCCTTCTCCGCCTCTAGCGGACGGCGAAGCGATCGCCATGGACGCGGCCTTCTGCACGATCATCGCGAAGAACTACCTGGCCTATGCGCGCGTCCTCGCCCGCAGCCTCCGCCAGCATCATCCCGGCGTTCCGTTCTACGTTCTGCTCGTGGACGAGCCCGAGGGCCTCTTCGACGCGGAGGCGGAGCCCTTCACGATCGTACGCCTGGAGGAGATCGCCCTCCCCCGGCCGCGGGAGTTCTGCTTCCGCTACGACGTGCTCGAGCTGAGCACGGCGGTGAAGCCGTTCTTCCTCGAGCGCCTGTTCGCGCGCGGCCACACGAGGATCGTCTTCCTCGATCCAGACGTCCGCGTATACCGTCCCTTGACGATGCTCCTGGACGAGCGGGAGCGCTGGCGCATGGTCCTCACGCCGCACCTCATCGAGCCCTTGGAGGACGACAAGCACCCGGGCGAGCGGGAGATCCTGCTGAGCGGCGTCTACAACCTCGGGTTTCTGGCCGTGACCCGCGACGCGGGCGTCGACGCGTTCCTCGGCTGGTGGAAGGACCGCTGCGAGCACGACTGCGTCGTGGACCCCCCGCGCGGCCTCTTCGTCGACCAGCGGTGGATGGACCTGCTGCCCGGCATGATGGACGGGGTGCGCATCCTCCGGGACCCCACCTACAACCTCGCCTACTGGAACCTCGCCCACCGCCGACTGGAGGGTCCGCCGGAGGCGCCGCTCGTGAACGGCTCTCCCCTTCACTTCATACACTTCAGCGGCGTCGACCCGCTCCGCCCCGCGCTCCTCTCCCGGCACCAGGATCGGTACCGGACGGTGACCGAGGAGCCGCTGCTCACGCTGCTGCAGCGATACAGCGCCGAGCTCTTGGAGCACGAGCATCGGATCTGCTCCCGCTGGCCGTACACGCATGGCCGCTTCAACGACGGATATCCGATCGCGCGCGTAGTGCGCGAGCTGTTCCGCGAGCAGCCTCCGGGCCGCTTCCCGGACCCCTTCGGGAGCGACGGCGGCGGCAGCTACGTGGATTGGGCCGTCGCCCCGACGCGCGAGACCGCGCTGTCGCCGTTGGGAGAGCGCGTCTACGGCTGGTGGCGGGCCGCGGAACGGCCTCAGCCGCGCGCGGGGGCGCGGGTGCGGTTCCCGGCGCTGGCCCGGACGCTACGCCGACTGACCGGCTCGGCGGCCCCGGCCGACACGAACGGCCACTCTTCTCCGGAGGCGTCGTTGGCTCCCCTCGCGGCATGGATCCTGTCCCGGCGCCCCGACGTGAGGGACAGCTGCACCTCGACCGACGGCAGTCTCGATCGGCAGCGCTTTCTCCGATGGCTGGCCTCCGAGGGCGCCGCCCATCACCAGCTCAAGCCCGCGTGGTGTCAGCGCTGGCTCGCCGACGCTCGCGGGTCCGCCGCCACGGACCGGCTGCTCGCCGCCTACGACGCGAGACCGGATCTGCAGAAGCGGTATCCGATGGCGTTCGTGGACGAGCACGATGCCCCCGCGTTCCAGGCGTGGGTCGAAGCCAACGCCGAGAGCCTCGGCCTCGA
>Ga0070697_100004935_pt1 | contig 10237 bp, 10 predicted proteins | sample KBSK1501metaG_FD_65475 | JGI IMG/M metagenome (GOLD analysis project Ga0070697, IMG submission 65475) | Corn, switchgrass and miscanthus rhizosphere microbial communities from Kellogg Biological Station, Michigan, USA - KBS K1-50-1 metaG | ecosystem: Host-associated > Plants > Roots >... | reverse complement strand
TTCAACTCCGCCACTCGTTGTTCCATGCGGGCCGCTTCGAAGCCGCCAAAGCCCGCCAACACGCTCAAATCGAGCTCCTTGAGCGATCGTCCCGAGCGCGCGGCTTCTGCCCGGAGCGATCCAGAGGCATCCAGCCTCCTTTATTCAGCGTGCGACAGTGTCCCACTCGACGAGAAGCGACAGTGGTCCACGAAACGTGGTGTTCGGCTGGAAGTGCAGCGTCTGCCCCGGTATCAGGCGAAGGCTGGGAAGCCGTGCGCTCAGTTCCTCGAGCACAACGAGCGCCTCGAGGCGCGCCAGCGGCGCTCCCAGGCAGTAATGCGCTCCGTAGCCGAACGACAGGTGCTCCCTGGCGTTCCGCCGATGAATGTCGAAGTGGTCGGGATTCTCGAAAACGGCGGGATCGCGGTTTGCCGAGCCGAGGAGGAGGAGCACGTTCGCGTCAGCGGGGACGGACACACCGCCGATCTCCACCGCCTGGGTCGTCTTGCGCCGCCAGGCGATGACCGAGGAGTCGAAGCGCAGCACCTCCTCGATCGCGTTGGGAATGAGCGAGGGGTCGCGGCAAATCTCCTCCCACGCGTGTGGCTCCGTCAGCAGCCGGCGCGCGGCATTACCGATCAACGCGGTCGTGGTTTCATGGCCGGCGAACAGCAGCTCGTACACGATCTGCGTCGCCTCCTGATGGCTCAGCGCGGGCAACTCGCCGTCGCGTGCCAGGAGCAGATCGCTGGTGAAATCGTCACGAGGATGCTCGGCGCGGCTGGCGACGAGGATTTCGGCGTAGCGCCAGAAGGCTGCCATCCCCTGGACGAGCCAGATCTGATCGCCCTCATTCGGTCGTCCCCACATGAGGAGCAGGCGACTCTCCGCACCGGCCTTGACTCGCGCCACGTCCTCGTCCGGGATGCCGAGCACGCGAAAGATGACGAGCGCGGGCAGATCCCAGGCCAGGGCGCGAATCAGCTCGGCTCGGCCGGTCGACAGGCGGTCCTCGACGAATCGAGCGGAGAGCTCCCGCACGAACGATTCCATGGCGGCGACGCGTCGCGGGGTGAAGGCGACGTGCGTGAGCCGCCGTACGCGGGTGTGTCCGGGCGGGTCACTGTTCGTCAGCGTTGGGACCGGACGAAAGCCGCCTTCGGCCAGGAGACGTCCCGCGACGGGGCAGATCGGCTGCAGCGGCGCGAGCGTGTTGGCCGCGGAAAACAACCTGGGCGTTTGGAAGATCTGCCGAATGTCGTGGTAGCGCGTGACGACCCAGTAGTCGAGGTCGTGACTGTAGAACACCGGCGTCGCCGCCCGTGCCTCCGCGAAAAATGGGTAGGGATCGGCAAGGTACGGATCGTGAAATGGATCGAAGCGGTCGGCGACATGCTCTACCTTCACTGCGTCATCTCCATGCTTTCGTGGCCGTGATGGGTACCGCCGTGGCCGTTGTGAGAAGCCGCCGGCACATCGAGGGCCGGGTTGCCGACGAAGAATCCGACGGGCTTGAGCTGAAAGCCCGCGTACCCGACGGACATCACCGGCCACTCCTCGGGGCGCGAAATGTGATGCGAGCCCACGCTGTACCAGAGGACGACGTCGGCGCGCTCGAGCCCGCGGTCCGCCGTCACGTAGGCGGGAAGCCCCGCTCCGCCTCGGTGCTGATTGGGATAGTCGCCGGCGGCGAAGAGCTCGGCGGGGTCGTAGCGAGTCACCCACAGGTGTCGCGTGATGAAGCCGGCGCGGCGGGCGATCGACGAGTCGGGGTGGGCGAGAGCCCCGACGTTCTCGCCGGGCACCAGCTTGTAGCCGACCGCCTGACCGAGCGCATTCGTGACGGCCGGATTCGTGACGATCCAGTAGCGCCCGGCGAGAGGATCGATGAGGCGCTGAGCCCCCGACTCGCGCGCGAGCAGCGTGCGTCGCGCGACCCACGCGTTGCCGTGTGGATTGGCGGAGCCGAGCGGCACCGCCTCGCTGTCGACCTCGTAGACGGAGTTCTCGAGGCCGTCGACCATCATGTCGAGCCTGAAGTTGAACCAGTGCTGATGATTTGGTGCGTAGAGACCCGGCGCGATGAGGACGCCGTGCTCGGGCTCGGCGCCGGGGACGATCGCCCCCGTCGAGACGATCCCCGTCAGCTTGATCTGTAGCTCGATCGTAGCGTCCTGATAGAGGTACCAGAAGAAGCCGTACTCGTAATTGCCCACGGTGGCGATGGACGAGATGACGAAGCGGCGCGAGCGCCGCACCTCGACCTGGCCGGTGCGGAAGTTCGTGTGCTTCCACAGGATTCCGAAGTCCTCCTCGTGCAGGCAGACGGCGTTCTCGATGATGACCGGCTCGCCCTGGCCGTCCGAGACCACCGCGTCGAGGTAGCGGATCTCGCCCAGGCAGTCGCAGCCGAGCTCGAGGCGGTTGGCGAGCATGCCCATGCCGTATTCGCCCTCGTCGAACGCGTTCTTCCGCCAATGGGTGGGCGCAGGGTCGCCGTATGGAACGACCATCTCGGCCAACGACGCGCGGTACAGGATCGGCCGGATACGCCCGCCGTCGTCGTAGCCGACGGTGTGGAGGACGAGGCCCTCGCGCGGCGTGAAGCCGAGCCGGAGCCGCCATTTCTGCCAGGTGAGCTCGTGTCCGGACAGCTCGAAGCTGGGGCCGTCAGGCTGGGTGATCTCGAGCTTCCGGAGATCGGCGCGAGGGCCGCCCGGAACGTGCGGGATGTTCCGGGGATTGGCGAGTGCCGCGGCGGTGTAGTTGCCGTCGTGCGTCGGCAGCGGGACGACGGCGTGGTCTTCCACCTCGAGGACCTCCATCCGGTCCAGGTCGACGAGCGTGACGACGCCCTCGATCGGCCGCGCGTAGCCGTTGTCGTGCTCCTGGGTGCGGATCCAGGTGAGCGCTCGGACGAGCCGGCGTATCGGGTCGTCGGCCGGCCCGTAGTAACCGGCCGACCACGGATCGATCATCGCCAGCGAGAAATCGGTCACGCCGCGCTTCTTCATGGCCGCCTGCCACGTCGGGTCGGCCTGCACCACCCGCTCGCACTCGAGGAACTCGTCGAACATGATCGGCGGCTGGACGCCGGGAACGTCCTTCCATGCCACGATCGCCCGACGCGAGATCGAGACGATGACCTCGCAGGTGGTGCGGGCGCGCCGGTCGCGGAGCAGCACGAACGCCTGGCGCTCGAACGGATCGCCGTCACGGAACGCGAGTACTGCGGCCTTCGCGGGCTCGTGGAGGAACACGCGGATGAAGAGCATCTCGCTGCCGAGCCGCTCCGACGCACGCACGACAGCGACGGCGGCGCGGACCTCGTCGGCGGTGAGGGGATCCAGCGGGTGGAACACGCCAACCATTGTCAGATCCTTTCTCCTGGCGTTGAGCGCGCGCAATCCTCGAAGAAGGCCAACAGGGGTTGTCTGAGCTCATGTGGCTCGACAAACGTGACGTAACGGGTCTGCACGAGCTCGCCCAGGCTTGCCCCGTTGATCAGTCCAGACTGTACCGGATGATGGTGAACCCCGATCTTCCGGGTCTGGGGTTCGTCGGCTTCAACTCGAGCTTCATCACGACCCTGTCGGCGGAGCTGGGCGCGAAACTGGCTGGCTCGTTGGCTCGAGGGCACCCTACACGTCATGCCGACGCACGACGAGATGCGGGAAGAGATCGCTCGGAGTCTCGAGTGGAAACGGAGGAGACGCCCCGTGGCGGCCACGTTCCTACGCGTCGCTCCTTGCGACGCCTATCGATGCCGCTCCTTGAGCTTCAGGAGGAAGGCTTCGATTCGGCCCGCGATCTCTTCGCCGTGAGTCTCGAGCGCGAAATGACCGGTGTCCAGGAGGTGCGTCTCGGCATTCGGCAGATCTCGGCGGTATGGGCCGGCACCTTCGGGTGGGAAGATGAAGTCGTTCTTGCCCCACACGATCAGCGTTGCCGGCTGTTGCTTCCGGAAGAAGGCGTGGAACTGCGGGTACAAGGGCACATTCGTCCGGTAGTCATAGAAGAGATCCATCTGGATCTCTCTATTCCCCGGGCGATCGAGACCGACCTGGTCCAGCAGCCAGGTCGTCGGATCGAGCAGGGTGTGATCGGCCACGCCGTTCTCGTACTGCCAGCGTGTGGACTTCGGCTCGACGAGGAAGTGAAGCGCGGCTCGGTTCTCGGAACTCGGATCGGCCCAGTATTTCTTGATCGGGTCCCAGAACTCGCGCAGGCCTTCGTCGTAGGCGTTGCCGTTCTGGACGATGAGTGCCTTCACCTGTTCGGGACGCCGCAGCGCGAGCCGGTATCCAACCGGCGCGCCATAGTCCATCACGTAGAGCGACAGCGTACCGAGACCGAGCTGATCGACGAGGGCGTCGACGACGTTGGTCAGATTCTCGAACGTGTACGCGAAGCTGCCGCGATCCGGCATGCCGCTCTGACCGAAACCGGGAAAGTCGGGGGCAACGACGTGAAACGAGGGCGCCAGGCGCGGGATTAGATTCCGGAACATGTTGGACGATGTGGGGAAGCCGTGCAAGAGCAAGAGCGCCGGAGCGTCGGGGCGACCGGCTTCCCGATAGAACACGTCCACGCCATTGACGCGGGTTGTGTTGTAGTGCACCGGGTACGGTGTACGCGCGGACGTGCTGACACGTGCCATATCTCGCCTCCAGGGGTCGACGGCAAGAGCCGGTTCTTTCTGCCCCTCTCACTTGGAAGCCGATTCCCGGCGTGGCGTTACATGAGCAAGAAGTCTAGGGACTCTCTCGTGGACCGAACGCAAATGCGGGCACCGTCACCGCGTACCGCGCTCCGCCGACAGGAAGCGGGAGCCGAAAGCTGCGCCGGCCACCCGCGGGAACGTCGTTGACAGTCGTGATCGCTTCGTTGGTCGGCTGACCAGCTTCGTCCAAGATCTGCGCCTCGAGCTGCACCCACTCGAGCCGATAGAGGTAGTGGTTGTCGAGCAAGCCCACGATTGCCACATCGCGCCCATCCGCTCGTTCCAGCTGCCATTCGATCCTGAAGAATCGTTCCTCTGGCGAGACGTGAACCTGCGACTCGGCGGCGGGCGCAGACCACCCGAGGAGCGCCAGCCAGAGGAGGGCCGATACGGCGATCGGCCGAATGATCGCAGTATTCACCGCGTCGACCAAGCGCTACGAGGCCGGCACCGGAACCCACGCGTCTGGACAACTCGTGACGGACGGGTAATACGCAGCGAAGCTCGGGCAGACCGCCGGAGCCGTGAGGTTTGCATCTGTCGTCAGCGGGCCGCCGGCGACACCGCCTGCTGGTACGCGCCGAGCAACGCCGGATCCTCGATCGAGCCGTGGTGGTGGACCTGGCGCCAGCGCCCGTTCGTCCGGCAGAAGATGCGCGTCGTGCGGATGACGAGGTCGAGCGCGATCGGGCGGCGCTCGAAGCGCCCTCGCTCGCGGCCCACCGCGTAGAAGATCGAGTCCGAGCCGTGGATGGTGTAATCGTGGAACTCGACGGAGAGACGAGCGGAGCCCGCGAAGAGCCGCGCGTAGACGGCGCGGATCGCCTCCCAGCCGCGTGCGACGCCACCGACCGGATTGTCCATCACGACCTCATCGGACTGCTCCCAGTTGTCGGCCAGGAGCACGAGATCACGCCCGTTCAGCGCGCGATAGAATTGCGCCAGCGCCTGCTCGGGGCGGCTCAGGTCGCCGAGTTCCTCCCGGCCGGTGATGGGTTCGGTGACCGGTCGAACGACCGCCGTGAATCGTCCAGTCATCTCTCGCCTCCCACCCGGTTGCGATGCGGGGGCTCCATCGCGGGATTCCTGGATGACGTGGCGAGGCAGCACCCTCACGCGGCGCGGTGGATCAACTCGTTCATCGGTTGACTGGGATCGAGCACTTGCGCCGCGATCTCGCCGCCGCGGACGGGAAGTGATCGATCGAGCAAGCCGAGCTGGACGAGCACCGACGCCTGGTCCCAGTACAGGTGCTCGTGCGCGATTTTGTCCCCCTCGAACTCGATGATGGCGACGAACGGGACTTCCACCGGCCTGCCCGTCGGCGGGATACCGGGCAGGAGCCAGTCCATACGGATCGAGTGCGTGAAGCGAATGATCAGCTCATCGACGACTCGACCCTGCCCGATGGTGCGGGAGACGGGAACGATCTCGATGTCCAGCGGCACTTGTGTGAGGAAGTGGTTCGCGTAGAAGTCCCGCACCGCATCGCGCCCTCGGGCGCCGACCATCAACGGGACCAGATTGACGTGGGCCTCCGACGTCATCGTCGCCACGGATTGATCGGCGTCCTTCATGGTGAACTCGGCGCTGAGGTGCTTGTCCCAGGCGCTCGACAGTGTTTCTTCGGTTTCCATTCGTCTCCTTTTCCCCAGCGGGCGCAGCGACGCCCACGGCAGTTGAGAGGTGTCGCGGGGAGCGTGCGGACGCCCCGGGCACATGTTTTGGCAAGAATCGGAGAGAGGCCGTGTCGCCAGGCTCGGCATGCCCTTGAAGTCCCTGATATATCTGGAAGGAGCCAATCGTTCAGGGAGCGGACACATGACAGACGAGAACGCGCGCAAGATCTTCGTCAACCTGGCGGTTCGGGACCTCAAGAAGACCAAGGAATTCTTCTCGGCCCTGGGCTTTTCGTTCAATCCGAAGTTCACCGACGACAACGCCGCGTGCATGATCGTCAATGACGAGGCCTTCGTCATGCTGCTGAACCAGCCGTTCTTCAAGACGTTCACCAAGCGCGAGGTGTGCGACACGAGCAAGTACACCGAGGGACTACTCGCGCTGTCGTGCGACAGCCGCACCGAGGTGGACGAGATGGTGAAGAAGGCGCTCGCGGCCGGGGGCCAGCTCGCGATGGACCCGCAGGACCACGGCTTCATGTACGGGTGGAGCTTCTACGATCCCGACGGACATCATTGGGAGGTGTTCTGGATGGACCCCAAGGCCGCCCAGTAACGTGGAGCGGAGCCGGCGGTGAGCGCCGCCGGCCCCGGCTGTCACTCGCGCTATCGTGCGGCGGGGAAGTTCGTGTCGAACTTTCGGCTGATCTCCATCACCTTCTCGCCCGTGAAGCCGTCGCCGGTGGCGAGGTCGGCGATCGCCTTGAAGTAGTGGTCCTGCCCTCCCGGCAGACTCCAGTCGAGCATGCGTGCCGTGGTGTCGCCGACGTTCTTGAAGCGGTGCACCACGTTGCGCGGGATGAAGACGATGGTGCCGGGGCCGGCCGTCGAGGTCTGGTCACCGACGGTCAGCTCGTAAGTGCCCTCGACGACGAAGAAGATTTCTTCCTGGCTGAAATGGACGTGGTCGGGCGGTCCTTCACCGGGTTTGTGGGATCCGAGGAGGACCGAGATGGCGCCCCCGGTGGCTTCGGTGCTGAGGAGCACTTTCAAGTCCAGACCGAAGGCCTTGAGCGGCAGCGCTTGTTCGGGTGTCACGATGGTGGCGTGCGGTGCGGCGGATCTCACAGTCATGGTGTCTCCAGTTTCTTGTGCCATGGACGCCGCGAAGAATCAGTCCACCCGATACGACGCGCACCGGTCGGTGGGCGGTTCGTTCACCGTGGGTGGTTTTCGCAAGAATCGGACAGGGCGTCTGGGCGCCCTGCCGTGATCGAGTTACGTCTTGCAGTACGAGGGCACCCAGCTCTTCTCGAGCATCTCGGGCGCGATGGTGCTGTAGTCGAAGGCTTTCCCATCCCCGATCATCTGCTCGACGCTGAAGAGCAACGTCGTCTCGGGAATGTCGCGGAAGAATGCCCGATACATCGGCTCCACCATGTAGCGAGCCGCGCGCAGCCCGAGGGGGCCGAGGAAGTTGCGGCGCTGGCCAACGTGAGCCAGCTCGTCGGTCATGACTTCACGCAGAAGCGCGCGGACGCGCTCACGGGCTTCGGGCTCGTCGGCGAGGACGCTGTCCAGGACGCCGTCGATATGCCCGTACACCGTCAAGCCCATCAGCTCGCTCACGAAGGCGGGCGGGGCGAGCATGGCTTCGGGGAACATGGGGAAGAGACGGTACATGCGGCTCATCCACTTGCCGAGCGGAGCCCATTCCACCTGGTCGAGGTGAAACGTTCGGAAGATCTCCTGGAACAGTCGCATGTGACTGAATTCTTCGCAGAGGTGATACAGCCCGATCTTCGCGATCATCGAGGTCGACTCGGTGATCGGCTCCGTCCGGTCCCACGCGCTGGAGATGCCGACGTATTCGTGGCGGGCGAACTTATAGAGGAACGTCAGCAACACAGTCTTGCGATCGAGCGCCCGGGGGTCGTCGTGCATGATCACGCAGTTGCGATAGAACCGCGTGGGGTCGGCCAGCGGCTGCCGCGACCGAACTCGATGCGCTTGGAAATCGGCCAGCGCGTCCCGCTTCTTTTCGAGATCCTTCTGGCTCTGGAGAATCTCGCCGTCGTGGCCCACGCAATATCTCCAGTACGCCTCGAAGTTGGCATGCCTCTCTTGCCGGGTCGCCGAGGTGAAGATCGATCGGTAGGGGACGCCGCTCAAACGCGATCGCAGGGTAAACACGTATCAGTGTAACTCCCATGTCTCATGCGAGGCGCGCGGTCGCCAGGATTCAGAAGCGCACGAAGGCGCGCAGCCCGCCAACGACCGCGGTGTCGACGTTCTTGACTCCACCCGAGCCGCTTGCCGTCTTCGTGAGCGCGGGGTTCACGACCTGGAGGTCGAGGGTCGCGCCGATCGACTTCACGACCGCGACGTTGTAGTAGAGCTCGACGGCGTCTTCGCGATCGAGGCCGATGTCGAAGCGCCGCCGGAGCACGGGGAGGAGGTCGTCGCTCAGCTCGAGCCGGGACCAGCCGATCCCGAAGGTGTCGTTGGGCCGTCCGGGCACGATGCCGTTGCCCGAGAGACCGACGTTGTAGGCGTACTTGACGGGATTGACCTTGCCGTCGGACACGCCGAATCGGAAGAAGACGCCGAGCCCCTTCTTCGGGTCGCTGCGCGGACTCCAGAGGTACTGATCGAAGTTGTAGTACACCGTCCACGTCTCGCCGCGGGTCTTGAGCGGCTGGGGCGGAGTGGCCAGATCCGGAAACCGCAGCGCGATGATCCGGCGCAGGACGGGGCCGGGGTCGGCGAGTCGAGGGAAGCGATTGACCAGGAGCAGCGCCGCGGTATCTCCGGGGTCCTGCAGCAGCTGGACACGCTCCTCGTTACTCCACAGGAATCCCAGTAGCTGATGCCCGACCAGGCCGAAGGGCTTGACGGCGACCCGGGCCTCGGACGAGACCATAACGCCGTCCGCGAAGAGATGATCCAGGCTGTTGTCGAGCGGCGTCCCGTTGGGATCGATCACGGCCGCCGTGATCAGAGCCTCTTTCCCGAGCACGAAGATCAGGGAGCCGCCCCATGCGGAGAACGGCGCGGTAATGGCGGCGAGATTGAGATTCAGGCCGAGGTTCAGGAACTGCGTGCGGAAGTCGTGGGCGAAGGCGTTGTCGTCAGCCGCCAGGCCGTTGAACTTGCCCACCGCGATTCCGAACCACGGGGCGAGGAACTGGGTGTACGTCAGCTGCATGAGCGCGGTGGCGGGGTCGTCCACCCTCACCGAGGGGAGGATCCCCGCCATGTTGACCGGAACCAGGGCTCCGGAATCTTTGATGGCGCTGCTGCCGTAACTGGACAACGCATAGGCTGTGAAGAAGCCGCCGGGCCAGAGACCCAGCTTGCCGATGTCCAGGTTCAGCGTGTATTCGAATGTGCCCCAGTAGTCCGCGTTCTTGCTCACGCCTCCGCTCATCACGCCCTGGAGCGTCTGGAGCCAGTCGACGTCGAGGGTGACGCCGCGCTTGGCCGCCCGGTCGCGGAATCCGCCCCAGTCACCGGTCAGGCGGGGGCGATCCCAGAAGCTTTCGCTATAGGTCTCCGGTTCGGGCGTCTGCGCGAGCGTCACCCCCGGCCCCAAGAGTCCTGCGAGCAGCGCCACGCTCAGGACCGCGAGTCGCATTGGTGTCGCGCGCATCGCCCGAATTGAGCGCGCGCAGAGCCAGACCAGCAATTGGCCTTTGGTCGTAAAACGGAATTTTCCCAAGGCCAAAGTCCTAATGGCGTGTGCCGGCCCGCGGGCATACAGAGAAACAAGAATGAATGGAACACAGGCCGCCGTCGTGCTCGTCTGTCTACTCCTGCTTGCCGGGTGCGCGAGCTCCCAGGCCTATACCGTGAAGCGGGCGGAGGCTGTCGTGCCATGCCAGATGTCGGTTCCCGAGCGCGACCTGCTCGT
>Ga0070697_100004933_pt1 | contig 10238 bp, 6 predicted proteins | sample KBSK1501metaG_FD_65475 | JGI IMG/M metagenome (GOLD analysis project Ga0070697, IMG submission 65475) | Corn, switchgrass and miscanthus rhizosphere microbial communities from Kellogg Biological Station, Michigan, USA - KBS K1-50-1 metaG | ecosystem: Host-associated > Plants > Roots >... | reverse complement strand
AGCGCGGCGTACAGCAGCCGGGCCAGGTCCCGCGTGTCGGTGAGTTCCGGGTCGTCCGTGCCGTCGTCGGACGCGGTCAGGGCCGACCCGGCCAGTGCGGCGTCGATGCCGAGCCCGGCGATCTTCACGCCGCCGCCCGCCGTCCAGTGCAGACAGGCCGGATCGAGCCGCAGGTGCGCCAGGCCGATTTCGTGCGCGCCGGCGATCGCCCGCGCCGCCTCCACCACCAGCGCGGCCGCGCGGGCCGGCTCGAGCGGGCCTTCGGAGAGCATGTCGAGCAGCGATTCCGTGGCCACCCACTCCAGCACCACGTAGGCCAGCTCTTCGCCGTCCTCCACGTCGAATACCTGGGAGAAGCGCGGGTCGCCGAGCCGGCTAGCGGCCCGGGCGGCGGTCACGGTCTCGGTCACCCGGGGGAAACCGGTCGCGAAAGTGAGCACGGTAACGGAACGGGCGAGGGTCTCGTCCGTGGCTTTCCAGTACGTCCAGCCGGTGCCCGAGCTGACCGGGTCGACGAGACGGTACCGTCCCGCCAGCCGAGTTCCGGGTTCCGACGTGTATGTGCTCATAGGTTGCCACCCATGCTAATGCCGACCGCTTAGTGTTGGCTTCTCTGGCCGCTGAACCTTGCCGTGATCGTCTTCATCAGGAATCCGAACTCGGCTACACGCAGTGACCTGGCACAGAGGGCGTACAGCCCGATCGCGCCGCCGCCGCCGACGACGGTGACCACGAGGCCATAGGCCGGGCTGGGGTTGTGGACGACATGTCCCGCGCCGGCCATGACGGCGAGCGCGAAGACGACGCCGGGTACGGTCGCCAGGTGCATCCGGGTCAGGCTCCGGGCGATCGCCCACCCGTCCAGGCTGCCGACCCGGCGCAGCAGCAGTGCCCAGCCGACGACCGTCCCGACCAGGTTGGCGAACCCGTACGCGATGGCCAGCCCGGCCACCACCTGGCTGCCGGGCAGCATGGACCAGGCGATGAGCGCCGCGGCGATGCTGGCGCACATGGTGAGCAGGCCGACGAAGGCGGCGGTCCGGCTGTCCTGGAACGAGTAGAAGACGCGCAGCTGCAGCTGGGTGAGCATGTAAGGCACCAGGCCGAGGGAGAACAGGCCGAACACCTCGCCTACATACCTGGCGTGCACCGCCGAGGTGCTGCCGTAGGAGAACAGGAACTCGGCTATCGGGCCGCCGAGCAGGCCGAGGTAGATGGCGGCCGGCACCACGATCACCGATGCCAGCCGGACGCCGATCGAGAAGTCGTCCCTGACCAGCGAATAGCGGCGGGCGCTCGCGTGCTCGCTCATCCGGGGCAGCAGGGCCGTGATGACCGAGATGCCCACGATCGCGTAGGGCAGCTGGAACAGCTGCCAGGCGATCGAGTAGGCGGAGTAGCCGTTCACTCCGGGCGACGCCTTGTTGGCCAGGATCTGGACGACCAGGTTGCCGGCCCACTGGGTGACCACGTAGACCGACATCCAGCCGGCCATCCGGCCCATCTCGGACACCTCGCCGGGCCGGAACCCGAGGGTGGGGCGCCACCGGAACCCGGCCGCCCGCAGCGACGGGAACAGCGCCACGGTCTGCGCCACCACGCCGAGCGTGGTGCCGATCCCGAGCAGCTGGACCCCGGCCGGGGAGATGGTCCACGGTTCCTTGTTCGTGCCGACCGTGACGAAGTAGAGGGCGCCGACGGCGATGACCACTAGGTTGTTGATGACCGGCGCCCACATCGGCGCCGCGAACCGGCCCCGGGTGTTCAGGATCGCCCCGATCAGCGAGCTCATCCCGTAGAAGAAGATCTGCGGGATGAACCAGTACGCCCACACCACCATCAGGTTGTGCTCGGCGGCGAGGTGGCTGCCCGGCGGGCCGTTGATGCTGCCCGCGTACAGGTACACCAGCGGAGCCGCTAGCAGCGTGGCCAGCACGGTGACCGCCAGCAGGGCCAGCGCGCCCAGGGTGAAGATCCGCTGCGCGTAGGCCTCGCCTCGGTCCGGGTCGCGCCGGGCCGCCCGGACCAGCAGGGGCACCACTACGCTGGTGAAGATGCCGCCGAGCATCAGGTAGTAGACCGTGTTCGGCAGTGTGTTGGCGTTGTTGTACGCGTTGCCGAGCGCCCCGATGCCGACCGCGTAGACCAGTACGAGGGTCCGCAGGAAGCCGGTGCCGCGCGAGACCAGGGTGCCGACCGCCATGCCGGCGCCGGATCGGACCAGGCTGGAGCGCTGGGTCGCGGCGGGCCGCGGGGTTCCGGCGTGCCGGGCGCCCGCCACGGGACTGGCCGGCCCGCGGGGCCCGCCGCCGGGGCCGCCGGGCCCGCCGGGCGGTCCGGGAGGCCTGGCCGGCGTGAAGGTGGGCTGCGGGCGAGGCGGCTGGGCGGGGCTGGGCGGTGGGTAGCCGCCGGTCCTGGGAACCCGGCGCCACCCGTGCGGAGCGCCGGCCGGGCCGGGGGCTGGCGAGCGGTGCGGCCGGGTCGGAGGGGCCGGCCACTTGAGCGCTAGCGGCAGCGTCGTCTCGGCCGGGCTCGGGCCGCCGCCCGGCATCGGGCCCTCGATCGGCGGCAGCGGGTCAGGGGCGGCGTGCCGGCCCCGGCGCGAGGGGTCTGGGTCGCCGGGGCCCGGCTCGCCTGATCCGGGCTGGTCCGGCCAGGGGGGCTCCTGGTCTCGCGGTTCCTCCGGCCACGGCGGCTCGGGCGGCCACGGGGGCGGCTGGCGGCGGGCGTCGTCCGGCCCGGGGTCAGGCGTCGTCGACCCAGCGTCGTGCATCGGCCAGGTCATCCGGTGCCTCCGTCGGGTGTCGCGCGTCGCTGGTGCCAGTCACGACGCTACCCGGTGGGTCCGCCTCTTCGTTGACAAGATGCGAGTCGCCGTGCAGCCACCGCCGGACGGCACGGTACAGCGAGGTGAGCACGAGGACGCCGATCGCGGCGCCGATCAGGAACAGGATCGCCCGGCCGTACCTGGTGGACAGGACGGTGAGCGACGTCTCGGTGAACGGCAGCGGCGTCCCGTCCGCGCTGGTGAGGCTGAGCTTGATCTGGGTTGACCCCTGCGGCGCGGAGTTGACAGGAAGCCGTACCGTGCCCGGCGCGTTGGCCGGGATGGTCACCACGTCCTGGAAGTGGCCGATGGTCAGCTGGGACGTCCGCAGGGGCGAGTTGGCCACCGTGGCCACCACCCGGACCCGGATGGCCTGATGCAGACCGTTCTGGATCGACACGGGGACCAGCCCGGAGGCGCCGCCCATCGGCACCTGGCCGGACGAAATGATCTTGACCTTGTTGTCGGCGTTCCTGATGTACTCGGACAGGTGATCGGCCAGCGCCGCGCCCTGCGCCGCGCGGCGCCCGCGCCAGGCGGCCGACTCCGTGGCGAGCAGGGCCTCGTCCAGGGAGCGCGTGTAGGACGCCGCGGGCTTGTAGAGCATGGATTTGTACACGCCGAGCCGGGCGCCGAGGCCGCGCACCTTGCTCAGGTAGCCGGGGCTGAGCTCGCCCGGGCTCGCCGTGCGTCCCGGCGGCGAGTGCCTGTGCACCGTGCGTTCGGTGTCTGGTGCCGAGCTCAGGCTGGTCAGCGGGGTCGGCGTCAGCCACGGGGCGGTCGCGGTCTCGCCGAGCAGGTCGCTGGCGAGGGCCCCGGACGGACTCCAGCCGTCCGGCGGGGCCGCCACGATCGTGCGCTCGGAATCAGGGGCCTCGGCGGCGATCATCGCCGTCTCGGCCAGGAACCGCTGCCGCACGGCGAACTCGGTGTTCTTCGGCAGGGTGCCGGAACTGGTGTCGCCGGCCCTGAGCACCCCGGTCAGGGTGTTATCGGCGAGCAGCACGTTCATCGGCAGGCCCGCGACCCGGAGCGAGGCGACCGCGTCGTCCGGCCGGAAGGGGTTGGCGGCGTCCACGACGGGTGGCATCTCGCTGCTGTTCAGCACGACCGTGCCGACGTGCTCGGCGGCGGCGAGGTTGGTGAGCACGGAGAGGTCCGCGGTTCCGCCGGGTGGCCACGCGACGTCGTGCCCGAACGTCTCGTGCAGCACGCTGCTCGCCACCGCCTCGCCGGTGCGGTACGCGGTGCCGAGATCCCTGGTCAGGCCCTGATGGACCAGGGCCGTCATGTCGACGTTGGCGTACGGGGTGAGCAGGGTCGGCTGGTCCGGCGTGATCTTCCTGAGTGCGGCCAGCCAACTCGCCGCGGCCGTGCTGGCCGGCTGGCCGGAGGCGCCGGTGCAGCTCGGCTGGCCGCCTACCTGGTAGCGACTGGTCATCGTGCTCACGTCGCTGAGCAGCGCCGGGTCGATGACCCAGGTCAGGCGGGCGTCGGGGTGGCTCGCTCCGGCGTCGAGCAGGGTGGACAGGCGGCCGCCCTGGCCCAGGGCGCTAGCCAGGTCGTTACTGGTCAGGGTGCCGGTGCACACCTTCTGGTGCGGCTGGTCGATGAGCGGCCAGAGCCAGGAGATCTTCAGCGGGCGCGCCAGGCCCGCCACCCGGGACCCGGGCCAGAACGGGAGCAGCGTCTGGTCGGCGGATACCACCCCGCCAGCTACGTCCTGCAGCTGGGCGGTCACCCCGTATACGCCGAAGCTGGTGATCCCCTGGGTGCCGGCCCGGAACGAGGCGGACCACGAGGCGGTGGAGCCGGGCGCCAGGCTGGCGGAGACGAAGAACGGGTCCCCGGCGGGTATCAGGTCGCTGGCCACGCCGCGGGACACGTAGGCGTCCATTCCATCCCGGGTGGTGAAGTGGGTCGCCGAGGTGTACAGCCGTACCTCCAGGCCGGCCTGGGTCTGGCGGGTGCCGTTGGTGACGGTTCCGGACACGGTGACCGTGGCGCCGGGGGTGGCGTACGACGGGTTCATCGCGTCGACGGTCACCGAGAGGTGCCCCGCGCTGGCCCGTTCGGCGGGGCTGGCCTGCGCCGGAGCGGCCGACGCCAGCCCGGCGGCCAGGATCGCCGCCGGTACGGCGAACACGGCGGCCATCCCTAGCGTCCGCCTGAGTTTCGCCGTCAGCAAGCCGTGCACACCTGGAATGCTAGTGTCTTGAAAAAGGTTCGTGTCCTGCAAAGAACCCGGCTGTTCGCGCGGGACCCCCGCGGTCGATACTCTCAGTGGCCGTGCCCATGAGCAATGAACAGCGAAAAGCGGTCGCCGCGCTGCTGCAGGAGCGGGTGCCCGCCGTGGCCGAGATCGGCCGCCTGTTCGCGCGCCGCGGCCACGAGCTCGCGCTGGTCGGCGGTCCGGTCCGGGATGTCCTGCTCGGCCAGCAGCCGGGTGACCTCGACCTGACTACGGACGCGACCCCCGATCGGGTACTGAAGATCACCAGCGGCTGGGCCGACCGGACGTGGGAGGTCGGGATCGCCTTCGGCACCGTCGGCCTGCGCAAGGCAGATACGGTCTTCGAGATCACCACCTACCGCAGCGAGCAGTACGGGCGGACCTCACGCAGGCCCGAGGTGCAGTACGGCACGTCGCTGGAAGAGGATCTGGGCCGCCGCGATTTCACCGTCAACGCGATGGCGGCCCGGCTGCCCGGGTACGACTTCACCGACCCGTTCGGCGGCTTCGAGGCGCTCCGGGAGAAGGTGCTGCGAACGCCGGGTCCGCCGGAGCAGTCGTTCGGCGATGACCCGCTGCGCATCCTGCGCGCGGCCAGATTCGCGGCCAAGCTGGGTTTCACGGTCGCGGATGACGTGCTCGCCGCCATGACCGACCAGGCGGGCCGCCTGGAGATCGTGTCCACCGAGCGGATCACCAGCGAGCTGACCAAGCTGATGCTGACGCCCGATCCGGCGCTTGGCATCGACCTCCTGGTGCAGACCGGGGTGGCCAACGAGGTGTTCCCCGAGGTGTCCAGGCTCCGGATGGAGGCCGACGAGCACCACCGGCACAAGGACGTCTACCAGCACAGCCTTACCGTGCTGCGGCAGGCGATCGCGCTGGAGCGGCGGTACGGGCTCGACGGTGACCTGACCGTCCGGCTGGCCGCCCTGCTGCACGACATCGGCAAGCCGAAGACCAGGGAGCTGCTGCCGGACGGGCGCGTCGCCTTCCACCTGCACGAGGTGGTCGGCGCGACGATGACCAAGCGCAGGCTGACCGCGCTGCGCTTCCCGAACGACGTGATCCGGGACGTATCACGGCTGGTGGAACTGCACCTGCGGTTCCACGGCTACGGAGAGGGCGAGTGGACTGATTCGGCGGTCCGGCGGTACGTCCGTGACGCCGGGGCGCTGCTGACCCGGCTGCACGTGCTGACCCGGGCCGACTGCACCACGAGGAACCGCGCCAAGGCGGCCAGGCTGGCCCGCGCCTACGACGACCTGGAACAGCGCATCGCCGAGCTCAGCGAGCAGGAGGAACTGGCCAGGCTGCGGCCGGAACTCGACGGCAACGAGATCATGCGCATCCTCGGCGTCCCGCCCGGCCCGGTGGTGGGCAGAGCCTACAACTACCTGCTCGAGCTGCGGATCAACCGGGGCGAGCTGGGCCGGGAGCGCGTCACTCAGGAGTTGCGTGACTGGGCCGCCGAAGAGGGGATCTTCCCCCCCGAGCCGCCGGACGAGGACTGATCCCGCCGGCCGGCGGCCAGCCAGTAGGCGGCCGCGACGACGGCGAAGCCCGCCGCCACCAGGCCGACGAGGACCGGTGAGTGGCCGTTGTCCGGCATGACGGTCACGCTCAGCGCGGCCCCGGCTACGTAGGCGGCGTTGAACATCATGTCGTAGAAGGCGAACACCCGGCCCCGGTAGGCATCCTCCACCTCTTCCTGCAGGATCGTGACCGCGCAGATCGCCACACCCTGCCGGGTGAGGTAGAGGCAGAACCCGATGCCCAGGTAGGCGACCTGGAGGAAGGTCTCGCCGAGCGCGAGGGTCACCACAGCGCTTGCGGCGAGCAGCAGCGTGATCCAGGCGGGCTTGGACAGCCGCCTGGTCACCGACGGGGTGACCAGCGCCGCGCAGGCGTAGCCGATCCCGGACAGGACCACCAGCGCGCCGAAGTGCGCTTCGGCCACGCTGACGCTGGACCGGTAGAAGTAGTTCCGGTAGAGCAGGACCGACATCAGGAACAGCGGCCCGAACACGAAGCTGAAGCCGCCGGTCGCGCCGAGCACCGCGGCGGGCCCGCGCCGCCGGGCGACGTACCTGGCCCCGTCGGCCAGCCCGGCGGCGACCGCGGCGAGCTCGCCGAGCAGCGGCCCGCGCTGCGCCTGCGCGCCCGCCGGTCCGAGCCTGTCCCGGGCCATGGTGGCCGCGACCAGGCTTGCTGCCACGTAACAGCCCCCTCCGACCAGCAGCGTGATGGCGGCGCCGCGCTCGGTGTTGCCGGTGGCCACGTTGAGTCCCAGGGCGATGACGCCGCCGATCGTGGCCGAGATGCCGCCCGCGGTCGGCGACACCGAGTTCGCCATCACCAGCTTGTCCTCGGCCACCACGTGCGGCAGCGCGGCCGACAGCGAGGACAGCAAGAACCTGTTCACGCCGAGGACGAGCAGGACCGCGACGTACAGCGGCACACCGCGGTTGCCCAGCGCCATGAACGCCGCGGTCAGCGCCACGAACACCGACCGGAGCAGGGCCGACCAGACCAGGATCTGGCGCCTGGCCCAGCGGTCGATGAACACCCCGGCGAACGGGCCGATCAGCGAGTAAGGCAGGTAGAGGACGGCGAAGGCCGCTGCCCCGGCCGCCGGGCTCGGAAACGTGGTCGCGTTGAAGAACACGTACGTGCCGACCCCGGCGGTCACGACGCCGTCCCCGGCCTGGGAGATCAGCCGGGTCGCGAACAGCCTTCTGAAATCGCGCCCGGACAGCACCCCACGCAAGTCGGCCCAGACCGCTGACTTGGACCCGTTGGCCACCCCACAAGCTTAAAGGGGGCGGCCCGGTACCTTATCTTGCGACCTCGCCGCGAATGAACTTTTCGACCAGATCCCGGCATACGTCGTCGCCGTACTGCTCCGGCGGCGACTTCATGAAGTAGGAGCTGGCCGAGGTCACCGGCCCGCCGATGCCCCGGTCCAGGGCGATCTTGGCCGCGCGCACCGCGTCGATGATGACGCCGGCGGAGTTAGGCGAGTCCCAGACCTCGAGCTTGTACTCCAGGTTCAGCGGCACGTCGCCGAAAGCGCGGCCCTCCAGCCGGACGTAGGCCATCTTCCTGTCGTCGAGCCAAGGCACGTGGTCGGACGGGCCGATGTGCACGGCGGCGCGCTCCATCTCGTGCGGGATCTGGGAGGTCACTGCCTGGGTCTTGGAGATCTTCTTCGACTGGAGCCTCTTGCGCTCCAGCATGTTCATGAAGTCCATGTTGCCGCCGAAGTTCAGCTGGTACGTGCGGAGCAGCTCGACCCCGCGGTCCTCGAACAGCTTGGCCAGCACGCGGTGCGTGATGGTGGCGCCGACCTGAGACTTGATGTCGTCGCCGATGATCGGCACGCCGGCCTCGGTGAACTTCGCGGCCCACTCAGGGTCGGAGGCGATGAACACCGGCAGCGCGTTCACGAAGGCGACGCGCGCGTCGATCGCGCACTGAGCGTAGTAGCGGTCCGCCCGCTCGGAACCGACCGGCAGGTAGGAGACCAGGACGTCGGCGCCGGTCTCGCGCAGCACCTGGGCCACGTCCACGGCCGGCTCGTCGGACTCGGTGATGATCTCGCGGTAGTACTCGCCCAGGCCGTCCAGGGTGGGCCCGCGCTGCACGGTCACGCCGGTCGGCGGGACCTCGGCGATCTTGATGGTGTTGTTCTCGCTCGCGCCGATGGCCTCGGCGAGATCGGTGCCGACCTTCTTGGCGTCCACGTCGAACGCGGCGACAACCTCGACGTCGCTGATGTGGTACGGGCCGAACCGGACATGCATCAGGCCGGGGACGCGGGCACCGTCATCGGCGTCCTTGTAGTACTCCAGTCCCTGCACGAGGGAGCTGGCGCAGTTACCCACCCCCACAATGGCGATGCGCACCTTACCCATCAGGATGACTCCTTATCGGAAGTGTTGTCTGGTCCTCCGGCCTGGCGCTCAGATGCGATGAGCTCATTCAGCCATCGGACTTCCCGCTCCACTGATTCCAGGCCATGCCGGTGCAATTCCAGGGTGTAGCTGTCCACGCGCTCCCTGGTGCGCGTGAAGGCCGCCCGGATAGCCTCCATCCGTTCCTCGAGCCTGCTGCGCCGGCCCTCGAGGATCCGGAGCCGTACGTCGGCCCTGGTCTGTCCGAAAAACGCGAAGTGAACACCGAACCCGTCGTCTTCCCACGCCGCCGGACCTCCCTCGCCGAGGAGTTCGGCCAGCCTCTCCTTGCCGTCGGCGGTCAGCCGGTACACCTTCAGCGACCGGCGCCCCGCCCGTGCTCGCGCCGTCCCGGCCGGGGCCGGCGGCTCGGGCTCGTCCTGCTCCGCCGTGATCAGCCCGGCGGCCTGGAGCTCGTGCAGGCAGGGATACAACGACCCATAGGAGAGCGCGCGAAACGCGCCCAGCACGGTGTACAGGCGCTTGCGCAGCTCATAACCGTGCATTGGCGTTCCGTTCAGCAGCCCGAGCACGGCTAGCTCGAGCACTCCGGTGCGGTTGCGTCCCACGCTTCCCCCTGAAGTTCGTGGTATCCCGGTATGTGCCGGTTCGATGCCTCGCTGCGATACTTCGATCCGTTAGATCAGATCGTTAGATCGCTGCGATGTATCGAACCGATACATGTGGATCGTATGTGCCGATTCGCCCGGACGCAAGTCCGGCTAAGTACATGCGCCAGCGACTGCCGGTTTCCGCTGGTCCGGTGGGCATTGCTGGCGAACACGAGCAAATCCGGGCTCGGCTCACGCCCGGTTCCGACGTACGCTGGCGAATATGACGTCAAGGCGATCCGTGGTGGACTACGGGCTGGCCCGCCGGGCCACGCTCGCGTCCGTGCGCTCCGGGCGCACGACCGTCGCGGACGTCTGCGATGCTCATCCGTACCTGCTGCGGGCCGCGAAATTCCACGGGGAGCCCACCGAGGACCGCTGCCCGATCTGCCGGAAAGCCAAGCTCACTCACGTGACTTATGTCTACGGTGACGAGCTGGGCCAGTACGAGGGACGAGTCAAGCAAGCTCGGGAGCTAGCGGAAATGGCGGCCGAATACGGCGAATTCCGGGTCTATGTGGTCGAGGTCTGTCAGAGTTGCGGGTGGAACCACCTCGCTACCTCTTACGTTCTCGGCACTGGCGAGCCAGCCGTACGCCGGAGGCGGCGGG
>Ga0070697_100004932_pt1 | contig 10238 bp, 11 predicted proteins | sample KBSK1501metaG_FD_65475 | JGI IMG/M metagenome (GOLD analysis project Ga0070697, IMG submission 65475) | Corn, switchgrass and miscanthus rhizosphere microbial communities from Kellogg Biological Station, Michigan, USA - KBS K1-50-1 metaG | ecosystem: Host-associated > Plants > Roots >... | reverse complement strand
TCAGATCACGTACAGCACCAAGCCGGGACAGGCGCAGTTGAGCGTTGGCCTGTTCCAGCCCAGCGTGCTCGGGACGAGCCCCTTCCAGTTCACGCGGATTCCGCGCGTCGAGGCGGAGTTCACCTACAATCAGAAGTCCGGCAAGAACAACTTCAATATTTGGGTCGGTGGTCTGTGGCAGACGACGTCCGATTCCGCGTCGGGCGGCAAGTCGGCCAGCTCGTTCGGCGGCACCGCGGGCATCAAGGCGGGTATCTCCGACCTCACGATTGTAGTGAACGGATATATCGGGAAGGGTCTGGGCACACTCCTCATGTTCTCGCAAATCGCGGGTGGCGGTGTGGCAGCAGGTGGGACGGAGCTGCGCACGTCCGACGGTGGCTACGCTCAGCTCATGTACAAGGTTGATCCGAAGTGGAGTTTGGGTGCGAGCTGGGGCTTCAGCCGTCTGAAGAACAACGACGCGACCGTGGCGACCGGCGGCGATGGCAATAGCGCCGTGCGGACGCAGTTCAACTTGGCGACGCTGGGCATCTACCACCAGTGGACCAAGTCGCTGAAGTGGGTCCTCGAAGGCAGCCGCGAGCAGGAAGGTATCGGCGCGGGCGCCCCGGCACAGATCGACGTGTCGACGGGGTTCATGCTCTTCTACTAGATCCAGTTGTTGGGTAGGAAGCACGAGAGGCCGGGAGCGATCCCGGCCTCTTACGTTTTCTCGTGACGTATTTCCGCGACGTCTTTCCGTGACGCTGTTACTTGTACCGGTAGGTAATCCGCCCTCTCGTCAGGTCGTACGGCGAAAGGTCCACCGCCACCCGATCACCCTGCAGGATCCTGATGTAATTCTTGCGCATCTTGCCGCTGACGTACGCCAGCACCTCGTGCCCGTTCTCGAGCTTCACGCGGAAGGTCGTGTTGGGAAGCACTTCGCTGACCGTACCCATCATTTGTATCGCGTCGCCAGCCACGCTCGGTGTCGCTCTCCTTCTCCCGTCGTGGAACGGGGTGTCACAGTCTGACGATATGCGGATCCATGGTCTCGTCCCTCGGCGCGGTGGGTCCGCGCTCGATGTAGGACGCGTGACGGCCGCAGCTTTGGCACGTGAGCGTCACGCGCTCCGGCGCGAGCGGCGCGGCGCCCCCCCGGCTGCCCCGGCGCCGGGGCGCGCGCACAATCGACCGGGTGCTGCAAGACGGGCAGACCAGCGGCACGTGCTCACGGTCCGCCGCAATCAGCGCCAGCGCCTCGGGCGCCCGGTATTCCTTGATTCCGCGTCGTCCCACGGCTGGTGGCACCTCCAATAGTAAAATGTAGCCACCCCTGGAAGATGGGACGCCTTGACACCTCTCCGAGGAGGCGTATCTCTCACGCAGCCCGAAGGTTGCCCGCGGAGGTGACCATGGACCGCCCCCAGTACGAGCCGCTGGCGCAGATCGAGGTGGACGCCGCTAAGCCGGAGCCCCAGGGCTTCACACTCACCGGCCAGGGTCCCGATCACGTGGAGTACCAGCTCGACCTGCACTTCGGGATGCCACTCGACTCGAGGACCCGCACCGTGCTGGGCGAGCTGCTGTCCCATTCCGACCTCACCATCTCGCGGCGCGCGCCGGCCGCGCTCGTCCAGGCACTGCGCCAGCGGCGTAACCGCGCTCCCCAGCGCTAGTTGCGCAAGAAATCCGTCAAAAATCCTTGACGGTCTGGTAGGGCCGATGTAGCTTGGCGCGACCTTTAGCGCCGGAGCAGCGTGTTCGATGTCCCCCCCAGCTGAGCTCGGCGGGTCGCAGATCTCTTCGCTGCTCGAAGCGCTCCCCGGAATCGCGAGTGTGCTGCGCAGCCCCGTGGCCGACGCCTTGGTCAAGGCGATCCGGGCGGCCGCGGGCGTGGGCGAGTTCAGCTTCGACGATGCCGAGGAGCTGGTGCGCTACGCGGTGCGCCGCGGACTGATCGGCCCCGAAGAGGGCGATCGGGTACTCGCGGACGTGGAGGTCCTCAAGTCCAAGGCCAAGCCGGTCCGCGCCGCGCGGCCTAAGCCGCTCGTCAAGAAAAAGCCGGCCAAGAAGAAATCGCGGCGGTAAAGCCGCAGGCGGCGCTCGGGGAGCCGTGGGCGCGATGAAGCTACACGCGAAAGCCCCGCACCAGCCCCCGTAGCTTCTCGGCCGCCTCCAACAGGCTGCTGGCGGAGGCCGCCATCTCTTGCGTCGACGCGCCCTGCTGCTCGGTCGCGGCCGTCACCTGCTCCGCGCCCGCCGCGTGCGCGGTGGCGCGTGTCGCCACCTGTTCCGCCTGCCCCTGCAAGCGCACGGTGGTTTCGCGGGTCGCCTGGGCGGCGGCCCGCACCCGTGCCGCCGCCTGCTCCACCAGCTCGACCGCCGTGGCGATCTCGCCGAGGCCGTGCGCCGCGCCTTCCGCGACGGACTCGATGCCGCGGACCTTCGCTTGTCCGACGGCCATGGTGGCCGTGACGTCCTCCATCTGCTCCCGGATCGAGCCGGTGGTGCGGGTCACCGCCTCCGCTGCCCGCGCGGACTCGTCGGCAAGCTGCCGCACCTCCTCGGCCACGACCGCGAAGCCACGGCCGTGCTCCCCGGCGCGGGCGGCTTCGATCGCCGCGTTCAGTGCGAGCAGGTTGGTCTGCGACGAGATGCGCTTGATGAGCTCCACGAAGTCGTCGATCGAGGCGCTCAGCTCGCCCAGCTGGCTGATCTGCTTGGAGGTGGTCTGCACCACCTCCCGTACGTTGAGCAGCACGCTGCCTGCCGCGGCGACATCGCCCCGGTGCCGGTCGGCGACCGTGCGGATCTCCTCCCCGAGCTTCGCCGCGCGCTCCGCCGCGTCCGCCATGTCGTCCGTGGCGCCGCGCAGGGCGTCGAGACCGGTGCCCATGGAGCTGAGGGCGGCGCGTTGCTGGTCCGCACCGCCCGCGATTTCCACCATGGCGGTGGACACCTCGCTCGAGGACGCGGCCAGCTGCTCGCTCACCGCGGACAGGTCTCCCGCGGCTCCGGCGATCCGATCCGACTCGCCGATCACCTCGACCACGATCCGGCGCAGCCGGTCGCCCATCTGATGGATCGCGTCCGCCAGCACCTGGAACTCACGGGGCATCTCCCCGGTGGTGACCGGTCGCAGATCGCCGGCGCCGAACCGCTCGGCGGCGGTGACGAGTCGGCCCAGCGGCGCGTGCACCGATTGGACGGTGTAGCGCGACAGGAAGAAACCCAGGAGCACCAGGGCAACGACGAAGACCCACAGCTTACGCTCCCGATCGGCCGCGTCCGCGGTCAAGCGCTCGGCGGACTTTACCGCCTTCTGGGCCTGGCGGCGTGAGAGATCGCGCACCAGGCGCGTCAGCTCGGTGGCCTGGAGTCGCACCGCCGCCGCCCGGGCCCTGGCCTCCTGGTCCCGTCCGAGATCCAGGAGGGCGTGCGCGATGGAGTACTCGGTCTGGATTGCCGCGTGGAGCTGTTTCACCCGGTTCACCGTGAGGCGATCCTCCACGGTGAGGCCGCCAACCGCGTCCAGCTGCCGCGCGTGTTGGAACGCTTCCTCCGCGGCGGCCTGAAACTCCTGCCGCGGGCCGTTCCCCGGCGCGCCGAGGTACTGCTCGGCGGCGCGGATCTCTTCCAGTACGCTCGTGACCAGGCCGCTTCCCACCTCGGTGGATGTCCGCAACGCGTCGAGCTCCTGCTCGATGGCGTATCGCATCTGGCGCAGCGTCGCGGCGCCGACGATCGCCGTGGCGACGAGGCCGGCCAGGAGGAGGGCCAGCCCGATCAGGATGCGCGCCCGGATCGTGTCGAAGCGGCCCCGCATCACCGCGCTGCCTCCGTGACCAGCCGGCCGTTCCGCACGATGCCAATGACTACCGTCTTGCCGGCGGCGTCCCCGTTGCCGTCGAACGCGATCGTGCCCGTTACGCCCTCGTACGGCGGTTGACCCCGACCCACCCGCGCGAGGTAGTCCCGAATGGCCCGCCGGTCGGCACCCGCGCGGTCGATCGCGCGCGCCAGCAGCAGCACGATGTCGTATGCGCCCGCTCCGCGATGATCCGGCCGCTCTCCCGGGAACGCGCGTGCGTAGTCCGCCACGAACGCGGCGTTACGCTCGTCGCCCCGGTCGGGGAGGTACGCGGACGAGAGCCGGAGCCCCTCAACGAGCGAACCGTCCGCTTCGATTCCGGTGAGTGCATCGCCGCCGAGCACCGCCCAGCCGAGGCCGAGTGTGTGCATCTCCCGCAGCGCGAGCTCGGCCCCCGGTCGCTCGGCCGCGAGCAGTAGCACGTCCGCACCCGCCCGGCGCATGCGGGAGAGGTACGGCTCGAGCGAGGAGGTGGCCGGCATATAGGGATCGGCTTCGAGCACGGTCCCTCCCAGGCGCGCAAACTCGCCCGCGAACGTACGGCGTAGCCCGCGCCCGTAGTCGTTGTTGAGGTAGATGATGCCGGCCCGTCTGGCGCCGAGCGTCTGCCAGGCGAAGCGCGCCAGCTGCGGCCCGTGTTGCAGATCGCTCGGGCACACGCGGAACACGTAGGGGTTGATCCCCGCCAGGTCGGGACTGGAGGCGGACGGCGAAATCACCGCGATCGGCGTCGCGCCGCCGCCGTACACGCGCGCGGCCGCGAGGGAAGTCCCGGAGCTCAGGTGTCCCACGACCCCCACGACCGCGGGGTCGGCGTACAGTTGCTCCGCGACCCGCACGGCGGTGTCCTCGTTTCCCGAATCGTCCACGACCCGCAGCTCCAGCTTGCGGCCTCGGATCCCCCGTCTGGCGTTGAGCTGGTTCACCGCCAGCTGGGCGGCCCGGAGCATGGAGGCACCGCGCGGCTGGGAGAAGGGGCCCGCGAGGCCGATGGCGATGGGTCCTGCGGGACGGGAGCACGCCGCCAGCGCGAGAGCGGCGGCGACGACAAGTGACTTTCGCAGAGGCCCTCTAGGTAGACGCGGGGCAAGGTTAAACTCAGCCGTGGGGAAGCGCAACATTCTCCCCACGCCACCCACAGGATTTCCACGCGGTTTTCCAGGCTGATTGTGGACAAATTCATGTTGCCGCCGGGCCAGTCCGGGGTAGCTTGGTGCGAGTGGAAACGTCAGGACGGTTGTACCGATTTGCGGGTGCGCTCGAGGGGCTGCTTGCCGCCCCCGATGCCAAGGCCTTCGAGCGGGCGTGGGAGACGGCGCATGTCGACCGGCTCGCCTGGGAGGCACTGGGAGGCGCGCGACGGGCGGACAGCGAGGCCCTCGAGCCCGCGCTCGATCAGGTGGATCGCCGCCTCCTCGCGATGCTGGAGCGCTGCCGCGCGTTCCCCGATCCGCACGTCGTGACCTTCCGGGTTCCCGAGGTCGAGCGGTGGCAGCACGCCGCGGCCGCCGCCCTCGTCGGTGCGCGCTGGGGCGTCGCGGGCCTGCGCACGGTGATCGCCGACACCGGCGCGCCACTCGGGCGCCGCTACTTCGCGTTCCTGGCGTTGGCCGAGCGGCACCCCGAGGGCGCATGGCCGCTGTTCGATCGGTATCTCGTGACTCCCGGCGCTCACCACGCGTTCGTCGCTGCGGCCGTTGAGGCCGCGCGCTACTATCCCGGACATGCCGACGTTCTCTTGCGCCTGTTCCAGCGGATCCGCGGCGACCAGCTGCTGCGCCGGTTTCTCGGCCCGAAGATCCTCGAGTCGCTCTACGTGCTAGGCGAGGAATCGAGCGTCCCGCTGTTCGAGGAACTACTCGTGACCGGTCATACCGATCCGGATGTGGACCGCTGCGAAGTGACCCGGGCGCTCGTCGCCGTGCGCCGAGTGACCGGGCGCGTCGCGCCGAGCTCCAAGTTCGCGGACGGCGACGAAGAGACAGTATTGCGCACCCTGGACGAGGCGGAGCGCCGCTTCGAGGCCACGCGCGACCGGATCGTGCCGGTTGTCGTTATTTAGCGACCGGCGATGAAGGCCCACACCTTGTCGCGGTACGCTCGTCCGCCGATGTCGTACGTGTTGTTGTGGCCCGATCGGTGAATCAGCACCACGTCGACCGGCCCCGAGGCGGCAGCCGCCACCGCCATGCCCATCGCCGTAGGTACGAGCCGATCCGCGTCCCCGTGAAACAACAGGATCGGACAGTGGACCCGCTTGACGTTGGTGAGGTTGTCGAGCGACAGGTGGAGCAGGAAGCGCGGGAAGAGCCCGTAGTGATGTTTGGCCATCGCCGCGCCACTGGTAAAGGGAGATTCCAGGATGAGTCCCGCCACGGGCCGGCGCGCGGCGACGTGGGTCGCCACCGCGCTGCCGAGCGAGCGACCGTACACGTAGATGCGCTGCGGGTCGACACCCAGGCGCGTTGCCAGCGCCGCATACGCGGCCTCGCCGGCGGCGTACAAGGCCGCCTCGGTCGCCCGGCCACCGCTCCCGCCGTACCCCGGATAGTCGACGACGAGCACGGCCGTGCCGGGCGGCTGAAACTCGCGCACGATGGGCCAGATCGCCGCGACGGTCTCGCCGTTGCCGTAGAACCACAGGAGGCCAGCGGAGGTTGGGGAGGTTCGGGAGGCTGGAGGAGGTTGGGGGAGGTTGCTCCGCACCGCATCAACCTCCCCTAACCTCCCCCGTCCTCCCCCGACCTCCCCCGGCTTCAGGTACCACCCCACCAGCTTCGTCCCATCGGCCGAGACCAGCTCGACCTTCTCCCCGTTCTCGACGCCTACGCGCTTGGGGTCGGGGACGTTCGCGCGCGGCGCGGGAAAGGCGAGCCGATCTTGGAACAGCCAGGCGAGCAGCGCCAACAGTGCGTATGCGAGCCCGAGACCAGCGATGATGCGGAGCGCCAGCATGCGGAGAAGTTAACTTAGAGCCGTGACGACCCAGCTCACCTGCCCTTCGTGCCGCGCCGGGATCCCGCGAGGCGCGGCCTTCTGCCCGGCATGCGGCTCGCCTTCCCCCACCGTGATCACGAACGAGCGCGCTGTAGCCTCACCCCCTGACCCGATGAGTTCCCCCTCTCCCGAAGGGAGAGGGGGACAGGGGGTGAGGACCACTTCGGAGCGTCTCGCCCGGGCGCTGGGGCCGAAGTACGAGGTGAAGCGCCTGATCGGGCGGGGCGGCTTCGCCGAGGTGTACGAGCTGTGGGACAAGGATCTCGACCGCCGCCTCGCATGCAAGGTGCTCCACCCGGAGATCGCCTGGACCCCCGGGATGTTGGCGCGCTTCCGACAGGAGGCGAAGGCGCTGGCCCGGCTGCAGGACCCGGCCATCCTCGCGATCCACTTCACCGGTGACGGCGAGGGCCTGGTCTATTACGTGATGCCGTTCGTGGAGGGCGAATCGCTCGCGGAGCGCTTGCGCCGCCGCGGCCCGTACACTGCGGACGAGGCCCTGAAAATCGCCGAGCCGATTCTCCAGGCGCTGTCCCACGCCCACACGCAGGGGCTCGTGCACCGCGACATCAAGCCCGACAACGTGATGGTCGAGGCGAAGAGCGGCCGCGTCCTGCTCCTGGACTTCGGGATCGCCAAGCTGCTGGACCCCGGCGGGGGCGAGGCCGGTGGCGCCAAAACGGCCACCGGTTTCACGGTGGGCACGGTGCAGTACATGAGCCCCGAGCAGGCCCTCGGCCAGCCGAATCTCGACGGCCGAAGCGATCTGTACGCCTTCGGCGCCATGCTCTACCAGATGGTGACCGGGACTCCCCCCTACGACGGCAATTCGAGCGCCGAAATCGTCGGCAAACACCTGGGCGACCCCGTTCCAGTGGCGAGCGATGTCAACGCCAAGATCCCACGCTGGCTCTCCACCGTGATCGTCAAATGCCTCGCGAAGAAACCCGAGGACCGCTTTCAGGACGCCGACGAGGTGCTGGCGGCGCTCGACGCCGGCCGCACGTCCGGGTCCGAGCGGTTGGTCGGCGCCCAGACCCTCGAGCGTCAGGTCCGGCGCTCCGGCCAGGTCCGCCGCCCGGCGAGGCTCGCCTGGTGGGCGGCCGGGGTGCTGGGGGTCGCGCTCGTCGCAGGGTGGCTGGCGCGCCGTGCCGGATATCTCGGATCCGGCGTCGCGTCGCTCCACAACGCCCTCGTCGAGCCGATCGAGATCCTGAGCGACGGCGTCCCGGTCGACACCGTGGCACCGGAAGCCACGGAGCGCCTCACCCTCCCGCGCGGTCAGCGCACCGGGCTGCGATGGCGCCTCGTTCGCCCCGGGAATCCGCCCATCGGCGAGCCGTTGGAAGGACCGCTCCCGGCGTTCCCGCGCGCCGGGGGTCGGTTGCTCGCCGACGTCAGCGCCGAGGTGGGGAGTCAGCGCTATTTCGCTCCTTTGATCACGAATGGGAGCGCGTCGGATATCACCGTCGAGGTCAACCCCGGCACCGCCGCCGCAGCGCGGTGCAACTGCCTCGTGTTGAAGGGTGCCGTCCGCACCCACATCGGGTACTACCGCCTCTACCAGAACTCCAGCGTGGCCGCCTACAACAGCGCCCATCCCTACATCGGACCGCACGCCGACCGGCACGGCTTCGCGGGGCGGGTAGCCCCGCAGAGCGGGGCGGTGGTGCTGGCCTTTTGACCGCGCGCGTCTCGGACGACTCGCTCGATCCGCGCTTGGTGACGCGGGCGCGGGGGGCGCTCCTCGGCCTCGTGGTCGGCAACCAGCTCGGTGTGCCGACGGAGCACCTTGGCACAGCCAAGGCGATCTATGAGGCGTTCCCCCACGGAGTGCGCGATCTCGCGCCGCCGCCCCAGGGCTCGCCGTTCGACGACGACGCCGCGATGACGCTGCTCCTCGCCGAGTCTCTGGCGGAGCAGGGCGACTTCGATGCGCACGACGTGGCGGAGCGCTGGGTGAAGTGGATGAAGCAGGATGGTCGCGGCATCGGGTTCACGACGCTGCGCGCCCTGCGGCTCATCGAGGACGGAACGGAGCCGTTCGAAGCCGGCCGCCTCGCCCACAACGCCCGGGCGGCGTCCAACGGCGCCGTGATGCGCTGCATCCCGGTCGCGCTGCGCTACCACGACAACGTCGACAGGCTCATTCGGGTGTCGACTCAGCAGGCGGCCATCACACACGCCGACGAGCGGTGCACCTGGGGCGCCGCCGCAGTGAACCTCGCCGCGCGAGAATTGCTACACGGGAATCAGCATTTCGTCGAGGAGGTGCTGCACCGCCTCCAGGGTGCGCCGCGCCCTCTCGTCGAGGCCATCCGGCGCGTGCCGTGGGAGCAGGAGAGCGACCTGCCGATCAATGCGGGCGGGGCAGCCGGCTACGTGGTCCACTGCGTGGAAATCGCCTTCTGGTGCGCCATGCACCGCCCGTCCCTGGAGGAGGCGCTCATCTTTCTCGCCGAGGCAGGCGGCGACACCGACACCAACGCCGCCGTGGCGGGGGCACTGCTCGGCGCGCGAGATGGCGAAGCGGCCTTCCCGCCCCGTTGGCTGGAACAGCTCGGGGCGGGGCGAGGGGTCGCGACTCTGGCCGAGCGATTGATTACAGCCGCAGGTCCTAAGCCGTAAGCCTTACGACTTGCGGCTTTTGGCCGCCTTCGCGTATCGAGCGATCCGGTCCATCACGTCCTTATCCATGAGTGTGATGGACACCCAGCGAGCGGTCCCCCGCCCGCGCCAGGTGAGCCGCACGGCCCGCCGGCCGTAACGCCACTCCCAGCCGCTCTTCCCGATGGGCCGTGGCCGGCCGAACAGCCGGGCCAGGTCCTTCTTGGTGCGGTCGACGAGCGGAACGCCGCGCTTGTCGCCGAAGCCCGCCGAGTCGTAGAACGCGACCACGTCGGCGTCGCCCTCGATGAAGTGCGCGCTGAGGTAGAACCGGGATGCGTCGTCCGGGTCGCGGATCACCACGCCACACTCCATGACCTGAGCGGTACGCGGGGAGGTCTGACAGCGCACCACGTCGGAGTCCGCGAGGGCCCGCGCGCGCTCGACGAACGCCCGGTAGCTGATGCCCGGCGTGAAGCCACGGTACACCGGCGTCGCCAGCGGCGGTCGGGCGGGCGGGGTCGGCCTCTGGGCCACGCCGGCAGCGGGGGAGATCGCGACGAGCACGAGCGCCGTGCGGATCGAGCGCATGACCCAATATACAGGCCGGAAACGAGAACGGGCCCGGAGCTTCCCGGGCCCGCTTCGGTTACGACGGGTGCTGCTCAGACCTTGCGGACGTTCTGCGCCTGCAAGCCCTTCGGACCCTGGGCGACTTCGAATTCGACCGTATCGCCCTCGGCGAGACTGCGGAAGCCCTCAGCCTGGATCGCCG
>Ga0070697_100004930_pt1 | contig 10239 bp, 7 predicted proteins | sample KBSK1501metaG_FD_65475 | JGI IMG/M metagenome (GOLD analysis project Ga0070697, IMG submission 65475) | Corn, switchgrass and miscanthus rhizosphere microbial communities from Kellogg Biological Station, Michigan, USA - KBS K1-50-1 metaG | ecosystem: Host-associated > Plants > Roots >... | reverse complement strand
ACGTGCCGAACCGGCGGACGATAGACGCCTGTGTTGTGTCCGGCATGGGTGTCTCTGGAACCGAAGCCTACCACACAAATTAGTTGTCTAGGAGACGAGTCCTGATCTCGTGCGGAATGAAGTACTTACCCTCTGATCCAAATTTGCGATGCAAAGGAGAGTAGAAGGATTGCACTCCCCGAGCCGGAAGCCGAGGATTGCACGGGTCGCAAGACGAATATGATAGCACCCTTGGAGGTCTCAAAATGAAGAGCAAGGCTTTGAAAACGGCAGCAGCTGTGGCGGTCCTGTGTGTCTTCGGCATCTGTGGGTATGTGCTGAAGCTATCGGCAACTCCAGCCAGCGGCGTCATCCGCACCTTGATCGGGAGAGGGACGTATGACCGCTTCATGGTGAATACCGACACGAACCAAGCCCCATTCCAGTACATCGCTAAGGCGCAGCCCGCAATAGATATGGAAGTTGATACCCACTATTACAATCCATTGGGGTCGACAGGCTGGCACAAACATCCTGGGCCCGTGTACATCACAGTGACGTCAGGCCAGCTCACTTTCTACGAATTTGATGATCCGACGTGCTCGCCCCACGTCTATAAGGCAGGGCAGGGCTTTGTTGATTATGGGAACGGCCACATCGGCATCAACCAGGACTCTAACAACCCGGCCAGCGATGTTACAGTGGCAGTTACCTACGTTGGAGGACCGTTCCGCACCGAGCTTCCGGCTGGCAATCCTAATTGCAGCTTTTGAAGCCGTGCGTGTGCAAAATTTATCCGGCTGGGAACGGTTTGTGGCCAGTCAACCCGTGCGCAGCACGAAGAGGACTGGCCATTCGCTCCTCCTCTCTCCAAGATTTTTCGTTACGAGAAAGACGTTGCAGTGAGATTCCCTTAGCAGCGCGTACGACGCTTCACGGACGATTGAATCGCAACAGATTTGTGCTGCCCCAGGTGATCCCCACGGGTACATTCCTTTCAGGATCGGCGCTGTGGTCCTTCCTTGGCAGCGAATGTAAGCAAGACGGCTGCAGCGAGAGTTTCAGTGTTCCACGCCCTTTACGAATCAGGGAGACTGAGTTACCTACATGTCGGACACGAAAGTAGCCCACCCCGGGGTGGAACCTTTAAGCCGATGCGGCCCCGTAGGGCCGCTGTTCGCGTTCGAGTGGGGCCATTCGAAGACTTCATGCTGGCGGGCCCTGTCCAGTTCTCCCTGGCTGCTAACAGGTACGAGGCGTACCATTGGGCATGAGCAGAATGCCTCAGTTCGACCCAGAAATCTCTGATCGCTCATTAGCCGCCGCTGTGCTCGTTCGAGAGGAGCCAGACGACGCGGAAGACGAACAGGATGAAGAGGACGACGACAACGAGGAAGACGATGACGACGGCGAAGACGATGGATACTCGGAGTGAGCTGCCGGTGCTTTCCCAGTGCTCCCGTCGTGGTCGTCACTGCGGGCGGAGTGGCTACAAGTGTTGATCCTATTCTTCCACTAGGCAGCGCCAGGTTTAACCCCTCTTCCACGTCGATGCGAGGTTTGCAAGATTTCGAGTTGTTTCCCAGGCGCTAGGTTTGATTCATCGCGGTTGAAAGTCGGTATCGCCAACCCGCGTCTCCCTTCTCACCCGCAGCGACTCTTCTCAGCCGAAATTCGGCTTTCGCAGTCTGCAAGAAGGACAAGCCGTGCAGTTCGACGTGACGAAGGGCCCAAAGAGCTGGCAGGCCGAGAACGTTCGGGTCGTCTGAGCGGCAACAAGGAATGCCAGTTGTCCGATTCCGGGCATCCCTGTTTATCCGGCGACATCACTTCTCGGGCTAGGGTGGGTACTCTGTCGGTCAGGGTCCCGCACCCGCTGATCTCTCCGAGATTGTTTCTGGTTACGCCCGTGTCCCGCGAGCGGCGGCAGGTCGAAGTGACGACTCTTAGACGGTCTCTAGTCTGAGAGTTGGAAACGCAGCCTTATACAAGCGTTCATCCAGGGTTAGAAGCCGATAGCTACGGGTATGGGCGTGAGCACCAATCAAGAAGTCAGCAAGAATACGTCGGGCGCCTGAATCGCGCTGTTTGCGTCGCCGTTCCGCGTAAGACTGAAACGCCCGCCCGGCAGATCGCCAAACCTGCTCATCCAAATCCCAATCAATCGCAACTCCGGTCTCTTCAAGGAAGGAACTTACGAAGGTCTCGGTGCGGCCTGGGGCTGCAATCAGCTCCGCGAAAACCGGGGCCGCGACCACCAGGGTTCCCCGATTAAACGCCGAATCAAGAGCAGTTTGTGCGGCTCCGCTGAGCCCTGGATCCTTGTCCCACAATGCTATGAAGACATTGGTGTCTATGGCGGTAATCATTGTCCGCGCATTTCCCGGAGCCATCGACGAATGTTCTTTTTCCCGGACCGAATGCCAGGATTGCCGATCGCGCGATACTTGGAGAATGCGCTCTGGCTGCGGACCGGCCGGACCCGCACTCCTTTGCCGTCACTCTCGAACATTAGGCGGTCTCCTGCTCCAACTCCCAGGAGTCGGCGAACCTCGCGCGGCACAGTGACCTGTCCTTTGCTTGTAAGTTTGGCTTGTTTCTGCACGCTGATCCTTTCCTTACTTTAGCACAGATTCCTTACGTGTTAATATTGAAACTTTTGCAACCGGCAGCGTGGGCTCCCAGAAGCTAGCAATGGCCTTTCAACTGAAACTGGAATAGCGACGCCTGCTCGGGACAAATGGGAGTTGCCCCTCTCCGCAGCCACGGCGCTGCTAATCGCACCCAATGACGGTCACATTAACAGCCGGTGGCACCACCGGCCAGGCGCGAAAAGTCCGACCTGGTCGCCAAACTCCAAGGGGGGTGAGGAATGCTCAGCCTGTCATACTCCGTTACTTTTCTCCCAGGCGAAATGTGATCCCTACGGTAAAACCGATCGGGTAGCCGGGGGTCCCGTGAACACGGTACTTTGCACCACCAGTCGGAGTAACTCTAGACTCCAGATAGTTCTGGGTTTCCCAGTAGCGCTTGTCATTGAGATTGTCGATCGCAAAATTGAAGTCCACGCCATGCCGAATTCGCCTGGACATGCTGAGATCAACAACGTCGAGGCCGGTCGCGTGGGGAACTGCAGAGTCCGAGCCGTCCAATAGGTAGCCACTGATATGGCGGTAGCGGAGGGAACCGTTAAAACCGTGCCAGTCCGACAAGGTGAGACCAGAGTTGGCGACCGAGTGCGGGGCACTGTTAACATAGATTCGAGGCGACCCCAGATAGAACGCGTTTGAGACCTGGGTAAAGCCACCATTGAAAGCAAGAGGGCGGACGATTTGAACAGATGTCTTCCCTTCCCAGCCGTAAGAGCGGCTCGGCCCTTTGAATTCGAAGCTGCCATCATCTGGAATGTAGACCTGCTCATTCGAGCGATTGATCAGGAAGACGTCGGTGCTCAAGGAAAACCGCTTCCAGTTGTGGGAAGTACCAACCTGGTAGAAATCGGTCGTTGACATCTTTGGCGCGTTCGGTTGCTGAACAACTCCGCGCGCGTCCTGGCTGGAGATGCCGCGGCCGTAGCTCGCGTAAAACGTCAGTGGGAACCGGTTCGAAGGAGTGTATGACACGTTCGCTTTCGGCTGGAAGCGCGAGGCGCCCTGGAGCCCGCTGTGATCGGAGTTGATGTGATCGTCCACGTCGAACCGGAAGTAGTCAAAGCGCAGCCCAGCGTCGAGATGCAGTCTCTGTCCCAGCAAGTCCAGACCCTGCTGGACATAGCCCGCGACATTTGTGACGTGAGCATGCGCGCTGGTCGTGACTGCTTGTAGTCGCCGGGCTTCCGTTTGGTTCAATCCAACATTAATTTGGTTATCGTGCAGATTGGAACCGAAGCTGAGCAAGGCAGTGTTCCCGAACAGCTTGTACGGATGAAGGTATTGCGCATTGATCCCCTGCTGCAGGCGGGAGTCGTGCTGCTGGATCTCGTCGCCATGAATCGGATCGGTCGGGAGATAATGGACCAGGAAGAAGGTGAAGTTCGAATACAAATCAAACAGCGAGCGGCCCAGAAATCCATCTACCTTCAGAACGTCACCGTGCGAGAAATCCCGCTTGTAGTAAGTTCCGAAGGTTCCCAGGCATACTTTCCCACCGTCGAAGGGATCGATAAAACCGAAGCGGTTGAGCCGACCGGCGGCAACTAGGTCGAGCGTAATTTGGCCCGAGGAATAGAAATCCGTGATACCGAAATTCAGCTTGAAGCCCAGGGACTGCTTTTCGTTCAAGTGGCGGGTGTAATTGCCGGTAACATTGTTGCGCTTGTAGCGGCCCGGGTTGATAAACGGACCATCCGTGTTGGAGCCATCGTAGGCGACAAACGCGTCAGCATGTTCCAGCCTGGGACTAAACGCAACAAGACTCCGGTAGGCGTCAAAGGAACCGCCATGGACTCGTACGGTAAGCAAGTTCGGCAGGCTTTCCTTAAGACGAATGTGAACTACGCCCAGCCCCGAGAAGTCGCCATACTCCGCGCTGAAGGGCCCGTTGAGGATGTCAACGTCGTCCACCAGTTCCGGCGTCAGACTCTTCAGCGCTCCCAGGTAACCTTGGCCATGGCCCTGAGTGCCCTGATTTTGCTGGACATCATCCACCAGAACCTTCAGGCCGCCATTCACCCCACCATGATCGAGATTGAACCCAAAACGACGAATCTCTAGCGATTTTCCGCCCCCCTCGTGCTGGCCGGCATTGATTCCCGCCGCCAGCGTGTCGAAGATCTGGTCATCCCGGGAAAACAGGGCACTCTTGTAGACGTTGTCGTTTCGCTGGTCGATGGTGGGATTCAGGGCCGTAGCAGAAATCACCAGGCTTTCATACACCGGCGGGATGGCATAGCTGACTCTCAGTTGCAAGTTTTCCGAGGAGTCGGACACGTCGATGCTCTTCTCCTCTGAAACCAGGTACTTCCCGATAACCTTCAGCTTCACGGGTTCGTGGGGAAGTCGCAGACGAAAACTGCCATCTGTGCCCGTCAGCGTCTCCCGCTTTCCAGAAGCAAAGCTCGCCACCATGGTGACGTTCGAAACTACCTCATTCTTATCGGTTGTGACCACGCCAGAAACAACCCTCGACGGAGTCGACTGCGAATTGGATATCCCGGCGACAGCCAAAATCAGAAACCCAAGCAGGGAGGCGTTGCCCGCCAGCCGGAACTTGGTCGACGATACCTTCATGGCCTCACCGCGCGCTCCCCGACCGCGACAACCCGGCCAACGCGACCCGCGCCTCTTCCGACCCCGGGGCATTCAGTTCAGCAGATTGCCTTAGATAGCGTTCGGCGGCCGTGCGGTCGCCCACCGCCAGAGCGATCTCACCAGAATGCCGAAACAACCTGGCATCGCGGATGCCGACGGCCAGGGCAGTGTTGATCTGCTTGAGCGCTTCCTCGTCGTGGCCATTCACGTGTAATGCCCAGGCATAGCAATCCAGGGTAAAGACATCGTGCCGCCGGGCATACTCGCGCCGCGCCACTTCCAGAGCCTTGGCGGGCTGGTTTCGATAGTCGGCGTAGTAGAGGATCAGTTCGTGGTTGGAATTGTCCGCCCGGTTCGCTTCCAGCAGCGACTTCTTCTCAAACTCGGCAAAGGCTTTCTGCGCCTCTTCTTTGTGGCCGGCCAATTGCAATGCCTGCGCCAGGTCGAAAAGATTTTCGGCATGCGGGGCGGCCTGATAGCGCTGCCTCAGCAACTCTACTGCTTCGTCATAGCGTTTCTGCTGGATTCTCACTTTCGCCAGATTTCCCAGGGCATAGTGATAGCCGGGGAACATAACGAGCGCTTGCTGCGCAAGCTTTTCGGCTTGATCGATCTTGCCAATGGCCAGGTTCAGGTGAGCCATCTGTGTCACGATCCAGGCTCCGTCCTCGACTTCGCTCGGAGGCGTCGACTGGTAGGCCATGTTCATCAACTCCAGCGAACCGTCGATGTCGCCGAAGAGTTCCCGGAGATAAGCAGCTCGGGTCACCCCCGGCATATTTCCCGCTCTGAGATCGAGCATCCACTGCGCCGCGGTCTCCGCATCTTTGTAATTGCCCAGCTCCGCATTCGCGTCGGTGAGAAAGCCATACAGCATCACGTCGTCCGGCATCTTTTTATTGAGCTTTTTGGCGGCGTCCAAGGCGTCGGCGAACTCGTGTTTTCCCAGCAACAGCCAGACCCGAATTTTCTGACCGTCAAAATTGTCGGGAGCGATAGCGAAAGATTTCTGTAACCATTCTTCTCCTTGCGTGTAAAAGGTGACGTCGGAGGTTTCCCGGGCGCGGCGCGACAGCGCGAGCGCAAGCGCGTTATATGCCTCGAAGTCGTTGGGCTTTTTCTCGATCAGTTTCCGGGCTTGAGCGATGCTACGCTCGGCGGGAGAGAGTTTTGCTTCAACGGAGACATTGGTGGTTTGTGCAAATCCGGCGGTCGTGCCTAGAACGAGCAAGAGGAGAGCTGCGATTCGTTTCATGGTATTCCTCTCATGTCGGGTAAGAATTCGTGGCCGCTGTTGGCAGCGGCCACCAAGCAGATTTACTTGATCGGGCAAACACCATCGGGCTGACCGCTACACCCCATCTGACCGGGACCGGTGTGGTGACTGTTCCGACCGCTGTGAGCAGGCGTCACGTAGGGAAAGGTGACGGCGTAGCCGTCTTCATTCGTGTTCACCCCGTCACCAACCGGTGCGCCGAACTTCTTGGGGTCTGCCAGAACGCCAGCCACAGCACGTGCGGCGATGTCGACCACATCGTCGATCGGGCGCCGTCCTTGAGGGAAACCGGCCAAGTCTCCCACCAGGAAGCCGAGACGTTTTTGGCTTCCGACGGGAGTGGGGGGAATGCCCGTGTTCAGCCGCAACAGATCAGCAATCGGTCCGGCGTCTTTGGGGCCACATCCGGGGCAAATCGGAGCTGTGTATTGGACCAAAGGCAGCAGGTCGATACGGGGGGCTGGGGGAATTGGGATGCCCAGCGTGGCAGCTAACAGATGCGCCAAGAGTGGATCGAGGAAGAAGTTGGCGAACTGCCTATCGTTCTTCGGATCGTCCACGCTGAAGCGGTCTTTGAAGCCGGTCCCGATGATCAGCTCGTTGATCAGCGAGTTGCCCTCGCGGTTTACCTGAATCCATGATCCACCGCTGTCGACTACCCCGGTCGGACGATGAACCGTGAAACGCCGGCGGGAGGTCGCTCCGTAGGTTCCGATCACCGCCCTCTTGTCGCTGGCCGGATGAAGCTTGCCATCCACCGTCAGCATGGTGATAGGCACTTCCAGCACGATAGAGTTGACGTTGAAGCCTGCCACTGCGTCAGGAGCATAGTTGTGCGTATCGTCCGCATCCTCTGCGGGAGACAGCACACCCCCTGCCGCCATGCGGAAGTTCAGGGAGTCAAACGCTGCCCCCAGGTCGATGTAGAAAGGATCATCCACCGTTCCCGCGAACACGCGCACCCCGTCACTCAAATCATAACTGCCCTGATTGAACAAGTCCTGATAGTTAGGCATGGTTAGTGGACCGACGTTGGAAGGCACTGCGTAGAGAGTTTGTCCGTGGGCAAGGTCGGTGCATTCGCCGTTCTTGATCATGGACACGGTATAGGTTTGCCGCAGGCTAAGACCGGCTGCGCCGGGTCCCGATAAAGAAGTGATGGGAGGAATTCCAGCGATGCCACCTACATAGGCCGTGAAGATGCTGGGCTGGCGAATCTCCGTGTTGAAGCGGAATTGGAATGTGATGTCCTCCTCTCCGTCGTGATTGTTGTCGACCTTCATGTCATAGAGAACGTTGGGATCGAAGGGGAAGTAATTGGGCCCATTGGCAGGTTCTAGTAGCCCGTCGACGTTAAGGATCATGGTGACGCGGTCTGGATGGTCGTAGCTGACGAACGCGTACCAATCGGTTACGTCCGCGCTGTGGTCGAGTGCAGAGATGGGCGCTTCGCGGTGACTGGACGCGAACATGCCGGTTGGAACCAGCATGAAGAGCACCGAAGCGAAGGCCACGAATAGTTTCAGTTGCCGCATAAGATTTTCCTTTTGCAGTGAATTTGGTGGACGTCGCCCATCGTGGACTTCATTGCTGCGGAATTGATTGCTTGCGCCTCCCGTACCGTTACGACTAGCTCCGTCTATCTCCAAGTACGAGGCAATCGACCGATTGGATTTTTTCGTCAGATTTTTGCTCCGCTGCTGGCTTTGTCGATTCTTCCGCAGAAATGTGGCCTTCCGACTCGCTCTCATCAGACTTGCGCGGGTGAAGAGAAGGTCAGGTCGGCAAATCCAGCATCGGAGTAGTTTTGCACCACTTCGAACCCCATGGTGCTTTGAGCGGACGCAGAGAACTACTGATCTTTCGTGGACATGCGCACATGCTGGGCAGCAGGAACGAGCAGCCTAGAACTCGTGACAACTTCACCAATCTTAGAGAAGAGGGCACCCATTTTGTGCCATTTGGGGGCCAATGCTGCTCAATCGATGAAAAATCGCCCTGGTGCGAGAATTTTCCAGTGAACTGCCAAGTCGGTTAAGAAAGCGGGCATGTTGGCGTTCGATCAATGGACGAACTCGTTCTCACAGCCCCCACGCTCGGCGGTTAAGATTCGCTCCCCCGCAACCACCGGGGACAGCCACTTCCGCGCCTGCGGTAATCACGACCGGCATCGAATCCATTCCGCGACCGTGGGCTGCGGGAGTCGCGCCTCCTCGCTTGTGCGTACGACGACCGTAACTTCACCGACACGCGCCGCTGTCGCGGTGGCCGTGGCTATGCTTAGACTCCCAGGGTTGAGAGAGATCACATTGACTCCAAATTTCAACAACGAATCGGCCAAGATCGTGACCTGGGAACCAGATGCAGTGATACTTGCCATTCCACCTGCCGGTGTCTGAACTACATCACCAGGAAATTTGAAGTCTTTGGGGAGGCAGAGCACGAGAAAGAGGCAATTGCAAAGGCTCTGGAGCTATACCCGACTCGCTGGACACCGAATGCCTACAGGGAGAGAATAAGAGGCATGCCTACCACAAATATTTCCCCACGGGATCAAAATGAGCGATCTGCCTGCCTGGGCCGTCAATGTAGCCACGGCCGTCCTCGCCCATCACGCGCTGCGCGTTTAAGCCAGCTGATGCTACTCGCGCTCGGGGCATACTTTTGTTTTAATTTCGCTCTTTGGGCGCAAACATCCGAGTCCCAAACAGACGACGCGAACAAGTCCTGGACGGCCACAACCGAGTCGCAAGGCGACAACGTAAATCCCACACGCACCACCGAAAGCCACACCAAGAGCGGCAATCGCACCCTAGACAAGCAATCGGTCCAGCGCCGCGGGACTGACGGACATTTCGAACCTTTCCAGGACATCGAAAAGGAAACGGTGCAAGTGGACGCTAACACCGTGCGAACCACCACGCGCGCGTTTGGCCGAGATGCTGATGGGGTCAAAACACTGGTGCAGGTAACGGAAGAAGAAAAGCATACCCTGCCCGGAGGGGACTCGAACCTAGTACGCGCCACCTCGAATTCCGACGTCAACGGCAACCTTCAGCTGGTTCAGCGCCAAATCGAGGAGACGAAGAAGATCAGTAAGGACGTGGAAGAGACGAAAACCACGGTAATGCTCCCCAGCGTCGACGGTGGTCTGGCTGCAGCTATGAAGGTGCAAGAACGCCGCAAACGAGGCGCGAATGACACGGTTGAATCGCAAAAAACCACGCTGTTTCCCGATGGTGCCGGAAACTGGCAGGTTGGCGAAGTACGGCAAGCTACAACCAGGCAAGAAGGCAAGAGCCGCAGCACCGAGGAGCAGGTCTCCCGCCCTGACTCCGAGGGCAAGCTAAGCGGAATCTCTCGTACCGTGAGCAAGGAATCCGAGAGCGCTTCCGGAGAAAAGCGCAACACGGTCGAGACCTATTCCATCGATGTACCCGGATTGACTCGGGACGGCAGCCTGCACTTGGTCGAGCGCGCAACCACTGCCCAGCACACGAGCTCAACAGGTCAGCAAACCACCGAACAGCAAGTGGAGCAGTCTAACCCCGGCGATCCGGGTTCCGGCTTGCGAGTGATCACGCTAACCACCGACACGGTGCGCCCCGGCGCGTCCGGAGCGCAGGCCACGCGAACCATTCAAGCGCGAGACGCGAACGGCAGTCTTGGAATAGTCTCCGTGGACACCACAAAGTCCGACAACATTCACGCCATTCAGGTTCAGATAGCGCCTTC
>Ga0070697_100004929_pt1 | contig 10239 bp, 8 predicted proteins | sample KBSK1501metaG_FD_65475 | JGI IMG/M metagenome (GOLD analysis project Ga0070697, IMG submission 65475) | Corn, switchgrass and miscanthus rhizosphere microbial communities from Kellogg Biological Station, Michigan, USA - KBS K1-50-1 metaG | ecosystem: Host-associated > Plants > Roots >... | reverse complement strand
CGTCCAGGACAACCTGGCCCAGGTTGTCCTCTGGGTCAACAAGAAGCTGATGGACAAGTTCGGCTACACGGTTCCGACGACGTGGCAGCAGTGGGCGGCGCTCGGCCAGAAGGTCGCGACACAGCACCCCGGATACGTCATCGGGACCAGCGGAGAGTCGTTCAGCCACTGGATCTACTTCTGGGGCAACCAGTGCCCGCTGGAGCAGCTGCAGGGTAGCCAGCTCCTCATCAACACGGCGGATGCGCACTGCACCGAGATGGCCAGCCTGCTCGACCCGGTGATCAAGGACGGAACGGTGCCGCCGCTGAGCGTGTTCACCCCCGACTTCGCCAAGAAGTACGGCGGCGCGGACGACAAGGTCCTGATGATGCCGGGACCGAGCTGGTACGCGCAGGCCGTTTTCCAGGCGACGCTGCACATCCCGGCCGGGCAGATGACGGCCGCGATGCCGCTGCAGTGGGCGAACGAGACACCGGTCACGACCGGCCAGGTCGGCGGCGGCCCGTGGATCATCGCGAGGCACTCCAAGAACCTCGCGACTGCCGCCGACTTCGTCACCTGGGCCACCACGGTCTTCAATCCGACCGGCGCGAACGCGAGGGCAGGTTACCCGGCCTACGCGCCCCTCGCCTCCAAGTGGCTGGCGAGCCTGGCCACGAACCCCTACTTCGCCGCCGATCCGACCCCGGCCCTCAAGGCAGCGGCGTCGCTGATCTGGAAGGGGTGGAACCTCGTCACCTATCCGGACCAGCCCGTCTGGTCCAACACCGTCGTCACGGCGCTGGTCGCCGGCAAGTCGCTGAGCTCGCTGCTGCCAGCGTTCGGCAGCGCGCTCGGACAGGCGGCGCAAGCGGCCGGGTATCAGGTCACCCGGTGAGTTCGCCCGCTCTTACCTCGGCTCAAGCGGAGGCCGCGCAGCCGCGCGGCCTCCGCGCCGCGCGGCCGCGCGGCCCCCGGGTACCGCGGGGCCTGCCGTTCATCGTGCCGTATCTGCCGTTCCTGATCGCGTTCGGCATCGCGCCGATGCTCTACGCGCTCGACCTCGCCGTCACGAACGCCAACGGCGGCGTGACCGGCTTCCACAACTTCGTGCGGACGTTCAGGGACTACCGCTTCGTCCCCGCCTTCGAGCACATCCTCTTGTACACGAGCGTCTGGCTCGGGACGCTCATCGTCTTCGTCGTCGGGCTGGCGCTGCTCCTGCACGGACGCGCGAACCGGGTCTCGGCGACCTTCCGCTTCCTGTTCTACATGCCGGGCGCGCTGGCCGGCGCGGCGTCCGTCCTGGTCTGGCTCTTCATGCTCGATCCGGCCGTCAGCCCCGGCTCGTTCCTGCTGCGCCACGTGCTGGGGGCGCAGCTGTTCGTCCAGTCGATCGCGCCCGGGCACCTGCCGTTCGTCTTCGCGATGATCGCGTTCTGGACCGGCGCCGGCGGCTGGATCGTCGTCATGTACGGCGCGCTGAACACGATCCCGGACGAACTCGAGGAGGCCGCGCGCATCGACGGGGCGGGCCCGTTCACTATCGCACTCCGGCTGAAGCTGCCGCTGATCCGCAAGTGGATCGCCTACATGATCATCCTGTCCTTCGCGACCGGAACGCAGCTCTTCATCGAGCCGCAGCTCGTGAACGAGGCGAGCCTCGGCCTCGTCCCCGACACGTGGTCGTCGAATCAGCTCGCGTACCAGCTGGCCTTCCGGTACGGGGACTTCAACGCCGCCGCCGCCATCGCCGTCGACCTGCTCGTGATCGGGTTGCTCGCCGCGGTGCTGATCGTCACGCGCACCGGACTGTTCAGGAGGGAGGGCTGATGCGGGTTACGGCGCGCGGCCTCCGGCTGCTGATCCTCGCGGCGTTCGCCATCTTCTTCGTGATACCCATCGGCTGGCTGATCCTCGCCCCGACGAAGGCCGATGGCGCGCTCGTCACCAGCAGCCCGCTCTCGTTCGGCAGCTTCCACCAGGTCGCGCTGGCGTGGGACCACCTCGACGCCTTCAGCGACCACATCTATCGCCTCTGGATCGGCAACTCGCTGCTGTACGCGTTCAGCGCGACGGCGATCGTGCTGGCGACGGCGATCCCGGCCGGCTACGGCCTCGCCCTCGGGAACTTCCCTGGCCGCCGGGCCGTGCTGACGCTGACGCTCGTCGTGATGATCATGCCGGCCGCGGCGCTCGTGCTCCCGATCTTCCTCGAGCTCAACGCGATGCACCTGATCGGGAGCGTCCTCTCGGTGATCCTGCCGTTCTCGTTCTTCCCGTTCGGGGTCTACCTCGCGTACCTCTACTACGCGACCACGATGCCACGCGATCTGCTCGACGCGGCGCGCGTGGACGGCGCCGGCGAGTGGCAGACGTTCCGCCGTGTCGCGCTGCCGCTGGCCAAGCCCATCGTCGCGCTCGTCTTCTTCTTCAGCTTCGTGGCCGACTGGAACAACTTCTTCCTCCCGTACGCCGTCCTCGCGGACTCGTCGCAGTACCCGATCCAGGTCGGCCTCTCGAACCTGCTGTCGTCGACCCCCTCCTTCAACCCGGCTCAGGGCGGCGGCGGTCAGCAGGTGAACATCTTCCGGCCGGAGCTGGCACTGGCCACGCTGCTCGCCGTCATCCCCGTCGCGATCGTGTTCCTGCTGTCGCAACGGGCGCTGGTGCGCGGGATGCTCGGCGGAGCGGTGAAGCAGTGACCATGACGCACGCCAGCATCACAGCCTCAGCGCCGCTGCTCGAGCCGCCCGGCTGGGCGCTGGCCGAGCGGCAGCTGTTCGACCTGCTCGACCACGCCTGGCGCCGCTTCGCCCGCGATTTCACCGGCCCGGACGGGCGCCTGACCTACCGGCACGCGCTGACCTCCCGCGACGGTGCCGACGACTTCTACGAGGCGTTCTTCAACTGGCCGCAGCTGTACCTGCTCGGCGGGGCGGACGACCTGCTGGCCCAGTCCGAGCTGCACTGGGAGGGGGTCACCGCGCAGCTGACCGAGCTCGGCATGCTCTCCGGCGAATACGAGCGCGGCTACGACTGGTTCCACCAGGGCGAGAGCCTGCTCCCGCTGTACTTCCTGACCATGGCCAGGCCGTCCCGCTGGGCCGAACGGGCCGTGCGGTTCGCCGAGCTGTACGTCGATCCCGCCCACGGCAACTACGATCCTGCCCACCGCATCATCCGCCGTCCCCACAACGGCTCTGACCCCGGCCGGACCGGCCTGTTCGACGGCACACACTATCCCTGGCTGGACCGGGAGGCGCGCTGCTACGGCTTCCCGCTGGACTGGCTGGTGCCCGACGGCGCGCCCGAGCCAGAGCGGGCCCTGGACCCGCGGCTTACCGGCCCGATGACCGCCCGCATGGGCGTCGGGGACACGGCGGTGAACCTCGCCGCCGCCGGGCTCGTCCTGAACGCCTGGATGCTGACCGGCGACCCGCGCTACCGCGACTGGATCGAGCAGTACGCCGACGCGTGGCGGGAGCGTGCCGCGGCGAACCACGGCGTCATCCCGGACAACGCCGGGCCGGACGGGGTGGTCGGCAGCCTGCTGGACGGGCGCTGGTACGGCGGGCACTACGGCTGGTCCTGGCCGCACGGCTGGTACAGCGTCGGCTCCGCCGCCGCCGTCGCCGCGCTGGCCGCCGCCGCCGCCACCGGCGATGACGGTTACCTGGACCTGCTGCGTCCCGCCCTGGACACGATGATCGAGAACGGCAAGGTGATGGCGTACGCCGAATCGGACTCCTCGCTGGCCTCCAAGTGGCACCCGCAGCTGGCCGAGGCCGTGACCGCCCCGACGCTGCTGGTCCCGTTCCGGTACAGCGACCGGGGCTGGTTCGACTACAACCCGATGCTCGCCTCCGTCCCGGTGGCCCTGTGGCATCACGGCAGCGACCCGGCCGACCGGCGACGGCTGGAGGAGCTGCGCCAGGCCGCCGGGTACGACTGGCGCACCGTCCGCTCTTTCCGCAGCAAGGAGGAAGCCGGCCACGAAGAGCCCTGGTTCACGTTCCTCACCGGCCACAACCCGGACTACCCGGAGAAGATCCTGGCCGCCGCCCAGGCTCAGGTACGCCACCGGCTCGCCCGCATGCAGGCCCACCGCGGCATCGACGTAACCGAGGCCGACATCCACCTGTGGCAGCAGTGCAACCCGGTTGTCACCGAGGCCCTGGTCCAGCTGACCTGGGGCGGTCCTCAGGTGATCTACAACGGAGGGCTGCAGCAGGCCCGGGTCCGCTACTACGACGCGGACCGGCGGCGCCCCGGCCTGCCCGCCTCGGTTGCCGCCCTGGTCTCCAGCATCGACCCGCAGGGCACCGTCGTCGACCTGATCAACCTCGACCCCGGACAGGACCGCACCGTCATCGTGCAGGCCGGCGCGTTCGCCGAGCACACCATCGAGGCCGTGCGCTACACCGCCTGCCCGGACCGGTCCTGGCTCGGCCGCCTGTACGACTACGGGCACGGCGAGCCGACCGTCACCGAGTATCGCGCCGACGTCGGCGGCCCGTGGCTGACCGTGCGCCTGCCCGCCTCCACCCGCATCCGCCTGACCCTGACGCTGGCCCTGCGCACCCGGCCCGCGTCTTATGCCGCGCCGTTCGGCAGCGTCGGGCCGTAGCCAGGTACGACCATTTCACTGCCGAACGGGCGGGTATATCCGCCCTGCTCAACCTCACACGCCATGGCAGGAGGTACGTGATGCGGATCGACGCGCACCATCACATCTGGGAGCTTGGCAGGCGGCCGCATGCGTGGCTGGACGACGCCGGGATGGCCGCCGTCCGCCGGGACTTCACCGTCGCCGATCTCGCCCCGCTCACCGCAGCGGCCAGAATCGACCGGACGATCCTCGTCCAGGTGCTCCCCAGCCCGGCCGAGACGGCCTGGACCACCTGTCCAAGCCGCCCATCTCAGCCGGCGAGCTGCATCCCTGGGCCGAACTGGTCCGGGAGCTCGCCGCCCTGCCCAACGTGTCCTGCAAGCTGTCCGGGATGGTCACCGAGGCCGGCGCGCGCTGGACGGTAGCCGGCCTGCGCCCGTACGCCGAGGTCGTGCTCGACGCCTTCGGCCCGGCCCGGGTGATGTTCGGCTCGGACTGGCCGGTCTGCCTGCTCGCCGCCTCATACGCCGACGTCACCTCCGCCGCGCGGGAGCTGACCGCGGCGCTCACGCGCGAGGAGCAGGCCCTGGTCTTCGGCGGAACCGCCGCTCGTGTCTACGGCCTGCCGACCGCCGGAACATGCGAGTCCGCATGACCCACGGAGAGATCCGGTTCAGCCGCGCCCCTGCCCGGCGAGGTTGGCGTGGCAGGCATGCAAGTTGCGGCGCAGGCTGGAGATCTGCGCCCTGGTGAGGCCGGCGAGCATCTGCTCTTCCAGCGCGTCGACCTGGTCCCGGTAGCGGTCGAGGAGCTCCCGTCCGGCGATGGTCAGCGCGACGACCAGGCGTCGGCGATCGGCCCGGTCGCGGTGCCGTTCGATCAGGCCGCGCCCTTCCAGGGTCGTGATCATGTCGGCCATGGACTGGGCGGTGACGAAGGAATTCCGCGCGAGCTGCGCCGAGGACAGGTCGGGGTGATGTTCCAGCACGGTCAGCGCCGTGTACTGCAGTGCCGTCAGCCCTGCGGGTCTGAGCAGGTCGTCCAGGTGGGACCGGACGGCCAGCTCGACCTGCTTGACCAGGTACAGCAGCATCGGCTCGGATCCGGCGGGCGCTTCCGGAGCACGAGCGGCGGCCGGGCCTTCGTCGGTCGTCGTGGTCTTATCGGCGCTCATGCCCAGGCCGGCCTGGTCGTCAGCATGTGCTGAGGTTATCGTTCCTGTTCGTGCCGACAGCGCAGCCGCCCGCGCGACTACCGCCGTGGCCAGGGGAACCGTACGGCGCCGGTCAGGGCACCGGGATGGTAGGAAACGAACCGGGCCGGCCCCAGGCCGAGACCCTCGGCGACCCGGTCGAGGCTGCCCGGATCTGCCAGCGAGCCCCAGCGGCCGGTGCTGACCCGGTGGCCGAGCGCCAGGACGCCCGCGACTAGCTCGGCGGGGCTGAAGTTGCAGTGCCCCACGCTGGCCACGTAGGCCTGGCGGAGCAAGTCCCTGGAGCCGGCCGCGGCAACTCTTTCCGCGTAGAAGTTCTCTTGCTGGACGGGGACGAGCTGGTCGGAGACGGTGTGCAGGTCCAGCTCGGGGACGGCCAGGCGGCCGGTCGGGATCGAGGTCCGCTCCAGCGAGGCGACCGCGCCGGGATCGGCGGTGATGTCGGCGTTGCGGGTCAGCGTGCCCAAGTCGGCGCGCAGGCTGAGCCCGGCCGCGCGGTACAGCGCCGCCACCTCGCCCAGGTAGGGGGAGCGGGCCAGGACCGCGGCGAAGTTCGTGCCCGGGTCCAGTTGGCGCTGCCGCCGTCGGCCTGGTCGATCGAGGGCCGCCCGGCTTCGATGAAGTCCAGGGTGGAGAACGAGCCGGTGAACTCGACCTGATACTGGGCGGCCTCCTGCGCGGCGGGGTCGCTGGACGGCGGCGGTGCCGCCTGGCTGGCGTCCCACGGCGGAGTGTTGATAAACGCTAGCGCCAGCGCCACCCGGGCGCGCCCGACGGCGGTCGGCTGCGCCTTGGCGGCGGCGGCTTGCAGGGTCGCGGCTGTGGCCAGGGCGTCATTCACGCTGGTGAACCGGACTAGCTTGACCTGCTGACCGGGCAGGAGCAGCTGGGCCAGGGCGTACTCGCCGTCGAGCTGGTACTCGTTGAGGTTTATCGCCCCGGCGACGATGCCGCAGGTGGTCAGGGCTCCGTTGATGAGGCCGGCGCCGTGTTGCGCTTCGAGCGCGCTGATCAGCCCTCCCATGGAGGTGCCGAACGCGAGCACCTGCCGGGGCCGGCCGGGCAGCACTCCGGCCTCGACCGCGGCGAGCGTGCCGAACTGGTCGCGGAGCGCGCTGTCCAGTGCCCATTCCGACCCGTTCGGATCGTAAGATGACCCGGCCAGCGCGTAGCCGCGGCCCAGCAGGGCCGCCTGCGTCGCCGGGTCGGGGGCATCCGCTGCGGTCAGCGGGCCGAAGCCGTGACTGTAAAGCAGCAGCGTCCCGTTCCACTGAGCGGGAACGTCAGCTATCCAGGTGGCACCGTCGGGCAGGGTACCGGTGACGTGGCTTGCCGAGGGCGCCGCCGAGACGGCTGCGGGCACCGTCGCCGGAACCGCCAGGGCCGCGGCTCCGGCGAGCACGGCCGTGCTCATGGTCGCGGTGAAGGGCCCATGCCCACCTCCTCGTGGGCCACGGTGGCCTGGACGCCAACAGGAGGCCTCCCTGCACCGGAAAACAGCAGGCGCGGCTGTGCTTCATCGTGTCACGGAGACGCGAAAGTGTACAGGTTTCCTGATAATTTTTCCGCAGGAATCCGTTGTGTCCTAACCGATCATCTGGCTGACGTTGAATCGCAGTTTCAGCATCCCGAAGCGCTGCACCACGTCGACGATGCACTGCATCCGAACCCGGTCAGTCTGCGCTGCCGCCTTCACATGTCGTCGACAAGACACCCGATGGCCTGTCGGCAGGGTCTCGCTTAACTGCGCTAGCCGAGCTGTCCACGCTGGCGGGAGTGGTCCGCTGGGCAGCCGTTAGTCCCCACCGGCCCTCCGAGCACCAGTTCGGGTTTTTCGAATCATATCGTTCTAGCTGGAGCCCCGTTACGGAATCGAACCGTAGATCTTCTCCTTACCATGGACAACCGGCTATCCGCCAGCCAGCAACAGCCCGAACCATAGAAGCTTTCCAGCTGCAGCTTCGTGGCCTGAAGGGTCTGCAAGTGGCTGGGCGAGGCGGGCCGTGGTCACCACCTCTTGTCCCCACCACAGGCTAGACTGTCACCATGACCACCCGGCGCCGGCGCGGCGAAGACGGCATCTCCTTCGAACACCGCGGCCCCTGCCGCGACCCGCACCGCCACCGGCACTGCCCCGGCCTGTGGCGCGGCGAACTAACCACCGGCTACACCGGCGACGGCAGGCGCCAGCGCCGCAAGGTCAGCGGCACCACCAAGGCCGCCGTCATCGACAAGCTCCGCGACCTGCACACCCAGCTCGACAAAGGAGTCACCCCCAAGGCCGGGTACGCCCGCTACACCGTCCGCCACGCCGCCGGGGACTGGCTCGCCCACGGGCTGGACGGCCGCTCGGCCAAGACGGTCACCAAGAACCAGAACGTGCTGGAGCCGATCCTGGCCGTCATCGGCGCCCGCAAGCTCCGCGACCTGTCCGCGGCCGACGTGCGGCAGGCGCTGGCCGCGATGGCCGCCGGGTACTCCACCGCGGCGGTCTCGATGGGGCACCTGGCGCTCAAGCGGGCGATCCGGCACGCCGAAGCCAGCGACCTGGTCACCCGCAACGCCGCCGCCCTGGCCGACACGCCCAAAGGCCAGCACGGACGGCCGTCCAAGTCGTTCACCCTGGACCAGGCCGCCGCGGTCATCACCGCCGCGGCGACGCTGCCGGTGATGGAACTGCGGCCCGGCCTGAAAGACGTCCGCCGGCCGGCCGCGCTGATGCACGCCTACATCGTGCTGAGCCTGCTGTGCGGGCTCCGCACCGAGGAGGCCCGGGCCCTGCGCTGGGCCCACGTGGACCTGGACGGCGACCCGGAAGCCCGGCCGCCGGTCCCGCCGCACGTGGCCGTCTGGAGGTCGGTCCGCGCCCACGGCGAGATCAAGACCGAGCGGTCCCGCCGCACCCTCGGCCTCCCCGCCGCCGCCGTCCAGGCGCTGCGCGCCTGGTCCGGCAGCCAGGCCGGCGAACGGCTCGCGGCCGGGGACGACTGGCGGGACACCGGGCTGGTGTTCACCAGCCATCTGGGCGCCGCGCTGGACGCGGGGAACGTCCGGAAGATGTTCAAACGGGTCTGCGCCGAAGCCGGGACCGGGGACAGCTGGACCCCACGCGAGCTGCGGACCACGTTCGTCAGCCTGCTGAGCCACCAGGGGGTCAGCATCGAGGAAATCGCCCGCCTGGTCGGGCACGCCTCCACCCGGACCACCGAGATCGTCTACCGCCGGGCACTGCGGCCGGTCATCACCACCGGCGCCGAGATCATGGACGAGCTCTTCAGCGGAACCTAGCCCCGTGCCGGTCCGGGAGCCGCCGAGGACTAGGACCCAGCCAGCCGCCGATCCCTGGTTACCCGACCGGAAGGGGCTACCCCGGGCCCGGCAGGCGATGGCCACCGAGCCGATCCGGCTGGCCACAATGCAACGTGGGCCATCCGCCGGTCACCACCCGACAGATGGCTGGTGACCAGGGACAGAAGCCTGGCGCACAATGTGTACATGCACGATGCCTCAGGTCATTCCCCGCTTCGCGACAGCCAAGGGCTCTGGCAGCTGCAGGTGCAACTGTCCCGGGGGCACTGGCGGCGTGCGGACGCGGCGGGCGCCATCCGCAGCGCGGGATGGTGGGAATCGGTAACTGTTACCTGGCCGCCTGCACCCGCGCCGCCTCGCCATCCTGCCATGCTGCGGCGGACGCTGGAGGCCGCAGCCGGCGTGATTGCGCCAGTGCTCGCCGATGTCGCGGTCACCAGCGCCAGGCGCCTGCTGCAGCGCCGGAACCACCGGCTGCTGGTCGCCTCGCTCCTGCGGCGGCAGCCGGTCCCTGCCGCCCGGGAACTTCCCCGGTCAGACCGGACACCGTGAGGGCCGGGTCCCGGACATGCCGGACCCGGCGGGTTTTACGCTGGCGATTTACTCGCCTGAGCCTGCGGGTACAGCTATACCCGGCGATGATGCCAGCGGGCACGATGAACTCTCGCGGCCCGAAGAACGACAGCGCTCATCGCGGTCGCGTACCGTGACAAGCGGCATATCGTAATTAGCTCGAACAATTACAGATCCCTGCCGAATCGGCGCGCAGGATGAACGGCATCCGTGGCGGCACAGATGCGTACAGATTGTCCAGTTCGGCGTGTCGGGTTTACCTCACAGGGCGCTTCGGGGTGGCCGTGGTTGGCCCCTGCCCGCCGCTGTTGAGGCCGGGCTGGAGTGAACAGGAACACTCCCGGGTGTCGTCTGGGCGAATGTGCGGCGAAGTTCGGGCGCGGGCCGGGTCCTTGCAGGCCTCTGACCGGGCGATGCCATGGATGCTACGGGGGTGCGGCTCTCCTGGAGTGAGTTGCCTGTTGTCGTGGTGCTGGCGTGTCTGGGTGTGGGTGAGGCTTCCGTTCCGTATGGTCCTGAGATGCGAATCCGGGACTACGGAAAGGAAGCC
>Ga0070697_100004928_pt1 | contig 10239 bp, 6 predicted proteins | sample KBSK1501metaG_FD_65475 | JGI IMG/M metagenome (GOLD analysis project Ga0070697, IMG submission 65475) | Corn, switchgrass and miscanthus rhizosphere microbial communities from Kellogg Biological Station, Michigan, USA - KBS K1-50-1 metaG | ecosystem: Host-associated > Plants > Roots >... | reverse complement strand
CCGGGGTCGGCCGAGAGCGCGTCGCCGGTGATGACCACGCTGCCGGTCGTGCTCGACGGCGCCGGCCTGCCGCCGGGCTCGGTGGACCGGTCGAACGGTCGCGTCGTGGCGCAGCCGAGGACGAGCGCGTAGAACGCGAGGAGGGGATGGAGAGAACGGGAACGCGTCATGGTGAACCTCCGCGTGAGCCCCTACAATCGTACCGTCAGCCCCGGACCGCCAGCGCGCCCGCGCAACCGTATTAGCTTTCCTCATGAGCCGATTCCGCACCACCGCCCACTTCCTGGTTCTGGTCAATGCCGCGGGCCTCCTGGCGGGCACGACCGCTCAGGCACAGATCCCGGCGTTCGCGGCCGCGTCGCACGTCACGCCCCCCAAGGCCGAGCAGGTCGCCGTTTTCGCGGGAGGGTGCTTCTGGGGCGTGGACGCGGTGTTCAAGCACGTGAAGGGCGTGTCGAGCGTGGTCTCCGGCTACTCGGGCGGAGGCGCGGCCACGGCGCGATACGGCGTCGTGAGCACCGGCACGACAGGGCATGCCGAGTCGGTGAAGATCACCTACGATCCGTCGCAGATCTCCTACAGCGACCTGCTGCGCGTCTTCTTTTCGGTGGCGCACGATCCGACTCAGCTGAACCGACAGGGGCCGGACGTGGGGAGCCAGTACCGTTCGGCGATCTTCTACGCGAACGAGACCGAGAGGGCGACCGCGCAGGCCTACATCGATCAGCTGAGCAAGGCCGGCGTGTTCTCCGGTCCCATCGTCACCCAGGTGGCGCCGTTCGAGCATTTCTATCCCGCCGAGGACTACCACCAGAACTACCTCGCGCTCCATCCCGACGAGCCGTACATCGTGTTCAACGACGCGCCGAAACTTCGCCGGCTCAAGGAGCAGTTCCCGGCGCTCTACCGGCAATAGTCGCGTTCGCCCGATGCTTTATGGGGCTAGCCCGGGGGCGCCGCGACCAGGTAGACCGGATGAAGCTCCCACAGCGCGCGCAACGAAGAGTTGCAACGTCCGTGCTGGCTGGCATGAGGAGACGCACCGGTCGGCGCTTGCTGCTGATGGTAACCATCGAAGAAGGCGGCGCCGGTGAACTGCAGCCGCAGCGGCGGATGGAGATCGCCGCTGGGACCGAGCTGCGTCGTGTCTACGAAGGCAGCGAGCGCCGCACGGGCCTGAGTGTAGACATTGCCGTAGCGCTCCGCTGGGATCTCGACGACGATGCAGGAGAGGGCCGGGGTGGCCTGGGCGTCGGTCAGCTCGATGTGCCAGTCGCCGTCGGCCTCGTGGAGCCTCAGGCGCCGGACCCATCCCACCACCGCGAACACGCTGTCCTCGCGCCCCACCCGTGGGGCGCACTTGTCCTTGCTCGTGAGGCTCAAGGGCGCCCAATCAGTCAGGATCTTGGCGATCTCCACCGGGATAGCCGGGCGCGTCTGCAGCGTGGTGTCGACCTTCTCGCTCCAGCGATAGTGCGGCTCGGCGCAGGCCTGCCCCGCCCCCGTGGCCGGCACGAGGAGTAGTCCACTCACGCCGAGCACGATCAGACGCGTCATCACATCCGAAATCATCCCGCTACCGACCGCGGGCGCAAGCCCCGGGGATACTGGTCGGGCTCAATTCGCACCCGTATCATGGAATCGTCCCAGGCATGGAAGGTCCGATGTCCGACCTTGCCGGTCGCTTGGAAGTTGCCCTCACTGGCCGGTACGCGGTCGAGCGCGAGCTCGGCCACGGCGGGACGGCGTTTGTGTTCCTGGGGCGAGACCCGAAGCACGAGCGCCTCGTTGCAATCAAGGTTCTGCGACCGGAGCTGGCGATGGCGCTGGGGGCCGAGCGCTTCCTGCGCGAGATCAAGGTCACCGCCCGGCTCAACCACCCGCACATCCTGCCGCTACTCGACTCGGGAGAAGCGGGCGGGTTTCTCTACTACGCGATGCCGTACGTCGAGGGCGAGTCGCTGCGCGACCGACTCGACCAACAGCATCAGCTGCCGGTCGAAGAGGCCTTGATCATTGCCCGGGAAGTGGCCGACGCGTTGGAATACGCCCACCAGCACGGCGTGGTCCACCGCGACGTCAAACCCGAGAACATCCTCCTCTCGGCCGGGCATGCGGTCGTCGCCGACTTTGGCATCGCGCGCGCGATTCAGGCTGCCGGGGATCAGACCGTGACGCAGACCGGCATGCTCCTCGGGACGCCCGCGTATATGAGCCCCGAGCAGGTGGCCGGCGAGTCCGAGGTCGACGGCCGGAGCGACATCTACAGTCTGGGCTGCGTGCTCTACGAAATGTGGGCCGGCGCGCCGCCGTTCGCGGGGTCCTCGGCCCAGGCGGTCATGGCGATGCGTCTCACGCAGCGTCCCTCGGACGTATCGAGCGTCCGCGACGCGGTCCCCCTCTGGGGGAGCCGAGCCGTTGCCAGGGCCCTCGCCCGGGACCCGGCGGATCGCTACGGCACCGCCGCGCAGTTCGCCGCCGCACTGATCGCTCCGGAGCCCGGAAGCCCGGCCCCGCGCGACTCGGCCGTCGAGAAGTCCATCGCCGTGCTCCCGTTCACCAACATGAGCTCGGACGCGGAGATCGAGTACTTCGGCGACGGGATTGCGGAAGAGATCATCAACGCACTCGCTCAGCTGCCAGGGCTGCGGGTGGCGGGTCGCTCGTCGGCCTTCTCGTTCAAGGGGAAGCACGAGGATTTGCGCGTCATCGGGGACAAGCTCTCGGTGGGCACGGTGCTCGAGGGCAGCGTGCGGAAGGCAGGAGCGCAGCTCCGGATCACGGCGCAGCTGATCAATGTGGCGGACGGCTTCCACCTTTGGTCGGAGCGGTTCGACCGCGAGCCCGCGGATGTGTTCGCGATCCAGGAGGAGATCGCCCGAACGATCGCCGAGCGCCTGCAAGTGAGCATGGCCGGCAGCGATCAAAAGACCTTGGTGCGGCCTCACACGGAGAACCTCGAGGCCTACGAGCTCTATCTCAAGGGCCGTGGCTTACTCTACAAGCGGGGCGTCGCCATCTGGCAGGCGCTCGAAGCGTTCCGCGCCGCCTTCGAGCTCGATCCCCAGTACGCGCTGGCCTCCGCTGGCCTGGCCGACGCGTATACGCTCCTGGGCATGTACGGAGTTCTCAGTCCGCGCGACGCGCTCCCGCACGCACGCGCCGCCGCGCGACGGTCCGTCGAGCTGGGTCCAGAGCTGGCCGAGGCCCACAATGCCGTGGCGGGCGTGCGGTTGTGGGATTGGGACTGGCCGGGCGCCGACCGGGAGTTTCGCAAGGCGTTGCAGCTCAACCCGAGCTACGCGCAAGCGCGGTGCTGGCACGGGATGTTCAATCTTCAGTGGGTGCACGGCCGCGACGCGGAGGGGATTGCGGAGGCCGCGCGCGCGGTCGCAATGGAGCCGCTGGCCGCGTACCCGCGATCGATGTTCGCTCTGGCGCTGTCCGGCGCACGACGCCACGGCGATGCCGTGGAAGAGGCCCGGCGGGCCGCGGGACTCGATCCCGATGCGTACTTCTCCCAAATCATCCTGGCGGCGGCTTACCACGGAGCCGGGCGACTGGCGGACGCTCTGGCGGTGTACGAGCGGGCTCTCGCGATCTCGGGCCGACACCCGTGGGGGGCAGCGGGGCAGGCGGTCGTCTATGCGGACTCGGGCAGGCCGGACGAGGCGCGAGCGATCCGAGAGGAGCTCGTCAGACGGTCCCAGCGCGAATACGTCCAGCCCACGACGCTCGCCATGTTGTCCGCTGCGGTGGGAGCGCGAGATGAGGCCCTGGCGCTGCTGCATCGGGCGTGCGATGAGCATGATCCCTTTCTCATATTCACGCTCTACGGCGTCCCGACCACCGCACGCCTCCGCGACGATCCGCGCTTTGTGGAGATCCGGGAGCGGATGGGCTTACCCTTGCCGCTCTAGTGCCGGGTGAGCGTCAGTGATCCCGGGCGCGACCCCGGCGATCACCGGAACGACGGAGCGGGTTGTCACCGGCATCACGCAACGACTGCCTCCGGGGGCGGGCCGCGTGAAGCCGGCGTATGACGTGCTCGAAGCCGTCGAGCGCGACTATCGCCAGGCAATACACCAGGCCCGTGATCGGAAACACGACGGTACTCACCCACAGTACTGGAACGGCGAGTGTCGCTGCCAACGCCTGCCGCATCTTGTCGATCACGAGTCGGTATCCCCGAGCGCCGGTTCCGAACTGAATCGTCGTCAACGCACGACTCACTAACAGGGATACGAGCAGCGTCGCGCGATCGCTGGCTGTCGCGGGAGCGTGTTCAACCTCAGCCGCATCCCGTTCGTATATCGGTCATGACGGATGAGCTCTCCACCTCGAGGAGTTGCACCATGAGACTGACGACGGCGGTCGTCTTTTTCCTCGCCGCGACCCCCGTGACGGCTCCGCACCCGGATCTTTCCGGCCAGTGGACGTTCAATGCCTCGCAAAGCGACAACCCACGGAACATGCTCCAGGGGCGCGATAGCACCGGCGACCAGCCGCGCGGGGGCCGGTCCGGCGGCGGGTACCCCGGAAGGGGTGGAGGTCGGGGCGGCTTTGGCGGACGGGGGGGATTCGGCCGCGGGCGTGGCGGTGGAGAGCGGGGCGGGGACGGGGGCGGGATGACCGACGAGCAGCGCCAGCGGATGCACCAGACGATGCAGCTCGTGTTCGATGCGCCCCCGGCACTTACGATCGCGGAGACCGACTCGAGCATCGCGCTCGCGTCTGACGGCGGCGCGGCGCTGGTGCTCTACAGCGACGGCCGGAAAGTCACCCAGAAAGTAGAGGGAGGCGGGGACGTCGAGATCAAGGGCCGGTGGCAGGGGAACGATTTCGTCGTCGAGCGCAAGGTCTCGGGAGGCGGGAAGGTCACCGAGGACTATCTCCGCTCTCAGGACGGGAAGCAGCTGTACGTGATCGTCCACTTCGAGGGCGGACGGGGCCGCTCGATCGAGTTCCGGCGTGTCTACGACGGGGCCACGGCGCCCCACTGACCCCGGGCGCAAGCCCGGGGATCACGTGAACCAGGCCCACTAGGGGGTGAGGCACGAAGGGGCCCCTCCCGCGCCCCTGATTCCCTATATTGCGTCCCCCGGCTCTCGAGCTACCGCGTGACGCTACCCCACCCCCTGCCTTCGGCCGACGACTCCTGGGCGGTCGACGAGCGCTCCCTCAAGCTGTTCGTCGAGGCGCTCAAGCAGCCGCCGGCGCAGCGCGCCTGGTACGAGCTGCGGCGCGAGGCGGAGCGGATCGCCCTTGTTCCCGGCTTCGACCGGCTGATCACGCTCGACGCCAACGCGATCAAGGAGCTGCCCCATCAGATCGACGTAGCCCAGCGCGTGCTGCGCGACATGGGCGGCCGCGCCATCCTCGCCGACGAAGTGGGCCTCGGTAAGACGATTGAGGCGAGCCTCATCTACAAAGAACTCGCGGTCCGCGGCTTGGCCCGCCGGACGCTGATCCTCACGCCCGCCTCACTGGTGGGCCAGTGGCAGGGGGAGCTCGAGGAGAAGTTCTTCGAGCGCTTCGAGGCCCCGACTGACCCGGCGGAGTGGCAGCGCGGGACCATCACCAGGGCGATCATCTCGCACGACCGCGCGCGCTCACGCCGGCACGCCGAGGAAATCCTGCGGCACCGCTGGGACCTGGTCATCGTGGACGAGGCCCACAAGGTGAAGAGCCACCGCGGCGCGACCTACCAGTTCATCGAGAAGATCGAGCGCGACTTCATCCTGCTGCTCACCGCCACGCCGCTCCAGAACGACCTGCGCGAGCTGTACAACCTCATCACGCTGCTCCGGCCCGGCCAGCTCGGCACCTGGCAGGAGTTCAAGACCGAGCATCTGGTCTCGGGCGACCATCGCCAGCCCCGCGACCCCGAAGCGCTGCGCGCGCTGACGCACGAGGTGATGATCCGCACCCGGCGCTCGAGCGTCGCCCTCGACCTGGATCTGCCGCCCCGCCGGCCGCGACACCCCGAGGTGAAGCTGACGCGCGCCGAGGCGGACCTGTACCAGCGCACCACCGACTTCCTGCGGCGACTGTATCGAGAGGGTTTCATCCAGCCGACCGAGGCGGAGGAGTCGGAAGACGAGGCGCCACGCCGGCGCACCACCAAGAAGGGGATTCTGCAGCTCGCCGTCATCCACCTGCGCCAGCGGTTGTGCTCCTCCTCGCGCGCGCTGGCCGAGTCGCTCGCGCACCTGGCGGAGAGCGAGCGGATCAGCCCCGAATATCGCACCATCGCGAAACAGCTCGCCAAGCGGGCGCAAAGCATCAAGACGCACGCCAAGCTGGACGTGCTGACCAAGCTGCTGAAGGAGACGCCGGACCGCCTCGTGATCTTCAGCGATCACCGGCCGACGATCGAGCTGATCGAAGAGCGCGTCAGGAAGCTCGGCCGGCAGCCGATCGTCTATTGGGGCGCGCATTCGACGGCCGAGCGGGACGAGCGCATCCGGGCCTTCCACGACGACCGGCGCAGCGTGCTGATCGCCACCCGCGCCGGCAGCGAGGGACGCAACCTCCAGTTCTGCAACGTGCTCGTGAACTACGATCTGCCCTGGAACCCCATGGTGGTGGAGCAGCGCATCGGGCGGCTGCACCGCATCGGGCAGAAGCGCGAGGTCCACATCGTGAACCTGGCCGCGGCGGGGACCATCGAGTCGTACATCCTCCAACTGCTCGACCAGAAGATCAAGCTGTTCGAGCTGGTGGTGGGCGAGCTGGACCTGATCCTCGGGGAATTCGGCGGGGCCCAGAAGTTCGAGGGCCGGCTGGCGGAAGAGTGGCTCGCCGCCGAGAGCGAGGAGGACTTCGCCCGCCGCGTGGAAACGCTGGGCGTCGATATCGAGAAGAGCAGCGCGGTGGGCAAAGAGCAGGAGGCGCTCAACTCCCTCATCGCGCCGGACGACAACGCCATGCGGCTCGAGCGCCGCTTCGGAACGTTGTCGGTTCCGGGCCGTCTGCGCCTCGGCCTGGGCACGAGCCAGGTCGTCAAGGCGGCCGGTTGGGACGCGAAGCGCCTCAAGCTTGGCTTGCACGTGAAAGACGTGCTCGAGGCGCTCGAGTCGATCGAGCCGATCGGAGGCGTCACGACCGAGCAGCCCGCCGGCACTCATCCCGAATACGGGGAGCTGGTGCGGCTCACCGGCCTGACCAGCTCCGGACGCGCGATCACGCTCGTGGCTCAGGTCGATCGCCTGCCCCTGACGCTCGTGGACATTGCGGTGGACGCCGCGTGAAACGCCCTCGCAAACGCCGCCCGCAGCGCGCGAGTAAACTCGCGGCTCGGCGCTTGCCCGTAACCGGGCCTGCCGTAGCCGCTTCTGCGGTAGAGCCGAGCCGCGGCGCCAGCCGCGACTCGTCGGTCGCGGACGCCGATCCGCTCGCCGACGCGCGGATCCGACCCCTGCTGGAGCGCTATTGCGGCCTCGCCCGCGTGAAACAGGCCGCGCTCGGCCCCGATCATTCCGAGCTGCGCATTCCCCAGGCCGAACGGCCGTTCTTCAGGAACCGCGCATCGCTCCGCGTGGCGTTCTCGCTCGACGCGCTCGAGCGCGACCCCGACGCCGAGATCGCGGTGCTCGGCAGTCCGTTCCTGTCGCAGCTCATCGAAGCGATCCGGGCCCGCGCGGCGCGCCTGTCACTGGGCCTGATCGCCCCGAGCGCCCTGAGCGATCCGAAGCGCGTGGAGCTGACGATTCCCGTGCGAGACGGCACGGCCAGGCGCACCGCGCTGCGCGTGGCCGTGCATCCGGTGGGTCGGCTGGTGGCGCGCGTCGTGCTGCGCGCCGGTGGTGGTGTCGAGGAGGCCGTGGTCGAAAGCGACGTGTACGACCTGTCGGCCGGCACGAAGCTCGATGACGACGTGGCCGGCGCATTCCGGGACCTCGAGGCGGGCCGTATCGAGCCCGCGGATGCATCGGTCGCGGCGGACGTCGCGCCGGTCCCGGCGCGGGAGCCCGCCGACCTGCTGCGCCTGCTGTTGGGCCATCTCCAGGAGAAGTCGGCGGAGCGCGTCGCCGCGCGGCGTGCCACGGCAGAGCAATCGCTCGCCGCCGAGCTCGCCCGGCTGGACCGGTACTTCGAGTCGATCCTCCAGGAGCAGACCGATCCGGAGGCCATCGGAACCGTGACGGCGCTCGCCGAGCGGCGCCGCGCCGAGGAAATCCGGCGCAGCCAGGTCACGGCCGTCGTGCATCCAGTGCAGCTGATCGAGGCGTCCGCGCTGGTGCAGCGCGCCGAGTGGCGACTCGAGTCGGCGCAGGGGCGCCATGCGACCTTCAGCGCGCAGCGGTCATTCAGCCAGGGCAGTGGTGGGTCGGCCTGGGTGCTCGCATGTCCGCATTGCGGCCGCCCGCCGGCGACACTGGTGATCTGCCGGCACGACCACTGCGGCTGCGAGAGCTGCACGTCTCGCTGCTCGGTGTGCGCCGAGGGCTTCTGCGCCGACCACGGGATCGCGCATTGTCGCGTGGACGCGGAGCCGGCGTGCGACGAGCACGTGCACGTCTGTCCGTCGTGCCGGCTGGAGCACTGCACGGCCCACGAGGGAGTCTGCGCCGAAGACGGGCATGCCGCGTGCTCGGCCTGCCTCGCGCCGTGCGGCAGCTGCGGCCGGGTGGTCTGCAACCGACATGCGGAGCAGAGTGGCGCGGATGCGCCGAAGGGAAGCCGTCGTCTGTGCACGGCCTGCCTCAAGTACTGTGAGGGCGGGACCAGCGAGCCCGTGGGTGTGGATGAGGTGACCGTGTGCGTGACCTGCGGCAAATCGGTCTGCACGGCGCATCAGGCGGTGTGCGCGGTCGACGGCCAGGTGCACTGCTCGCAGCATCTGCGCCGCACCGACAAATCGCGGCGCCTGGTGTGCGCACGGCACCGCGCGGGCTGCGCCGAGGAGGCTATGACGTTCTTCGCGTCCGATGAGGTCGAGGAATGTCCGGTGTGCGGCAAGGACGCGTGCGCAGCGCATCGCGCCGCGTGCGGGTACTGCGGCCGGCAGGTGTGCACCGCCGATCTGGCGCGACAGTCCCGCCGCTGCGCGACCTGCGCGCAGCTGGCCGCGATCGCCGACCCGCCGGAAGAGGTGATCACCGCCGCGCGAGCCGTGGCGGGCGGGGGCGGGGGGCCGAAAGCGTTCCGGGCCTGGCGCATGGCCCGCGACCGGAGGCATATCGTGGTCGAGATCGATCTCGGGTTCAGTCGCAAGGCGGTCTTCACGCTGCGCCACGGAACGACGGAGCCGGAGGGCGTCGTGAAGCACTCGTTGCTCGGATCGAAGCGGCGGAGGTAGCGGCACCGACCCCGGGAAACACGAGAGCCGAGAGGATCTCTCTCGGGTTTCGCACACCAGCACCTCACCGACTGCGAAACCTGGTAAGCCCACTGATTGCGGGCACTGCTCGCGGAGCGCACATTCCCGGCCGATGCCTCGCCTCCGGCTGTTCGTCGCCGCGGCTCTCCTTCCGGCTCTTGGGCTGCCCAGCCGCGCCTGCGCGCAGGTGTACCTCGGCCTCGACGCCACTCTGAGCTCGCCCTACGTGTGGCGCGGCGTGACGCGCGCCAACGGCTGGGTCGCTCAGCCGGAAGGCTTCATCAGTCTGAAAGCGGGTGGCGGCTTCTTGTCGGGGGGAGTGTGGGCGAGCTACGAGCTCGGGAATGCCGGGCCCAACGACTTGTCGGATCTCGGCACCGGCGGCGCCGGGCTCGCCGAGCTGAATTACTGGGGGCAGGCGGCGTGGCACCTCGGGCTGGTGCAGGCGGCGCTGGGCGGGATTCGTTACACGTTCCGCGGAACCGCTCCGACCGCCGGCCGCACGCGCGCCGACAACACAACCGAGCTGTACGTGGACCTGCGTGGCACCTCGAAGTACATCGTGCCGGGCGTCGCGCTGTGGCTGGACGTCGATCGGGTGCGCGGGGCGTACATCGAGGGGAGCGTCACGGTGCCCGTGCTCGCCAACCCGCTCGCCGAGCCATTCTTCGGACTGATTACCCGGGCCGCCGTGGGTTATACCGTTGGCCAGGAGGGTGCCTACTTCGCGCGCGCCGGCGTCACGCATGTGGATTTCGCCGTGTCGACCGACGTGACGTTGCGCCCGCTCCGTATGCCCACCGTACTGCGGCTCGAGGGCCACGTGCAATTCAGCACCGACGACGCGACCCGACCCACCAGCGCTCGCCCCAGTGACGCACGGCGTAGCGGCAAGCTCTGGGCGGCGCTGGCGT
>Ga0070697_100004927_pt1 | contig 10240 bp, 10 predicted proteins | sample KBSK1501metaG_FD_65475 | JGI IMG/M metagenome (GOLD analysis project Ga0070697, IMG submission 65475) | Corn, switchgrass and miscanthus rhizosphere microbial communities from Kellogg Biological Station, Michigan, USA - KBS K1-50-1 metaG | ecosystem: Host-associated > Plants > Roots >... | reverse complement strand
GGCCGCGGCCCAGAGGGTTGCGTTGAAAATGGGCCGGCGGCTGCGTTGCTCGTCGGTTACGTATCGATTTAGATATGCGCCCTCCTCGCGCCTTGCCGGCGGCCCATTTTGAACGCAACGCCGTCATTATTATATGCGAGACGGTGCACTAACGAGGCCGCGCGGTAGCGTGTGACATTGTTCATTTTTAGGGAGGGATGGCCTCCGTGCCGTCCCATTTTTCTCCTTCCTAGTCGAGCTGAAAATCATTTAATCGGACGGCACGGAGGCCGTCCCTCCCATTAAACAAACGCCGGTCCGGCTCGCATCGCCTTGCCGGCGACCGATTTGGATCGCAACGAAAGGCATGTTATTTCGGCGACAGGAGACGCGCTATTTGGTATAAGAAACCTACCGGGAGGAGATGTTAGTGATCAGTCGTAAATCGGTTGAGCACCTGCGGGCTGCAATTTTCATCAGAGATCTAAAAGCAAAATCCGACAACGAGGCGATCCGCAAAATGCTTGATTCGCTTGGCGGATATCCTCAGGTCAAAGACCTCGAAAGCCTCGCCACGGCTGTTTTTGAGCGCCAGGAGACTGACCCTCCCCTATTCCCCGGCGGCATCGCATTTCCACACGCGCGCACGGACAGTGTTTCGGCTTTAGTCATGGTTTTTGCGACCTGCAAAGAAGCGATTCCGTTCGGGAACACGAGGGTACGGCTGATTTTCCTGATTGGTGTCCCAAAGCATGCCGGTGCTGAATACCTCGAGATCATCTCTTTTCTGGCCAAGCACGTGAGGGGAGAACGAACGCTCGACAGGCTCATGGAAGCGACAGATCTTTCCAGCTTTCTCGCGGCATTTGCCGAACCAAATGGATAACGCCGAAGAAGACCCGCAAAAGCGACGGCTCTCCCCGTTATTTCGCCGCCTGCTGAAAATCAAGGTCTGGCTTGTCGACCGTTTTCGACTGAGCGAGCGGCAAATCACTCTCATCTGGGCAGCTCTTGTAGGCTTTCTAGGGGCATGTGCTTCAGAGAGCTTTCGCAAAGCCAGCAGCCTGCTTCATTACGCTGCAACAGGATCCGATTCCGGCATCATCCTGTCATTCGAGCATCTCCCGTGGTGGCAACGACTCGCCGTACCGGCGGTAGGCGGACTTTTGGCAGGTCTCACACTCTGGCTCGGCAGCCGTCTCTTTTCCAGTGTCCGGCAAAAGACGACTACGGATTACATGGAAGCAATCGTTGTCGGAAGCGGTAATATTTCCGTGCGGGCGAGCATTGTGAAAAGCTTGTCGGCACTCTTTTCGATCAGCACCGGAACCTCCATCGGGCGCGAGGGACCACTTGTACAGCTTTCATCGCTGGTCGCCTCGCTCGTAGCACGGATGCGCAATTTTCCCATTCCCCAGAGGCGACATCTGGTAGCCTGCGGAGCGGCTGCGGGAATTGCCAGTGCGTACAACGCACCAATCGCGGCATCCTTCTTCGTTGCGGAGATTATTCTTGGAACCGTCGTCGTAGAGTCGCTGGGACCGATAATCCTCGCTTCCGTTGTCGCCGCGTTCACCTCCCAACTTCTTCACGGCGCAGAGCCTCTCTACAAGTCGCCCGGGTTCAACTTGCACACTCAATGGGAAATGATACCTCTCTCCTGCGTTGGGATTGTTCTGGGCTTTGTTGCCCCTGCGTATCTTCGGTTGCTTCGTTCGGCTGAGCGGCTTTTCTCAAAAATTGATATAGCGGTTCCGCTGAAACTCGCTCTGGGAGGAGCTATCGTCGGACTGCTTGCAATCTTCAATCCCGCCGTATGCGGAAACGGCCAGGGGCTGCTGCGTTCGCTTTTTCATCAAGGTTGGTTCTGGGATGAGATCCTGGCGATCCTGCTGCTCAAGCTAATCGCGACGGCAACGGCATTTGGATCCGGAGTCGTCGGCGGCGTATTTACCCCCACCCTGTTCATCGGTGCCGCGATCGGCATGTTATACGGCCAAGCGATTCTTTATATCGCGCCCGGCCTGCGATCGGACCCCGCGATGTATGGTCTCGTCGGCATGGGAGCCTTTATCGCGGCCACAACCGGCGCGCCGCTCATGGGGATCCTTATGGCATTCGAATTGACGCTGGACTATGCGCTTGCGCCATTTCTCATGGTGAATTGCGTCGTTGCTTACTATTGCAGCAGTATCTTTGAGCGGCGATTCATGTACGGGGAATCTCTGGAAAGAAAAGGAGCGGCCTTCTTCAACCAACAGCTCGCCGAAGTGAATATTCAGGATCTGGTGCGCGTAAATCCGATCACACTACCCAAGAATGCAACCTTCGCCCGGATCGCAGAAACATTTGTCCAACACCGTTTCCAGCACATCTACATCACCGACAAAGAAAACCGGCTGCTCGGTGCGGTCTCTCTGCACGATGTAAAGACTTTCCTGGACCGCCCGGAACTCGAAACCGTCGTAATAGCGGCAGATATTATGAACGAAGATTTTCCGCGTGTCTCGCCGCGTCAGGGAATGGGCGAGGCGCTGCACAAATTTTCAGAGGCAAATTCCGAGCGATTGCCTGTCGTTGACGATCTAAGTTCGCAACGTTTGATCGGCAGTATTTCCAAGACCGACATCATTCTGCATCTTGCTGGAGACCAAAAAAGGTAAAATCCAGAATACTTCTCCGGGACGAAGCGAAGCGGGTCGTAGGTTCACGACCAGGCGTCTTCGGAAATCTTGTCGATCAAATACCAGAAGTAGAGAGCGTGGAACTCCCACATCCAGCGTCGTTCGTAATCTGCTAACCGGGTTATTTCAACTGCCGCTATCCAAGGACAGCTTCCCGGCACGGAAGGTGACGATCCGGTTCCGAAATAATCCGAGCTATCTGAACGAAACTTTTCTATTGCTTGCTTCCAAGTGACAAATTCCGCTTCTTGCTCAATGCAGAAGCAAGCCCAGCTGAGACGGATCTGGCCTACTCCCACAACATTTCGACGAAATTCGAATACGCCCCATTTTTTACCCGGATTCGCCGTGGTATACAGCCAATAGTTGCTATTGGAAGGAATTTCGACTGGGCCAGGCAGAACACCGGCTTGCTCGAATTGAGCCCAATGCCAGTCGGTAAAATGCTGTCGTTCACACTTCTTCAGCTCACCCGTGTTCATCGTCAGGTGCCAGAGCCAATTGCGCACGTCCAAAACTAACGCACAAATGATGACCGTGTCCAACCTGCCGCCCGACAGCCATTGCCGTTAAAATTGCTTTCGCCCTCGGATCGTCTCAGCGATGCTGTGCGATCGTCTCGAGAAAAGCCGGCATGTATTTTTCTGCTTTGATTTCCCCGACGCCTCGGATCTTGCGCGCTTCTTCGACGGAACCCGGTTTAAGCCGCGCGAACGCTTTGAGGGTTTCGTCGGGGAAGATGACATAGTGCGGCACCCCGCCCTCGTTTCGGGCGAGCACAGCCCGCGTATTCCGTAACGCTTCAAAAAGAGCGGGGTCAAACGGAGCGTCAATAATTTCCCCAACAATCCTGCTTCCTCGAAGGGATTTCGGCTCGGCCGGCCAAGCCATCTCGAAAGAGGTTCGATTCTGCATGACTGCGATGCCAGTTTCGGTAAGGCCTATGAGCGGATATTGGCCTCCAGTCGAAAAGATCAGACCGGACTCTTCCAGCTCACGAAAAAGTGCATGCAAATAGTTGGACGACGTAGATCTCAACAGGCCGTAGACGGTCAGCATATTCAGGCCGTAGTCGGTCACCTCCCTGGCCTGACTGCCCAGAAGAGTCAGGATAATTCGAACGCGACCAAACCGCGGTTTAAATCCTTCCTTCGTGCGATAACACATTCTCGCCACGCCACTAAGAGCCTTACGAACAATCAGGAGCTCATTTTCGTCCGGCGGCCGAAAATTCTGTTTGCGTCTGTTCCTGCACCGATCGCACCCGCCGCAGTCCTTAAACTCCGGATCGCCGAAATACCGAAGGATGATCTTCTGACGGCATTCCCTGCCGTATGCGTAGTCAACGACTGCTTTGAGTTTTAGCCTGTCCCGTCCTTCCTTCTCGCGCAACGCGTCGGCATCGATTGGCAGCTGGAAAGGATTTAAGTCTCGCCGCAGGACACGAGTGCCTCGCACGCGTTTCCCAGGAATGTCATAACGTTCAATCACACCCTGCCGACCAAGAGTTGTGAGAGCCGAGTGCACGGCCATTTCATTCATCCCCTGATCAAGACGCGCCGCCAAATCGTGAATCGAAAGCACGATCTCCCCTCTCTCATCTGCAAGGAGAACGAGGAGCGAATAAACTCTTCGGATCAATTCAAGGCTGGGATTGTTTCCATCGATGAAAAATTCCTGAATTCGTGTATCCGCATAGTTAAACAATAACTCGCATTCGGCAGGCTCCCCGTCCCGGCCGGCGCGGCCTGCCTCCTGGTAATACGCTTCAAGCGAGCCCGGTATTTCAAAGTGAAGGACGAATCGAAGGTCAGCGCGATCGATTCCCATTCCGAACGCGTTAGTCGCCACAACAACGTCACAACGGTTTTGCGTAAACTGATTCTGAGCTTCCTCTCTGGCGCCTTCATCGTAACCACCATGATAACTCACAGCTTTGATGGCACTTGACTTGAGGTATTCGGTTACTTCATCCACGCGTTTGCGGGTCGCGCAGTAGACGATCCCGGTTTTCTGACGACGTATGACCTCCCGGAGACGATCATATTTTTCCGCTTCGCACTGCACCTCGGTCACGATAAAGCTCAGATTGGGGCGGGCAAATCCAGCAATGTAGATGCGCGGGTTCTCGAGGCCCAACCTCTTCAGGATATCGCCCCGCACTTCCTCCGTCGCCGTCGCCGTAAACGCGCCCATCTGCGGGCTTCCGAGCTCCCTTAAGATTGGTCCGAGGCGGAAATAATCAGGCCGAAAGTCATGTCCCCATTGGGAGATGCAATGGGCCTCGTCGACGGCGAAGAACGCGATCGTGATCTGACCGAGCGCCTGGACAAAGGATCGGCTCCTGAATCGCTCCGGCGCGATGTAGACGAGATTGTATTCTCCATTGCGCATTTTACGAATGCGTTCCCGCTGTTCTGAACCCGGAACTGAACTGTTGATCAAGGTTGCGGAGACGCCTCGCGCTTGAAGGGCGTCCACCTGATCTTTCATCAATGCGATCAAAGGAGAAACAACGATTGTTACGCCATCGAGTAGGATCGCCGGAAGCTGATAGCAGAGTGATTTCCCGCCTCCCGTTGGCATAACCACCATAACGTCTTCTCCGTTCATTATGGCGGAAATTACCTCGCCCTGAGGATCTCTGAATTCACGAAACCCGAAGTATTTCTCGAGCGCCTGCTGCGGTCCCATCCAAGCGAAAGTTTATCTCAATATGAACCAGCGCAATATGGTTTCATTTGAGCATCCTCATTTGCTCGCTGAGGTGGCTCCGATCCGCCAATGCACGCATGAGTGGACCATGATTGCCAAACTCAATCACGCTAAGGCTCGCGACCGGGCAATCGAATCGATGACGAAACCGGCAAACGTCAATACCAAAGAGAGCGCAAAGAAGTGCACGAATTGTCGCCTTGTGAGAAACAACGAGAATAGCCCCCTTTTCAAATCGTCTCTTAATCTCTTCGACTACGCGAAGCGCTCGCTGCGCTAATGCGTTGGCTGTTTCACCTCCTGTGGGCGGATACCATGCGGGGTCGGCTTCCCAGCGAAGATAGTCGTCGTGATATTTCTGCATCACTTCTCTTCTGCAGAGCCCTTCCCACTTTCCGTAATCCATTTCTTTGAGATCCTCTCTGATTTCAGGTACGAGCCCCCTCAGTTCAGAAATCGGCTGGGCAGTTGCCCTGGTTCGCAGCAAAGGGCTGCAAAAGATCGCCTCAAAGGGGAACGCGCGATACGCCTCGCCAAATTCCCGGGCCATTTGCGCACCTTCTGAAGTCAGATCGGGATCCACGCCGCAACCGCACAAGATATCGTCTCGGCTCATGGCCGTCTGGCCATGCCGAAGGAAATACAGAGTCAGCGTCATAAATGCCGAAGGATCGTACCCGAACTGATTATCGGCTGCGCAAATCCATGTCGAGTGTTAACCGGAGACGTTCCGTCCCGCTTTCTCGCCTCAAAAAACGGCCAACTGACCCGCGCCGACATTACCATTATATGCCAGACGACACATCAGCGCCGGGGAAAACCCCCGGCGAAGTTCAAAGGCGCTTTTGTCCAGCTGGAAAATGTTACTTTTCTGTAACCTTTTTTAAAGTTGAAATCAGTCCTCTTTTCGGCTGGTCTTGCCAAAGTGTCTCGCACGCGGTGATCGTTAAGAATCAGCCGGCTACGAGTGAAATCTCCCGACCATGCTTTTCGATGTCGGAGCAAAATGTAAGGACCCTGATTAGTTGCGAATCTGCATATGAAAAGACTTCATCGTCCCACGGTTGCGACCTTCGTCGCAGTCTTCGCGGCTATTGCCGCGCCTCATCTAGTCAAAGCCGAAGGCTCGCAGGATTTAAAAGCTTCAAAGACAGCGATTGTTGGCGATCATGGCCTCCTTGCTCAGGCCGCACCAGCCGCGAAGAAAGCCGAGGTCAAACCAAAAGTAAACGTCGATCAAAACGGCGTAATTCTGAAGGGTTTCGATCCGGTGGCGTATTTCACGGAACATCGTCCCGTGAAAGGTGACCCGAAATTCTCGAGCACTTACAGGACGGCAACCTATCATTTCGCCTCGGCGGCGAATAAAGCGGCCTTCGACAAAAATCCTGCCAAATATGCCCCCCAATATGGCGGTTTTTGCGCTCATAGCATGATGCGAGGCAAACTGAAGGACATCGACCCGAACGTCTTTTTCGTTTACAAAGGAAAGCTCTACGTTTGTTCCAATGCAAAAGTAGGAAAGATTTTCTACTCGAACCCTGACGCCAATATCAAGAAAGCAGATGAGAACTGGCAGACCTATGAACCGCCATCGAACCCGGGATTTCGCCGGTATTTCGGAAGCTGAGTAGCGCCAGAGCGGCCATTTTTGTTGATGTCCATTTACCTGATAGGGACGGCCTCCGTGCCGTCCCATTTTTTTCCCTGCTACCGGGGCCAGAAATGATTAGTCGGACGGCAACGCAAGCCGGCCCTGTCGACCTCGTGATAAATGAACCTGAAACAAAGTTGCCACATATGTAATCTTTCGTCCGCATGCACGCGGAACTATTTCGAGGAATCGGCCCGATCCAAATCCTGGCGATCTTTTTTCACGTTGGTATTCTCGTTATCGTCCAACAACTTCTGGATCGTCTGGCGAAGGTGCTCCGGGCAGACCGTCTCTCGCTGGTAAACGACCAGAGCACCAGAACAGCTGTCGTGCGAGCTCTTCTGACTCGCTTTGATCTGTGGAGTTGGGCATGCGGCATGTACGCGCTGGCAGCGTGGCACCTCAGCACGTTGTTCGATCCGCTACTGGGCGGCTGGTTGGGCAACGCCCCCGCGCCAGATTTCCATGCTCAAGGTCATATCGGTCCTGGCGATCAGTTCACTGGTGGGGCGCCTGATCTACGTGAGCAACAGGCGTCTTCGAGCGCTTGCCGCCGGCGATTCTTCGCATTGGGAGAGCGTTGTAGCCGTTCTTTGCGCAGACGCACTGCAGGTAGGAATTCCGCTCGTCACAACGATTTTCGTATTAAGCCGGCTGAGCCTGCCGAAGTTCGTGCTGGAAAATTCACGCGATATCATTAACGCGATCGTCATTCTCGCAGCAGGCTACCTCGCATGCAGGCAGGTCAACTTAGCGGCAGAAAAGATCATCCAGGTCCACAAAATCAGAGGAGGTGTTGATCTCCGCTCCCGCGCCCTCTACACCGAAGTGTCAGCCCTGCGAAGGGCAATCCTGTGCGTGATTATTTTCATGACTTTGGCGATAGCATTGATCTTTTGCGCCCCTTTGCGGCATGTCGGAACCAGTCTGCTCGCTTCCGCCGGCATTTTCACCGTTATAGCAGGCGTTGCAGTTCAGCGGTCGCTGGGTTTCAATTGGCGCTGACTCAGCCGATCCTTCTCGATGACATTGTCGTGGTCGAAGGAGAGTTCGGGAAGATCGAGGAAATAGCCCTGGCGTATGTTGTGGTTCAGCTATGGGATCAGAGGCGCCTGATCGTGCCTATCAATTATTTTCTGGAAAAGCCTTTTGAAAACTGGACGCGTCGATCTCAGGACGTTCTGGGGACGGTATATTTGCACTTCGACTATCATTTGCCTATCAATGAGCTGCGGGAGGAGTTTTATCGATACATCGAGACGCATCCGGCGTGGGACAAGCGCAAGAAAGCACTCGTGGTTACGGACGCAAAGGAGACCTCAATGCAGATTCGTGTGCTGGTGAGTGCGGCAGACCCGGACAAACTCTGGTCATTGCGTTGTGATGTTCGCGAAGCGCTCATTTCCTTTGTGCAGGGGAAACATCCGGAACACCTGGTAAAGACCAGGGTAGCCGTGCAAACTATCCAGCACTCGCTTGCGGCACTTGGTCAGCCTTTGCAGACTCTGAACTCTGTCGACGACGGGAGCGCTTCTCAAAAGACATCGGCATCATCTGCTGTGGTTGATCCTGAGTTTGGCAGATAGAGAATTGGGAATTGCGAACCCGATCGCAACATTGTTCGCAAAGCTTTCAATGGTATCTTTAGGCAGGTGTTTGTTGATGTTCCGAAATCGCCCTGGAGCGAATGGAAAATAGTCAGGCGATCGCAAATTTGCGTTTCGCGAGCAGACCGTCCTCTGACTCGTCCGGTGCAGCATAGCTGCCATGCCCGGAGAAAGGGGGGTGGCGATCAATGGATCGCTAGCCGCGCGCACCGTACGCGCCGTCGACCCATTACCTTCGCTGTCCTCTTCCTTTGGCTCCTGACGGCTTCGTTCGGATGGGCGGACGAAAATGCATACGGTCACCATCGCACCAAGAAGAGCGCAGACAAAAGTCAACTTACAGCTTCCGGACGGCATCGAAGGCATTCCATTCAGAAAAGCGATTCTGAGGCCGACGGAACTCCGTCGCCAAGTTCAAAGAGAGGTTCGACCGAGGAAGCGCCAAAGGATGCAAACTCTGAACCTACCCCTTCGCCGGTTCCGGCGAGCGTGGCCACGATGAAGCCGGAAAATATTCGCGAGTTCAACGAGCAACCCCCGAAAGTCCAGCAATTGATTCGCGACGCGTTGGCCCTCACCGAGCAGAATCTCACGTACACGTACGGATCATCCGATCCTTCGGCAGGCGGTATGGATTGTTCCGGATTTATTTACTACGTGCTGACGAAATCGGGATTTAAGGATGTCCCCAGAGATGCAAGCGAGCAATATGCCTGGATCCGGGAGAACAGTAATTTCCGCGCGGTACTCAGCCGTGATTCAAAATCTTTCGAGTTTCGAGAACTGAGGCCTGGAGACCTGATGTTCTGGTCAGGAACTTACAAGATCGACCGCGAGATCCCGATTACGCACGTCATGATTTACCTGGGAACCGAGAAATCGACGAAAAAGCCCCTCATGGTTGGAGCAAGCGATGGTCGATCCTACGCAGGCATACGGCGCAACGGCGTGAGCGTTTTCGACTTTAAAATGCCGGCCGGCCAGCCGAATAGCAGCGATCCGGATCTGATCGCACGTTTCGAGGGCTACGGCACCATACCGGGTCTGCGCGAACCCGCGCGGGCGAATGAGGTGAGAAATTTCTCTGAATCTAATCCCGAGCCAACACCTAAGCCGGCTCCTAAAAAGAGCGAATCACCACTCAGCAACGGCGATTGAGGTACGATGCAGGATGTTTGCCTTCTCCCACGCTCGGTCCAAAAATTACTTGATTCCGCAGAATTCTAACGCATCCTTGGAGCCTCAATTCTTTAAAACGCGGGCGTAGCTCAGTTGGTAGAGCACTTCCTTGCCAAGGAAGACGTCGAGAGTTCGAGTCTCTTCGCCCGCTCCCTTTAGGGGATCTCCTCCATTCTGTCAACCTCCGGGATCTCCAAGACAAACTGGCGAATGTTGGCGCAGGGCCCGTCGGCCGGCCCAAGAAGACCGGCCGGCACGAACTCAAAGACTAATTGTCGTCTGGCGGCGCAATGGGGCCTTTGGCTGCTGTGAGGCCGAGGGCAAAGATCCAGCCGCCGACTAGCGTGAAGTACACGATGACAAATGGCCAGAAGATCACAGTTTCCTCCTGGCCATCGCGGCTTGGCGGTCGTGGATTCTAC
>Ga0070697_100004926_pt1 | contig 10240 bp, 14 predicted proteins | sample KBSK1501metaG_FD_65475 | JGI IMG/M metagenome (GOLD analysis project Ga0070697, IMG submission 65475) | Corn, switchgrass and miscanthus rhizosphere microbial communities from Kellogg Biological Station, Michigan, USA - KBS K1-50-1 metaG | ecosystem: Host-associated > Plants > Roots >... | reverse complement strand
ACCGCACGACGGTAAGCGGCTATACCCGCGTCCAAGGCACGAAGCTCCGCAGCCAACGAAGCCCTCTTCTGTAACAACCCTTCTAATACGTCACTCATTCGTTGTTCCTCCTCGGTTTGGGATTGTACTACGTGAGTGTAGGATGCGACTAAAGCTCAGGCAGTGTCCAAAAATGGAACAGATTCGCGAGTGCGTGTATTCGCATTCTGTAATTCTCGAACTCACGCCCAAACAAGTCTCCTCCGTCCACTGTCCTACCTGTTGCGTCGCCACCAGAAAGAGTTGTGTGCTGCATTCTGGTGCTCCACGCTCAAGCCCTCACGTAGACCGGAGGTTTGCCGCCATTGAAGCCGCTGAGAGGAAATCGGGCAGCATCGCCATACCGGACATCTGAAATTACATGTCGGGAGTTACGCGTTCATCGCTGGGATACTTATCGCTCCAAAAGCTTCTTAAGGCCCTTCGAGCATCATCGTCCAATTCTTCTCTGAATGTTCCCGCGACTGGAGACAAGGGATTGCTCGCCAAAACTGTCAGACCTTCGTCCAAATTCGGAAAAATTTTTCACGCAAACGGAGGACTCGAATCAGGGGTCAACAATCTCCGTCTGAATTCCAGCACTCAATACAATCGTCTGGAATGTCAGCGCATTTTGTTGGGAGAGCCCTAACCATGCCGCTGATTCATCCTCTTGAAACCGCGGATTAATTTGAAACTGATCCGGGCGCAAAGAAACCTCTTGCCAGTTGGGACTACCCCGGAAAGCTATCCCGCCTTTTGTCGTAACGTCAATCCGGGTCAGCCACAGTCCTTTAAGTTCGCCTTCCGTTACTCGAAGCCTATAGCCCTTAAATTTTTCAGGCAATAAACACCTCCCGTTAATGTACCGACCTATCTTAGCCTCTCTACGACCTGCCGAAGATAAAGCCATTAGTGCGAAATTAGGACAGCACCAACCATGCCCAGCATAAAAGCTGTGTGCTTCTGATGTGGGCACCCTTCCTGAGTTTGACGCCATCGCCGTGCTCGTCCGTTAATTCATTCTCAATGCGGAGCTTTCGATGCGATTCATCCCCGACAACGACAATCTGATCGGCCCGAACACCCAACCCCCGATAGGTCGTGTTACCCTGCACTCAACTATGTTATAGCCGGGCTGGGGAGGCGACATGACAAGAACGCATGACTTTCAAATCATCAACGATACAGCGCCAGCGATTGAAACAGCGCTTGCGACACGCACAGCAGACGGCTGGCGACCTATCCTTATGAGCACTACAACAGTGAATACTGCGGTGCAAGTTTTTATTGTTTTAGAGAAACCAATTCCATCACCGTACGCAAAATAACTCCTCGCAACTGTCGCGGTAATTGCGTCAAATTGCCTAGGCGATAGAATCAACCTATGTGCGAGCGCTATACAGAGCGGGCCCGCCGCGCAATCTTCCTTGCGGGCCACGAAGCTTCCGACTGTGTCCCGGGAGCCATCGTCATCCTTCACGACGGTATCTCAGACCCAACCCGCAGCATTCAGGCTCTCTCGCACATTCTTACAGCGGGGCGCAAGAGGGGGCTGCGCTTCGTCTCGATAAATCGGCGCTCGGTTCAGGAAAGCATTGCGGCGGAGACAATCCAAGATTCGGGTTTTCTTTTCAAAGAACGAGGGTTTTACAGAGTTGCGGTCGAGGCGGTCTCGTTAGCTCACAGGGTTCCGGTTACGGGGTTATAAATCGCCTTCCCGGAATTGCAGAGCTAATCATTGTTCGCCGCGGCTCCCGGCGTCGACCCAATACGCCTTACGCGCCCTCAATTGGAGTTCCGGTCTGTTCTTTAGATTTAGTTGCAGTGCATGCAGTCCTGTGTGTGGTGACTGCGGACGGAAGCTCAGGACATAGTAGTTTGGCACATCGTTCGAGATGATTATCAGGTGTCGGCGGAGCGTTGTTGCGTCTTTGAAGGCGAAGTACTCGCCACCCGTCAGTTGAGCAACGGACTCGGGCACGTTGCGTTTGAGGCCGTCTTTGCGACGAGGAACGCCATCCGCGCCAGTCGCAGTGGAGGGAGCAGGTCACCTGCGCAGTTCATCCGTCCTCTTCAGAGAGAACGCGTGCGCAGGCGATCAGTTGGAAGCGAATGACGTCAGCGCTTTACCCGGAGGCGCGCGTTCCGGAAAAAAGTGCCCGCGAGCACGGTGTTCTGGCGCGCGTTCGATAAATGTCAGAGGGAAGCCGCCCGCGGTTGCGGCGGCCCAGATACTGGAGCGCGTACTCTGACCCGCCGAAAGGTGGTTTCGACTACACCACCCGACCAGTCGGCGTAGATCCTCGGCTGAGCGAGGAGCGTCAGGTTTCCAGGGTGCTCACGCAAGGCCTGCAGGAGAACAGCCACAAACTTGCCGCGGGCGCCTGTGGAATGAAAATGGCCAGGCTGGGCTCTACTCGTAACGCAGCGCCACGATGGGATCCACGCGCATAGCCCGACGGGCGGGAACGTAGGAAGCGGCGAGCGCGACAGTGATCTGCAAAAACGCGACGCCCAGGAACGTAACCGGATCGTAGGTCCCGATACCGAAGAGGAGGCTCGCAAGGAAGCGCGTAAGAACGAAGGCGCCCGCCAGGCCAAGCCCCACGCCGATGAGGGTCAACTCGAGAGTCTGCCCGAGAATCATTGCGCGCACGTTCGTGAGCTGCGCGCCAAGCGCCATGCGGAGCCCAATTTCTTGCGTGCGCTGGCTGACGGTATAGCTGACCACCCCATAGATTCCGATGGCCGCCAGCAACAGCGCGAGCACTGCGAAGATTCCCACCAGAACTGCGGAAAAGCGGCGCGGCGAAACGGAATCCGAGATCAGTCCATCCATGGTCGTTATGTGGGTGATCGGCAGATTTGGATCCAATTTGTGAACGACGTCCGTAATGCCGGCCGCGAGCCTGACGGGATCGGAAGCTGTGTTTACCACAAGATAGGGCGTCCATCCGCCCGCGAAATAGGCGTCATAGGTCGGCCCGGCGTCGAGTCCAAACTGGTGCACGTTACCTACGATGCCGATGATCGAAAACCAACACGGTTTTGGGTCAAGAGAGCAGAAATTGACGCGCTTTCCGAGCGCGTCTCCTTGCGGCCAGTAACGCCGCGCCATGTTCTCATTGATAACGATGTTTAGGACTTTCCAGTCGTCCTCGTTGAAGGTGCGACCGGCACGTAGCGGAATTGCCAGCGAGGAAAAATAGCCGAGACTTACCGTACGAGTCTGCGCGATCGGACGTGCGCCGACGGCGGAAAGGAGCTGGCCTTCGATGACGAATCTCGAGGCCTGGCGGAATTCGTTGCCAAGCGGCAAATCGTCAATCCCACCTACTTCCTTGACTCCCGGCAAGCTGCGGATTTGCGCGGCAATTTGTTCAAACTGCAGAGATTGCTTCTCGCTCAGTTTGAGCTGCTGCTGCTGGGAGAGCTGGTTGCTTTGCGCAAAGGAGAGTGTGGGCTGCTGGATTTCCATCGTGAGGATGTGCTCGGCGCGAAAGCCGGGGTCGACGTCGAGCAGATGCTGAAAACTCCTGAGCAGGAGGCCAGCGCTGATGAGAGGAATGAGAGCCATTGCGATTTCGGAAATCACCAGCAGGTTGTGAATTTTGTGACGACCGGATGAAGCGCCCTTGCTTCCCTGTTTCAGCACGCCGGCCAGGTTTGTCTTTAGCGCGCGCCCCGCGGGCAACAGGCCGCAGGCAAAACCCGCCGCAAGGCAAATTGCGATTGTGAATCCCAGAACCCAGCCGTTCAGACCGGTCCCGTTCAAGATGGCAAGATCGGCAGGAACCAACGCCATCAAGACTTTCAATCCGGCAATAGCGAAAAACACGCCCAGCACTCCGCCCAGCAGGGACAGCAAAATGCTCTCCGTGAGCAACTGGCGAATCAATCGCCACGGGCCGGCTCCCACGGCTGTGCGCACCGCAATTTCTCTTTCCCGGGCGGCATTGCGAACCAACAGCAAGTTCACGATATTGGCGCAGGCGATCAGGAGAACAAGTCCGACTGCGCCGAACAAAACAAGCAAAGTGCCGCGCAAGCTGGTTGCGGAGGGATCCTGAAGTTTTTGCACCAGGACGCCAAATCCCTTGTGAGCATCGGGATAAGCGATTGCTTCTTGCTGATTAAGCCGTCCGACTTCGTCCTGCGCTTGCGAAAGACTGATGCCCGGCTTTAGCCGGGCGATCACCGCGAACGGGTGATGAACGTGCTCCGTCAAGTCGTCGTCAAATTGGCCGAGGGGCATCCACAAATCGGCCCAGCGCAAAAGCTGAAAACCGGCAGGCAGAATGCCCACGACCGTATAGCGCTTGTTGTCGAGAGTGACGCTGCGGCCGACAACGCCAGCATCGCCACCAAACCGCCTCTCCCAAAGACGATGCCCCAGGATCACTATCGCCGCGCTGCCGGCGCGGTTCTCCTCGAGAATGAACGAGCGGCCCGCGACGACGCGTGCTCCCAGCACGGGAAAAAGGTCAGAGCTGGCATACCCAACCAGCACGCGCTGCGGCTCACCATCGCCCGTGAGGTTAAAGCCCTTTGAGGTATCCCCATAGGCTCCCATCTCCGAAAAACTGTTCGCTTGCTGATGCCAATCGGCGTAATCGCCAGGAGACAATCCGGCCCGAGGGATCTGGGGCGGATAGGTATTCCAGATCTCCACCAAATTCTCCGGATGGGGATAAGGAAGGGGCCGAAGCAGAACATTTTCGACCACGCTGAAAATCGCCGTGTTCGCTCCGATCCCCAACGCCAGCGTGAGTACGGCAACGGCGCTAAAGCCAGGCGTTCTTGCCAGGTTGCGGACTCCGTAACGAATGTCTTTCAGAAGGCTATCGAGCATAAAGGACTTCTCGTCCCGTTAATGATAAGCGCTCACGTCTGCCTGAGTCCGACCCTGGCAATTGCCCAGCGGTTCGTCGCACGAAAAGGACGGGCCACGAAATTCGGTCAAACCCGCTGCCACGGATAGGTTCTCCTCCTATAGACAAAAGAGCCTCTGTTTTTATTCTCCGAGGACCGAGGAAAACCCGGCTTCTTTGTCGTCTGGCTTATAAACACGAAAAACGAAAGGGGATGGATGCTTGATTCAGGTATTTATGCCGCGTCGGTCATGAAGTTCCGTCGTAAACCGACCTACGGCAAATCGGATTCCGTTTTTTCGTACGCTGCAGTAAGCTTCTTAAAGGCTTCGGCGAACTTCGGAGGAAAGCGTCATGTCCGAGTCCATCAAGACTGTTTCGGACGGTGGCGCTGCTCAGCAAGTGAATGTGGAGCGGCTTTTTGAACCCGTAAGGCTGGGGCCTTACGAGCTGCCTTCTCGGTTAGTCATGGCGCCCTTGACTCGGTCGCGAGCGCGACAGCCTGGCAATGTTCCTTTCTCTCTTAACGCGTGCTACTACGAGCAGCGAGCTTCGGCCGCCCTTATCATCAGTGAGGCAACTCAGGTGTCCCAACAAGGACAAGGCTACGCTTGGACGCCCGGAATTCACAGTCTGGAGCAAGTTGAAGGATGGAAACTGGTTACCTCCGCGGTGCACAAAGCTAATGGCTTGATCTTCCTGCAGCTCTGGCACGTCGGGCGCATCTCCCATCCGTCTCTACAACCAGATGGAATGCTTCCGGTAGCCCCCTCAGCCATCAAGCCCAGAGGAATGGCGTTTATCGAGAACGAACACGGCGAAGGAGAGCTCGTTCCTTTCGTCACGCCGCGGTCTTTGCAGATAGAGGAGATGCCTTACATAGTGCGGCAATACGCGCGCGGAAGCGAGAATGCTCTCGCGGCCGGGTTCGATGGTGTCGAGATTCACGCCGCGAACGGCTATCTTCTTGACCAGTTCATCAATTCCAGCACCAACCGGCGGGCCGATAGCTATGGCGGGCCGATACAGAATCGTGCGAGGTTGTTGATGGAGGTGGTCGACTCGGTGAGCAAAGTGTGGGGGTCGAACCGGGTAGGAGTGCGACTGTCACCTCTGGGCACATTTAATGACATGGGCGACGACAACCCGGAGGAAACTTTCGGTTACATCGCAGAACAGCTCAATGCTTATCAGCTTGCTTACCTGCACATCGTCAATCCGGCCCTTACCACGGTCGAGAAGGGGGTAGAACCCGAACCTCAAGCACACCGAATGCTCGACCTGATTCGCGGCAGGTACCGTGGCACTCTCATCATGTGCGGTGGTTTCGATCAAAACACTGCCGAGGCATGGCTCACGCAGGGCAAGGCGGATTTAATCGCTTTCGGACGCAAGTTTCTGGCTAACCCGGATCTGCCGAAGCGATTCCGCCAGCACGCAGCACTCAACGCTGACGACCCGGCCACTTACTATGGCGGCGGCCCCAAAGGCTATACCGATTACCCGACCCTCGCTCAGGAAACTGGCAAGGAACCGAAGCCTTGCCTGGACGACCGATGGCGATAGCTCAGGAAGCTGATCCCGAAGGCGTCAGAGAACATATCAACTAACGTAATCAGGTCTACGCTCGCAACAGCATTGTGAGTGAAATGGCGATATTACGCCAGCAACCAGCAGGCGTTAGTTTCCCGTTAGCGACAATCCGGCAGTTGTCCGTGGGCCAGAAGCCCGACCCCTGTGAACAACTCCCGCCTGGGCGAGCAGCCAGCGCAATGAGGTGACCCTTCTTGCCGTGGCGCGCCAAGAGGAATGCCGTTTCGAGGAAGTTAGCGCGCGCGGGCCCGCCACGGCGCCATGCGGCTGAGCATCCCGTCTCGCACAAACAGCGTGTGAAACAGAATGGCTCCAAAATGGGCGACGAATGCGAGGAATAGGAGATAGGCGAGCAATGTGTGCGTCCTCCGCAAGACCGCGTACAGCATCACGCTGTGCGGAAAAGATGGGAAAAAGATGCTGTGACCCGAACAGGACAATTCGGATATCGCGCGGCGGACAACATCCCCCACCCGACGAGCGGCTCCACAAGCAGCAACGTATACAACAGAGCTTCTGACGCGCGCGCAGCAAAGCCCTCCTGCGGCGACATCGTGGCAAGGAAACGGTGGCAAGCTGCTCAAGCGCCGGTTCCACGAACCGGATCACCACCAGAATTACGGTTACGGCGCCGTCAAAACGATTCGCAAAAGGCCCACTTCCTTGATTAAGAAGTGGGCCTCTTTTGTCTCTGGAAACGGAGTGTGTTGTCTAAGTTTGAACAGTTCCGCTAGCGCGTAGCCCAAGTAGTAGCCCAAATATGGAGGGGTTCTGCACATTCAAATCACGCCGATTCAACGACGCGGCGCAGATTCCTGCTTCCAACCTTCCGGTCGTGGAAGTTATTTGGCTGGGAGGCCTGGACTCGAACCAGGATAGTCAGATTCAGAATCTGAAGTCCTGCCAATTGGACGACCTCCCAACAGGTTGAAAAATCAAGCAGATAGCAGTTTCTGGCGGCGGACCACTCGCGGTCTTTTCACGGTATTTTCACAGTTGGACATCCGACCGTTTTGGACGCGACCATTGCTTCAACCACGTCCTCAGTATCAACGATGTGGTAGCGGTCGAACACATCTCGCGACTTGTGGCCAGAAATCGTCATCGCAACCTTTTCACTCGTCCCTGCCTTCATTAAGTTCTTGATTGCCGAACGTCGAAGGTCGTGAATTATTAATCCAGTGTACCGTGGGTCCGGCTTTCCTTCAACTTCGGTCAACGTGCCGAGGCCAGTGGCGACGCATGCTTTGTGCCAAGCTTTTCGCAGATTGGTGCCGTCGAACACCGTGCCTGACTTATGCTCTACCGCTTCAAGCATCGCGATTAGGACGTCAGGCAGTGGCACAGTCCGCGCTTCACTGTTTTTCGTTTGCTCTTCCTCTAGGCGAATCAGGCCCTCCTCCAAGTTCACCTGCGACCACTCAATTTGAAGTGCCTCGCCGAGACGCACACCGCAGAAGTACAGAAACACGATAAGCGGCTTCGTCTTTTCCGGGATGTGACCGAGAAGCTCATTGAACTTGTCCCGCGGTAACAAACCCTTACGGGCTGGCCCATGCTTCATCAATCTGATTTTCGGCTTGACCTAAATTATCTGAAAGATGTTGAGGAAATATATTCCAGCTTTGAAAGTGAAATCCGTTCTTAAAGGGAAGCAGATTATCTCGCCATCAAAACTCATTGAGAAACTGGAAGACGCGGCAAAAGCGCGAAATAAAATTGTGCATACTGGTGAAAAAGCACCTGAACATAAGGAACTCGAAGAAATGCTGGAGGTCATCCACGACTTCTTGTGGGTTTGTGACATGTACAGAGGTCAATTGAAGAACGCCAGCTTTATCTCCGACCATGTCTTGAAGGAGTGGAAGAACGCAGAATAAAATTCGTAGCTAACGAATGGTATGATGGCGTTTCCCGTTGCTCCACCCGGAGCGACAATGATTGGGTTCGAGTCTGATGAAGCAATTCTCCATAAATTGCCCGCGGCTACGCCGCATGACGGATGAAGAGTTGATTAGGTTCGGGAAAGATGTGCGTAAACTTGCCGAGAATCCGTTTCAGCGGCAATTGGAAGAGGCGATAGCGGAGTGGAAGCGGCGGAAAAAACTGCAGGACTCAGAACCAAATTAACAACAAATGGCAAGTCTATTCCGACGGTCTAGCATGGGCAACCAACGGCGGACTGAGCGGCAATATGCGTCATACGGCGTGCCAAACGTGGAGCGGAGATGCGGTTCTTCGTACAGGACCACGAAGAGATGAGCGGACAGCAGCCACGGCAACGTGAAGAGCAGAATTGCGACTGATTGTTCGTACAGGCCGAAGCCAAAGAGCACAGTGAAACCGCCGATATACATCGGATTGCGGACGAATCTGTACGGACCGGCGGCAACGAAGTTGCGCGGTGGGTCGAACGGCGCGGGCGTGCCTTCCCCGCGAGTGACGAAGGTCGCCACGCAGGCCAATGCCAGTGTTCCACCGGCGACCATAAGGAAGATGCCCAGGGTCCGCGTCCAGTTGGGCAGTGAGACGCCAAGAGAAATGTCGTAGCGATGGTGCAGGCTTAGGGCCACCCAGCCCCATAGAAAAATAAATCCGGTGCCAAAGATTGCGGCGCGAAGCGCGATGAACAATGTTTTCATGGCGTGGCCTTTCTGAAAGTCAGCAATTACTTCATCCAGTTGCCGACGAGTCTAATGCTTAGCTTCTGATAGGTATTACTGCCCGAAGCGGCACTCCGTTACATTTAACTTTCTCCTGACTATTCCTTGACTACGCTCCTCGGGTCCTTGTCCTCACGTACTCCGACAAATTTCGAGTTTCGGGAAAAAGCGGAGAGCCCGATTTAGTTTAGCGGACGAAACGTCATACCGAGTTTTTCAAGGTCGTTTCGACTGAAGACCCGAATGACCGCGCCGCGCCCATGACCGCCGATTTCCTGCAGGTCGCCCGCAAGAGCAGAGCGCCGAATGGCCTGGGCTTGCACTGCGGCTAAGCCGAGTTTCTCCGAAAGCTGAGATACGAGAGAGTCGATGTCCTGGAAAAATCCATACATCAGTTGAGAGAATTTGCTTATATCTCCGTCCGATGGATAGCCGACGAGCCGATAGCCCTCCGGGTCAACGTAAATGCGAAGACGAAACACGTCTCTGAAGTATCGAGCGCCCGACGCAAAAATAGGATTAGCCGTCGTGGGCACCGTACCGTCCTCGGCTTCAAAGTGAATGTGCGGGTTGGTGGCAGCCAACGTGTTGCTGGATGACGAATCGAAAGCTTTGCCGGGATGTCCAGAAATCGGATGCTCCCCGGCTTCGACGACTTCCGCGCCGACGACCAGTGGTGCGAGCAATCCGGCAACAACGGCTTTTTTGTGCATCGCTCTAGCCCTCCGCTTAATGATGGGCCGACCATCCGCACCACGTCACTTACGACCCAGAAACAATCAAACCGCTGTGCTTTGCTCACCATGAGCAGATAACGATGCTAAACGGTCAGCAGGCGCGGAAATACCGCCACGAATTGTCAAACAAACATCGTTGGTGGATTTGGTATCAGTGGCGAGGGGAATCGCAGTGGAAGAGAAGCGGAAGTGGGAATTGGGAGGCTGGAGCCTGTACTTTCGAGACCCGGACCGTCATTTAATCGAACTCGCCACGCCGGGCACATGGTCGGTCTACTGAAAAGAGCTGTCCAGAAAGCGGACGTACCGACGGTGTATAGTCCGCGTTAGCAGGAGGGCGTCATGAATCGAGAAC
>Ga0070697_100004924_pt1 | contig 10244 bp, 7 predicted proteins | sample KBSK1501metaG_FD_65475 | JGI IMG/M metagenome (GOLD analysis project Ga0070697, IMG submission 65475) | Corn, switchgrass and miscanthus rhizosphere microbial communities from Kellogg Biological Station, Michigan, USA - KBS K1-50-1 metaG | ecosystem: Host-associated > Plants > Roots >... | reverse complement strand
TGTGAGCGTGCGCGCGCAGCAGCCGGAGAAGCCAAAGACCGCGCATCCGGCGTCCGGCAACAAATCATCGTCGGGCAAAAATGATGCGGCGACGAATAATGCTGAGTATGGCGCCAGGGTAAAAGAGTACACGACCCAAACATACTTCATGACTGAGTTGGTCGATCACCTGCCGGTGTCGGACAAGGTACCATCGCCGGACCAGGTTCTGGGCTACGCGGTGGGCGCGCCGGGACACCTGACCTACACAAAAGATCTCTATCGCTACTATCGCGAGCTGGAAAAGACGACACCTCGCGTAAAGGTTTTCAGCGCTCCTGAGAAGAGTGAGGAAGGCAAGGAGCAGTTGCTGATTGCGGTTGGTGACGAAGCGGCGATTGCCAGGCTGGACCGTTACAAGGCGATTACCGCGAGGCTCGCCGATCCGCGCAAGATTACCGACGCAGAGGCCGACGAATTGATCGGCGAGGGGAAAGTTTTCTACTGGGCTTCGGGTTCAATACATTCGCCTGAGACCGGCTCGCCTGAGATGCTAATGGAACTCGCCTACCGTCTGGCGGTTGAGGAATCGCCGTTCATTCAGGCCATTCGCAAAAACGTGGTGGTCTTGATTACACCGGCCCTGGAAGTCGATGGGCGCGATCGCATGGTCGACACTTATAACTATCGCAAGGCCAATCCTGGTAAGGGAGTTCCACCGCTGATTTACTGGGGCCATTACGTGGCTCACGACAACAATCGCGACGGCCTGGGGATGGCTCTGGCATTGTCGCGCAATCAAATGAAGACCTTTCTGGAATATCACCCGCAGGTTCTTCATGACCTGCACGAATCCGTGCCATTTCTTTACACCTCGACCGGCACCGGTCCCTACAACGCCTGGCTGGATCCGATCGTGATCGACGAATGGAATTTGCTCGCCTATCACGAGATTGAAGAGATGACCAAGCGCGGCGTTCCCGGAGTGTGGACGCACGGATTTTACGATGGTTGGGCGCCGAACTACATGTTCTATGTAGCTAACGGGCACAATTCCATTGGCCGTTTTTATGAAACATTCGGCAATAGTGTGGCGGATACGATCGACCGGACAGTAAGAGGTGAATCCCAGCGCGATTGGTTTCGTCCCAACCCGCCACAGCCGCGCGTCAAATGGTCCCTGCGGAACAACGTCAACATGCAGCAGTCCGCAATTCTGCTGGCGATGAATTTCGTCTCGAGTAATAAGGACAGGTTTCTCAAGAATTTCTATCTAAAGAGCAAGCGGTCTGTAGCCAAAGCGACCAACGAAGGGCCAGCGGCCTGGATAGTGCCGTCAGATCAGACGCGGATCGTTGAAGCCGCTGACATGATCAATTTACTAAGGCTCATGGGTGTTGAGGTCCATACCTCGAACAAAGAAATCACCGTGAAAGACCAGAAGTTTCCGGCAGGCTCGTACGTGATCCGCATGGATCAACCTTATTCGCGCATGGCCGACATGCTGCTGGATACGCAGTACTACAACGTGAACGATCCCCGGCCGTATGACGATACCGGGTGGACACTCGGGGCGCTACGCAATGTGAAAACGGTGCGGGCAACGGATAAGAGTGTGCTCCAAACACCGATGACCCTGCTTTCTGCCGACGCGAAGGTGACGGGCACTGTTACCGGGCCTTCGACGCCGGCAGCCTATCTGATCAATCACAACGCTGAGAACACGCTCATGACGCTGCGATTCAAATTGAAGGATTTGAAAATAGAAACAGCTGAGGAGCCGTTTGAAGCCGGCGGCCAAAAATTCAACGCCGGAAGCTTTATCATAAGGTCCCGTGATAATCCCGGAGACTTGAAACAGAAGTTAGCCGGCCCGGTCTCGGACTCGGGATTGAAAGCGATTGCCTTTGAGAAGCTGCCGGAAATCAAGAGCCACCAGCTCGCATTGCCTCGGATAGCTATCCTGCACACCTGGACGAATACCCAGAACGAAGGTTGGTTTCGGATTGAATTTGATCGCCTGCAGGTTCCCTACTCGTACATATCTGATCAAGTCGTTCGTGAGACACCGAATCTGCGCGAGAAATTTGACGTGATCATCTTTCCGCCGGTGGGCGGTTCGGCCCAGGCGATTGTGAACGGGATACCGATGCGCGGGTCTCCGATTCCATGGAAGGGAAGCGAGATCACTCCCAACATGGGATTGGGACCGGATCAAAGCAACGACATACGCGGCGGCATGAGTTTGCGCGGGGTCTTGAATCTGCAAAAGTTCGTCGAAGACGGCGGCGTGTTCATTCCCATTACTAACTGCACTCGGATGGCGATTGATTATGGCATTGTTAGTGGCGTGACCATTCAAGAGCCCCGCCAGCTTCAGGCACGCGGCTCGGTTTACAACGCGGCTTTTGCGGATCGGCGTAGTCCTATCGCTTATGGGTACACTGAGAGTTTGCCCATTTATTTCAACCAGGCTCCTCTATTCCAGGTTGCTGCCACGGGTGGCCCGGGCGGAGGTGGAGGTGGAGGTGGGGGGACGGGAGAGTCGCGACCATCGGGCCGCGGAACCTTGACCGATCCGGACGTCGTCCAGGGGATGCCGCTGGCAGAACCGGCCCCGTCAAGGCGTCCGGGCGGCGAGCAGCTAACGGAGGAGCAAAGACTTCAACAGGGTGCCTTTTTCACGCCGCCGGAGTTGCGGCCGCGTGTGATCTTGAGATTCGCTTCGGATGAGAAAAATCTTTTGATCAGCGGCATGCTCGCAGGGGGCTCAGAATTGGCAAACGCTCCAGCGATTGTCGACGTGCCAGTTGGCCGCGGTCACGTCGTTCTCTTCGCCACTAACCCTATGTGGCGCCACCAGACGCAGGGCAGTTTCTTTCTGCTCTTCAATGCGGCGTTGAACTACGATCACCTGGGCGTGGGACGTGACCGTCCGGTAAGCCCGTCGAGTAACAATCCCAGGAGTGACGAAGAAAAATAGCTCAGCGGGCCCAGAGCCTTTGAATTGGTGCCCCCGGCAGGACTCGAACCTGCGGCCCTCTGCTTAGAAGGCAGATGCTCTATCCACTGAGCTACGGGAGCACTAAGCTAGCGAGATTGGCGATGTTAACACGACTGTGAGAGCGTCTCAAAAAATGCTCTCACGAAAACAAATAGGCCGCCAGAATACTCTCTGGCGGCCTTTGCTTTTGGAAAACTAAGCTTACGATTTATGCCGCGCGCGTGATTTCCGCGGCTTCGGCGTAGACACGCCGGCCGTTAAGAGCATCGTCGATGATCTCTCTTACGGCGGAAATGTCAGGGTTAACATCCATACGATCACATGCAGCCAGATGACGAATAATGCCTTCGGTAGCAATCTCCAGCACCGTCCCGGCCAACTTTGAAAAGCGCCGTGCTTGAATGTGGTCGATTCTCTGAAGCCGCTCAGCCAGCGGCAGGCCCTTGTCAAGATTCACGTTTGATTCTCTCTCCTTATCAATTAACTCGCGTACGATTCCGGTTTACTAACTATAGATGCTTCCTGGATGTACACAGGATGCAAACCCATTACACTTTTGGGAGAATTTTGCAGAGTACCAACCCAGAGAGGGGGCACTAGGTTCAACATATTGTCTCAGCAAAACCGGATACTATAGCATGAGTTTGGCAGTACGACCACAAAATAATTTCGAGGGTGTTTCGCCCAACAATTTAGCCGTCAGAGGATTTCTCGCAGGGGGCTCTCTGCTAATGACTCAGCCGTTCCCTCGGACGTGTCTTCTCGGAGAAAAATCGAGCTAGTCTTTTGTATCGGGGGCTAGGAGGGCCCGCCGTTGAACATCGTTGGCGGCCGGTCTGGAGAAACTGTGTGAAAAAGCGAGAAAAAGGGAAAGCGCCGGCCGTGTCCCAGTCAGAGACACTTCACCGACGCTCCAAACCTTTTTAAGAAGCAGTCTGAAAAAAAGCAGCCCGCCTGCTTATTTTCTTGGAAGGACGGAGTCCTTCATTGCCTTTCCAACGCGGAACTTTAGCGTTGTTTTGGCCGGGATTTGGATAGTTTCGCCAGTTGCCGGGTTACGGCCTTCGCGAGCTTTCCGTTCTGAGCGAACTAATTTGCCGAAGCCGGGGAGCACGAACTCTCCGTTGCCTTTTACTTCGGAAGTCGCCAGATTGGCCAAATCTTCGAAAAGTTGTTTTACCTGGGCGCGCTTCATTCCAGTACGTTCTGCGAAATAATTAATAACGTCCGACTGGGTCATGCGCTTCTTGCCTGCTGCGGTGCTGGTCGCCATGTGTGGTGTACCACCTCCAAAAAGTCAACAAAATGGGAAAACTGTCGCAGCCACATATACCACAGACAGGCCATAAAGTCTGCTAAAATTCGCAAGTTTTCGGGCATTTCGCCGAAAATATTTCCTAAGCTGATGTCAGGTAGCCACTGGGAAACCCTTCAATTGGTTCAACTCGTGCGATGGCCCCCTGGCTTTCGGGTAGTTTAAGGATAGCGGCGGACGCCGAAAAAGAAGAGACAGGTCCCCAGTTTAACCTAACGCGGGGCACGAAAGACGGTCTCAATTATCCCGTAAACGTTGAGACTGTTTGAGGTAGGGTCGGCGAGTTCCAGCCCCGTTTTAGGATTGGTCGGGGCGAGAGGATTCGAACCTCCGACCTCTCGGTCCCAAACCGAGCGCACTACCAGGCTGTGCTACGCCCCGTACTCTAACTGGATATTGTCCCTTGGCGAGACGCGCCATTCTAGCGACCGCCCGACGGGCCGGTCAAGGCGCGCAGGTAATCCAGAGTTTCACGGAGCGCGTGACCCCTGTGACTAAGACGATTCTTTACAGCAGGTGGTAGTTCGGCAAAAGTCGAGTCATAGCCGTGAGGCAGGAAAACTGGATCGTAGCCGAATCCGTAATTGCCTCTGGGGGCGAACGAGATCTGACCCACACAAATACCTTTCGATAAATGCAATATCGACCCACTACCGTCAGCGATAGCGATCACGGAAACGAAACGGGCGCTTCGTCCTTCAACTTCGACCTGCGATAGCTCTGTCAATAGTTTTGCGACGCGTGCCGCGTCAGAAGCTTCCTCTCCCGCGTAACGGGCCGAGAACACGCCTGGCGCACCATTGAGCGCGTCAACTTCTAAACCAGAATCGTCGGCCATTGTCAGCATGCCAGCCTGGTGTGAGTAGCCGGCGGCCTTTAATGAGGCATTCTCGGCGAAGGTTGAACCTGTCTCGGGAACCGATTGAATTGCCGGAAAATCATCGAGGCTTAGCAGTCTGAGTGGTAAACCCGCAAGCAGCTCACGAATCTCTCGAAGCTTACCTGCATTAAATGTGGCCACCAGAAGGGGACGCTCAGGTTTCAACGAGGGTTCTCCGGTGTGAGCGCAACGATCATGGATCCTGCAAGGCCGAAGGATGACCGTGAGGTCCACTCAAGACCTTTCTCTTTTAACGTAGTCACACTAACCGCGTAGGGAAGCGATCGAGTGGCCTGTTCGACCGCGGTCCCGTGCGTTGAGAAAGTTGGCCTGGCTTGTTGCACGAACAGCTCTATAAAGGAAATTGCGGCGTGCTGATCGTTGGCGAAGGTGATGATCGTCAGCGGAAGCGTAACGTCAACCAGTCGTTCGGCCCGGCGAAACGGTTCGGCGGAAGCGAGAGAAGTCGATTGATCTTTCGCTTGGAGACAGCGACGAACTGCTTCGACAGGACCGCTGAGAAAATGGTTGTCAGCAAAGCTCATTGCCCAGTTATCGGAACCTGAAAGCAATAACTCGGCGTTGCCAACCGTTTCGGTTGTTGACTTAGGCCCGAGCCTCTTTTGTGCGAGCTTTTTCAAACTCTGCCTATCCACAGCTTCGGCAACGAGCACTGCAGGAGAAGTGGTGTCCAGCCGGATAATTCTCAGGTGCGGACCAACGGCGTGAACAAACGTATCCGGATCGTTAATTCCATACGGCTTGAGCAGAGTGCGCAACATCGGCCGGGCGGCAATGGCGCCGACAAGATCAGCATGCGAAGAAACGGCCGCGTTCAGATCTCGCCACAAACCCTCAAGATCACGAAAATTATAAAGCGAGACAGATTGAGTACTCGCTGGAACAAAGGGCAGCTCACTTGGGGCAAATCGCTCTTGAGGAGTGAAACTCGTGCGAAGTTTGTCGGCCAGGCCTTCGGCAAGTGCAATCGAACAACGATCCTCAACCATGCTGTCGACGAAGCTGGACCTGCACCCCACGCCTTCGGCCAGGTTGCCGACGGTATCAGCGAAAATTCGCGAGACGCTGACTGCGTCGGCGGAAGCGCCCGCGCGATAAAGGGCGAACGCTTGCAACAGAGCCTTAATTCCCGGCTTGGACACGTAACCAAAGAGAACACCATCCGAGGCTCCAACTGCCGTGCGTAGGTCGGTGAATTGTTTCTCTGCAATGAGTGCCGGACGTTTTCCACGGCGGGTTGCAACGCAATTGAGCACAGAGGCTTCATCGTTTCCGACGATTGCAGCGGTATCAACGAAAGCTACGACGATCTGCCTTGATGCTTCGGCGGACCACACGCTCAGATCGACTCCGTCAATCTGCTTTCGAACCAGTTGAGGTTGTCCATAAGTACGCCGGGCGAATTCTTCAATGTGCTTTTCGAGGACTGGCCGCATTCGCCGGGGTGTTGTGTGGGTCTCTACTATTAGTACAGCCAGCGGCTTAATGTTCAGTGTTCCGGCGGCTTCACTCACTTCGGCCCCGGTAAATGCTATAGCAATTTGAGTGCGGGCGAGGATGATAGTCTCGGCTGAGCCAATTCCGGTCCACATGGCGATGCGAATCAGCCAGCGGTTAGGTGCGAGACTAGAACGGGCTCCGATCAAGTCCGCGAGTGATTGCCAAGCCGCCGTGTGTTCAACTCCCTCAGCCAAGTCAGATAAATCGTCCGTTTGAAGATAGGCCAGACAGTCGGAAGGAATGTAGGCAGCCAAATCTGTCCGGATTGGTCGGTTCCAGTAGAACCAACCCAATAGCAGCGCTGCTATCAACGCTAACAGTACGATTTTTGGGCGACGGTGCTTGATCAACGGAGGCATCCTAGACTGTCACGCTAACATGGGCAAATGCCGAAAGACTCTCAACCTAGGAAGGAACGGTTTAAATACTGCAAAATGATGTTGACAGTTGTTGGCTCAGTGTTGTAGCTTGGGATCGGCGGTCGAGCCACGGGCCTTTCACCATGTGGAACGCCAGACCTTTTTAGCCTCAGCCGCGTCTGCTCACGACGGGTCCTAGCCGTCGACAATCGCCCCGCCCTTCGCAGTAAAAAGCGAAGACTCCAATAAACAATACAGGGAATTAATCAATGACGAAAGCAAGTTATTCCTTCCGGATCAGACTAGTGCGCTCGGGTTTGTCCCGCGCCCGGCGCGCCCGCGCTCGTGTGCGGCGCCAGCGCCTGCTCATGTTCAAGATTGCGAGGGCCAATTCATAATGTGGAAACGTGGAAAGAAAAGCATGGTCGGCGTTGATATCGGATCGAGTTCCGTCAAGGCCGTTGAACTGCAAGGGAAAAATGGTGATTTTCAGCTGGTGAGCCTCGGCTATGAGAGCTTGCAGCCTGATTCTGTTGTTGACGGCCAGATCATGGAGTTGAACGCCGTCTCAACTGCGATAGGAAACATTTTCACCGAACACAAGATCAAGACATCGAAGGTGGCTGCCGGCGTCAATGGACACTCTGTCATCGTGAAGAACATCGTGCTCCCGCAAATGACTGACGATGAACTTCAAGAGTCCTTTGCCTGGCATGCCGAGGAGCACATCCCCTTTGACATCTCAGACGTTAATCTTGACTACCACGTGACCGACAATACACCGGACGCGATTCATGTGCTGCTGGCCGCTTGCAAGCGAGACAAAGTTGCGAATCTCAAGCAGGCAATCCAACTCGCAGGCAAGCAACCCGCGGTGATCGATGTTGATGCGTTTGCCCTTCAAAATTGTTATGAGCTGAATTACGACCCACAACCGGGCCAAGTCGTCGCGTTGCTCAACATTGGCGCCTCTACGACCAACATCAACATTCTGAATGGCAATAGATCGGTCTTTACGAGAGATGCGACCTTCGGTGGCAATCAATACACCTCGCTGTTGCAAAAAGAACTTGGCTTGACGTTTGACCAGGCCGAGCAGGTTAAGCGGGGCATGCCACTTCCGGAAAGTATCGAGCAACGAGACATCCAGCCGATCGTTGATACGGTCTCAGATATTTTGGCGCTGGAAATCCAGAAGACGATGGACTTTTATCGCGCCACGGTAGAGGACGGCGAAGAAGCGGTTCAGCAGATTCTGGTTTCCGGAGGCGGCTCGAAGCTGCGAGGGTTAGTCGAGTTTCTCGCTTCCCGCTTTGAGGTTTCCGTGGAAGTGTTCGATCCGTTTCGCAAAATTCGAGTTGATGCGCGTGGTTTTGACCCCGACTACATGCGCGAGGTAGTGCCTGAGATGGCCATTGCTGTCGGATTGGCGCTGAGAGGAGTTGACGCCCAGTGATCAAAATAAATCTTCTAGAATCGGTTACGGATCGTCCCGCCGGGGTTGCGTTTGTTGAAGACAAGGTTTCAAGTACGGGGACCCAGACCTTCCTGCTGGCTTTGACGGTCATGGCCTTGCTGGTTCTTGGCGTTGGTTACGACTATGTGAGCGCAAACGCCCAACATGCCGCAGCCACCAAAGAACTGGAAAGGCAACGCCGCATTAACGACCAAATGAACGCCGTAAAGCGCGAGCAGGCGGATTTGGAAAAGAAAATTACGGATATCAACTTTCGCATCGACGCGATTCAGAAATTACGTGGTGAGCAGCAAGGACCCAGCGCCGTGTTGGCAGAGATTAAAGCCCGCTTTGACGGCGTTCCTGGTCTCTACTTAAGAAGCGTCGAACAAAGAGAGAGTGAACTGGTCATTAAGGGTGAATCGCCGAACGAAGCCTCGGTGACCCGCTTTGGCCAGAGCATGGAATTCTCGTCAGGCATGTTTACCAACCTGAATATTGAGACGCAGAGAGAGATACCTCAGGCCGTTAAGGGGTTGGGGAACACGGCAGCAGCGGCTCAGGATCCTTCCGTGCCTCAGCCAGAGGTTGTGGCCTTCACCATTAAGTGCAACTACGCCCGCAACGGCGCGCAGCAACAAACTGCTAACGTAGCGAGCGCGGTTCCCGCCAGTCACACTGCGAAAAACTAAAGCTGGTTGAAAAAGTTTCGCCCCTTGCGGCGATAGGAAAACACTATGAAGATCGGAAATATAAACGTCATTCCCTGGTACCTCAGGTTATTCATTTTCGTCGCCATGGCCGGCGTCGTCTACTTTGGCTTCTGGTATTTCGTAACCAGCGGCACTCGCAAAGATACCAAGGGCTTACAGGAGCAGATCAGCGTACTGCAGAAAGCCAACACCGAAGCTCAGATTGCCTCCCAGCGGCTGAACGAATTCCGCACCTCCTATAAGAATAAGCAGGAGCAACTGGAAGAGCTTCGCGCTTTGTTGCCTGAGCAGCGCGAACTCACGAAGGTCCTGGAGGGCATTCAGGATCGCGCGCGCACGACTGGTCTCTCACTGAGAAAGTTCTCGCCGAAAGACGACGTGCAGCAAGACTTCTATAGTGGCAAGCGCATCGATGTGTCAGTACAGAGTTCCTTTGCAGGTCTACGATCGTTCTTTGATCAGATGGCCCACTATCAACGCATCGTTTCGATCACCAACTTTGAGATTAAGCAACTAGACAAACAGGCGTCCAACAAGACTGTAGAAGCCCGCTTTGATCTGACCGCCTATTACGTGTCTAGTGAAAAGCTGCAGAAGCAAGCTGCGACTCAGCCAAAAACCACGCCGCCGTCGACGACGCCGACGGCCGGTACCCAGGCAGCGCCGCCACCCGCCGCGCCGCCCGCGAAATAAACAGGCATCACTCAGGAAAGAAGACTATGGATTACAAAAACGCACTTCGTAACCTAATCACCGCTGTCGCGATCTTGGGCGCGATCGCTGTCGCCTCCGTCATGACCCGGGCTCAGGACAAGGCTGAGACCAAGAAATCGACGGTTCAGCGAACTTCAGGACGCGATCCGTTCAAGAAGTACGAGCCGGTCGTTAAGACCAGGAGCGCTACGTTAAAGCTGGAGCCGCCATCAATTCAGGCACGAATTGATCGTTACCGAGCCCAGAAGTTGGCCGCTGCCACCTCGCACGTCGCGCCACCCAAGCCCACGACCGCTTTGCTGT
>Ga0070697_100004923_pt1 | contig 10245 bp, 10 predicted proteins | sample KBSK1501metaG_FD_65475 | JGI IMG/M metagenome (GOLD analysis project Ga0070697, IMG submission 65475) | Corn, switchgrass and miscanthus rhizosphere microbial communities from Kellogg Biological Station, Michigan, USA - KBS K1-50-1 metaG | ecosystem: Host-associated > Plants > Roots >... | reverse complement strand
CGGCAGCGTGCCGAGCGCACGCGCGACGCGGACATGTTCGCGGGCGGCGCCCGGCTCGAGCCCGACGCGCCAGGACAACCACGCCGCGCACGAGCGAAAGCCATTGCCCCAGCCGCCGCGGGCATCGAACTCGCGGATCAGATCGAGCAGCCGCGCGGTGGCGGCGTCGAGATGGGCAGACAACTCGGCGATCTGATCACCGAGGCGCTCCAAGTCAGTGTTCATCGGCGATTCTCCTCCGTTCATCTGCGCCGACTCTACACCGCGGTTTTCGAGGCCTCGGGGCGCCGCCAGGAGGCGCGATCACGCTCCGATCCCGATTTTCTCGAGGGACGGATCTCCGTGAGCGCTATGGCGTCTCCACGCGCTGCTCAATGCGCTTTTTCCATTGATCGCGCGCCAGAGACGTGGTGCGTACTGAGAACCTGTCAAGAGCGCAAAATCGGATACACGTATGCGCGCACGCAATCGATGCTCGTCACCACACGCGGCTGATCGCGCGTCGATGGCGCGCAGAGCCGTCGACACTCGTCAAGCGTGCAAAATTGGATACACGCAGCCGCGCGCACGCGATGCGACGCTCATCACCCTCAAACGGTGCGCCGCTGCTCGCCGACGAGCCCCGTCGGGTGTCCGTGAGCGCCCCGGCGTCTCCACGCGCGTGATGCGTACCATCGGTCCGCTGTATCCCCCACGACACACGTGGAGTAAGCTCCGGCCAGGAGGACCGACGATGGCCGACACGAACGAGCTCTTCGAGATCATGCACACGACGCGCGCGATGCGACGGCTGAAGCCGGATCCCGTTCCCGACGCGCTGATTCGCAAGATCCTGGAAGCCGGCATCTGTGCGCCCAACGGCGGCAACACCCAGCGCTGGCGCTTCCTGGTGATCAAGGACCCGGCCATCAAGCGGAAGGTGCAGGGATACTACAAGCGCGCGTTCGACGAGGTGATCGGGCCGCGCTACCTCAGCAGCGCGCCGCCGCCCGGCGTCGGCCGCGAGGCCTACACGCGGCAGCACGCGGCCGTGCAATATCTCACCGATCACTTCCACGAGGCGCCGGTGTGGATCGTCGCGTGTCTGGAGGAAGGCGCGGCGCCGACGACGCGCTGGTCGGGCGCGTCGATTTATCCAGCCGTCCAGAACATGCTCCTGGCCGCGCGTGCGCTCGGCCTGGGCGCGACGCTGACGACGCGGCATCTCCTGTACGAGAAAGAGACCGAGGCCGCGCTGGGGCTACCGTCGGGCGTGCATTCGTATGCGATCCTGCCCATCGGCTATCCGATGGGGCGGTTCGGTCCCGTCGGTCGCGGGCCGCTCGCCGAGATCGTGTACGCGGATCAGTGGGGGCGCCCGTATCTGACGTGAGTCGCTGTTGATCACGCCTTCACGACGAACCGGCATCACGCCGTCGCGAGAACGTAAGCGCTGCGTGCCGCCGCTGTCATCTCGTCGCGCTACCGTCCTCCCGCCGACGAAGACGAGGATGACGGACGGCGCTAAGCGCAGACCCGAGCGGCCCAGTCTCTGAGCCGGCGGTACCACACGAGCTTGTCCTCGAAGCCGGGGAACGCGGCGTTGCGGCCGCTCGGGTTCGGGACGACGAAGACGGCCGCCTCGCCGATGCGCTCGGGCTTGGGCCCCGGCCCGGCGCTCGCCGAGGGACCGAAGAACTGCCGGTACGCGGTGCCGCCGACGAACGCCACGACCGACGGCTCGATTCGCGCGATCGTGCGAGCCAGCCGCTTGCGACCACGCGCGTAGTCGTCGCGCGTCAGCTCGGCGGCCTCGCGCGTGGCACGCTCCGCGATGTTGGTCAGCGCGAGCCCGAGCTCGGGAAGGCGAACGTCGTCTGCGAACGTGAACGGCTCGGGGACCAGGCCGGCGGCGTGCAGCAGGCGATAGAACGGATTGCCCGGCCCGGCGAAGTGATGGCCTACGCGCGCGGAGGTGAGGCTCGGGTTGATGCCGACGAACAAGATGCGCGGCCTCGCGCAGAGTCGGGCCGCGAGCCGTGTGCGCCGCGCCGGCAGCCGTCTCACATCGAGGGGATCCGCTCGCTGACGATCCACTTCTTGTTGTAGGTGTACGGCCGGACCTCCGGCTTCCAGCGTCCGATGTCGGACGTGTCGTTCCAGAGCTTGGACATCGGCAGCTCCGCGCTCTCGACCTCGTACACACAGAGATAGCGCGGCTCGCCTTCGGTGGCCGTCCGATAGCGCACGGCGTTCACGCAGCCGGGAAGCTTCAGCAGCAGCGGCAGGTGCTCGCGGTCGTAGAGCTCGTTGAAGAGCGCCTCGCGGTGAGGCTCGACGTCCATCATCACCCAGAAGACGTAGGGCGTCTTGCCGGTGAGCGCGGCGTTGCCGCCGACCCACTCGTAGACGGCCCGGTGTCGATTCATCGTCTTCGGCCGGATCTCGCCGGGCCAGCGTCCGGCCTCGCCGGCCGCTTTGAAGGCCGCGCTCTCCAGCACACCGGCGTTGTCGAGCTCGTAGGCGGCGAGATAGCGCGGCTCGGCCGCCGATGGCTGCCGATAGCGGCTCGCGCGCCGAACGCCGGGCACGGCCCTGAGGTTCGGCACGTGCTCGGTGTCGTAGACCTCGTTGAACGTCACCTCGTGGTCGTGGGCGACGTCCATTCGCACGAGGAAGAGCGCGTGCGGCGCGCTCATCGGTGCGTCCCCGTGGACTCCATGATGCGCGCGCCGGCCTTCTTGGAGGGTCCGATGAACTCCACCATGTTGCCGTCCGGATCCTTGACGAAGACCTGCCGCAGCCCGGTGGGACCGGAGATGACGTCGCGGCAGACGAGCCCGAGCGCCTCGATCTTCGCGGCCGTCGCGTCGCAGTCGTCGGTCCACAGCGCGAAGTGGGGATATCGCGCCTCGATCGTCTCGCGCTCGACGGCGGGCCGCACCAGCGCGTCGTTGAGGATGATGTGGAGCTGCAGGTCGCCGCCGAGGCTGTACCAGATGCCCGGGAAGTTGAAGGCCGGCCGCGCGATCTCCTCGAAGCCCAGCACGTTCGAGTAGAACTCGCGCGCCTTGGCGACGTCGGTGACGGTGACGCTCACGTGCGTGAACTGCTTGAAGAGGCTCATGCGGTCCTCCTTCGGGTTGCAAGGATAGCTCAAGTGCCGCCCGGCATGGGGCGCGGCGCCGGAGGCCGGGCGCCCGGCCTCCGGCGACTGACGTGATCAGTACAGCGCGACCGGGTTACCCGGTGAGCCCGTGCCGCCCACGATCTTGAGCGGCGCCCAGACGAAGGCGAACTCGTAGACCTTGTCTTTCAAGAGCTGTGTGAACTCCAGGTTTTCGATGTTCCAGATGCCGCGCTTCGTCTGCATCTCGGTGTGGCACGGCACCGCGAACTCCTCGCCTTGCTCACCCGCGGGCTGGGCGTCGTTGGCGGAGGTGTCGCCGCCGGTCAGGATGATCTTGCGCTGCGCCATGTACTCGCAGGCGCTTGCGCCGAAGCCCGGCTCGCCGGAGGTGAACTCGGCGCGGCGCTTGGCCTTCTCCTCGGGCGAGAGCCCCTTCCAGTCGGCGTTCAGCCAGAGGTCGCCGTGCCCGGTGTAGAGGAACACGCAGTCGCCCTCGCCGATCTCGGCCAGACCTTGTTTCTGGACCATGGCCCGCACGTCGGCAGCGGTGACGATGCCGGGGCTCTTGCTGTCCTTGGGGATGGGCAGGCGCTTGACGCCGCGATACGCGGGCGCGTCGAGCAGGACACCGCGGCAGACGAAGCCCTTCTCGGCGACGAACTCGACGCCGAGATCGCCCATGCCGACCACGCGGCCGCCGCCGCCGCGCTCGTACGCCTGCTCGCGCCAGCGGCCGTTGTACATGAAGTCTCCCTTCGACGTCCGCACGCCGATGTGGCCGGGACCGTCGAACTGCGTCCCGATCTGGCCGATCTCGGTCGTGACGAGCTCGTCGTGATAGATGAGCGCGTTCTTCCCGAATGGGCCGCCGGTCGGGGTGCCGGGGATCGACATCGTCCAGCTGCGCGCGCCGAAGGCCGGGATACTGGACTGATAGAGCTTGCCCAGCGTCGCCACTTTGCCCTGCTTGACCAGCCGCATCGCCTTCAGCACCATTGCCGGCGTCGTGCGGTTCGGAGCGCCCACCTTGTCGTTGGCGCCCCATTCGGTCGGAGCCCACTTTTCGGTGAGGGGCTTGTCGTTCACCGGGGGAGCGGGCTGCTGCGCGCTCATGAGCGACACCCCCACGCCCGCCAGCACCACGAGGCCAACTGCGACAGCGACCACGGACCGTCTCGCTCTTGCCATGTCAGACCTCCGATGGGGTCGAGTTGAAGCCGGCGCCGATGGTACAGTCTTCGCCGTGACGACGCTCGACTTCGGACTCTTCTTTCTCATGCAGCGCGACGAGCAGTGGAGCGAGCAGGCCGTCTACGACGGCGATGTCGAGCAGATGCTCGCCGCCGAAGCGCTCGGCTATGAGTCCGTGTGGATCGCCGAGCACCACTTCAACGATTACGGTCTCTGCCCGGCGCCGCAGGTGCTGGCGGGCTTCCTCGCCGCGCGCACGCGGACGCTACGCCTGGGCATGGGCGTGAGCTTGCTGCCGCTGCACCATCCGATCGATCTGGCGGAGCAGCTCGCGGTGCTCGATGTCGTCAGCGGCGGGCGACTCGACGTCGGCATCGGACGCGGCGGCACGCTGCAGGATTATCAGACGTTCCGCTCCGAGCGCGCCGACGCGCGCGTGCGGATCGAGGAAGGCATCGCGCTGATGCGGCAGTGCTGGACCGGCGCGCCGTTCGACTTCGCCGGGCAGTTCCACTCCGCCGAGCGGCTGCACGTGCGGCCGCGGCCGGTGCAGCGGCCACACCCGCCGCTGTTCATCGCGGCCAACAGCGAGGACAGCGTGCTGTCGGCGGCGCGGCTGGGGCTGCCGACGCTCTCGTCCTTCTTCGTGCCGGTCCCGGAGCTGCAGCGCCGGCGCCAGGTGTATCGCGAGACGGCGCGCGCGGCCGGACGCGCGGAGTCCGAGATCGACGAGCTCGAGCGGAGATCGGGCGGCATGCGCGTCGTGCACGTGGCGCCCACGACCGACGAGGCGCTCGCCGCCACCGAGCCGCCGTTCATGAGCTACCAGCGCAAGATGTCCATGCTGCGCTCGGACGCCACGGGCGGCAACGTGCCCAACTCGTTCGACCGCTCGCTGCTGCGCCTGCGCAGCTTCCAGGAGTACCTGTCCGACGGCTGGGCGCTGATCGGGACGCCGAGCGCGGTCCGCGATGGCCTACAGCAGTATCTCGACGCCACCGGCTATCAGCGTGTGCTGCTGCTCATGGCGCTGCCGGGTATCGAGACCAAGCTGGCGCTGCGCTCGATGCGTTTGTTCGCCGAGCAGGTCGCGCCGACGCTGATGCCGCCGGCCGCTCAGGCGAGGCTCGTGTGAATCGCCGGCGGCTCGTCGGGGCGGCCGCGGGCCTGCTGACCGGCCTGCTCGTCGTGGGCGCGGCGGCCGCGGAGACTCCGCGCGCGCTCGGGTTGCGCGCGGTCGTGGCGGGCAGCGAGATTCCCGCCAGCGTCCGGTACGACATCGTCGTCGACGACGAGGTCGGCGGCGCGCCGACGGCGCGCCTGACTCTCACGCGCGCCGACGCCGTCATCGGCGACGACGTGCAGGTGATCGTCCATCCGGGCGGAGCGACGATCTTCAGGGGCGCGATCGTCGGCATCGAGCCCGTCGTCGGGCCGGACGGCGACCCCGCGAGTTCTCATCCGAGCCGTCTTCGTCGACGACCGGAGGCTCGCTGTCCAGCCGATCGACCCGGATCCGATCGTGCTCGGTCCGCTGCGCGTTCGCCCGAAGGTCGGGCTGCGAGTCTTGCATCCTCAACTGTCGTCGAGCGATACCGTCCAGCGGGTGGTGATCCATGGACGTACCGCTGACGGCACACCGGTCACCGGCGAGGCGAGCGTGCCGACGCTGTGGCTCGTGCCGGAGCGCGACGATCCCCACACGATCGTCGGTCGCACGTCCGAGATCGTCGTGGAGACTCCGCTCGCGTCGGCCGACGCGGCGGCCGCGCTCGCGCGTGAGGGACTGGATCTGCTGGTCGCCGAGCGCGTTTCCGCGGAAACGCTCGCGGACGGAAGCGCCTCGTTGCGCTCCGGTCGACTCGTCGTGGTGCAGGGCGCCAACGCGCGCTTCGACGGCCAGTATTACGTGAAGGGCGTGTCGCATCGCTACACGCACCCGCAGAGTGGCGACGGATATCACGCGGTATTGCGGCTGCTCCGCGCCGACGGCGGCATCTTCTTTCTGCCCGATATCGACGACGAGGTGCTGGTGGCCTTCGAGCACGGCGATCTGCGCCGTCCGGTGGTGGTGGGGTCACTGTGGGACAGCGAAGACTGCCCGCCGCCGTGCCGGGACTGCCCGCCATCGTGCGACGCAGCGCTGCATTAGTAGTGTACCCAGGAGCGCCGTCATCACCGTGGGCCATATGACGAGCCAGATGAGTGGGCGCTCCATCCACCAGTCGATGAATCGGCTGCTCAGCGCCATGTGGTCGTGTTCGCAATCTCTTGGTTGGCCCACATGCAATCAACGACTTCGCCCCGGGAAGGGCCTGCCATCGCGCCTCCATGAAATCGACGCGCCCCATCCCGTTGTCGGTGATGTGGATTAGCTGAGCCTGGGTGAACTCGCGTCGCGTATTCACGACGTAGAAGGCCATTTGAGCTTTTCGCCCCTTCGGGTGGGCAACCATCCTGCGCCATGCGGCTATTACTCCCCGCCGTCACCGACACGACTGGGAATCTAGCGGAGGCGGTCAGCGGGCGCTAGAGTGCGGCGATGCGAACACGCCGTCACCGCCACGAAAGGCTGTCGCCCGTCGTCCAGCGGTACTTCGACGCCTGGGTTGACCGCGACACCTGGGACTCGTGGCATCCTCTCGACGACGAGCACTTCTATCGTTTCGTGAAGGCCGTGGCGCGCTCCGGCCGTCGCCGACCTCCCCGGCCGGGTGACATCCACGCGCTCATCGTGGCTCGGTGGCGTGGCAAGCGCCGAGCCGATCAGCTCACGGAGAGGGCTGAACATTTCGCCAATTTCTACGAGACGCTGCTCGCCTATAGGAAGCCGAGGGCGGCGCGGAGGAGGCGGGCGCGGGCGTCGGTCACGTGGACTTCTTCTTTACGCTCGGCTTTCGCCGCGGGCTGACGCCGCGAATGCGTCCCCGCCGTCGGACGAAGTGACCGTTGTAATGCGCTAGACGCAGAGATTCGGCGTGACAGAGACACGGGCAGAATCTTCCGATACAGCGGCCCGAGATGCAGCGATTGACGTCATCCATTCGCGACGCGCGCTCCGTCACGCCGATAGGCACCGCGGACCCACTGATCTCATCGACACGCCTCGCCGGAGGGTAACCTAAATGACGAGCGGCGGGGAGAGTAACCTCACCCGCCGCCCGGAACGAGAAAGCTCACGCACCAACTCGCGAGAACAGGGTTTTCTCGCTAGAAATCAGTGTGGGCAACCAGGTCCCGGAAGGCAAGAGAATATATCGTACGACGTACCCTACCGTTGCGACGCCCCTCTGAAGATTTCTTAAGTCCCGGCGCCTGCGTTACAGAAAGATCGTTGACTCACGAGGCGCGACCGCCCAATGCTAGTGCTGGGCGCAGACGCGCCGGGCGAACCGATTGTTCCCTGGGGGCAAGGGACATGGTTCAGGATCTCCAGGCTGGCATCCGGGCCAAGATCACGGCTGGCGTCCTGCCCGTGCCGATTCACCCGGACCCCACTCCGCAAGCCGCCGCGCGCGTGGCATCGAACGGCATAGAAGAGTCGAGCCATGGATCTTGAGCCACTCGCTGGCCTCACGGTGCTCGTCGTCGACGACCACTACGATACGGTGGAGATGCTCGTCGAATACCTTCGAGCGTTCGGCGCGATCGTGATCGGCCTTCGAACCGCGACGGCGGCCATGGGGTACGCGATGAGCGCCCGGATCGACGCCGTGCTCGTGGACCTTCGTATGCCAGGAGAAGACGGTCGATGGCTTCTTCGCAAGCTACGATCATCGAACGCGCCATCGGCGCAAGCGCCGGTCTTCGCTGTCAGCGGCGAGAGCCGTGATGAGCCAAGTCAGGCTGACGGCTTCGCGGGCTACTTTCTCAAGCCAGTCAATCTGGATACGCTCGTCGCGGCGTTGTCAGCACTGCCGCGCTGTCCGCAATGAACAGCTTGTGATTCCTGATCGTGGTTGACGTTTCCTCGCAAATACTTCCAATTTTCTGACGTAGCGGTACGAACCGGATTCGTCCGGCAGGTGTGCTGGGCGGCATAACCCACGGCTACGTATGACTACTGATCTATGGCATGTGGCTTGCGGACAGGATGGCCGCGCGCCGTATACGCGCCACATATGGGCCGCGAGCGCTGTATCCTTTGCGACTGGCCGATCTTGCCTGGGGACGACACCAGTCGGGCTCCCGAACTAGGGCTGCTCGTTCACCGCGCCTGCTACCTTCGCGCGCTAAGTGAGCCAGCGCCACGAGGCGACGATGAAGACGAACCGCGCCCGGATTCGGCGGCGCCAGCCCGGCTGCTGAGTGACCCGTGCGAATCTCGCCTGCGTCGGTCAGCCTGGGGAGACCCGCACTCAGCACGCGGACACTGACGCCCTGCTAGCCGAGCTTCAGGACGCGCTCGATGCCCTCCACACCATTCGCATGCAGATAGCCGAATGGGAGCAGCAACATGATCTTGAGGTCGGTGCTGCCCCTCAATTCCATCGAGCAAGCAACGCCATATCCATCGCGGCGTCATCCGGTAACACCCAACGCTCGAACACAACGCACCAGGGACAGGCGACTTCCAGTCGATAGCCGTTCGGTGTTGGCGCACTCGCCTTCGCGTGGAGTTCGCCGTGCGGGCGGTGACGCGCGACGAACTCCCTGAGCTCCGTGAGCAACGTTGGCTGCTTCACCACTCAATAATCTGATCCGCCAGTTGCAGCACCGACGGGCGGGATCGTGACGCCGAATCTTGGCTTTACGGAGCCTCTGCGGCTTCGACGAGCACTACAGATGGCGAAGGCGACGAGCGACGAACCCGATCAATCCCCCATCACCAGAAGGATAGAAGCTGGCTCCGGCACGGGGTTCGACGGCGGCCCCGTAGGCTGGAACGAAGCGAGCGTCACTGTGCCTCCGTCGCGAGTCGGGCGGATTGAACGAGAAACCCACGACATCTCCGACGCTATTCCGGTCTCCAACAAGCAAGGGCTGCATCCGGCTCAGCAGTGTGTGTGTCTGACCCAGGTTTTCAACGGCTTGACGTGCGCCCGCGTTCTGCCAGATCTCGAGCAGCACAAAAAAAGTTCGGTCGCTGGATTTGTCGATTGGCGGTGAAGCTGATCGCCCCGTTCCTGCGGCCGAGAGCCGCCAGCCGCTCAAGGAGCTCCTCGCCACGGTCTTCCTTCGCCGGCAGGAACTCTACATAAGTCACGACGAATTGTTCTTGGTCAGCTCGAGCCGGCCCGTGAGCGGCAAAGGCCAGCACCGCGAGGGCGAACAGCGGCGGGTAACCGCTGGCTGATGCCGCGCTAGCCTTTGAGGAGCCCCCCACGGGGCCGCGCGGAACGCCGCCAGCGCAACGCCCAAAAGCTCAGCACTCCTGCGCCGAGGAGCGCCAATGTGCTCGGCTCGGGGACCGCCGATACAGAGAGGGCCGCGAACAGCCCGTGCGTCTCGCCGTCGATGCCATCAGTGAAATAGAGGGTGTTGGGGTCGCCGTTCATGCCGCCGATCCCGAATTGAAGCGACCAAAGGCCACCCGGAGTATTGCCGCTGCCGGGGTCGACTGGGATGGTGCCCTGGAACGCCCCAGTTGTCGGGTCAAAAGCGTTGATCTCGCTTTCGACAAAGCTGAAATTGCCGACGAGCAGGTCGCCACCAAACTCGCCGAAACTGGCAGGGGCAAGAGCGACGCCCCAGGGCGCCGCGAGTGGGCCGCCGATGATCGTCTGCAGCAAGTTCCCGTTCTCACCGAAAATCGCCACGGCTCCCATACCCGGGGTAGCCCCTCTCTGGGCCGCAAGGCCGGAGGGCGCGTAGGTTACGTAGATTTTGCCGGCGATGTCCTGCACGTTGAACGGGACGAGTCCGAGTGCGCTGATCGCGCTGGGCGTCGCGAATGCGCCGGCACCGAGGCTCACCGGGGCGAAGGAGCTGTTGAATACGTTGAT
>Ga0070697_100004922_pt1 | contig 10245 bp, 10 predicted proteins | sample KBSK1501metaG_FD_65475 | JGI IMG/M metagenome (GOLD analysis project Ga0070697, IMG submission 65475) | Corn, switchgrass and miscanthus rhizosphere microbial communities from Kellogg Biological Station, Michigan, USA - KBS K1-50-1 metaG | ecosystem: Host-associated > Plants > Roots >... | reverse complement strand
ACGGCTGGCCGGGGGACCGGACCGACTATCGCGCGGTCGTCCCGCTCGTGTCGCCGGCCGCCGACGTGATCGTCCCTGACCTGCGGGGGTTCGGCGAGTCCGACAAGCACCCGGACGATCCGGCGCGGCAGTACAGCGCCGCGGCCCAGGGCCGGAGCATCGCCGGGCTGATCGGCGAGCTGGCGCTCGGACCGGTGGTCATCGCCGGCTACGACATCGGCAGCAGGATCGCCCAGGCCGTCGCCAGGGACCGTCCCGAGCTGGTCCGCGCCCTGGTCATCGCGCCGCCGCTGCCCGGCATCGGGGACCGGATCCTCGCCCCGAAGGCCCAGCGGGAATTCTGGTACCAGGCCTTCCACAACCTCGGACTGTCGGCCGAGCTGATCGACGGGCAGCCGGACGCCGTCCGCGCGTACCTGAGGCACTTCTGGTCACACTGGTCCGGCCCGGCTTATGAGCCGGACGACGAGCACCTCGACCACCTGGTGTCGGTCTACGGGCCGCCGGGCGCGTTCGCCGCCTCGATCGCCTGGTACCGCGCGGGCGCCGGGTCGGTCGCGGCCTCGCTGGCCGAACAGGTGCCCGACCCGGGCGACCGGATCGCGGTGCCCACCACGGTGCTGTGGCCAGAACACGACCCGCTGTTCCCCCGCGAATGGTCCGACCGGATCGGCGATTTCTTCGCCGACGCCCGGCTCACCTGGCTCGACGGCGCCGGTCACTTCTCGCCGCTGGAAGCACCCGGTGCGTTCGCCGCGGCCGTCGCCGCCGCGGCCACGACCAGCCAGCACTGACCAGCCAGCACTGAGCCGAGATGGCATACTCGGCCCATGAAATTCCGCGCGACGGTGGAGCTGGGCGGCAAGACCGCGACCGGGATCGAGGTCCCGGAAGACGTGGTCGCGGCGCTGGGCTCGGGTAACCGCCCGCCGGTCACGGTAACGATCGGCGGTCACACCTACCGGACCACGGTCGCCCGGATGGGCGGGCGCTTCCTGATCCCGCTGAGTGCGGAGAACCGGACCGCGGCCGGCGTCGCCGCGGGCGATCAGGTCGACGTCGACATCGCGCCGGACAGCGGGCCGCGCGAGGTGACGGTGCCCGGTGACCTCGCGATGGCGCTCGCGCAGAACGACACCGCCCGGGCCAACTTCGACGGGCTGTCCTACACCCACCGCAAGGAATGGGTGCGCTGGATAGAGGAAGCGAAGAAGGCCGAGACCCGGGCCACGCGCCTGGCCAAGACCGTCGAGTCGCTGCGCGCGGGCAAGCGCGCCCGCTAGGTCTGCGGCCTGCTAGGTCTGCGGCTCGCTAGGTCTGCGGCCTGCTAGGTCTGCGGCTCGCTAGGTCTGCGGCTCGCTAGGCCTGCGGGCCCGCCGGACTTGCCGGGTCCAGGGCCGCGCTCTTGGCGTCCGACCAGCTGCGGACGATCGTGGTGTCGGAGATGAAGCGGACCCCGCAGCCGGGCGCCCAGCGCTGCACGGCTTCTCGCAGGCAGTCGTCGACCAGCCGGGACACCGGCTCCGCCTGCTCCCTCGGGGAGTGCACGAGCAGCTCGTCGTGCAGGCACAGCACGATCCGGGCGCCGAGCGGGGCGCACCGCGCCCGCACGATGACCGCCCATACCTTGAACAGCTCCGCCGCCGCGCCCTGGATCATCGCGTTGCGTGCGTACCGGCCGTAGGCCGCGACCCGGCTGCTGCTCCGGGGCTCCGTAGCCGCCAGCTGGATCAGGCGGCCGCCGTAGGTGCGCAGGTTACGACCTGCCTGCCCGGCCCGGTCGGCGGAATCGAGGTAGGCCATCGCCACCGGGTAAGCCGCGTTGAGGCGGCGCAGCGCCTGGGCGCCGTGCCCGGTGGTCTGCCCGTACATCGCCCCGAGGACCGCCACCTTGGCCACCGCCCGGTCCACGCCGAGCTGTGCCGCCACCGGCGCGTACAGATCATCGGAGCGCGACGCTGTCACCAGGGCCCGGTCCCCTGACACCGCGGCCAGCACCCGCGGCTCGATCTGGCCCAGGTCGGCCCGGACGAACACGTGCCCGCCGGCGGCGACGACGGCCGGGCGCAGCGCGGCCGGCATGTTGTGCAGGCCGGCCGACGCGGTCATACGGCCGGCCGCGCCGTCCGAGCCGGTCCACGCGCCACGCAGCCTGCCGTCCGGGCCGAGGTGCTGGTCCAGCCAGGCATAGCCGTAGGTGGTGGCGATCCGTTCCGCCTTCCGCCAGTCGAGCAGCGCTTCGATCAGCGGATGCGCGTCCCGCATCTCCCGCAGCCGCGAGGCCCGGGTGTCCGGCACGTCGACACCCACCCGGGCCAGCAGCGATTTCACCTGAGCCGGGCTGCGCAGGTCGGCGGTGGTACCCGCGGGCGCGTGCCGCAAGACCTCCGCGTCGCGTGCGGCCCGCTGCGCCGCGGCGTCGGCCTCGCTACGCGGTCTGGGACCGATGAACGAGGCCAGGACCTGCTCCGCGACCGCCCGGTCCATCGGCAGCCCGTCTGCGGACAGTTCGGCGCAGAGTAGTTCGGCGGTGGACTCGGCGCGGGCCGTCGCGAGCGCCATCGGCCGGCTGTCCAGCGCGGCCAGCGCCGCCTGTTGCTGGCCGGCGAGGTCTAGGGCTAGGGCCGCCCACCGCGCCATCCGCTCCGGGCTGTCCGACCAGCCGCCGCTGACCCACTCCGTGCGCAGGTGCCCGTCCGGTGCGACCGGATCGCCGCCGTCGCCCTCGTCCATGCCGAACAGGTCGAGCGGCCCGCTGGCGGGCATCGTGTCGGTGGCCAGGCCGCGTACCCGGGCCCAGGCCCAGCCGGGGTCGGCCCGCCAGCCGCCGAACAGCAGCCGGTGCGCCGCGGCGATGTCCCAGCAGGTGGCCAGCCGGACTCCGGCGCCGCCAAGCACTGCTGCGGTCTGACCCGACCAGAACACCCAGCGCGGCCGCAGCTCCTCGTCCGCCCGCCCGACCTCGGCCGCGACGCCCTTGGCCGTCCACGAGCTGTCCCGGGCGGCCAGCGCGACGTCAAGCGCGGGAGAGATGACCAGCGCGACGAGATCGCCGCGGCTCACGCCTGCCTGACGCAACGACGTCACAAGGTCCGCACCCGCCACGGACCCAACCTTGCCACGAACCCGCCCCCGCCATGGCCCACGCCCCGCCGGCGTCAGCGCCCAGGCCGCGTGCGGCCCCCGCGGCGTGCACCTCCATGATCTACGGTGACGAAGGCGACACGTGAGGCTGGAGTGATCAGCGGGGTTATCTGACGTCGCCGGCAATTCAGTGGATGTGGCGTTCTGCCCGATAGAGGCGTCTTTGAGCCGCGTGCCCCGTAAATCATCCTCCGCGGGTGACGGCATTCTCGTCGTTCGTCGGAGACTGTAGTTGTGGCGCTCCGCGACGCCGGGGCCCGAAGGGAGACAAGCCATGAGCATCGGCCCGGTGGAATATGTGATTCTCGGCTTCCCCGGCAACAACTTCACCGGTCAGATCGTGCCGGAGCTCGCCAAGCTCATCGACAGCGGACTGATCAGGATCATCGACCTCACCTTCATCAGCAAAGATGCCGCCGGCAATGTGAAGGTGGTCGAGTACGACGCTGTCGAGGAGCTGGCGGCGTTCGCCGGCCTCGACGGCGAGGTAGGCGGGATTCTGACCGACGAAGACGTCGCTCACGCCGCTTTGAGCCTCGAGCCGAACTCCTCAGCAGCGCTGCTTATCTGGGAGGATTCCTGGGCGGGCCCGTTCGCAGCAGCAGTGCGCAATGCAAACGGAGTCATCCTCGAAGGCGCACGAATCCCGCGCGAGATCATCGAACAGGCGATGGGCGCCCTGGCCGACGCCCTCGACTGAGATCGACAAGCCCGCACCATCCGCGCCGAATGGCCCCGCCGGCGGCGCCAAGACAATAGGAGGCGATTGACATGCCGTTGCGACGACGTCGACCCATTGCACGAATGGCGACCACCGCGGTCGTGGCCGGAACCGCAGCCCACATGGGAGCCAAGTCCGCGCAGAGGAGCGCCGCGGCCGACCAGGACCAGGCCCCGCCTGCCCCTGCTCCAGCGGATGAACCCGCCGCACCCGAAGCCGCCGCACCCGAAGCCGAGAGCACGCAGATCGAACAGCTCAAGCAGTTTGCCGCCCTCAAGGACCAGGGCATCCTCACCGAGGAGGAGTTCTCCGCCAAGAAGGCACAGATCCTGGGGCTCTGACCCTACAGCTGGGGTGATGCGTCCCGACAGCACGGCTTCAGGCTGCCCGACCGCGGGGCGGCCTGGTACCGGTCGGCTGCAGCGGCGCTGATCAGCTGGTCGGCCCGCTGGCTGGCCGGCTTCGCCCGGGTCCCGCTCGAGCCTGGCCATGCGGGCCGGGTCACCTTCCGGCTGCACGCCGACCGGACCGCGTTCACCGGCCGGGTGCTCGACACCCCGGCCGAGGTCGTGCCCCAGTAACGGGGCTCAATAGCGCATGCCGATGGCCGCCTGCACCTCGGCCAGGGTGGCCGAGGCGATCGCGTTGGCCCGCTCGTTGCCGTCCCGCAGCACCTGGCGCACGTAGCCCAGGTCCCGTGCGTACTCGGCGCGGCGGGCCCTGACCGGAGCGAGCAGGTCGTTGACCGCGGTGGTGACCACGCTCTTCAGCGCCGCGGCCCCGCCGTCGCCGATGCCGTCCGCGACCTGGAGCGGGTCACGGCCCAGGCACAGCGCGGCCAGCAGAACCAGGCTGGAGACGGCGGGCCGCCGCTCCGGGTCGTAGCTGATGGAGCGCTCGGAATCGGTCTTCGCACCCCGGATCAGCCGGGCCGTCTCGTCCGCGGTGGCCGACAGCGGGATGGTGTTGCCGCGGCTCTTGCTCATCTTGGTGCCGTCGGTGCCGAGCAGCAGCGGCGCGGCCGACAGCAGCGCGTCGGGCACCGGGAACACCGGCCGTCCGAACCGCTCGTTGAACCGGCGCGCGATCAGCCGGGCGATCTCGAGGTGGGGAAGCTGGTCCTGGCCCACCGGCACCAGGTTCGCCTTGCAGAACAAGATGTCCGCCGCCTGGTGCACCGGGTAGGTGAGCATCAGGCCGCTGACCGACGCCTGCCGCGAATGCGCGATCTCGTCCTTGACCGTCGGATTGCGGTTCAGCTCCGGCACCGAGACCAGGCTGAGGAACGGCAGCAGCAGCTGGTTGAGCGCGGGCACCGCGCTGTGCGCGAAGATCAGCGTCCGGGCCGGGTCAAGCCCTATGGCCAGGTAGTCGAGCAGCATTCCGGTCACGTACTCGTCCAGCCGTTCGGCCGTATCCCTGTCGGTCAGCACCTGGTAGTCGGCGATCAGTACCAGGACCTCCGCGCCGAGGTCCTGCAGCCGAACCCGGTTCCGCAGCGTGCCGAAGTAGTGGCCCAGGTGCAGCCGCCCAGTCGGCCGGTCCCCGGTCAGGATGCGGAACGCCGCCGCATCCTGGTCGATCAGTTCCTCGAGTTCGGCCGAACGCCGGTGCTCGATGGTCACGGTCATGATTATCGTCCTCCCGTAGGTCCGGATGGGAGCACGAAAAAAGGCCGTCCATCCGGACGGCCTCTGCCAACGCAGGATGTAACCGCCCTAGAGGGCCAGCCACCACTGCGCCACACGATTCATGGGCCCAGCATAACAAAAATCAAAGACATTATCCCGAACGGACGGGTCTGTCTGCCCCTGCACCCGTGCCTGCTGTGCCGGGCGACGCGGTGGCCGCCCCGCTGCCCCCGGCGGCCGGCCCGCTGCCCCTGGCGGTCGGCCCGCTGCCCCTGGCGGCCGGCCCGCTGCCCCTGGCGGCCGGCCCGGTGCCCCTGGCGGTCGGCTCCCCGTTCCGGCCGGCCGGCTCCCCGTTCCGGCCGGCCGGCTCCCGCCGTCCCTGGCGGGTGGGTCCGGCCGCCAGGTAGGCCGCCGCGGCGACCAGTTCGGTGCCCGCCGCGATCAGCAGGCAGCCGGTCACCGACCACCCGGCCAGCGGCCCGGCGAGCGCCGCCCCGGCCGCCAGGCCCGCGATCTGCCGGCCACCGCCGGGCTGAACAGCCCGGCGAGTAGCGCGATCGCCGCCAGCGCGGGCATCGGCAGCCGGCCCACGGCGGCCTGGACGGCCACCATGCCCAGCGCGTAGGCGGCCAGCGTCCCGGCCAGGAGACGGTCCGGACGGCGGCTGCGGTCGAGCAGCGCGCCGAACAGCGGCCCGCCCGCCGCCCCCGCGATGGTCAGGCAGGCCCGCAGCCCGGAACCGGTCTCCGGCCGCCCGGTCACGGCGAAGCCGAGCAGCAGCAGCGCCGGTCCCGACATCTCGTCGCCGGCCCGGGCGCCCGTCGCCCCCGCCAGGTACCGGCGCAGTCCGCGCCTGTCCGTGTAACGGGAAGTCACAAAAACACGTTACACTATCTCCTGTGGCCAGCCAGAAGCCCGTGCTCGGCAGCAGCGTGCACGACACGGCGCAGCGCGCCGCGGACCTGCTCGCGGTGCTGCTCCCCAGCCCGGGACGCCCGGCCGGACGGACCGCGGTGATCGAGGTGCTACGGAAATACGGCGAACCCGAGCCCATCGAGGTCTCCGCCGCCGACCTCGCCGAACTGCACGAGGCTGCCCTCCTGCTACGGGACGTGTTCGCGGCCGCCGACGCCGGTACCGCCGCGGACCGTCTCAACGCGCTGCTCGCGGGCCGTACCCACCCGCCCCGGCTGACCACGCACGGCGGTACGTCCGGCTGGCACCTGCACGTGGACGGCGACGACGATGCGCCCTGGGCCGAATGGTTCCTCACCTCCTCCTGCCTGGCGCTGGCCGTGCTGCTGGCCGAGCGCCAGGCCCCGCCCGGCGGGTTCTGCGCCTCCCCGTCCTGCGGCAAGCCGTTCGTCAACGTGGGCCGGGGCACCTCCCGCCGCTACTGCTCCGCAGCCTGCGGCACCCGCGAGCGGGTGGCCAGGCACCGCGCTATCCAGGCAGGGGAGGAGTGAAACCGCGGTGCCGTGAAATGGTTAGCGCATGGAATACATCCACCTTGGCCGTTCCGGCCTTTCCGTGAGCCGCCTCTGCCTCGGGACCATGAACTTCGGGCCGCTGACCCCCGCCGACGAGGCCGAAGCGATCATGGATCACGCGCACGAGATCGGCATCAACTTCTTCGACACGGCCAACCGCTACGGCGGCGTGCAGAGCCCGCCCGGCGCGCTGGCCCACAACGAGGAGGCGCACCCGGGCTGGACCGAGGAGATCATCGGCGACTGGTTCGCGTCAGGCGGCGGCCGCCGGGAGCGCACCGTGCTCGCCACCAAGCTGTACGGGGCGATGGGCGACTGGCCCAACGAGGGCAAGCTGTCCGCGCTGAACATCCGGCGGGCCTGCGACGCGTCGCTGCGCCGGCTACGCACCGACTACATCGACCTGTACCAGATGCACCACGTCGACCGGGACACCCCGTGGGACGAGATCTGGCAGGCGATGGAGGTACTCGTCGCCCAGGGCAAGATCCTCTACGTCGGCTCGTCCAACTTCGCCGGCTGGCACATCGCGCAGGCCAACGACGCCGCTGCCGCCCGCGGGTTCTTCGGCCTGGTCAGCGAGCAGTCCATCTACAACCTGCTGACCAGGGAGATCGAGCTCGAGGTGCTGCCCGCGGCGATCGAGTATGGCGTCGGCGTCGTCCCGTGGTCTCCGCTCGAGGGCGGGCTGCTCGGCGGCGTGCTGAAGAAGGAGCGCGAGGGCCGGCGCCGCGGGGCCGGCCGGGCCGCCGACACCCTGCGGCGGCACCAGGAGCAGATCGCGGCCTACGAGGCCCTGTGCGACGAACTCGGCGAGCAGCCGGCCCACGTAGCGCTGGCCTGGCTGCTGCACCAGGAGGGCGTCACCGGGCCGATCATCGGGCCGCGCACCGAGGACCAGCTGGACGACGCTCAGCACGCGATCACCGTCCACCTCGGCGAAGACGTGCTCAAGCGGCTCGACGACATCTTCCCCGGGTACCAGCCCGCCCCGGAGCATTACGCCTGGTAAGCCTGATAAAAATGCCTGGATGAGCGACCTGGCCGAACAGGAGTCCCCGGTTCCTCCTCTGCTCCGGAAGCGTTCCGGCGTGCAGCGGGTCACCAACATCGAGCTGTTCTTCGACCTGGTGTACGTGTTCGCGGTCACCCAGTTGTCGCACTACCTGATCGGCCACTCCACCGTGGCCGGCGCGCTCCAAGCCGGCCTGCTGCTGGCGATGGTCTGGCTGGTCTGGGCGTACACCACCTGGGTCACCAACTGGCTCGACCCGGAACTGATGGCCGTGCGCCTGCTGCTCGTGGTGCTGATGCTGGTCAGCCTGGCCATGTCGGCGTCCCTGCCGCGGGCCTTCGAGGACCTGGGCCTGTGGGTCGGCGGCGCGTACGCGCTCCAGCAGATCGGCCGCACCCTGTTCATGGTCATCGCGCTGCGCGGGCACCCGCTGGAGGCCAACTTCCAGCGCATCCTGGCCTGGTGCCTGGTCAGCAGCGCGTTTGCCCTGGCCGGCGGCCTGGTCTACGGCAACGCCCGGGTCCTGCTGTGGCTCGGCTCGGTCTGCGTCGACCTGCTCGGCGGGGTGGTCGGCTTCGCCACCCCGGGCCTCGGCCGGTCCCGCACCTCGGACTGGACCATCGAGGGCGGCCACTTCGCCGAGCGCTGCCAGGCGTTCATCCTGATCGCGCTGGGTGAGTCGATCGTCATCATCGGGGCGACCCTGACTGACATGAAGGAAATCACCGCGGCCAGCGTGGCGTCGTTCGTCGTCGCGTTCGCCGGCTCGGTCGGGCTGTGGTGGATCTACTTCGACCAGAGCGCCGGGGCCGCGGCCGAGATGATCGCCCGCTCAGACGACCCCGGCCGGCTGGGCCGTTCGGCCTACCACCTCATCCATCCGGTGATGGTGGCGGGCATCATCGTCTGCGCGGCGGCCGACGAGAAGGTCCTAGCCGACCCCGGTGCGGCCGCGAGCACCGCCTCAGCCTGGATGATCCTGGGCGGCCCGGCGCTGTTCCTGGCCGGGCACGCCGCCTTCAAGCTGGTAGTCTGGCGCGTCGTCTCCTGGCCGCGGCTGGCCGGCATCGCCGTGCTGGGCCTGCTGGCGTTGGCCGCCCACGCCATCCCCGCCCTGGCCCTGGCCGCCTGCACCGCAGTCCTGGTCATCGCCGTCGCGGCCAGCGACCGCCTGCCGTGGCTGCCCCGTCCTGCGGAGCCAGCGCCCTGAACCTCGTCCAGGGACCCGGGCCGACCGACGGCGAGGAGTTAAGATACCCGAGTCCCCCAACCGCCGGTCGGATAACCGGCGGACAAGGAACGAGGCGCGCCCGTGACGACTCTCGTACCGGAACGGCGGAAGGGCAACCTCCCTGCCGAGATGACCAGGTTTATCGGGCGACGGCAAGAGCTATCCCAGGTCAGGGACGCCCTTGAACGGTACAGGCTGGTCACTTTACGAGGTGTCGGCGGGGTAGGGAAGACCCGCCTGGCACTGCATCTGGCCGTCGGCCTGCGCCGGTCGTTCGCCGACGGGGTGTGGCTGGCCGAGCTATCGGCGCTGCGCAACGCGGAGTTGCTGGCCCGGACGGTTGCGGCCAGCCTGGGCCTACCAGACCAGGCCCCTGGCGATCCGGTGGATCTGCTAGCGGACCACCTGGCCGAACGGCATCTCCTTCTGATCCTGGACACCTGCGAGCACCTGGTTGGTGCCTGCGCGAAACTCGCCGAGGCGCTGCTGGGGGCGGCCCCTCGGTTGCGGATCCTGGCGACCAGCCGGGAGCCACTCGACGTCAGGGGCGAGCAGGCGCTGCTGATCTCGCCGCTCGAGGTACCCGATTCCGACGAGGCCGCCGCCGGATCTGACGCGGTGGCGCTGTTTGCCGACCGGGCGGAAGCGATGATGCCCGGGTTCACGCTCACGGAGGCGAATCAGCAGCCGGTGGTCCAGTTGTGCCGCAGGCTGGACGGCATCCCCCTGGCCCTTGAACTAGCCGCCGTACGGCTGCGCGCCATGTCGATCGAGCAGATGGTCGCCCGGCTAGACGATCGCTTCCTGCTCCTCGGTACGACTCGATCCAGCGAGGACCGTCATCAGACGCTGCGCGCGGCGATCGGCTGGAGTCATGAGCTGTGCACGGCACAGGAACAGCGGCTGTGGGCCCGGCTGTCGGTGTTCCCCGGCGGTTTCGACCTGGAAGCCGCCGAGCGCGTATGTGCCGGGGAACCTCTCACCGTGGGCGCCTTGTTCGATACTCTCGGCAG
>Ga0070697_100004921_pt1 | contig 10248 bp, 9 predicted proteins | sample KBSK1501metaG_FD_65475 | JGI IMG/M metagenome (GOLD analysis project Ga0070697, IMG submission 65475) | Corn, switchgrass and miscanthus rhizosphere microbial communities from Kellogg Biological Station, Michigan, USA - KBS K1-50-1 metaG | ecosystem: Host-associated > Plants > Roots >... | reverse complement strand
ATCAAGCTGGCGGCGAGCCGCCGGGCGGATGATCCGCTGCTCGATCCGATCGCCGCGCTGGCCTTGCAGCGCCGGGTCCCGATCCTGCAGCACATCTGGCAGCATCGCCGTCGCGAATGGCCGGGCCAGGAGGCATCCGACGCGACCGAGTTGTGCACACTCGCGCGCCGGCATCCGGACGTCGCTTTCATCCTGGCGCACATCGGCGGCGGGGGAGATTGGCTGCACTCGCTTCACGCGGTGACGGATGTGCCCAACGTGTACGTCGATCTGTCCGGCAGCGGCGTGGACGGCGGCATGCTCGAGGCCTGCATCGCAAGCGTCGGCGTGAATCGCCTGCTCTGGGGCACCGACATCACGATGGACACCGGATGGGCCAAGCTCCGCTACCTCGAGACCCTCCTCTCAACGAACGACATGGCGCTCGTGCGCTGGAAAAATGCCGCGCGCATTTTCCCACCGGGCGCGTTCCCGGCCGATTGATGCGGATCGACTGCAACGCTTTTCTTGGCGCCTATCCGTGGCGCAAAGTCCCCGGCACGTCACCGGACGCGCTGCTGCAGGCGCTCCAGCGCACGAACATCGATGCCGCCTGGATCACGCATCTCCCCAGCCTGTTCTGGCGCGATCCCACGGAGGGCAACGCGTGGTTGTACGAAACCGCACGGAAAGAGAAGCGCTTCCGGCCGGTCCCGACCGTACATCCCGGCTTGGCCGAGTGGGAGCAGGTGATCGCCGACGCCGCGAACGGCGGCGCGCCGGCGGTTCGCTGTGATCCGTTGTATCTGGGACTCGATCCCACGGGCGGCGAGATGCGGGTGCTCACCGCCGCGTGTGGCGCGGCCCGCATGCCGCTCATGCTTGCCGTGCGGCTCGAGGATGGCCGGCAACGGCACCCCAACGATCACGTTCCGGAGTTGCCGGCGGCCGCGGTGCGGGCGTTGATTCGCAGTGATGCCGACGTGCGGCTCCTGATCACGCACGCCGATCGGGCCTTCATCGAGGAAGTCCACTTCGGCTCCACGCCGGAAGAAGCGCGCCGCATCTGGTGGGACATCTCATGGATCTGGGGCCCCCCGGAGGACCATCTCGCCACACTGCTCGACACCATCGGCCCCGAGCGGTTCGTCTTCGGCACCGGGCAGCCGCTGCGGCTGCCGGAGACGAGCGTCGCGAAGCTCGATCTGCTCGATCTCTCAGCTGAGCACCGCGGCGCGATCGAATCGGGCAACGTGAAGAACATCGCGGCGTGACCATCCGACAGCGCCTGGAGTGGGGGGGCGGCCTGATTCCGGCGGTTCCCGTCCCATTCCGCGGTGTAATGATCGACGAGCAGGCGCAGCGCGAGTACGCGCGATGGATGGCGGCGCAGGCCGTCGCCGGAGTCGCCGTGTGGGCGCACACCGGTCGCGGGCCGCATCTCGCGACCCAGCAGCGTCGCGCCGTGCTCGAGACCTGGCGCGCGGCGCTGCCGCAGAAGACAATCGTCGCGGGCGCAAATTCGGCGGAGATGGCTCGCGATGCCAAGAACGGCGGCGCCGACGCGCTGCTTGCATTCCCGCGTCGCCACGACGCGGCCGCCTATCACGAAGCGCTGGGCCGCGAGCTCCCGGTCATCGCGTTCTACTTGTACGAAGCGGCCGGCGGCGTGGATTACGACGATGCCACCCTCCACGCGATCCTCTCCATCCCCGCGGTCGTGGGCATCAAGGTCGCCACGCTCGATTCGATCATGACGTTCCAGCGGATCGCGGCGGTGATGCGCGATCATCCCGACAAGCTCCTGATCACCGGTGAAGACCGGTTCCTCGGCTACTCGCTGATGCTGGGTGCACGGGCAGCCTTGATCGGCATGGGAGCCGCGTTGACGGACGTTCAGGCGGCGCTGCTCAGCGCTTACAGGAACGGGGACCACAACGCCTTCCTACGCCTTTCCACGCAGTTAGACGCCTTCGCGCAGGCCACCTTCACCGAACCAATGGACGGCTACATTCGCCGGATGCTCTGGGCCCTCGCCGCTGAGGGAGTGATCCCGGACGACGCGTGCGACGATCCGTGGGGTCCGCAGCTGCCGGCGGCACAGCGCGAGGCAGTCCGGCGCGCGGTGCGTGAGGCGCGCGTACGGTAGGCCGGCGGTCATTTCTCAAATCCAGCGCCGCGGCGGCGCTCGGGGGAGTCCTGATGCCTCAGGCCAAGCAACAGCACATCGTCGTGGTCGGAGCGGGCGCGTTCGGCGGCTGGACGGCCCTGTTCCTGCGCCGCAGTGGCGCGCGCGTGACGCTGGTCGATTCCTGGGGACCTGGCAATTCGCGCGCGAGCTCGGGCGGCGAGACGCGCGTGATTCGCGCGACGTACGGACCGCGCGCGGTCTACACGCGGATGGCGGCGCGCGCGCTGGTACTGTGGAAAGAGCATCAGACGCGCTGGCACCGGCAGCTGTACCACGGTATCGGTGTGCTCTGGTTGGTCGAGAGCGACGAGCAATACGAGAAGGCGGCCCTGCCGATCTTGCGCGACGCGCGCGTCGCGTTCGAGGAGCTGCAAGGCGCCGAGGTCGCGCGGCGCTTCCCCCAGATCAACTGTGAGCAAGTGCGCTGGGCAATTCTGGAAAAAGACGGCGGCTATCTCACCGCGCGGCGCGCGTGCGCCGCGGTGCTCGAAGGATTCCTCACCGAAGGCGGCGAGTACCGCCAGCTCGCCGTCCAGGCTCCGATTGCACCCAGCGGCGGCGCGTTGTCGAGCATCGCGCTGTCCGACGGCAGTCGGCTGACGGCAGATGGCTTTGTGTTTGCCTGCGGACCGTGGCTCGGCTCACTGTTTCCGAGCGTGATCGGCGACCGCGTCCGTGCCACACGGCAGGAGGTCTTCTTCTTTGGCACGCCCGCCGGCGATCGGAGCTTCACGGAGGAAGCGCTGCCAGTCTGGGCCGATCATGCCACGCGCTTCATGTATGGCATTCCCGGCAACGAGTGGCGCGGCTTCAAAGTGGCCGACGATACCAGAGGACCCGTCATCGACCCGACCACCGAATCCCGAGTCCCAAGTCCCGAGGCCATCCAGATCGCCCGCGATTACCTCGCCTATCGCTTCCCGGGTCTCAAGGGCGCGCCGCTGCTCGAGTCGCGCGTCTGCCAGTATGAGCAGTCTCCAGACGAGCATTTCATCATCGATCGGCACCCGCAGGCGGCGAACGCGTGGATCGTCGGTGGCGGATCGGGGCACGGGTTCAAACACGGCCCCGCGGTTGGAGAGCTGGTTGCCGGGCTGGTGCTCGGCGGGCAGGCGCCTGATGAGCAATTCCGGCTCTCTCGCTTCGCTCACTAGCGACTTCGAGCGGTTCAAGCGGGCGCTGCCGCGCGATTTTCCCTCGCACGTGCGCGACACCTACCGCATCAACCTCGCCGCGCGCTACCTCGGCATGCCGCTGCCGCATCCCATCGGCAAGGGCTCCGGCCAGCTGTCGCTCAACAGCGGGCAGCTCGAGACCGACGCCGAGGCAGGCCTCGCGTTCGCGGTGTTGAAGACCGTGATCGCGCAGGACGCCGCCGGTGCGCAATCGATGGCCGCGTGGGCGATTCATGAATCGAAAATGAAAGTCGAGCGTCGCGGCGCGGGCTGGACGGTCACGTGGAAGGGGAGGGGATGGGATCGCTCGTTCGACGAGTATCTCGCGCTGGTGCGGACGGGCTGGGATCTCACCCGCGATGGTCAGTTGTTGACGGTGCCGTCTGTGAAGTACCATCTGCCGCGGTTGGATGAACCGTTTCGCGACGCCGAGTACGCCTTTACAACCGCTGCGCTGGCGAAGGCCTGGGGTGAGGCTCCGTTGCTGCTCGAGAAGGACTTTTCGCCCACGCTCGCCGGGGATCAGCTCTCGGATGAGAAGGCGCAGATCCTGCGCTGGCTGCGCGAGGTGCCGCAGCGCATTCGCGCGCACGCGGACGTGCGCTTAGCGATGAAATTGATGAATGCCCGCTTCGACGATGACTTTCAGCGCGAAATGATGGAGGCCGCGAGCGGCGCCGACGCGCTGGTGGTGTTCAATCGACTGTTCGATACGACCGCGGGTGTGGCATTCGGAGGCCCAGAATTGAGTGAACGCAATCTACGAGTGTTGGACTCTTACCGTCCCATACCGTCCCATACCGTCCCTTACCGTCAGTTGTCAGGTACCGGCAACATCCACTCGGGCCGCATGCTTGTGGAGTACGCGTTGCGCGGCTGTTCGTCCGTCCAGCTGCACACCTTCTTCCAGCTCCCACTCGAGGAATATCCCGCGACTGATGGTTCGCGCACGCAGCGTGCGCTCCACGCATTAGTCTTCGATCCGCGCGACGGATTGCTTGCCGTCATGCTCGAACGCGAAGCCGCGGGCAGTCTCGCGCGCCGTGGCGGCGAGCTGCACTTCCTCGACGTGGTGGAGGGATCGGGATGAGCGCGCGCGAACTACTGATCTGGGTGGCCGCCATCGTCGGTGCGATCGCCGCGGTGGCCGGCATGCTGATGCTCAAAGCGCGGCTGCATCGCTTCCTCACCGAGAAGAAACTCTGGGGATTGGTGTTCCTGCTGCTCGCAGTCCTGTTCGCGATCTTTGGCGTGCCGCGCTCGCACGATCCCGCTGCGCGCTGGATCCTGGCTGGATTGATGGGCTTCTGGGGAGTCGCGCTGGTGTTGCTCCAAAGGCCCGGGTTGATTCTGGCGCGCGTGACGGTCTACCACCTCTACGGCCTCATGATCGCCGTCGGCGTCGGCACTGCCGCGGCTGGATTCTTTATCGCCGGTCCCGACCGCTGGGTGATAGTAACGATCGGCGCCTTCATTGCCGCGGTTCCGCTTGCCATCTGGATATGGCTTTTCCGGGCTCGCCGGCAGGATGCCCGCGACTGGCCCCTCGACCGGCGCAACCAGTGACCGAACGTCGTCGCCTGGGAGGACTCGCGTTTCTCGTGCTCGCCGGTGTGCTGGCGTGGGGCGGCACCGTCGCTTCCACCAGGGCGTGGGCGCGTTGGCCGGCCGTTGTCGTGTTGGGAGGCTTCGGGGTTGTCGTGCTCCTGTCCGATCGGATGCGGTGGCTTCAAGAGCGTGATCGGATCGAGGGCGCATACCTCCTGATGATGATGCTCGGCCTCGCCATCGCCGCCGTGGCGTGGTTAGTCCCGTCGAGTGGGAGCAATGGGCTCCTCGCGGTCGGTGGACTGCTCGTCCTCATTCCGCTTGGCCTCTGGCTCCTGGCGCGGCGCCGCTCGCGTGACGATGACCCGAATCACTCGCGCTGAGCTGTTCGAGCTGGCGCTGCCGCTGCTCGAGCCGTTCGTGATTTCGGGCGGCACGATGACCGAGCGGCGCTCGCTCATCGTGGTGTTGCACGATGATGCCGGGCACGTTGGCTACGGCGAGTGCCCGCCGTTTGAGCTCCCGTTTTATTCGGAAGAAACCCTCGCCGGCGCGCGCGACATGATCGCGCGCGTCTTGTTGCCGCGCGTGGTCGGACACGAGTTCGCGGGGCCTGAGGCTGTCGACGCCGCGCTGCGCGAAGGTGTACGCGGGAACTGGTTCGCCCGCGCGGGGGTGGAGACGGCGGCGTGGGATCTCGAGGCGAACACGCGTGGCACCGGCCTCGCGACGCTCCTCGGCAAGCAGCTCGGCGTGGCCCCTGCCGCGAGCGTCGCCTGTGGCGTCGCACTCGGCATCCCTCCTGACTGCGATCCCGCTGAGCTGACGCGGTCGGTCTACGACGCGGTGCGGCACGGATATGTACGCGTGAAGATCAAAGTCGCGCCCGGGTGGGATGTAGACGCGGTACGCGCGGCACGCAAAGGGCTCGAGGGCAGCGATCTCCCGCTCACCGTGGATGCGAACGGCGCCTACGAGTGGCCGCGCGACGAGTCTGCGCTCCGGGCTCTGGACGATTGCGGCCTCCTGTACATCGAGCAGCCGCTGCACCCCGACGAGCTGGTTGGGCACGCCCGGCTCGGCGAAACGCTGCGCACGCCGATCTGCCTTGACGAGACGCTGCGCGATGCGCGGGCGGCCCGCCAAATCATTGCGCTGAACGGCCCGAAAGTCTGGAACATCAAGGTCCACCGGGTCGGTGGGCTGAGTGAGGTCTGCCGGATCTACCGGCTGGCCGCCGAGTACGGCGCCAAGCTGTGGGCCGGCACAATGCCCGAATCGGGCATCGGGTCCCAGGGCGCGCTTGCGGCGGCGGCGTTGCCCCTATTCGTCTATCCGTCCGATCTCGAACCCTCCGCCCGCTGGTTCGGCCGGAACGGCGACGTCATCAAGCTCACGATGGGCCGCGGCGGGCGTATGGCAGTGCCGCAACAGTCGTGTGGCCGACTCCTCGACCCCGGCCGATTCCGCCTCTTGACCACACCTGTACTTTAGGGGCGCGAATGAACAAGCCAACCACGGAGTACTGGGCCGGTCATCTTTACCTGAGCCCGCGCCAGCGTCCCAAGCCCGATCAGCCCGTGCGTGACCTGTCCCCACGCGCCGCCCAACGATTCAAGACCGCGCGCGAACAACTCCGCAGTCTGCGCCACGTGACCGAGCAAGTCGTCTACCTTGGCACCACCTGGAAATGGGTCTGGATGTACGAAGTGGGAGGCCGGAAGTTGGGCTTCCTGCACCCCATGCAGACCGGTGTCAGCGGCACGTTCGTCCTGTCGGGACTCGAGGAGCAGGAAATCGGCGCGACCAACGGATTGCCGCGTGTCATTAAACAGGCGGTGCGCGACGGAACGATGTCAGACGGCGTGCGCCATTGCTGGATGGAATTCGACGATCTCGACGCGGTCACCGCGTTCGTCGATGTCGTCCGACTGAAATATCAGTTGCTGGCTCGTCCCGAATAGCCCTTGTGTTGAATTCCCCCGGGGCAATACATTCGGGGGCCAGCGGATCACCCCTAATTCTCCATTAGAGGCCATCTGCGTTCAGCTGCGGTCGTGGTGTTGATTCTCGCCCTCCCGCCTGTGGTGCTTAACGGCCAGCAGGCCCAATCGGCTTCTTCGCAGACTTCGCGATATCAGGCTCCCGTCATCAGCGACACCGGTGCGCTCAAGGGGACACGGCAACCGATCTTCTTTCGCCACGACATCCATGCCGGGCAGGATCAGATCCCCTGCATGTACTGCCATTACTCGGCCGCCGTCTCCAGCGAGCCGGGGATTCCGTCGCTCCAGACCTGCATCGGCTGCCATCAGGTGATCGGCGGGTCCACCCCGACCCATCAGGCCGAGATCAAGAAAGTCCGCGACGCCTGGCGCGAGCGAAAAGCGCCGGAGTGGGTGCGCGTCCACGCGCTTCCCGGTTTCGTGCGCTTCCCGCACATGCGCCACATCAAGGGACTGAGCACGAGGCTGGGCGTCGATGCGAACGAGACCTGCACGACGTGCCACGGCGACGTGAAACACACGACCCAGATCGAGCAGGTCTCGACCCTACGCATGGGGTGGTGCGTGCGGTGCCACATGAAAAACGAAGTCACGCGCGACTGCAGCGTGTGCCATTACTGATATGACCGACTCGATCGATCGCAGACGCTTCCTGAAGGTCCTCGGCGTCACCGGCGCCGGCGCGGCCGCCGTCTCGGCCTGCGGCATCGGCCCCGAGCCCACCGAGCGGCTCATTCCGTATCTGGTGCAGCCCGAAGACCAAATACCGGGTACCGCGACGTATTACGCCACGACCTGTCGCGAATGCGCGGCGGGATGCGGCGTCCGCGTACGCGTGCGTGAGGGACGGGCGGTCAAGCTCGAGGGCAATCCGGACTCCCCGATCAATCGCGGGCGGCTTTGCGCCCGCGGCCAAGCGGCGATCCAGGGACTCTACAACCCCGATCGCGTCGCGCATCCCATGGTCCGGAACGCGAGCGGAACGTTCGAGGAGATCGATTGGGACGGGGCGCTCCAGCGCGTCACTGCCAAGGTGCGGGAAGCGCAGGGGAAGGGAATCGTCTTCCTGACGGGCGCCGAGCAGTCCACGTTCGGCGATCTGGTCGATGAATGGATGAAGCAGGTGGGCGGCCGGCGCCTGAGCTACGAGGCCTTTGGGTTCGAGGCGCTCCGCGCCGGCAATCGTCTGGCGTTCGGCACCGCGACACTCCCGACCTACGACTTCGCCAACGCGAAGTATGTGCTCTCCTTCGGCGCCGACTTCCTCGACACCTGGCTCTCGCCGGTCGAGTTCCAGAACGGCTTCTCGCGCGCGCATGCGTTCGATGCGGGTCGTCCCGCATCGATGGCAAAGTTCGTGTACGTGGCGCCGCGCCTGTCGCTAACCGGCATGAATGCCGACGAGTGGATCGCCGCAAAGCCGGGGACAGAGGGCCTGCTGGCCCTCGCGATGGCGCAGGTGATCATGAGCGAGCATCTCGCTCGCGTCCCGGCCGATGCCAGCCGGCTGGTCAGCGTGCTCGCGGCGCACACGCCGCGTGCCGTTGCCCAAATGATCGGGATCGACGAGACAACGATCGCCCGGCTGGGCCGTGAGTTCGCGCGCTCGGGTGGCGGCCTCGCCGTCGCCGGCGGGATGGCGACACAGGCTGCGAACGGCGCAGAAGTCGTCGCTGCCGTGAACATCCTGAACTACGTCGTCGGGTCGGTCGGTACACTCGTGAAGTTCGGCGCCGATTTGAGCGTAGGTGCGACGAACACGTTCGCCGACCTTACGACCCTCACCTCGGACATGACCGACGGCCGGGTGGCGCTCCTGTTCGTGCACGGCACGAACCCGGCGCACTCGCTCCCTGGTGCGTTCCAGCAGGCGCTCGCGAAGGTCGGCTACAAGGTCAGCTTCTCCTCGTACCTCGACGAGACCGCGGCATCCTGTGACCTGATCCTCCCCGATCACCATCCGCTCGAGCAGTGGGGCGACAGCCGGCCGCGGGCCGGCGTCATCGGGTTGCAGCAGCCGGTGGTTCAGCCGGTGTTCGGCACGCAGCCGACCGGCGATGTGATCCTCAAGCTCTCAGGGAAGACTGGAACGTTCCTGGACTATCTCCAGGCGAAGTGGCGGGCGCGGCACGCGGCGAATTTCGATCAGTACTGGATGGACTCGCTGACTAAGGGCGGTGTCTACAGCGACGCGCCGACGCGGCCCGTGCGGCTCGCGACCACCGGGGCAACCTTCAGTACGGCGTTCGCGGAGGTTCCGTCGTGGGGTGGCGACGGCGATCAGACGGTGGTGGTGTTCCCGCACCCTGCGTTGCACGATGGCCGCGGCGCGAACAAGCCGTGGTTGCAGGAGCTCCCGGATCCGGTATCGAAGATCGCCTGGCATAGCTGGGTCGAGGTGCACCCCGACACGGCAGCCAAGTGGGGCTTGGCCACGGGCGACCTCCTGCTGCTCCAGTCAAAGTTTGGCGGCCAGAAATTCCCGGCGTGGATCACCCGGTCGGTGCGGCCTGACGTGCTGGCGGTCCCGACGGGGCAGGGTCACAGCGCGTACGGTCGCTACGCCAAAGACCGCTCGGCGAACGCATTCGAGTTGCTCGGTGGGCAGGCGACCCTGTATGGCGGCCGCTCGTTCATCGTTCGCGCCACCGCGTCGAAGACGGGTGAGCACCAACGCCGAATCGCCACGATCGAAGGCAACGTACGCGATCTCGGCATGGGCACGACCGAGGTACTCACGCTCGCGCGTGCCAAGGCGCTCCATCCGGGCGACCACCCATTCCATTTCGAAGAGACGCCAGAGTACGCGAAGGACGCGGTCGAGTGGTGGGCGGATCGCCAGCGTGACAAGGCGGAGATCGGCAACTACAAGGGCGAGCAGCCGCGCTGGGGACTCGCGATCGATCTCTCGAAGTGCACGGGCTGCTCGGCGTGCGTGACTGCGTGCTATGCCGAGAACAACATTGCGACCGTCGGCGAAGAGTTGACGGAGCGGCGCCGGGAAATGGCGTGGCTCAGGCTCGAGCGCTACTGGCGCGTCGATGAACACGACAACGTGCAGGGCGCCGTCAGCCAGCCGATGCTGTGCCAGCAGTGCGGCAACGCGCCGTGCGAGCCGGTGTGCCCCGTGTACGCCGCCTATCACACGCCCGACGGGCTGAACGGCCAGGTCTACAATCGCTGCGTCGGCACGCGCTACTGCTCCAACAACTGCCCGTACAAAGTCCGCTATTTCAACTGGTACAACTACGCCGAGAAGGGCGGCAAGTACGAGGCGTTCCCAGAGCCTCTGTCGATGCTGCTCAATCCCGACGTGACGGTGCGCGAGAAGGGCGTGATGGAGAAGTGC
>Ga0070697_100004920_pt1 | contig 10249 bp, 10 predicted proteins | sample KBSK1501metaG_FD_65475 | JGI IMG/M metagenome (GOLD analysis project Ga0070697, IMG submission 65475) | Corn, switchgrass and miscanthus rhizosphere microbial communities from Kellogg Biological Station, Michigan, USA - KBS K1-50-1 metaG | ecosystem: Host-associated > Plants > Roots >... | reverse complement strand
AACAACTAGAGGCGCTCTCTCATGAACGAGTCCTTCGATCCCACGTCTGACGAGGTCGCCTCCGACGAGGTCGCCTCCGTCGATCCGGTGGTGGAGGTCCCCGAGGCCGAACCCGAACCCATGCTCGAAGCCTCCGAGCCCGAGCCCGAGCCCGAACCCGAACCCGAACCGGTGATGGAAGCCTCCGAACCCGAGCCCGAGCCCAAACCGGTCGTGGAAGCCGAGCCCGAGCCGGTGTTGGCACCCGAGCCCGAGCTCGTGGTTGAAGCAGCCGAGCCCGAGCCAGTGGTTGAAGTCGAAACCATCCCCGAGGTGAGCAGTCCGTTCAAGGGACCTGGCGAGTGGTACGTCGTGCACACCTACGCGGGGTACGAGAACAAGGTCAAGACGAACCTCGAGTCGCGCATCCACACGATGCAGATGGAGGAGAAGATCTACGACGTCCACATCCCGATGGAGGACGTCATGGAGATCAAGAACGGCAAGAAGCAGGTCGTGCAACGCAAGGTCTTCCCCGGCTACCTGCTCGTGAAGATGATCTACGACAACGACTCGTGGTACGTGGTGCGGAACACACCCGGAGTGACGGGCTTCGTCGCGGCGGGAACCGGCAGCAAGCCGACCCCGCTGTCCAAGCGCGAGGTCGAGAAGATCCTCGCGGTCAAGAAGGAAGAGGTGAAGCCCACCTATCGCCTCGGTTTCGAGGAGGGAGATGTGGTGCGGATCATCTCGGGACCGTTCGCCGACTTCAACGGCACCATCAGCGAGATCAACGTCGACCAGAGCAAGCTGAAGGTGCTCGTGAACATCTTCGATCGCGAGACGCCGGTCGAGCTCGGGTTCGACCAGGTCGCGAAGGTCTAAGCCCTCGACCGAAGCGCTTTGGCGCTGGGCCGGACGCCCGGTAGCATCGATCCAGCAGGCATCACCAGGCGATCGCGGGAGGCCAGACACGACCGGCCGTTTGCACCGCAGGAGGTGAACAGAACACCCATGGCGAAGAAGAAGAAGATCCTCGCCGTCGTCAAGCTCCAGATCCGCGCCGGACAGGCGACCCCCGCTCCCCCCGTGGGCACCGCGTTGGGTCAGCACGGCGTGAACATCATGGAGTTCTGCCGGCAGTACAACGAGGCGACCCAGCAGTACAGCGGGCAGGTCATCCCGGTCGACATGACCATCTACGAGGACCGCTCGTTCACGTTCGTGACGAAGCAGCCGCCCGCCGCCGAGCTCATCAAGCAGGCGGCGGGGCTCGAGAAGGGCTCCGGCGAGCCGAACCGAGAGAAGGTCGGCAGGCTCACGCAGGACCAGGTGCGGACGATCGCGCAGCAGAAGATGCCCGACCTGAACGCAACCGACGTCGAGATGGCGATGCGCATCATCGCCGGAACTGCCCGCAGCATGGGCGTGGACGTGGTCTCGTGAGCGGGCAGAACCACGGGAAGCGCTACCAGCAAGCGGCCAAGCTGCTCGAGCCCGACCACGAGTACATGCCGTACGAGGCCATCAAGCTCATCAAGGAGTTCCCGGACGCGAAGTTCGACGAATCGGTCGAGGTTGCGTTCCGGCTCGGGGTCGACCCGCGTAAGGCGGATCAGATCGTGCGCGGCACGGTGAGCCTGCCGAACGGCACCGGAAAGTCGGTGCGCGTGGCAGCCTTCGCGACCGGAGACAAGGCGCGCGAGGCCAAGGAGGCGGGAGCCGACGTCGTCGGCGGCGAGGAGCTCGTCGAGGAGGTCATCAAGGGAACGATCGACTTCGACGCCGCGGTGGCGACGCCGGATCTGATGGCGGCGGTCGGCAAGGCGGGGCGCGTGCTCGGACCTCGCGGGCTCATGCCGAACCCGAAAACCGGCACGGTCACGTTCGACATCGGCAAGGCGGTGCAGGACATCAAAGGCGGCAAGGTCGAGTACAAGACCGACCGCACCGGATGCGTGCACATGATCATCGGGAAGAAGTCGTTCCCCGAGCAGGCCCTCATCGAGAACTACCTGACGGTCATCGACGAGATGTTGCGAGCCAAGCCCTCGGCGGCGAAGGGGAAGTACATCAAGACGCTGACGCTCGCCACCACGATGGGTCCGGGCATCGCGATCGACACGAACCGGCTCAAGGGGACCGACGCCCAGCAGCAGGCAGCCTCGGCCTAAACGCCAGACGCTCGTGGCAACATGAGCGGGTGGATGCGGGCCGGTCGTCTCCCGAACGCCTCGCGCCCGCGCCCGTAGTCGCGACCCTCCGCAGGTCCGGTCCGGTCCTCCTCGTGGGGATCGCGATCGTGTTCAACCTGTGGATCCTGCGGGCCGAGGTGCTCCCGGCGCAGAACCTCAACGACGCCGCGGTGCACTCCTCGATGGTCCGGTGGGCGGAGTCGAGGATCCGCGAGGGCCATCTGCCGTTCGACGGTTGGTATCCGTACCTCTCGCTCGGTGCGTCCCGTTTCCACCACTACCAGAGCCTCCCGCACATCGTGACCGCGTACCTCTCGGTGCTCTTCGGGACCGATCGGGTCTTCCAGGTGAGCTTGTACCTGTTGCTCTCGCTCTGGCCGCTCGCGGTGTACACGGGGATGCGACTGTTCGGGTGGGGACCGTGGCCCTCTGCACTCGGTGCGCTCGTGTCGCCGTTGCTCGCGAGCAAGCCCGGTCTGGGGTACGAGGACGGAAGCTACGCCTGGCGCGGCTACGGCACCTGGTCGCAGTTGTGGGGGATGTGGATGCTGCCGCTCGCGTGGGGGCTCTCGTGGCGGGCGGTGGCGAAGAAGGGCTCGTACGTGCTCGCGGCGCTCGCGGTGGGGCTCACCATCTGCGTGCACCTGCTCACCGGGTACCTCGCGATCCTGTCGATCGGCGTGTGGGTCCTCCTGAAGCCTCCCGAGATCCTGCGCAGGGCCGGCCGCGCCGCGATCGTCGGGGTCGGCGCCCTGTGCGTCGCTTCGTTCATGCTCGTACCGCTGCTGCTCGACGTGCGGGTGATGCCACAGAGCGAGATCTCGCGCGGCACCATCTACTACGACTCGTTCGGTGCCAAGCGGATCCTCGCGTGGATGTTCACCGGCCAGATCTTCGACCGCGGGCGGCTCGTGCCGGCGATCTCGCTCTTGGTCCTCGCGGGATCCATCGTGTGCCTCGTGCGCTTCCGCCGCGACGAGCGCGCCCGAGCGGTGCTCGCCGTCGGGCTGTTCAGCCTCGTGTTGTTCTTCGGGCGACCGACGCTCGGGCCGGTCCTGAAGATCTTCCCGGGGAGCTCCGACCTGTTCCTGCGGCGCTTCATCATGGGGGTGCACCTCGCCGGGATCTATCTGGCCGGCGTGGGACTCGCGGCGATCGGTCGCACCCTCCGAGCGTGGTTCGACCGGCGTGAGCTCGGATGGCATCCAACGGTCGTGACGGCCGTGTTCGCGGTCGTCCTGGCGGCCGTGCTGTTCCCCGCGTGGAGCGAGCGCGCGGCGTGGGCCGCGCAGGGTCGCGAGTGGATCCACGAGCAGCTCGCCGCCGATGCGACCGACGGCGCGGACCTCGTCGCGCTCATCGATGAGGCCGAGCGGATGGCGCCGGGGCGCATCTTCGCCGGTCTGCGGGGGAGCGGCGGTGAGCTGTACCGCGTCGGGCAGGTGCCGGTGTACGTCTACCTGCTCGACCACGACGCCGATGCGGTGGGGTTCACGCGGCCCGCGTGGTCGCTCTCGAGCGCGATCGAGGTGCAGTTCCAGCGGACCGACCCGGCGGACTACGGGCTGTTCGCGATCCACTACCTGATCGTGCCGGCCGGTCAGCAACCGCCCGTCGATGCCGCGTTGGTCGACGAGCGCGGGAACCACTCGCTGTGGGTCGTCGGCGATGGAGGCTACGGCGGGGTCGTCGACACCACCACGCCGGCGATCCATGCGGACCGGACGGACCTCGGCGCGAAGATGTCGCGGTTCATGCACTCGAGCGCGATCGCCGAGGGCCGGTTCCCGACCGTCGCGTTCGCCGGCGCGCCCGCAGCGCCACCGACGGTCTCCGGGGACACCCCGTTGGAGGCCCCGGGCCACATCCTCACCGAGTTCGACGATCCCGCCAACGGGGTCTTCCGCATGACGGTCGACCTCAACCGGCCGGCGATGCTGATCCTCAAGTCCACGTACGACAACCGGTGGCAGGTGACCGTCGACGGGAACCGTGTCGCCCCCCAGATGGTCGCGCCGAGCTTCGTCGGCCGCACGCTCTCGGTGGGGACGCACCAGGTCGAGTTCCGGTACGCCGCATTCCCGGACTATTGGATGCTGTTCTTGCTCGCCGGGCTGACGCTGCTGGGGCTCTGGCTCATCCCGCGACGTCTCCGGAGCCGAACCCGACCCGACTAGAAGTCGATGTCGGCCGTCGAGGTTTCCGTCGCGTTCGTGGTCGAGCACGCGTTGCCGGCCACGTCGGTCGCCGTGGCCGACGGCGTCCAGATCATGATCCCCGTGCCCGCCGCCGTCGTGACGCCGCTGGCCGGTGCCTTCCCGACCGTGATGGTGATCGTGTTCCCGCTCATGACCATCGAGCCGGCGTTCGCACCGGATCCCCCGAAGTCGGATGTGGCCGTCACGTAGTCCGTGCGGCCGAGGTTCACCGATCCGAGCGGGAGCTGGTTGGCATTGCCGGAGTCACGGATGGTCAGTGTGTCGTTCCCGGCACCCCCGTCGGTGATCCGCACCCAGACCGGTGTGGAGGTCCCGTTCCACCCGGACAAGATCGAGCCGGGGCTGATCGCCTCGCTGAAGGTGTAGGTGACCGTGTCGCCTTGCTCCGCCTTCCCGGCCGTGCCGCCGGCCTTGTTGGCGGTCTGGATGTCGGTGCCCGTCGGGGCCGTCGTGTCACGGGTGAACGTGGACGTCGCGGTCGTGACGTTGCCCGCGCTGTCCGTGGCGTACGCCTTCACGGTGTACGAGCCGTCGGCAGGGTAGATCGAAGACGCGATCGCATACGACCAGCCCGTCGTGCCCGTCGCGGTCAGCTGGACCTCTGTCGATGATGTCCAGTTCGAACCGTTGTAGTACTTGCCCGCGCTCACCTGGAGGACGCTGACCTTGACCGAGCTCACGGCAACGGCGTCGCTCGAGGTTCCGCACAGCCCCGACGTCGCGCACCCGGCGTTGTAGGTGCTCGCGCTGTAGGTCGAGCCGTTCACGGGGAACGTGATCGCGACGGCCGGGGCCGTGTTGTCGATCGAGAAGGTCGTCGAGGCCGAGCTCGTGTTCCCGGCCGCGTCGGTGGCGACGGCTCGGAGCGTGTATGAGCCCTCGGCGGGGAAGCTGTTGAACAGGTACGACCAGCTCGTGGTCCCGCTCGCGCTGATGAGCACCTCGGACGCGCTCGCGAAGCTCGAACCGTTCCAGTAGTTCCCCGAGCCCTGCCGGATGCTCACCTGCACCGACGAGACGCCGTTCGCGTCGGAGGACGTGCCGCAGACGTCGTACGTCGTCGCGGTGCCGCACCCAACCTCGTAGCTCCCGCTCACGCTCGTCGCGTACGTGGAGCTCGCGGCCGGGAACGTGATCGCGCTGGTCGGGTTCGTCAGGTCGACGACCCAGGTCGAGGTGGCCGCCGCGCTGGTGTTCGTCGCGGCGTCGACGGCCTTGACCGAGAACGTGTGCGAACCCTCGGCGATCGAGCTGTAGGTCTTCGGGCTCGTGCACGCCGAGTACCCGCCCGCGTCCAGCTGGCACTGGAACGTCACCCCGCCCTCGGTATCGGTGAAGCTGAAGCTCGCGTTCGTCGAGGTCGTGGGACTCGTGGGAGCGCTCGTGATCGAGGGAGTCGGCGGAGCCGTGGCGTCGACCGTCCAGGTCGAGGTCGCCGCCGAGCTCTGGTTCGTAGCCGCGTCGACGGCCTTCACCGAGAAGGTGTGAGAGCCGTCGGTGAGCGAGCTGTAGGCCTTCGGACTCGTGCACGAGGAGTATCCGCCCGCGTCGATCTGGCACTGGAACGTCACCCCGCCCTCGGTGTCGGTGAAGCTGAAGCTCGCGTTCGTCGAGTTCGTGAGGCTCGCGGGCGCGCTGGTGATCGAGGGCGTCGGGGGAGCGGTCGTATCGATCGTCCACGTCGATGACGTGATCGAGCTCTCGCTCCCGGCCGAGTTCTTCGCGAACACCTGGAACGTGTGGGAGCCCTCGGACAGTCCCGAGTACGCCTGCGGGCTCGTGCACGCCGAGTATCCACCCGAGTCGAGCTGGCACTGGAACGTCACGCCCGCTTGACCGGTGAAGGAGAAGCTCGCCGAGGTCTGGTTCGTTGGGTTCGACGGCGCGCTCGAGATCGATGGGGCGGTCGGGGCCACGGCCGCCTGGATCTCGACGCCGACGATCGTGGCCTGCGCGCCCGTGCTCGTCGACCAGGATCCGCCCATGACTCCGCTCGCCCAACCGACGAAGCCGTTCGTCTCGATCCCTGCCGTGCTGCTCAGGTTGTCATCGTTGATCTCGACCGAGGATGCATGGCTCTTGGTCACGTCCTGCGCGGTGGCGTGGTTCAGGCCGACGACGAACGCGTTGCTGGTGCCGCCGAGCGCGTTCGGGGTGACCGTGAGGCTCGTTGCGCTGGCGCTGGACGCGCCGGTCTTGATATTCGTCGCGACGTATGGGGTCGTCGGGTTGATGCCCCCCGTGTACTCGATGAGGTCGTACGCGTTCGCGCTGGTCGGCGTCGCGCTCGGCGTGATCGTGACCGTCCCGGATCCCGAGCATCCCGTCCCGTTCCACAGCGACAACCGCCGGTTGCCGTTCGCGGACAGGACGTTCCCGACCGTGGCCCAGGTGCACGAGAGGCCCGACATCGAGCTGACCGTCGGCGGGGTCCCGCTCGAGTTCACGTAGGTGACCCACGCGAACACCACGCTCGTCGCCGGCGAGATGCTCGCCGTGATCATCGAGCTCGCGGCCGCGGGGTGCCCGGTCGTGAGCGAGGCGGCGGTGAGCGCCGCGGTGACCGAGACGGCCGAGCTCTTCGTGCCCTCGGTCCCGCTCCAGGAGTTCTGCTTCGGGGTCACGCTGTACTTCCACGAACCGACGGGGACGTTCGTCTCGGTGCAGCTCAGTCCCGAGATCGTTCCCGAGCAGGCTGACCCGATCGTCTGGAGAACGCCGGTCGTCGCTCCGTAGCGCTTGACGACGTAGCCGGCCACCGGCGTCCCCCCCGAGAGGGTGCTCTGAGCCCAGCTCACCGTGACGCTGGTGCCCGAGGCGCTCGCCGTCGGCGTGTTGCCGGTCGGCATCGAAACGGCCTTGCCGTAACCCGACGCGCTCGCCGTTTTCGACCACGCGGCGAGCGCCGCTTGCGCCCCGCCGAGCACGAGGAGCGCCACCGTGAGTCCGAAGACGAGCCGCTTGAGGGGGCTCATGGTCGCGTCGCCCTCCCGGTGAACGAGAGCGGCAAGCTGGCCCCCGCGCAGCCTCGAGGGGCCTTCGACCGGAGCGTGATCGGAACCGTCACCTTGAGGGTGGTGTCCGGCTTCACCTTCACGTCGTCGGTGATGCCGGGGCTGGATACGTTCGCCGCCCGGCAGTCGCTCGATGCGTTCTCGGGGACGACCTCGACGCCGTGGACGACGATCGCGAAGGAGTACGGGTTGCGGATCGAGATCACGAGGTCTCCGGGGATCCCTGGGAGCAAGCCCGATGCACGACCCTTGATCGAGAACTTGTTTCCGGCGTTCGCCGACGCGAGCCACCCCGGGCTCATCACGCACAGGGCGACGAGCGCGAGCATCGCTCGAACTGCGCCACGGCGTGCGGAACCAGGGGTCATCGTTCGCTCCTCGGATCGAAACTGGAGGTGCGGCGAGGGAGAGCCGAAGCCCTCCCTCGCTCCCAGATGATCAGCTAAACCGTGCCGGTGAGGGTGATCGGGATCGTGAAGACCGCGCCCTGGCAGCTGTTGTCGGACGCCGAGCTCATCGCCGCCTTGCCGGAGAGCGTGATCGTGGTCGACCCCGAAGCCGCGACCGAGTTCGACAGACCCGTCGTGTCGGTGAAGGTCACACCGGTCGAGGCGTTGCACGCCGCGCCCTTGTCCGACGTGATGGTCCCGCTGCCGCTCACGCCCGTGATCGTGACGGGGAACGAGTTCGGGTTGCTGACGGTCACCTTCACATCGCCGGTTCCGCCCGGGTACAGCTGAGCGGTCGTGCTGGCCGACGCGTCGACCGTCGTGAGGGACTGGACCGTCTGCGCCTTCGCGTAGCCGTTGCCCGAGCCGCTCGCCGTCCACGCCGCGAACGCAACGCCGGCCACGAGCACCAGGCCGGTCGCGACGGTGGCGAGGCTCATGCGCACCCCGTACCGTCGGATCCTTCCCATCGACATGCAGGTCCTCCTTCGTGAGAGTTCTCTTAGGCTCTTCCATCTACTCGACAAACGGACCTCCCCGCTCGATACCTGAGACCAGGGATATCTGGTCCCCCGATCGGGGGGTCAGGGCCTTCCTGGCATCGCATGTCCGGGCGACACGACTGGTCGTTGCCGGGCGGCGAGGCTGCCGGTATCCTTCGTGAGCCGCAGACAGCAGGGGCGCCGCATGATCCGGCCACGCCGGTACCTGCCGAGGCATACGAGGTACGCGTGTCACCACGCCTCCGCGTCCGTCTGCGGGGGCGTTTCCGTTTGTCTGGAGGCTTGATGCCGAACGCTGAGAAGATCGAAAAGGTCGCCTCGATCAAAGGGCGGATCGCTGCGTCGCAGGCCATCCTGCTCGCCGACTATCGCGGCCTGACCGTCCACGACGCCACCGAGCTCCGCCGGTCGCTCTCCAGTCAGGCGAAGTTCTCCGTGGTCAAGAACACGCTGCTCAAGCGGGCCGCCGACGAGTCGGGGATGGGCGAGCTCGATTCCATCCTCACCGGTCCGACCGCGGTGGCATTCGTGAGTGGCGACGTCGTCGCGGCCGCCAAGCAGGTCGTGGACGCGGCCAAGAAGTTCCCCACGCTGGTGCTCAAAGGCGCGTGGCTCGATGGGCGCTTGCTGAGCCCGGATGAGGCGCGTTCGCTGGCCGACCTGGAGTCCCGGGAGGTCATGCTCTCGAAGATCGCCGGCATGCTGAAGTCCGAGATGACCCGGGCGGCCGGCATGTTCCAGGCCCTACAGAGCCAGTTCGTCGGACTTCTGGAGGCGTACCGAGACAAGCTCGGTCCCGCGGCGCCCGAGCCCGAGCCGGCGGTCGAACCCGAGAGGGCGATCGAGGCTTCAGAAGCCGTCCCCGAGGCCCCGGATCCCGCCCCCGAAGCCGAAGCACCTATCCCGGAACCGCAAACGCAGATGTCGGAACCAGCAGAAGGAAAGGAGTAACGATGGCCAGGATCACTGCCGATGACCTGCTCGATGGCTTCAAGGACATGACGCTGCTCGAGCTCTCGGACTTCATCAAGAAGTTCGAGGAGACGTTCGACGTGAAGGCCGCCGCGGCGGCGCCGATGATGGTGGCCGCACCCGGGGGAGGCGGCGCCGGAACAGGCGGCGAGGAGGTCGAGGAGCAGACCGAGTTCGACGTGGTGCTCACAGCCGCAGGTGACAAGAAGATCCAGGTCATCAAGGAAGTGCGCGCGCTGACGAGCCTCGGCCTGAAAGAGGCAAAGGACCTGGTGGATGGCGCCCCGCAGACGGTCCTGGAGAAGGTGACCAAGGAAGCCGCCGACAAGGCCAAGGAGCAGCTCGAGGCCGCCGGCGGCAGCGTCGAGGTCAAGTAGCTGGGCACGTTCTCAGCCGCTGCAGGCTAGGATTCATGAGCACGCGCACTGCGCGGGGGGCGGAGCACAACCAAGGGGGCTCATCGTGAAGGACGATCGGACGTTCGGCCAGCGATTGCGGGAAACCAGGGTCAGCGCGGGGATGTCGCAGTCGGCCCTCGAGGAGATCTCGGGGATCCCGAAGGCCCGGCTCTCCCGGTACGAGAACGGGCACGTCTCGCCGTCGATCCACACGCTCGAGCGCCTCTCGAAGGCTCTCAGCGTCTCCGAGGCGTCGCTCCTGGGCGACCAACGGGCGATGCTCGAGAGCTTCTTCACCGTCCTGTACGAGCGGGGCGTGCGCATCACCTCCACCGAGCAGGCGGTCACGCTGGGCAACGCCGTCGCCGATATCGCCCGGGCGCTCGGGCTTGAGGCAGAGCAGGGCGAACCCGCCGAGGATGGGTCGACGGCCGAGCCTGCCCTGTCCATGGCCGCCATCGCCGAGTGGCTGGCCCCGGGCTCGTGAGCCGGTTCTCGATGGGCGCTCGGGGGCCGAGAC
>Ga0070697_100004917_pt1 | contig 10253 bp, 7 predicted proteins | sample KBSK1501metaG_FD_65475 | JGI IMG/M metagenome (GOLD analysis project Ga0070697, IMG submission 65475) | Corn, switchgrass and miscanthus rhizosphere microbial communities from Kellogg Biological Station, Michigan, USA - KBS K1-50-1 metaG | ecosystem: Host-associated > Plants > Roots >... | reverse complement strand
CACCTGGGTGGATCGAACCAGCGCGACCAGCACCAGGAGGCCGGCGACGATCAACGGCACGCCGATGCTGAACGCCGCCACAAATCCGAGAACCACGAGGCCGGTCATGGCGGCGATGCGCAGCGCGGCTCGAGCGCGCGCCAGCTCCGGGCGGGAAATCAATGCAATCGCGATCAGGACCGCCATCAGGGCCAGGTAGCCGCTCACGAAGATCGGGAGGTAGACCTGAGGCGCCGAGCCCTGCGACCTGATCAGCACCACGTAGAGCGCGTCCGTCGCCAGGACGATGCCGATCGCGATCAGCGATGCGATGCGAACCGACCTCCGCTCCACCGGCGCCCACTCTAGTCCGGTCGGAATTCGGCTCCACCTACACTTACTTTTGATGGCGGAGTTCAGCCCGGGGCTGGAAGGTGTCGTGGCCGCTGAAACCTCCGTCAGTGAAGTTGACGGGGCCAACGGCCGCCTCATCTATCGCGGCGGATACCTCATCGAAGATCTGGTGCCCGTGGCGAGCTACGAAGAGATCGCCCATCTGCTGTGGCACGGCGAGCTGCCGAACGAGCAGGAGCTCGCCACCCTACGTCAACAGATGGCCGCCGCGCGAACACTGAACAAATCGGCGCGCGGTGCGCTGACGGCCATGGATCCGCAGGTCGATCCGATGGACGTTCTCCGCACCGTCGCGTCGGCGCAAGGCGCGACCAAGACTTTGACCAAGCCCACGCTCGACGAGGCGATCGCCCTCACCGCCGTCTTTCCGACGATCGTCGGCGCCGCGTACCGTCGCCGCCAGGGCAAAGAGCCCGTCGAACCACGCGAGGACCTCGGCCACGCCGCGAACCTGCTTTGGATGATGGAAGGGCAAGAGCCCGACCAGCAAAAGGTGCACCTGGTGGACTCCTATCTCGTGCTCCTCGCCGACCACGGCCTCAACGCGTCGACATTTGCCGCCCGAGTCATCGCTTCGACGGGCAGCGACCTCACGTCCTGCGTGGTCGGAGCGATCGCAGCCCTCAAAGGCCCGGCTCACGGCGGCGCGACCTTCGCTGCGCGGACGATGCTCGACAAGATCGGTTCGGCGGACAACGCGGAGAAGTGGCTGACCGATGCGCACGGCCGGCACGAGCGGTTCTCGGGTTTCGGCCACCGGGTGTACCGCACCTACGACCCGCGGGCGAAGATCCTGCGCGAGATGGCGAAGACCGCCGCGCCGGAACTGCATAAGACGGCCGCGCGGACCGAGGAGGTCGCGCTGAAAATTCTCCACGACGCGCATCCCGAGCGGCCGAACGCCACCAACGTCGACTTCTGGGCATCGGTGGTGCTGACCGGCGCGGGGATCCCCAAGGAGCTGTTCACCTGCCTGTTCGCGACCTCGCGCGTGGCCGGCTGGACGGCGCACGTGCTGGAGTCGATGTCAGACCTGCGGATCATCCGACCCGCCTCGCGCTGGACCGGACCCGAGCCGGGCAGGAAGCCTCTGCAGCTCGCCAAACGGTGACCTCCACGTACGTCCCCGGCCTGGAGGGGATCATCGGCGCCCAGACGGCGATCTCCATGGTCGACGGCGCCAACGGCCGGCTCGTCTACCAGGGCTACGTGATCGCCGACCTCGCCGAGCAGATGTCGTTCGAAGAGGTCGCCTACCTGCTCTGGAAAGGCCGGCTCCCCAAGCCCGCAGAGCTGGAGGCGCTTGGCATGGAGCTGGCGAGCTCGCGGATGCTGACCGAGGCGGCGACCCTGGCGATCGACGCGCTGCCCAAGGACACCGACCCGATGGACGTCCTGCGCAGCGTGGTCTCCATCCAGGGGGTCGAGCACCGGCTCTCCAGACCGACGGTGCCGCTCGCGATCCACGCCACCGCCTCCTTCCCGACGATCCTCGCCACGTTCCACCGCAAGCAGCTCGGCCTTCCGCCCGTGAAACCGCGGCCGGACCTCGGTCATGCGGCGAACTACCTGTACATGCTGAACGGCGAGGAGTCGAGCCCCGAGCTCGTGCGCGCGCTCAACACATACCTCGTCCTGCTTGCCGACCACGGCATGAACGCCTCGACCTTCACGGCGCGAGTCATCGCCTCGACCGAGTCCGACCTCACCTCGTGCCTCGTGGGCGCCGTCGGCGCGCTGAAGGGGCCGGCGCACGGCGGCGCGCCGTCGGCCGTGATCGAACAGCTCGAGCAGATCGCCACGGCGGACAACGCAGAGCCCTGGATGCGCGAAGCGCGCAAGCGGAAGGTCAAGTTCATGGGTTTCGGCCACCGCGTCTACCGGGTCTACGACCCTCGGGCGAGGATCCTCAAAGAGATGTGCCAGAGGATGAATCCGAGGTTCTACGACCTGGCGACGAAGGTCGAAGAGGTTGCCCTGAAGATCCTCCACGAGGAGCATCCCGAGCGGCCGCAGTCGACCAACGTCGAGTTCTACTCGGCCGGCGTGCTGCAGGCGATCGGCCTCCCGAAGGAGTACTTCACGCCGACCTTCGCCATCGCCAGAGTCGCGGGTTGGAGCGCTCACGTGCTCGAGCAGGCGGCCAACAACCGCATAATCCGGCCGCAATCGGAATACATAGGACCGGAGCCGCGGAAGCCAGTGCCCCTCGCCGAACGCTCCTGACCGGCCGCGGGCTGGACGCCCGCGCCCTCCGGAACCTGGGCGCTGTCGGGCTTGCCTGGTTCCTGGTCATCGCGATCGCTCTCACCGGCTGGTTTGTCGTCGTGGTCCCGCTGCGTAGGGACATCCTCGACAACGACCTGACCCTGATCTACATCGGCATCCGGATCGCTCTGGAGCACGGGTGGAGCCATATCTACTCGCTTGCCCTGCAGCACGACCTGTTCGCGCAGCTACGGCCGCACGCCGACTTCAACGACGGTGAGCGTTTCGTGTCGCCCCCGCCGTTCGCCTGGCTCGTGCTCCCCCTGACCACATTCGGCCCGGCGGGAGCGGTCTACGCGTGGCTCGGCATCTCCCTCGCCGCCCTGGCCGCCGCCTGGTGGCTGGCCGCGCCCGGCGGCACCTGGGCCGTAAGGGCGCTGTGGCTCCTCGCCGCGCTCGCCTGGTACCCCCTGCTGTACGGGCTGAGCCTGGCCCAGCCGGAGCTGGTCGTGCTGTTGATCGTCGCCGCTGCGTGGCGGCTCGCCGAGGCCGAGAAACCCTACGTCACGGGCATCGTCCTCGGGCTGTCCGTGATCAAGCCGCAGCTCACCCTTCTCCTCCCTCTCGTCTTGCTGTGCGCAGGTCGCTGGAGGGTGGCCCTGTCGTGGGCGATCACGGCCGCGGTCCTCGCCCTGGCGTCGGTCGCCGTGATCGGACCGCAGGGCCTGAGCGACTACACAAACCTGCTTCGCGAAGCGCAGCACGTCACCAACAACCGCTATTTCACGCTCGCCTACTTGCTCGGACCGGACGCGCTGAGCTACGTCGCGCAGGGTGTTGTGGTCGTGGTCGCCGTCATCGCCGCGTACGTGAATCGCGCTTCGAGCCACGCCCGTCTCTTCGCGCTCGGCCTTGTCGCGACGACGTTGGGCGCGACCTACTGGCACCTCCAGGACTTCACGATCCTCGTTCTCGCGGCCTGGCTTTACTGGCGCGACCATCCACCGGCCTGGCAGCGATGGTGGCTGCTCGTCATCGCGATGACGGCCGAGTTTGCCTGGCCCCTGACTCCACTCCCACTTCTGCTCGCTGTGGCAGTGTGGTTCGCGACCCTGGTGGCGCCGTCCAGGACAAGATCAGCGGTCGCCGCCTGAGCACGTGGCCGCGCGCGTGACGGCGGGTGATGTGCGCGTGCCCTACGCGCGCTGGATCGTCGCGGCAGCGGCGCTGATCGTCTGCGGCGCGCTTCTCTTTTTCACACGCACCTTCACCTTCTACTTCGATGAGTGGACCTTCATCACGAGCGCGGCCGGATGGACGTTGGCGAGCTACTTCGAGCCTCACAACGAGCACCCGAGCATGCTCCTCAAGCTCGTCTATTCCACTCTGCTCGACACCGTCGGCCTGCGGAGCTACCTCCCGTACATGGCGGCACTGCTGATCGCGCACCTCGCCAACGTGCTGCTCCTCTTCGAGCTCGTCCGCCGCCGCGCCGGCGAGCTGATCGGCGGGGTCGCGGCGTTGCTCCTGCTCGTCCTGGGCATGGGATGGGAGGACCTGCTGTGGGCATTCCAGGTCGGGTGGCTCGCCTCGACGGCGTGCGGCCTCGGCGCGCTGCTCTCGTTGCAGACGAGCAGCCGGTGGCGCGCCCCGTTGGCGTCGGCGCTCATGGCCGTGTCCCTCTCCTTCGCCGGCACGGGGATCGTTTTCGCGGTCGCCGCGGGGATCCAGCTTCTGTTGACGCCCGCCCGCCGGCGAGAGCTCCGGTGGTTCGTCCCGCCGGCCGCGGCGCTCCTGATCTGGTACGTCGCGTTCGGCCGATTCGGGGCTCACCCGGACCCGCAACCCAGCGCCGCCAACCTCCTCCTCGATCCGCTGTACACGGTGTGGGGGCTTGCCCAGGGCGTCGCCGGCCTGATCGGCGTGAGCGGGTGGTTTGGCTACCCGCTCCTCGGGTTGGCGATGCTCGCTCTGGCGTGGAGGTGGAGGAAACACGGCGTCGACCCGTTCCTCGCCGGCATCGCCGCCGGCCTGGTCGCGTTCTTCCTGGTGGCCGGCCTGACTCGAGCGCAGCTGGGCTGGCAGCAGTCGGGGGCGTCACGCTACATCTACATCGCCGCGGCGCTGTGGCTCATCTTGCTCGGGGATGCGGCCCGCTCTCTGCCCTGGCGCGGGACGTGGCGCCCTGCCCTGGCCGCCCTCGCTTTCCTCGCATGCTTCAACAGCGCGGTCGTGCTGGTCGAGTTCGGAAGCGCGAAGACGGCGCAGATGCAGCGGGCGGTGGCCGACCTCCAGGCGCTGGCGGCGGAACGCTCGGACCGGTGCCTCGACCCGACCGGAAGGGTCGATCCACTGGTGATGCCGGACTTGCTTCCGCCCGCCTACTACCGTGCGATCGACATCTACGGCGACCCCGCGGCCGGCAAACCCATCACCGATCGAGCGGATTTTGAAGCGGCCCGTGCCAATCTGCGTAAGGCCGGTTGTTGACCGCACCTACTATTAATCCCGTGCCAGAACTCGAATTCGACGTCGCGATCCTGGGCGGTGGAATGGGCGGTTATCCAGCCGCCATCCGCGCCTCGCAGCTGGGGCTGAAAGTGGCGCTGGTGGAGGCGGCCAAGCTGGGCGGGACGTGCCTCCACATCGGATGCATCCCGACCAAGGCATTGCTCGAGTCGTCCGAGCTGTACCACCGCGTGGCCACGCGGGGCGCCGAGTTCGGCCTGAAGGCCGAGGTCGTGGGCTACGACTACCCGCGGATCGCCGAGCGCCGCGACGCCGTCGTCGCCCAGCTCTACAAGGGCGTCCAGTACCTCATGAAGAAGAACAAGATCGAGGTGGTCCAGGGCAAGGGCCGCCTGCGCGACCGCAACTCGATCGACGTCAACGGCCGCTCGATCAAGGCGAAGAACCTGATCATCGCCACCGGGTCGGCGGTGAAGACGCTGCCCGGGCTGACGTTCGACGGCCAGTACATCATCTCTTCGGACGACGCCGTCCTCTCGAGGGGCGCGCCGGAATCGATCTGCATCATCGGCGCCGGCGCAGTCGGGGTCGAGTTTGCAACCTTCTACAACCAGCTCGGGGTCAAGGTGACGTTGCTCGAGGCGCTCGATCGGATGGTCCCGCTCGAGGATGAGGACGTGTCGAAGGAGATGCTCTCCGCCTTCAAGAAGGCCGGCATCGACTGCCGGCTCGGCGTGAAGGTGAGCGGCGCGAAGAAGGCCCGTGATGGCGTCAGCGTGGAGACGGACCAGGGCGAGGTCTGGGCCAAGCAGCTTCTCGTCGCCGTCGGTAGGGCCGCGCTCTCCAAGGAGCTCGGCCTCGAGCAGGTCGGTGTGGAGATCCACCCCAACGGATTCATCAAGGTCGACGAATGGATGCGGACCTCGGTCGACTCCATCCACGCCATCGGAGATGTGGTCGGCGGCTACCTGCTCGCGCACGCGGCTTCCCACGAAGGGATCGTCGCCGCGGAAGACATCGCCGGTGAGCGGCTGGCGCCGATGGAGCAGAACCTGGTCACCCGCTGCACGTACTCGCACCCGCAGATCGCATCGGTCGGAATGACCGAGAAGCAAGCCAGGGACGCCGGGCGTGAGCTGAAGATCGGCAAGTTTCCGTTCTCGGCCATCGGACGTGCCCAGATCCATGGCGAAACCGGCGGCTTCGTCAAGATCGTCGCCGACGCGAAGACCGGCCAGATGCTGGGCACGCACATCGTCGGCGCCAACGCCACCGAGCTGATCGCCGAGCCCGCCCTCACGCAACTCTTCCAGGGCGACGCCTGGGAGCTGGGCCGCAACATCCACCCCCACCCGACGCTGAGCGAGGCGGTGATGGAGGCGGCGATGGCCGTGGACGGCCACGCCATCCACTTCTAAGCGCCATGGCCCAGACCACCCGGACGAAGGATCCGTCGTTCAGCCCTGACTGGCGCTTCCAGGACCCGGTCGCCTGGCGCGACACCGACCTCGACGAGAACATCCTGACCGAGTGGTTCCATTACATGCTGCTCGGCCGCCAGATCGACTACCGCTTCCAGGTGCTCAACCGGCAAGGAAGGGCGCCGTTCATCATCTCCTGCGCCGGCCACGAGGCCGCGCAGATCGGGGTCAGCTGGCCGCTCAAGCCGAAGTACGACTGGCTCGCGCCGTACTACCGAGACGTCGTGCTTTGCATGAGGATGGGCATGACACCGCTCGATCTGATGCTTTCGGTTCTGGCCAAGGCCGGTGATCCGGCGTCGGGCGGCAAGCAGACGCCAGGACATTTCTCCGACTCGCGGCTGAACATCACCTCCGGCGGCTCGCCGGTGGCCACGCAGATGGTGCGCGGCGCGGGTGTCGCATACGCGCTGAAGATGGACGGCACCGACAAGGTGCTGATGACCTGCTACGGCGAAGGGGCCGGGGCGGAAGGCGACGCGCACGAGGCGTTCAATTTCGCGGCGATCTACAAGCTGCCGGAGGTCTTCGTCTGCGAGAACAACGGATTTGCGATCTCGACGCCGTTCCGCAAGGAATACGCGATCGAGCACGTGGCCCAGCGGGCCGCCGGTTACGGGTTTCCGGGCGTCACCATCGACGGCCGCGATCCCGTCACTTGCTACGTGGTCGCCAAGGAAGCGGTCGCGCGGGCGCGCGCCGGCGAAGGGCCGACGCTGATCGAATGCCTCGTCGACCGCCTCGGCGCGCACTCCTCGGAGGACGACCAGCGGCGATATCGCAACCAGGAAGAGATCGACAAGCTGGCGGAGAGCGACTGCCTCGAACGCTTCAAGAAGAGGCTCATCGAGGAGGCCGTGCTCAGCGCCAAGCAGGTCGCCGAGCTCGAGGAGGGCGTCAAGGAAGAGGTCACGCAGGCGACGAAGGCGGGCATGGAGGCGGCGGACCCCGAGCCCGAGGACGCGCTGTCGAATGTCTACGCGATCGAGGCGCCTAAGGCAATCGATCCCGCAAGCGGCTTCGAGACCGAAGACATGAACATGGTCGCCGCCCTGCGCTCGGCGCTGACCGAGGAGATGGAACGCGACGCGCGCGTGATGGTGCTCGGCGAAGACGTCGGCAAGAAAGGCGGTGTCTTCCTGGTCACCGACGGCCTGCACGCGAAATTTGGCGAAGCTCGAGTCATCGACTCGCCGCTTGCGGAGTCTTCGATCGCGGGCGTCGCCCTCGGTCTGGCCCTCGCCGGCAAGCGACCTGTCGCAGAGATCCAGTTCACCGACTTCGCCCACATGGCCTTCAACTCGATCACGAACGAGATCGCCAAGTACCGCTACCGCAGCGACGGCGACTGGTCGGTGCCGCTGGTCGTTCGCGCGCCGATGGGCGGCCATGCGCATGGCGCGCTGTACCACTCGCAGTCGATCGAGGCGCGCTTTGCGACGCCGGGCTTGAAGATCGTGATCCCGTCGACACCTTATGAGGCCAAGGGCCTGCTTCTTGCAGCGATCCGCGACCCTGACCCGGTTCTGTTCTTCGAGCACAAGCGCCTTTACCGGATGTTCAAAGAGCCGGTGCCGAAAGGGGAGTACCTGATCCCGTTGAGGGTCGCGCGCACGGCGCGCGAGGGGACGGACATCTCGGTGTTCTGCTACGGCCTGATGGTCCACTACGCGATGGAGGCGGCCAAGAACCTCGAGGCGGACGGTGTCAGCGTGGAGATCATCGACCTACGCACGGTCTATCCCCTGGACAGGGAAGCGATCATCGCGTCGGCGCGCAAGACCGGCAAGTGCCTCGTCCTCTATGAGGACAACTTCAGCGTGTCGGTCGGGTCGGAGGTCGCGGCATTGATCGCGGACGAGGCATGGCGCTGGCTGGACGCGCCGGTGAAGCGATTCGGAGGACTCGACGTGCCCTCGATGCCGTACGCGGTGCCTATGGAGGAGTACTTCATGCCAACGCCGGACAAGATCACCAAAGTCCTGAAGGACCTGGCGGCGTACTGATGGCCGGCAAAACCACCCGCGTCGTGATGCCTCAGCTTGGCGAATCGGTGCACGAGGGCACCATCTCGCGCTGGCTGGTCAAGCCGGGAGACAGTGTCGTGGAGTTCGAGCCGATGCTCGAGGTCGACACCGACAAGGTGAACGCCGAGGTCCCCGCGCCGGTGTCGGGGATCCTGCGCGAGATCCTGGCCAAGGAAGGCGAGACAGTGCAGGCGGGGGCCGAGATCGCAGTGGTCGAGATCGGCGGCGACGCCCCACCGAAAGTTGAGGCAGCGGCACCACCGAAGGTTGAGGCAGCGGCACCACCGAAGGTTGAGGCAGCGGCACCACCGAAGGTTGAGGCAGCGGCACCCTCTCCCCCTCGGGGAGAGGGAAGGGGAGCGGGGCGTGAACCCGCAACTCCCGCCCGGGGAGAGGGGCGTGAACCCGCAACTCCCGCCCGGGGAGAGGGGCGAGAACCCGCAACTCCGACGCCCAAGGCCGAGGCGCCGAAGGCCGATACGTCGACGGTTGAGCAGGAGCCCACCTCCCCACCCGGCGGCGTCGCCGCCGACCTCCCCGGCAAGCGGGCAGGTGAAGAGCCTCACCGCTACTCCCCGGGCGTTCAGATGGCCGCTTCCGAGCTGAAGGTCGACCTTTCCCAGGTCACCGGCACCGGCCTGGGCGGCCGCATCACCAAGAAGGACGTCCAGGACTTCGCCGCCTCGGCCAAGGCCCAGCCCGCTCCCAGGGCTGCGCCGAGCGTCCCGGCGGCCACACCGGGCGAGGGCGACCAGGTCGTTCAGCTCACCCGAGTCCGCCGGCTGATCGCCGAGAACATGGCCAGGTCCAAATCCACGATTCCCCACGCCTGGCAGACCCAGGAAGCGGACATGTCCGGCGTCGTCGCCAACCGCAACGCCGGCAAGGCCGCATTCCAGAAGCAGGAAGGCTTCTCTCTGACCTATCTGCCGTACGTGATGGCGGCTGCCATTTCGGCCTTGCGGGAGCATCCGGAGGTCAACTCGACCTTCAACGAGACCGAGCTCATCGTGCACCGCGACATCAACCTCGGCATCTCGGTGGGTATGGAGGACACGCTCCTCGTCCCGGTGGTGCGCCGGGCGGACGGCCTCTCCATCGCCGGCCTCGCGCGGGCCGTCAACGACCTCGCGACCCGCGCCCGCGCCAAGCAGCTGAAGGCGGACGAGCTGTCCGGCGGCACGTTCACCGTCAACAACTCCGGCACCTTCGGCACGCTCTTCAGCTACTCGGTCATCAACCCCGGCCAGGCCGGGATCCTCACGATGGAGGCGATCGTGGACCGCCCCGTCGCGGTCAACGGGTTGATCGGGATCAAGCCGATGATGTACCTCTGTTTCTCGTTCGACCACCGCGTCCTCGACGGCCTGCAGGCGGCCCGCTTCCTGACCTCGTGTCGCAAGTGGCTCGAGGCAGTCGATCTGGAGCTGCCGATCTACTAAGCGACTGAATCTGCTGCCTCCGGCTTCAAAATGTGCCGCCGATGCACCAGGCCACGACGATGAAGTTCGAGCGGCGCCTGCCGCCCATCTGGTTGGCGGGGTCGGCGCTGACCGCGGCCATCGTTTTCCTGTTTGGAGTTGCGCGATGGATCGACCACTTCATCTCGCAACCAAACGCCGAGGACTACCGCCTCCACGTCGTCGCCGCTCAGATCGGCCTGACGCACGGCTGG
>Ga0070697_100004916_pt1 | contig 10253 bp, 9 predicted proteins | sample KBSK1501metaG_FD_65475 | JGI IMG/M metagenome (GOLD analysis project Ga0070697, IMG submission 65475) | Corn, switchgrass and miscanthus rhizosphere microbial communities from Kellogg Biological Station, Michigan, USA - KBS K1-50-1 metaG | ecosystem: Host-associated > Plants > Roots >... | reverse complement strand
CAAGGTCAACCTGGCGCTCGACGCCCTGCCCGACTTCACCTGCATCCCGGGCCCCGGCGCGCACCTGCGCGGCGCCGTCTCGATCTCGCCGAGCGTCGAGTACATGGAGCGGGCGTACGACGAGGCGAAGTACGGCACCTACTCGAGCAAGCCGTACATCGACATGGTCATCCCGTCGCTGACCGATCCGTCGGTCGCGCCGCCGGGGAAGCACATCCTGTCCTGCTTCGTGCAGTACGCGCCGTTCAAGCTGAAGGAGGGCCCCGAGGCGTGGGAGGGGAAGCGCGAGGAGTTCGGCGACACGGTCGTGAACACGATCGCCCAGTACGCGCCGAACCTCAAGAAGATCATCGTCGGCCGCCAGGTCGTGACGCCGCTCGACCTCGACCGCGAGTGGGGCCTGACCGAGGGGAACATCTTCCAGGGCGAGCTGTCGCTCGAGCAGCTCTTCTTCCTCCGCCCCGTCCCCGGCTGGGCCAAGTATCGGACGCCGATCAAGAACCTCTACATGTGCGGCTCGGCCACGCACCCGGGCGGCGGCATCATGGGGGCGAACGGCCGGATCGCCGCGATGGAGATCCTGAAGGACTGGGGGTCGGCGTAGGCCATGGCCGCGAAGCGCGACATCGTCATCATCGGCGGCGGACACAACGGCCTCGTGACCGCGTTCTACCTGGCGCGCGCCGGCCGCAAGCCGCTCGTCCTCGAGCGCCGCCCGGTCGTGGGCGGCGCCGCGATCACCGACGAGTTCCACCCCGGCTTCAAGGTCCCGACGCTTGCCCACACCCTCGGCCCGCTGCGCCCCGACATCGTCAGGGACATGGCGCTCGACCGGCACGGGCTTCAGGTGATCAGGCCCGAGGTGCGCGTCTTCGCGCCCCATCCCGACGGCCGCGCCCTGTTCCTGTACGACGACGCCGAGCGCTCGGCCTCATCGATCGCGTCCTTCTCGGCGAAGGACGCCGAGAAGTACAAGGAGTTCCACGGCACCCTCGGCCGCATCGGCAGGGTCATGGAGAAGGTGCTCGAGATGACCCCGCCGTCGATCGACCACCCGTCGACGGGGGATCTCTTCAACCTGCTCAAGATCGGCCGCGGCCTGCGCGGGCTGGGCAAGAAGGAGATGTACCACGTCCTGCGCTGGGGCCCGATGGCGATCGCCGACCTGGTCGCCGAGTTCTTCGAGACCGAGCTGCTGCGCGCCACGATCGCCGCGCGCGGGACGTTCGGGGCCTTCCTGGGCCCCTGGTCCGCCGGCACCGCGCTGATGCTCCTGATGCGCGCCGCCGCCGACGGCAATCCCGCCGGCCCGGCGTCCTTCCCCAAGGGAGGGATGGGGGCCGTGACCCAGGCGATGGCCGCCGCCGCCAAGCAGGCCGGCGCCGAGATCCGCACCGGCGCCGACGTCGCGAGGATCCAGGTGAAGGACGGGCGCGCGACCGGAGTCACGCTCGCTTCGGGCGAGACGATCGAGGCCTCGGCCGTCGTCTCCAACGCCGACCCGCGCCGGACGCTGCTCGGCCTCGTCGACCCGGTGCACCTCGGTCCCGAGTTCGTCGTCCGTCTGCGCAACTTCCGCTGCTACGGCACCGTCGCCAAGGTGAATCTCGCGCTCTCCGGGCTGCCCGAGTTCACCGCGCTGAAGCGCTCCCCCGCCGGCGCGCCGGCCGGCGCCGCGGCCTTGTCGGGCCGCATCCACATCGGCCCCGAGATCGACTACATCGAGCGCGCGTTCGACGATTCCAAATACGGCCAGTTCTCCAGGCACCCCTGGCTCGAGGCGACCATCCCCTCGATCGCCGATCCGTCGCTCGCCCCGGCGGGCAAGCACGTCATGTCGATCTACATGCAGTACGCCCCCTTCAGGCTGAAGAGCGGCGACTGGGACGCGAGCGCCGAGGCGCTCGGCGACACGGTCGTCAGGACCTTGTCGGAGTACGCGCCCAACTTGAAGAGCCTCGTCATCAAGGGGCAGGTGATCACGCCGAAGGATCTGGAAGCGACCTACTCCCTGACCACCGGCCACATCTTCCATGGCGAGCTGACCCTCGATCAGATCTTCACGATGCGCCCGCTGCTCGACTGGGCGCGCTACCGGACGCCGATTGCCGCGCTGTACCTCTGCGGCTCCGGCACGCATCCCGGCACCGGCCTCACCGGCGGCTCGGGGGCGAACGCGGCCCGGGAAATCCTGAAGGACTCGAAGTAACCACCGTCATCCCGGCGCTCCCGCCTCGCCCGGAGGCGGCGCGTCCGTCTCGCTCGCGCCCGGCACACCGGGATCTCCGGGCAGGCGCCGCTCGTTGCGATACCAGCGGCCGACTTCGCGCGCGCCGAGACGCCACGTGAGCGCCAGCGGCGCCGTGCCGCTGCAGGAGGCGAGCCCTCCGTGCTCGCCTCGCTGATGGTGGAAGCGACAGAGACAGACACGGTTGTGCTGCCCGTTGCCGCCGAGGCACGACCGGTAGCGGACATGGTGATCTTCGAGATTGCGGCGCGAGGAGCACGCCGGTGCGGAGCAGCGCCAGCCGTCGCGGACGAAGATCGGATCGGCGGAGAGATCGCCGGCGCGTTCCGGCGGATCCCACGTCTCGACGAAGTCCTCGAGCAGGGCGAGGAGGCCGACCCAATCCGGGACGCGGCGGGAGGCAGTGGAAAACATCCGGGCCGCGAGGCGCGCCGCGGGAAGCCGGCGCTCGGTGGAGAGATGGCCTCCCGCATCCTCTTCGCATTCGTATTCGTACCACGCGATCGCCTCCGCATCCCGGGCGAGGCGGGCCCGCGCTGCCTCCACCGCGGCCAGGAGCTGGTCCGCGAGGTCGAACGGAAGAGTCAGGCGGAGGAAAACATCCGGTTTCGGGAGGGCCGCCGTCATCGGGGAGAACGACGCGGCGAGCCGGGCGGGATCCTCGGCGTCGAGCGAGGGGGGCGCGGACGCGTCGATGGACCCCTCCACCGGGCGGGCGCCAATGGCCAGCATCCCCAGGAAGCCGACGCGGCGGCACGCGGAGCCCGGGGCACGCGAGAGCGAGGCGTGCCACGACGCGTCGGACAAGGGGGACGGCGCGTCGGGGCCGGCGGGCGGGGCCGCGGACCGCGCGGCGGCCGGCCGCACAGCCGCGGCGCGAGCGACAGCGCGGGCTTCGTCGCGCAGCCGCTTGACGGTGACCTCGCGCGCGTGGCGGACCCAGGCGCGCTCGGCGTGGGCGCCGGGAGCGGACGGCGCCGACAGGACGCGGCCGACGACGAGCGCGGCCTCCAGGCCGAGCGCGCCCGCCTCGTACGCTTCGCGCACGCGTGGAAAACGTCCGAGCAGGTGCGCGGCGCGGGCGCGCGACTGGGCGGCGGTGCGCGACAGGCCGAGGCGCTCCTCGGCGTAGTGGCCGACGCCGGCGAAGCGCAGGCGCGTCCAGGCGCGATCCTCCCCCATCGTCGCCAGGAGGCGGCCGAGGCGGACCTCGATCTCGGTCTCGATCGACAGGAGCGCGCGCATCCGGGCGACGCGCTCCGCAGGCGAACCCCGGTCGCCGTCGCGCGCGAGCGCCGCGAGGCGGCGGAGGGTGGAGCGGCCGAGCGCCAGGCCCCACGACGCGTCGCTTTTGTCCGGCAGATGTTCCCATCCGCCGGTCGAGCGCGCCAGGGCTTCCTCGACGATGGAGGGACGCGGGCCGTGCCGGATGCCGGCGCGATCGATGTCCCTGAACGGCGCGCCGGAGCGGAGCGGCGCCTCCACCGACCTCGCGTGCTCCGGAGCGCCTGAGCCCACCACCTCGGTGGCTGCGGCGGCGAGGTCGGCGGCGAGAGGGCCGGCGCTGGCCTCGGCGACGAGGGCCTCGACGAACGACGCGATGGTCGTGTCGCTCCCCTCCACGGCGCGATGAAGGTCGACGGCCTCGTCGAAGGCGGCGAGGAGAGCCAGCGGAGAGGCGATGCGGAGGAGGACGCGGTCGTCGTCGGCGTCATCATCTATTGTGGCGAGGTTGGCGGGGTTGCCCGCGGGCGGAGCGTCCGCCTCGCCCGCGACCGCCGGACCGTCTGCGCTGGCGTCGGCGCGGCGCGCGCGGGCGACGGCCTGGCGCAAGGCGCGGACGGTGAGGCGCCGCGCCAGGCTGATCCAGGCCGCGAGGGTGCCGGCGCCGGCCACGCGGCCGACGAGGAGCGCGCGCACGCGGCCCAGAGGCGGGCCGCCATCGTCTCCGGTGAGCGCGGCGTCCAGTCCCGGGAACGCGGCGAGAGCCGAGTGCAGCGCGGCCAGGTCGACCAGCCAGCGGCCCGAGCGGTCGAGGTGTTCGCGAGCGAAATCGGAGGCGCGGGCGAAGCCGAAGACGCACCAGGCGCGCTCGCGACAGATCGACGCGGCCAACTGGGCGAGCGGCAAGGCGATCCGCTCGCGCGCCGCACAGAGCGAGCGCGCCAGCGCATCGGCGCGCCAGGCGGCGGTCTCGACTCGATGCGCAGGCGGGGCGTGGGCCCCGGCCGCGAAGCCAGGCGGAGGTGATACGGGGGCCGCGACCCCGACCCACGGATCACCGCCGGCCGAGGGGCGCGCGCCCTCAACCGCGCGGAGCGGTCGATGGGCAGCCCCCTCCAGCGCCCGGTACGATTCGCCAGGATCTTCCGAGCAGACGGTGGACGCGGCTGCGGTCGCGTGGCGACCGTATCTGATCATCGAGTATCCAGTGGGGGCGGAGCAATTATGACTCGTCTAATTTACACCCACACGGCGCGATGTCAAGATCGAAAATTCAACAATGTTCGTGCCGTGCGGTAGGTGATCTTTTGGCAGAACTCGTTGTGAAGCCCAGGGGCTTGGCCTCGAGGGCGCCCACGGCTTTCTCATCCACGAAGAGGAGGTAGTCGGCAAAGCCGTGCCCCTGGGCGAGCCGGAACTCGCGCACCGCCACCCCCTGGTCGGCGGCGAGGTTCATTTCGTCACGATCCTGAACGACCCAGCCGGACTTCTCGAGACTGGCATCAATGAGTTGGCGAGCTTCTTCCTCCGGCGTCACTCTTCTCACTCAGATCCTCGTATCATTGCCCATTCACGAGCAGTGATGGCCCATGGGATCCTTCGGGCCACGACGGAGATGGCGCATACTCGGTTCAGGGTGAATCTTAGTCCGGCGAAGGCCATTCCGTCAGCCCTTCGGTGCTAAGGCTTTGCGAACACCGATTAGCGTTCGGACCTCCTCGAACAGGCGGCAAATGCGCAAGCTGATTCCGGGCCTGATTAGAATCTTCGTTGGCGTCGCAAGCGGTCTGGCCCTGCTGGTACTGCTGATTGGTCTGGTGGTCCGGCAACCGAACTTTGGTCGGTATTCCTTCCCTCAAGGACCCCGGGCCGACCCTGCTATTCTCCGAACGCACGTTGAGTACCTCAGCAACAAGGCCTTTCCGCGGAACCCGAACGCGCCGGCCAGCCTCACGCTTGCGGCGGACTACGTCAAAGTCGCCCTCTCAAAGACTGGTGCCGAGGTGACCGAGCAGCCGTACGAGGCATTTCACAAACCGTTCAAGAACATCGTCGCGACGTATGGCCCTTCAACTGGTCGCCTGGTCGTGGTCGGCGCGCATTATGACGTCTACGGGAATTTCCCCGGCGCCGACGACAACGCGAGCGGCGTCGCCGGCCTCCTGGAGCTCGCCCGGCTGCTCGGTGCCCGGAAGCTGCAATCACCGGTTGAGCTCGTCGCATTCTCGACCGAGGAGCCGCCGTATTTCGGGGGCCCCGAGATGGGAAGCGCGACTCACGCGACCTCGCTGCGCAGAGCCGGTGCGCCCGTCGAGGCGATGATCTGCCTCGAGATGATCGGGTGCTTCGCCCCGAAGCAGCCCTACACCAACTTTCTTCTTTATGTCTTGTACCCGCGACGTGGTGACTTCATTTCCATCGTCGGCCGTTGGCAGGACCGCTCTCTCGCACGCCAAGTCAAGCTGAGCTTCCGGGGCGCCACCACCGTCCCCGTGGTGAGCTACTCCGGCCCGGTTGAGGTTGGCGCTGATCTGTCAGACCAGCGGAATTATTGGGCCGCAGGCTACCCCGCTGTCATGGTGACCGACACGGCCTTCATGCGCAACCTCAATTACCATACGCCCAGCGATGTGCCGGCGACCCTTGATTACGATCGGATGGCCGGTGTCGTTGACGGTGTGCTGAGCGCGGTGCTTCACCTTGCGATGGCGAGCGGGCCGTGAACTTCATAAAGGTATCAAGACCTTGGGGTCGATCAGCGAGCCTCGGGACGATCTTGGTTGTGGTGCTGTCGTGCACCCTGGGCTGCGACTGGGTCGGACCCAGGGTCTACCAGGTTCCGACGCACGCAATGGAGCCCACCATCAGGGCCGGCGCACACATTCTGGTCATGCGGTGGCCGGCGGGGAGAACGAATGTCAGGCGCGGCGACATCGTCGTATTCCGCGATCCCGACGAGCCGGAGAGTCTCTATACCAAGAGGGCCGTGGCGATTGCGGGCGAGACGATCGAGCTTCGTGAGGGAAAGCTGTTCCTCGACGGAATTCCTTTTCATGAGCCGTATGTCGTTAAGCCTGCGGCTGACGGCTCGGAAGCCTTCGGCCCGGTGAAGGTGCCCGAGGGTCACATCTTCGTGATGGGAGACAACCGGGACAGCTCGAGAGACAGCCGTTCGTTCGGCCCGCTTCCCTTGAAGTCGGTGGTCGGCTGGGTGGTTTTCTGATCATGATGGGCGGCCTGACAATCGGCTGAATCTGGCGCGCGCGGGAGGCCAGATGGGGGACATCGACGACCAGCGTGGATTTCTTCGAGAGCTCGTGGGAGACGGGCGACCGGCCCTCGGGTTGACGGCCGTCGTCCTGTTCCTGTCGGGCGCCTTCGCGATATTCCTGGCGATCCGGCGCGAGTTCCTCCCTCAGGACGTCGCATTCCTCGGCATGACCGCGAGGGACCTGTGCGCGATCGCGGATTGCCGGATCGTGCGGTTCATGTTCCATGATCGAGTCGCGTTCGGGGGCACCCTGATCGCCGTGGCGACCTTGTATTTGTGGCTTGCCTTCTTTCCGCTCTCCCGAGGACTCGCGTGGGCGTGGTGGGCCTTCCTGGTCAGCGGGGCGCTTGGGTTCGGCAGTTTCCTGGCGTATCTGGGATACGGATACCTCGACACCTGGCACGGCGTCGCCACCGTCGCGCTCCTGCCGGTGTTCCTGACCGGCCTCGTTGCGTCCCGGCCACAGGCGACGGGTCGCGTCTCGGGTTGGCTTCGCTCGGTCGACGGTCTGCGGGCACCGGCCTTGGCGCGCATTGGCCGATGGGGGTTGCTTGTGACCGGATCGGGACTCGTTCTGGCGGGACTCGTCATCCTGTACCTTGGCGCGACTGAGGTGTTCGTGGCGGAAGATCTCGGATTCATGGGACTGACGCGGGAGGTGCTCGATCGGATCAATCCGCGCCTCGTGCCGCTCATCGCGCATGACCACGCCGGCTTCGGCGGGGGTCTCGCGACCATAGGTATCCTCTTGCTCCTGTGTGGATGGTATGCGCCACCAAGCCGCGCTTTTCATCAAGCAGTACTCTTCGCCGGCGGCTCGGGTTTCTGCTTTGCGATTGGCACTCACTTTGCGGAAGGCTATCTGAATCTCGTCCATCTCGCGCCGGCGTTTGCGGGTGCCGCGCTGTTCGCGGGCAGCATTCTGTGCGAGATGGCGGGGTGGCGTCAGATGGGACGTCATACGAGGTCAGCATGAAACCGACGGGCCGGATCGTGATAGCGGGCGGCACAGGATTTCTCGGCCACAATCTGGCTCGCTACCTTGTCGGCATCGGCTGTGAGGTGGTCGTGATCTCCCGTCATCCGCCCGCGGGGGACGGCCGTTGGCGTCATGCCCAATGGGATGCGCGCACTCCTGGTGACTGGATGCGTCATCTCGATGGAGCCTCCGCGTTGGTCAACCTGGCCGGCCGAACGGTGGATTGCGTGAAGACCCCCGACCACTGCGACGAAATACTCCGCTCTCGGGTGGAGTCCACGGAGCTGCTGGGTCGCGCCCTCCAGCATGTGCAGGCCGTCCCGCGGGTTTGGGTTCAGATGGCGACTGCGCACCGGTATGGTGATCCTCCTGATGCCGTGTGCGATGAAGATTCAGCCTTTGGCTACGGATTGGCACCCTTCGTCGGGGCCGCGTGGGAGGACGCGCTCGCGCGGGCTGCGCCTTCACAGATGCGGCGAGTCATCCTTCGTACGAGCTTCGTGCTGGGCCGCGATGGCGGCGCGTTGCCTCGACTCACCAGGTTGGCCCGGTGCGGCCTGGGGGGGAAGGTGGGCCACGGCCGGCAAGGCATCAGCTGGATTCACGAAGACGATATGAATCGGCTGTTCGCGCGCGCGATAGCCGACGACGACATGAACGGCGCTTATCTGGCGACCGCGCCGAATCCCGTTTCCAATTCCGTGTTCATGCGCGAATTACGAAAGGCCTTGGGGATGCCCTTCGGATTGCCGGCGGCGACCTGGATGGTGCGGCTCGCGGCGCCGCTGATCCTGGGCACCGATCCGGAGCTGGCTCTTTATGGCCGCTACTGCGTCTCGCGTCGCTTGCGAGACGAAGGATTCGAGTTCGTGTTCCCCGACTTGGGGCCAGCATTGCGGGATCTGTACAAGACTGTCTGACGACCGGCTGAAGCCGCCACCGCACCGGCGGCAAGGGAGTCTCCTCATGCATGATGCGGGCATCTCACTCCTCGCGGCCTGGGACAGTTTCTATGTCATCGTAGGGTCCTCGTCCGCTGGGCTGACCGGATTGATGTTCGTCGTCGTCACGTTGATCCCGGAGGCGCAGTCGCGAGGGGCCGTGCCGGTCCTGGGGGTCCAGGTGTTCAGCACGCCGACCATCGTTCATTTTTCCTCTGCGCTGCTCGTGTCCGCGATTCTCAGCGCGCCCTGGGGCGCGCTGTCGCAAGCCGGCGTGGCGATTGCCCTGACCGGTCTTGCGGGGCTGCTCTACGTTGTCGTCGTCGCGGTACGCATGCGGCGTATGCGGAGCGGGTCCGACTACAGGCCGGTGCTCGAGGATTGGCTGTGCCACCTCCTGTTGCCGCTCGTGGTGTACGCGGTCCTTGTGGTTGCGGGGATGATGCTTCGCGACAGACCGTCCACGTCCCTGTTCGGAATCGGCGCCGCCACGCTGTTGCTGCTGTTCGTCGGCATTCACAACGCCTGGGACACGGTCACGTGGATGGCCCTCCAGCGTTCCAAACCGAAATGAAAAGGAGCAACCGCTTTGGACGACGTCAAGATTCACGTGAAGATGAAGCTTTCGGCCTGTACTTGCCGGGCAAGCTGCAAGGCATGCTGGGAGGACAGATGGGGCCGCTCGGTCCAGTGACTCAAGGAGTGTTGTGCTGACTGGATTCATCGTTTGGTACGCATGGACCTGGCCCAGGCAGGAGACAGTGAGATAGCGACCAACCGTCCCTGACCGGCTGCCATCCCTTCGGCATTCTCCCAACAGGACAGCAAGCATCCCCGTGACGGCCTACCCGGACCGGCGGGCCATCCGTCCGTCCAACTCGACTCCGTTCAGCCGCTTGCGTCCCGCCGGCGCGTGTGATGCGGCCTTGGCACGCCGCGTGCCTATAGACCCGATGCTGTCGGAGTGACGAGGAGACCGAAGTGACATTGAGGATCACACGCACGCGGGGATCGCGAACCCAGGCGAGGCTCAGGCTCGAAGGGAGCGTCGCCGGGGAGTGGGCCGACCTGCTCGAGCGCGAGTGCCTCGATCTTCTCCGGTCCCATGGCGCGGTGAGTCTCGATCTGTCGGGGGTCCGCTTCGTCGATCGGATCGGTGTCGAAGTCTTCGTGCGGCTCAGCCGCGCGGGTGTCGAGGTCCACTGCGGGTCCAGCCTCGTCGCGAGCGTGCTCGAGGGAGACGGCGTCCGCGTCACGGTGGACGCGGACGGCGAGGACGACGGTCGGCATTAGGAGGAACGCCATGCGCATGTTCTCGAAGCTTCGTCGGATCACCGAACGGTCATCGGCGCTGCTCATCGGCGTCGCCGCCTCGGCCCCCTCGAACACGGGAAGGCTGCTGGGAGGGTTCACGCTCCCGGTCGCCGCGAAATGGAATCACCGCATTCTCCCGGCCGGGGAGTACAGGTTCGCCGTGTCGCCCGCGATCTCCCGGCCCTGGGTGTACGTGCGGGGCGACGAGGGGGCCACGGTGCTCCACGTGGCGGCGATCGAGTCGGCGGCCGGCGCTCCCGGCGGCCTGCTCTGTCT
>Ga0070697_100004914_pt1 | contig 10256 bp, 9 predicted proteins | sample KBSK1501metaG_FD_65475 | JGI IMG/M metagenome (GOLD analysis project Ga0070697, IMG submission 65475) | Corn, switchgrass and miscanthus rhizosphere microbial communities from Kellogg Biological Station, Michigan, USA - KBS K1-50-1 metaG | ecosystem: Host-associated > Plants > Roots >... | reverse complement strand
CGACCTCGTGGGCTTCGCCATCTACCACACGCCGGGCGTGAGCGAGGCGCCGGCGGGCGCCCTCTACGTCAAGTTCCTCGCGATCGACCCGCCGAAGCGGAAGGTCGAGCACCTCGTCGAGTTCGTCGCAGCCCTCGAGGCGCTCGGCCAGGAGTTGGGGGTGCAGCGGGTGATCCTTCCTGTGTATTCTCGGTACTGGCTCGCGTACGCCACCCTCGTCCAGAGCGGATACCAGATCGACTTCACGATGGTCCGGATGCAGCGGGGCAAGCAAGAGGATTACGAAAACCCCACGCACCTCGTCCTCGACGACTGGCGTTGAAGCGCCTCGTCGGCGCGCTCCTCGCTCTCGCCCTCGGGCTGGGCTGGGCCGCCCCGGCGGCCCCGCACCCGCTCCTGCTCGAATCGACGCCAGCCGCCGGCTCGACCATCGCCGTCGCGCCGCCCGCGCTCTCCCTCCGGTTCAATAACCGGGTCGAGAAGCCGCTCTCGCGCCTCCGCCTGCTCAACGAGCGTGGGGAGCCGCTGCCCCTCGCGGTGCCGGCGTCCGACGGACCGGCCGATCGCCTGAGCGCCCTGCTGCCCGCGCTGGGGCCGGGAGCGTACCGCGTCGAGTGGCAGGTCCTGTCCACGGACGGCCACGTCGTGAGCGGCCGCTTCACCTTCCGCATCGCGCCCTGATCGCATGGCGGGGTTCATCGCCGGGCGGGGTGCGGGCTCGAGGTCCGGCCGGGAAGGCTGACACGATGGCGACACTGATCTCCGGCAGCGCGACGGTCGAGGGAACGAAGCGTTATGTGACGACGCTCGCCGGCAGTGTCGTGGCCGAGCACTTTCGTGAGTTCGACGGCCTCGCCGTCTCGACGGTCGGCCTCGGGACCTACCTCGGCCGGGAGGACGGTGCGACGGACGTCCTGTACCAGGACGCGATCGCGCGCGCACTCGAGCTCGGCGTCAACATGATCGACACGGCGATCAACTATCGCCATCAGCGTAGCGAACGCGCCATCCGGACGGCCCTGGCCGCCGCCGTCAGTCGGGGAGCGATCCGGCGCGACGCGATCGCCGTCGCGACCAAGGGCGGCTACATCCCCTTCGACGGCGCCGTGCCGCGCGACGCGCGCGCGTGGTTCACCGAGACGTACCTCGACACGGGGATCGTCCGGCCCGGCGACGTCGCGGGTGGCTCCCATTGCATGACGCCACGCTACCTCGCCGATCAGATCGAGCGGAGCCGGACCAACCTCGGGCTCGAGACGATCGACATCTACCACCTCCACAACCCCGAGGCCCAGCTCGAGGAAGTGGCCCGCGACGAGTTCCTCGCGCGCGTGCGGGCGGCTTTCGAGGCGCTCGAGGAGGCCGTGCGGGCCGGAAAGATCCGGCGCTACGGCACGGCGACGTGGAACGGCTATCGCGAGGACCCGAGCGCGCCCGGCTACCTCTCGCTCGCGGAGCTCGTGGGCGTGGCGCGCGCGGTCGCGGGCTTCGACCACCACTTCAAGGTCATCCAGCTTCCGTACAACCTCGCGATGCCGGAGGCGTTCACTCGCGCCAACCAGAAGGTCGACGGGAGCTTCGTCCCGCTGCTCGAGGCCGCCCGGCGCCTCGGCGTCTACGTCATGGCCTCGGCTTCGGTCTACCAGGGCCACCTCACGAAGAACCTCCCGCCAATGGTCGCCGAGCTCCTGCCGGGCTTCGCGAGCGATGCCCAGCGGGCCCTGCAGTTCGTGCGCTCGACGCCCGGGATCGGCACCGCCCTGGTCGGGATGAAGTCGACGACCCACGTCGAGGAGAACGCCGCCGTCGCCCTGCGCCCGCCCACGCCCTGGAAGGAGTTCCAGCGGCTGTTCAGCGCGGCGGGAGAGTAACGCCGGCGGAGCATTGCGCAAGCCGCCGGCGTCGGGTAGGTTGGTCGGGTGATCACGCTCGAGCCGAACGACGAGCGCGCGCTCGGGATCGGGCCCAGCGTGTCCGCCGTCATCTTCGATGAGGAGGGATCGCGCGTGGTGCGACGGATTCATCACGTGGGCATCGTGGTCAGGGACCTCGCAGAGGCGTATCGGTTCTACCGGGACACCCTCAGTCTGCCGCTCGTGAAGGAGGCGCTGATCCGGGATCAGGGCGTGCGCGCCGCGCTTCTGGCGGCCGGGGACAGCGAGATCGAGCTGCTCGCACCGCTCGACGCGTCGTCGGGCGTCGGGCGCTTCCTCGCCAAGCGCGGCGAGGGGCTCCACCACGTCTGCTTCGACACGCTCGACATCCACGCGGCGCTGGCGGTCTTGAATGCGAAGCACGTCGAGCTCATCGACACGGCGCCCCGGCCCGGGCTCGCGGGCGCGATCGCGTTCCTGCACCCGAAGGCGTGCTGCGGCGTCCTGGTCGAGCTCGCGACGCCCGCGGAGGACGCGGCCTCGGATGGATCGCCGGTGCGGCTCAAGCGGCTCGTCGTCGGCGCCCGCGACGTGAAGCAGACGGCCGGCGTGTTCCGGTCGCTCTTCGGCTTCCAGGAAGTTGCGATGAACGACGGGCCGCGCGCGATGCTGGCCGTCGGGCGGGGCGCGATCCTGATCGTGCCATCCGAGGAGGTCGGCGGGACCGAGGGCATGGTGGCGCTCTCGCTCGTCGCCCCGGACTTCGAGTCGCTCATGGCCGCCTTCGACCGCGCGGGCACGAAATGCCTGCGCGGCACCGGCGAGGTGACGCTCGAGCCCGCGTCGAGCCACGGCGTGCACCTGCACATCAGCCGGTATGAGTGACACCGAGCTCTCCGGCAAGGTCGCGGTCGTCACGGGCGGCGCCACCGGCATCGGCCTCGCGGCGTCGCTCGCCTTCGCGCGGTGCGGCGCCGCAGTCGCCGTGAATTACTCTCGCAACGAGGCTGCGGCTGACGCGGCGGTCAAGGAGATCGGAAGGCTCGGCGTCGGCGCAGTCGCGATCCGGACGGACGTGTCGAACGACCGGGAAGTGCGCGGGATGATGGGCCGCGTCGCCAAAGAGCTCGGCGGCGTCGACTTTCTCGTCAACAACGCCGGCTGGACGAAGCGCGTGCAGCCCCACTCGGACCTCGAGGGCCTCACCGACGACGTCTGGGACCGGGTGTGGGCCGTCAACGTGAAGGGTGCCTTCTACTGCGTCCGCGCGGCGGCCCCGCACATGCGCCAGCGCGGCGCGGGCTCCGTCGTCAACGTGACCTCTGTCGCCGCCTTCGCCGGCGCCGGCTCCTCGATGGCGTATGCCGCCTCGAAAGCCGCGCTGACGACGCTCACGAAGTCACTTGCCCGCGCGCTCGCGCCGACGATTCGGGTGAATGCTGTCGCGCCTGGTCTGATCCCGACCGGCTTTGGCGGGTGGATCGACGTCCACTGGAAGGCGACGTCCGCGCGGACACCGATCCAGCGCTTGCCCACGGCGGAGGAGACGGGAGCGGCGATCTTCTATCTCGCGACGGCGGGCGGGCTCACGGGCCAGACGATCGTCGTCGACGGCGGGCTGTTGACCCTCGGCCCCGCGGAGGGCGCCGCGGGGCACTGACACTCAGAAGACGTCGGGTGCTCGGGCGATCGCGTCAAGCTCGGCGCGCGTGTAGGTACCCAGGCTCCGGAAATCCAGCTCCGTGTAGTTCTTGACCCAGCGCATGGCGACCTTCATCGCGTTGCGGTAGCGCGTCTCGATCTCGGCGCTCTTCGGCCGCCGCGACAGGATGTCCGCCAACTCCTCCTGGAGGAGCCTCTTCACGAGCGCTCCGTCGTGGGCGACGCCAGCCTGAGGGTCCTTCGCGTGATGGCGGATCCGCTGGGCGATCTGGGCGACCGACATGCGGCCGGTGGCGAGGTCCTCCATCAGCGCCGGGTGAACGCCGGGCTTGCCCTCGAGGCTGTCGATTCCCTTGGCGCCACGGCCGTTGAGCCAACCCTCGACGTACTCGATGAGCATGCGCGCGTTGCGCCGCGTGCCTTCGACGGTGACGGGACCGGCGGGGACCCCGATCTTCACCGGGTAGTTCTCGGGCTTCGCCATCTCGGGGGTCGGCGTCCGGCCGGAGCCGATGAGCTTCCTGAACGGGTCCGCCGCCGTCTTCATGTGAAAAATGTGTGCGACCCAGGCGCGGATGAAGCCCTGCGCGGCCTCCCACTCCTTGTCCTTCCGGATCGCCTCTCCGGCCGTCCGGTTGACCTCGGGATCGTTGCTGGGCAGCGCCGTGGCCATGCCGCCGATCGGGACGGCACCGCGCTTGAGGCAGATCGCGACGAGGCGCCGGAAGATGTTCGCGAGGAAGGGCGTGGTCTTGATGTCCACGCCGAAGCGGTCGGGCCACACCTGCTTCGGGTCGGCCATGACGAACTCGAAGATCGAGGCCTTGAGGTCCCAGCGGGCGGCGTTGAGCCCGGCGGCGTAGGGACCGAGCTCCCAGAGCATCTCCTCCATCTGGTAGACGCACGGGAGCGACTCCACGAGCACGACCGCGCGGATCGTCGCGTTCCCGAGATAGGACAGGAGCCCGCGCGAGAGGTCGAAGAGGTCCCGGTACCAGCGCGCCTCGGGCGTGTGCTCGAGCTTCGGGAGGTAGAAGTAGATGCCCTGACCGCGGTCGGCCTGCGCGCGTCCGGCGTAGAAGAGCGTGAGCGCGGTCCCGAGGATCGCGGCGTTCACGGCCGTGCCGTCGATCGTGACGTCGGGCTCGTCGAGGTGGAGCCCGCGCTCGCGGTGCATGAAGAACGGGAGCTCTCCCGGCGCGATCCGGTAGCTCCTGCCGCGCTCGCGGTCCTCGAACGTGAGCTCGCGGTTGACCGCGGCGAGACGGTTGTGCGCGGCGCGGACCGTGTCGATGAGTCGGTGGCCGCCCGAATCCTCGTCGTCGTCCAGGTCGCCCTCGGCGCGCTCGCCCTCGGGCCCGGGATTGAGCGCGTTGATGAACATGGACGTGATCGAGCACGGGCCCGAGATCTCGATCCCGGGCTTCTTGAGCTCGTCAGGAACCGCCGGAACGCGCCAGTCCCCGGTATTCGCCACGCTCACCGGTGGGTGGCCGGGCATGATGTGCTCGTTCAGCGCCGACTTCAGTATCTCGGCGCGTCTGGCGCGGAGCTCGAGGGCGCGCCCGCCGAGCGTGTCGTGCAGGAGGACCAGATACTCGCAGAACGCCGGAGTGAAGAGCCGCGCGGCCTCTTCGACCGGGGCGAATTTCACGCGCGTCGCGTCGGCTGTCTTCATCGTCCTCTCACGTCCGTGCCCAAACGGCTACTTTTCGCATGGCGACTCAAAGGCTGTCAATGGCAGAATGGGCCGCGTTCGATCCGCCCCTGCGAGGAGGCCCGATGGCCACGGTGTTGTTCGTCGTGAAGGCGACCATTCGAAAGGATCAGGAGGAGGCGTTCAACCGCTGGTACAACGAGACGCACGTCCCGCAAGTGTTACAGTTCAAGGGCTTGGTGAGCGCACGGCGCTACAAGGCGCTCGAGGGCGAGGACAAGTACCAGTACATGGCGGTGTACGAGCTCCAGGATGAGGCGACCTACAGGCGCCTGATGGCCTCCGAGCACATGAAGGCGCTCAGAGCCGACTACGACGCCAGGTTCGGCGCCGCCAGCGAGCGGGCCCGCTTCGCCTACACGCAGGTCTGGCCATAGCCACGCGGCGCTTCCGCGGGATGGGCCGCGGGCGCAGGCTCCGGCGCACCCTCGCGCGCGGCGGCGCCGGTCCCGCGCAGCGACTGAACGAGACCCTCGGCGCGTGGGAGGGCGTGCGTATCACGCCGATGTTCGGGCGGTGGGGCTACTTCGTCGGCGAGACGCTCTTCGCGTGCTTTCCCCTGCGGGAGAAGGAGCGCGACCTCTGGCTCCGCCTGTCGCCGGCCGATCAGGCGCGGGCGCTCGGCGACGCGCGCATCCGCCCGCACCGACGCTTCGCGCGGCGGGGCTGGATCGAGTTCGACGTCGAGGCGCCGGACGACCTCGGGCGCGCGCTTCACTGGCTCAGGCGCGCGCACGCGACGGCGACGCGGAGCGTACACACCGACGAGGATAGGGAGGCGTGATGCCGGTCGAAGTCTACCTCTCGCTGACGGGCTGAGTGCTCGCAGCCTCAACCGCCTCGCGCGCCTGCGCCTCTTCGCGGGCCCTCGCCTCGATCCGGTCGATCTTGACGAGCGGGACGAGGAACCACGCAGCCGCCGTGAAGGCGGCGGAGATGAACACGAGCGGCTCATAGCCGACCCGGTCGTAGAGCCGCGCGCCGACATTCTGCGAGAGCTGGGAGCCACCGTTGTAGACGGACATGAGGAGGGCGAAGAACGTCGCCTCCACCCGCTTCGGGCACGACTTGGCCGCGAGGTCGAGCAGGGCGAGCTGGGCGATCATGCCGACGCACCCGAAGACGATGTCGATGACCAGGGCGGATGCCGGACCGCGGTAGACGAGGTACGCGAGGGTGCCGGCGACCCCCAGCCCGATCACCGCGTTGATGATGCGCCTGAGGGGGAAGCGCCGTGAGACCGGCGCGTAGATCCCGGCGCCGATGACGCCCGCGATCGCCGCCAGCGCGCCGAGGGTGCCGATGAACTGCTGGCTGAACCCGAGCGCGTCGGTCTGGTAGTAGAGGAACGCCGGGCCGAAGGACGGGCTGAAGGTCCAGAAAAGGATGAAGCCCGCCACCACCCACATGTCCCGGTGCGCCAGCGCCTCGCGGATGGCGAGCAGCGTCTGGCGGAACGCCTCGCGGTCGAAGGTGGCGCGCGGTTCGCCGACGAAGGCCGCACCCATGAACATCGAGATCAGGGGAAAGCAGGCGGCGAGCAGGAAGGCGGCGCGCAGACTCCGCGTCTCGGCGAGGTAGCCGCCCGCGAAGCCGACGATGACGGACGCGACCGTGACGCACGCCCACTGCACCGACTGGAACGCGCCCGTGAGGCCGCGGGGCCGGCCGTTCTCGACCATCATCGCGTCCACCAGGACGTCGGTGAACGCGAGGCCGAGCGCCATGAGCGTGAAGAGGCCGACACCCGAGACGAGCGTGAAGCTCAGGGCGCCCACGACCGGCAGCGTGACGCTGGGCGTCTCGATCGGCCCGTGGGAGATCGCCGAGCCCGAGGCGAGGAGGAGCCCCCCGAGCGCGGCGAGCCCGGAGGTCAGCAGGAAATAGCTCTGCCGCCGTCGCCCGAAGAGCGGCACGAAGTCCGAGAGCAGGCCGTAGACGGGCTTGATGAGCCAGGGGATCGTGGTGATGAGGAAAAAGTCGGCGACCTGGCCCGCCGTGAGTCCGCGGTCCTTCAGCACGATCGTGATCGTCTGGTTGGGCAGGTACCACATGCCCTGCGCGAAGTAGACGACGCCGAAGAGGACGGCCAGGCGCTGGGTGTCGGGGGTCTTGAACGGGTTCAGCCGCACGACCCAGCCGAACATGACGAGCGTCATGATACCTTTAAGCGCGGAATGCTGTCCGTCTGTCCTCACGACTGCCCGTCGTGCTGCAGCCTCCTCGTCACCGTCGAGGGCGGCCGCCTCACGGACGTCACCGGCAACCCCGACCACCCCTTCACGCAGGGCGTGATCTGCGGCAAGGTGCGCGAGTACGCCGAGCGCGTGCACTCGCCGCTCCGCGTGCTCACGCCGCTCCGGCGCGTCGGGCCGAAGGGCGCCGGTGAGTTCGCGCCGATCTCCTGGGACGAGGCGATCGACGCGATCGCGGGCCGCTGGAGGCGGATCATCCGCACCGACGGCGCCGAGGCGATCCTCCCCTTCTCCTACGCGGGCTCGATGGGCCGGGTGCAGTTCTACGCCGGCCACCCCCTCTTCCACGCGCTCGGCGCCTCCCGGCTCGACCGGACGATCTGCGTCAGCACGGCCTACGCGGGATGGCGCGCGACCCTGGGCGCCGTCACGGGCAACGATTCGGAGCAGATGGTGGGCGCGGACCTCGTCGTCCTCTGGGGCGTCAACGCGGCCTACTCGACGATCAACGTGATGACGCTCGTCAAGCAGGCGCGCGCCCGCGGCGCCTTCGTCGTCGTCGTCGATCCGTATCGCACGCCCACCGCCCAGCAGGCGGACGAGCATCTGATGGTCCGCCCCGGCACCGACGCGGCGCTGGCGCTGGCCGTGATGCACGTCCTGATCACCGAAGGGTCCCTCGACCGCGACTACATCGAGCAGGCGACGCTCGGGTTCGAGCGGCTCGCCGAGCACGTGAAGGCGTACCCGCCGGAGGCGGTCGCGCCGATCGTCGGCCTCGACGCGGGCACGATCACGCGATTCGCCCGGCGCTACGGGGCGAGCCCGCGGACGTTCGTCAGGATCGGCATCGGGATCTCACGCCACGACAACGGCGGGATGACGTGCCGCACCCTCGCGTGTCTGCCCGCGCTCACGGGCGCCTACGCCGATCCCCACGGCGGCGCGCTCCTGTCGTCGAGCGCGGGTTTCGGCTTCGACTACTCGGTCCTGGAGCGACCGGACCTCCAGCCCGTGCCGCCGCCGAGGGTCGTCAACATGATCCACCTCGGGCGCGCGCTGACCGACCGGCGACCCGGTCGGGCGATCCGTTCGCTCTACGTGTACAGCTCGAACCCGGCCGCCGTGTGCCCGAACCAGACGCTGGTCCTCGAGGGCCTCACGCGCGACGACCTCTTCACGGTCGTGCACGAGCAGGTCCTGACCGACACCGCGTACTACGCCGACCTCGTCCTACCGGCGACGACCTCGATGGAGCACCTCGACCTCTACAGCTCCTACGGGCAGTTCACGCTCCAGCTCGCCCGGCCGGTGCTCCCGCCCCAGGGCCAGGCGAAGTCCAACTGGGAGGTCTTCCAGCTCCTGGCGCGCGCAATGGACGTCGCCCAGGACCACTACGCGAAGAGCCCGGAGACGCTGATCCGCGAGTTCCTGGCGAAGGGCGACGAGACGGTGCGGGGGATCACGTTCGAGGAGCTCGCGGCCCGGGGCTGGGTGCGGGTGAACCTGCCACGCCCCTACACCCCGTTCGCCCGCGGCGCGCCGACGCCGTCGGGCAGGGTCGAGTTCTACTCGGAGCGGCTCGCGCGCCAGGGGCTGCCCGCGCTGCCGACGTACCTACCGCTCGCGGAAGGGCCTGAGAACCGCGAGCTCGCGGCGCGCTACCCGCTCCAGTGCCTCGTGCCGCCGAACCGGTTCTTCCTGAATTCGTCCTTCAGCCAGTCGGCCCTCCTTCGGCGCCGGCAGGGAACGCCGACCGTGATGATGGCGCCGGACGACGCCGCGCGGCGCGGGATCGTGGACGGGGACGCGGTCACGGTCGCGAGCCCGCGCGGCGCGACGCGTTTCACGGCCCGGGTGACGGACGCGACCCGGCCCGGCGTGGTCGTGATCGAGGGAATCTGGTGGCACCGCTTCCATCCGGAGGGCCGCGGCGTGAACGTGCTGACGAGCGACCGCGTGACCGACCTGGGGGGTGGCCCCGCCTTTCACTCGAACCTGGTGGAGGTCTCGCGGGCATGAGGACGCTCTTCCTGCACCCGCCGTCGTACGAGGGCTTTGACGGCGGCGCGGGCTCCCGTTACCAGGCGCGGCGGGAGGTGCGGTCGTTCTGGTACCCGACGTGGCTCGCCCAGCCCGCCGCGCTCGTCCCCGACTCGCGGCTGGTGGACGCGCCGCCCGACGGTCTCACGCTGGAGGACGTGCGCCCGCTCGCCCGCGACTATGAGCTCGCCGTGCTCCACACGAGCACGCCGTCCTTCCCGTACGACGTGAGGGTGGCGGAGGCGCTCAAGGCGGAGAACCCGAATCTGCGCATCGGGTTCGTCGGCGCCCACGTCGCCGTCCGTCCGGAGGAATCGCTCGCCGCCTCGCCCGCGATCGACTTCGTCGCGCGCAACGAGTTCGACTTCACGATCGAGGAGGTGGCCCGGGGCCACGCCCTGGGCCGCGTCCTCGGCGTGAGCTACCGGGACGACGGCGTCATCCGGCACACCCCGGACCGGCCGACGCTCGAAGACATGGACGCGCTCCCGTTCGTCGTGGACGTCTACAAGCGCGACCTGACGATCGAGAACTACGTCATCGGCTACCTCCTCCACCCCTATGTGTCGCTCTACACGGGGCGCGGCTGTCGGTCCAAGTGCACCTTCTGCCTGTGGCCCCAGACCGTCGGCGGCCACCGGTACCGGACGCGCTCGGTCGGGCACGTCGTGCGCGAGATCGCGCTGGCGCGGCGCTACTTCCCGCAGGTGCGCGAGTTCTTCTTCGACGACGACACGTTCACCGACGACCTGCCGCGCGCCGAGG
>Ga0070697_100004910_pt1 | contig 10262 bp, 9 predicted proteins | sample KBSK1501metaG_FD_65475 | JGI IMG/M metagenome (GOLD analysis project Ga0070697, IMG submission 65475) | Corn, switchgrass and miscanthus rhizosphere microbial communities from Kellogg Biological Station, Michigan, USA - KBS K1-50-1 metaG | ecosystem: Host-associated > Plants > Roots >... | reverse complement strand
GCCAGAAGTTCGCCCGGTGAGTTTCCGCGACCGCGTGCGGGCGCGGGCGCGGGCGGCGCAACGACGCATCGTACTGCCGGAAGGGAACGACCCCCGCGTCCGCGAAGCCGGCCAGCGGCTGACGGCCAACGGCCTCGCCGTGGTGGAGGTGCTGGGGGACGTCACGCGCGACCCCCGCGCCACGGACTGCGCCGGGCTGCTGCGCGCGCGGCACCCCGACAAGTTCCCCGAGGACGCCGCGGCGCGCGCCGCCCTGCGGCACCCGCTCGTGTTCGGGGCCGCGCTCGTCGGCCTCGGACGCGCCGACGTGATGGTGGGCGGCGCCTGCTATCCCAGCGGGGACACGATCCGCGCGGCGCTGTGGGGGGTGGGCGCGGCACCCGGGATCGCCACCGTGAGCGGCGCCTTCTACATGGTGCGGGGCGACGCGGTGCTCACCTTCACGGACTGCGCCGTCGTGCCGGAGCCCACCCCGGAGCAGCTCGCCGACAGCGCGATCGCGGCGGCGCGCGACCGCCGCCGCATCGTGGGTGACGAGCCGGTGGTGGCGTTCCTCTCCTACAGCACCAAAGGCAGCGCCGCCGGGCCGCGCGTCGAGCGGCTGCGCCGGGCGCTCGAGATCCTCGCGGCGCGCCGCCCCGACTTCCCGTTCGACGGCGAGCTGCAGGGCGACGCCGCGCTCGTAACCGACGTCGCCCGTCGCAAGGCGCCCGGCTCGGCCGTGGCGGGCCGCGCCAACGTGCTCGTGTTCCCCGATCTTGACAGCGGCAACATCGGATACAAACTGGTGCAGCGTTTGGACGGCTGGGAGGCGATCGGCCCCATCCTGCAAGGCTTGGCGCGACCGGTCGCCGACCTGTCGCGCGGTGCCAGCGCCGACGATATTGTGGACACGGCGGCGGTGGCCATACTGCAGGCCGACGCCTCGTGAGAGCGCGAGTAAACTCGCGGCTCGGCCCCGGCCAGTGAACTGGCGGTGGTTCTGCTTCAGCAGACCATGCCGAGCCGCGGCTTCAGCCGCGGACCGAGGGGGGACGACATGAGCTTCAGCCTGCAGAAAGACAAGCGCGGGGTGGTGGTCGTCGGCGTGGACGGGCAGCTGATCGTGGGCAACCGCCAGGAGCTCAAGCAGAAGGTGCTCGACTCCCTGGAGGGCGGCGCGCGCAAGTTCGTCATCGACTTCACCAAGACCGGCTACATTGACTCCTCTGGGCTGGGCGTGCTCGTCTCCCTGTCCAAGAAGATCCGCGAGCAGGGCGGCGACCTGCGGCTGGCCGGCCTGAACGAAGACCTGCAGACGCTGTTCGAGCTCACCAAGCTGGACACGCTCTTCGCCATCGCCAGGACTCCCGAGGAAGCGCTTGCCGCCTTCTAAGCGCCCGTGACCACGCCGTTGCAGCTCGAGGTTCGCCGGCCCGCAGGCGAGTTCGATGTGGTGATGACACTCGACGTGCCGAGCGCGCTGGAGTACGTGGGCCCGGCGGTCGAGCTCATCGCGCTGCACGCCCCCGCCTCCCTGTCCGCCCGGCGCGTCCGCTTCAACCTGCGCACGGCGCTGGCCGAAGCGCTCGCCAACGCCATCGCCTACGGCAATCGGCACGATACCTCCCGAGTGGTGCGCGTTCGGGTCGAAGCGGACCGACAGGGCGTGCGCATCCACGTGCGGGACGACGGCGCGGGGTTCGACCCGGCCGCGGTCCCGGATCCCACGCTGCCGGAGAACTTGGAGCGCGAGGTCGGCCGCGGGCTGTTCGTGCTGAGCCATCTCGTCGATCACGTCGCCTTCAACGCCACGGGGAACGAAATCTGCCTGACGCTGCGAGCGGGCTGAGCCACCTCGAGCGCATGCTGCCGGCGCTGGAGCGCCTCAGCGGCGCGCGGCTCCGGGTGTGGCGCGGGGAGCGGGGCGCCGCCACGGTCGTGGCCGGGGCGCTCGTCGACTGGACCCTGCCGGCCGAGCCGGACGGGGGGCGCGCCGGCGGGCGCGTCGAGACACCCGAGGGGAAGGCGTGGTTCGAGCCGGTGCCCGGGATGGACGGCGTGTGGTTGGAGATCGGGGGGAAGCGGGGAAGGGGGAAGCGGGAAGGGTCCGCCCTGCCCACCGCGCGCGAGCTGGCGGAAATCGTCGGCTCGCTGCTCGCGGCCGAGCGGGAGACGGCGCACGTGGCGGCCGAGCTGTCGGAGCGCTACGAGGAGATCGATCTCATCTATACGATCTCCGAGATCCTGGGCCACACGATCCGCCTCGACGAGGCGGCCGGCCGCATCCTGCGCGAGGTGTCCCCCGTTGTGGGGGCGCGGCGCGCCACGCTGCTGGTGCTGGACGAGGAGCGGCAGGTGCTGCGGCTCGTGGCGGCGCGGGGGATGGACCCGAAGGCCGTCGAGCCGATCGAGCTGGACGATCCCTGCTCGGTCGCGGCGCGCGTGTTCCGCGACGGCCGCATCATCTCCTACGACCCCACCGATCCCACGGCGCCCAATCCCGGCTGCCCCGAGGGCCGAGAGTACAAAGGGAAGGCGTTCCTCTCGGTGCCGGTGCTGTACGGCGCGCCCGGCCAGAAGTCCCGCCCCATCGGGGTGATCAACCTGACCGACCGGCTGGGGGAAGACGCCTTCACGGCGGGGGACCGCAAGCTCGTCGCCGCGATCGCGAATCAGATCGGCGCCGCGATCGAGAACGCGCGGCTCGTGGCGCGCGACCTCGGGCAAGAGCGCGTGCGGCAGGAGCTCGAGCTGGCGCACGACCTGCAGCTCAAGCTCCTCCCCTCGCCCCTGGTCATCGCGGCGCGCGCCGATGTGGCGGCGCGCTGTCGGCCGGCCGAGTCCGTCGGCGGGGACTTCTACAACCTGCTGAACCTGCACGGCGACCGGGTCGGCGTGATGATCGGCGACGTCACGGCCCACGGGTTCGGGTCGGCGCTGATCATGGCGCTGGCGATGGCGGCGGCCGGCATCCACGCGGAGGCGACCGTGTCGCCCGCCGAGGTGCTCGCGCGCCTCGAGCAGTCGCTCTCCGAGGAGCTGCGGCGCACGGAGATGTTCCTCACGCTGTTCTACGCGGTCATCGACCCCGCGGCCGGGCGGCTGGCCTACGCCAACGCCGGGCACGCGCACGCCTTCGTGGTCACGGGCGACTCGGGAGAGGCGATCCGGCTCGGGGCGACGCGCGCGCCGCTCGGCGTCGCGGCCGCGGCGGGGGGCGATGAAGCGCGCCCCTGGCGGCGACGCCACGACCTGCTCTGCCTGTTCACCGATGGATTGGCCGACGCCACGAGCGATGGCGGCGAGCGCTTCGGAGAGCAACGCGTGGTAGGGCACGTCACCGCGCTGCGACAGCGCCCCGCGCGCGAGATCCTCGAGGCCATCTACACCGACGTCGCCGCCTTCACCGGCGGCGCTCCCGCCTCCGACGACCGCACGCTGGTGCTCCTCAAGGTGTGAGGGTGCCGCGGGCCCGGCGGCGACCGCTCGGCCAGCACTTCCTCGCCGATCCCAACATCCTCGGGCGCATCGTTGACGCCCTCGAGCCCGCACCCGCGGACGCGGTGATCGAGATCGGGGCGGGGCGGGGAACCCTAACCCGCGTCCTGCTCCCCCGCGTTGCGAAGGTGATTGCGATAGAGAAGGATCGCCGGCTGGCAGAAGATTGCCGATTGCGGATTGCGGATTGCGGATTTGACAACGCCGCTGTCGTGGAAGGTGATGCGCTGAGGCTGGATTGGCACAAGCTGCTCGAAGCTCGCCTTGCCGGTCCGCAATCCGCAATCGCCAATCCGCAATTCAAAGTCGTCGGCAACATCCCCTACGCCATCACCTCTCCCCTGATCGAGAAGGCGTTGACGCCGCCCCTGCCCGAGCGGATCGTCTTCCTCGTGCAGGCGGAGGTCGCGGATCGCGCGGCCGCGCCGCCGGGGTCCAGAGTCTACGGCGCCCTGTCCGTGGGCCTGCAGGCGAGCTGCCGGGTCGAGAAGCTCTTCACGGTGAAGCCTGGGGCGTTCGACCCGCCGCCGAGAGTGGACTCGGCGCTGCTGCGGCTGACGCCGCTCACCGCGCCCCTCGTCGGGCCGGACGAGGCGGCGGCGTTGCGGGCGTTCGTCACGGCGTGCTTCAGCCGGCGGCGCAAGCAGCTCCGGAATGTGCTGATGGCGGTCACCGGGCGGCCCGCGGCGGTCGTGGTGGACGCCGTGCGCGCCCTCGGGCTCGCGCCGGAGGCGCGTCCGGAGACGCTCGCGCCCAGCGCGTTCGCGCGGCTATTGCGCTGGAGTCGGCGATTGTGAAATACCGCTCTCATTTTCCCGACCATTTCGCGCCTAGCTAAGTCTCACGCCTTCACCACTTCGAGGTGGCGGATGGACGGGCCATGAGCATGGTCACGAAGACAACCTCAAACCAGGAGGCGTGAGCGCAGAGCACGAAGCAGTGCGGAATGCACCCAAAGAGCTAACTCATCCGACTCCAAGCCGGTGCGTCGCGCCTGCCCACAATTGTTAAGTCGATTTTCATCCCGCCGACGGATGTTCACCTGCGCCAAGCGCTGGCAAGTTCTGTCCTGTGGGCGAGCGAGGTCCGACAGCGACATGGATCCCGGAATGCGCCTGTGTTCACACCAAACGCTGGGAGGGACCATGTTCACTCTGTCCAGACTGACGGCGCGACTGGCCGTCGTTGCATCGTTCGCCGCGCTGCTTGCCGCGGCGTGTAGCCCCGATTCCAACGGACCATCGAATCGAACCCTGTCCGCGAACCGCGTGCTGAGTCTTAGCACATCGGCCGCGGCGTCGGGCTTCGCGGTGCTCGCCAACGCGGCGGTCACCTGCACGCGTGGGAGCATCATCGGGGACGTGGGTACGTTCCAGACGACCCCCCCCGGCGCGATCACCCTGACCGAAGGCTGCGTGATTACGGGGGCGTCTGACATCGGCGGCGCAGCCGCGGTCGCGGCGTACAATGCCTTCCTCAGCCAGTACGCAGCACTCGCCCCGCAGCCGGGCGACAATTGTCCGATCATCACTGGTACGCTCGCGGGTCAGACTCTTGCTCCCGGTGTTTACTGCGTCAGCGCGGAGGCGAAGACGGGCGTGTTGACGCTCAGGGGGGGCTCGAACGCGACCTGGCTCATCAAGGTCCCGGCTGGCGCTCTCACCGGGACGAGCTTCCAGGTAGTCCTGGCCGGTGGCGCGCAGGCCTGCAACGTGACGTGGTGGGTCGATGCGGCCGCGACCATGACCACCTCGGACTTCCAAGGCAACATCCTGGCCGGGGCGGCGATCACGATGACCGATGGAACCTTCAACGGGAACGCGTGGGCGGGAGCCGCTGGAGTTGGCGACGTGACGTTCACGGGCACCGCGGTCGTCGGCTGCGCCGGCAGCCGCCAGGGTCACCAGGAGAAGGAAAAGTGCAACCAGGGCGTCGGCAACGGCCCCGAGGGTTGCGATCCGGGCAACTCAAACCACCGCCATGGGTCGAATGACGAGAACGGTGGGACCCCCGGGGACCCGGGCCGCCAGCCCCGGTAAGGCTGCGACGCAAAGCACGAGGCGGAGGGGGCGCAGTTCGGCCCCTTCCGTCCTCAGTTGAGCCCACCGTTAGTGAGGACTCGAGGAGGAACCATGTTTACTCTGCCCCGTCTGACGGCGCGGCTGGCCGTCATTATCCCGTTCGCCGCGCTGCTGGCCGCGGCGTGCAACCCTGAGTCCAACGGACCATCGAGCCCAGCCCTGCTCGCCGACCGCGCGCGGAGTCTTAGCACATCGGCCGCGGCGTCGGGCTTCGCGGTGCTCGCCAACGCGGCGGTGACCTGCACCGACGGGACCATCACCGGAGACGTGGGCACCTTTCAGGCCACTCCCACCGGCTCGGTCACCCTGACCACTTGCCCGATTACGGGGACGGTTCACGTGGGGGATGGGGTCGCCACACAGGCTTTCAATGACTTTCTGCTCGCGTACATCGCGCTCGCGCCCACGGCGGGGGACTGCGACGCCGCCCATACCTTGCTGAGTACGATCCCGGCCTCCATCAGTCTGTCCCCCGGTGTCTACTGCACCGATGCGGCATTGACGGCGACGGACGTCACGTTGACCCTCGACGGGGGTGGCAACAGCAACGCGGCCTGGATTTTCAAGATCGGGACCAAGGCGCCTGGCGCCCTCACGGGCACCAACTTCTCGGTGGTCATGGCCGGCGGCGCGGATAAGTGCAACGTGACGTGGTGGATCGACGCAGCCGCGACGATGACGACCTCGGCGTTCCAAGGGAACATTCTGGCCGGGGCGGGCATCACCCTGACCGGTGGCAGCTTCAACGGGAACGCGTATTCGAAAGCCGACGTGACGATCACGGGCACCGCCTTCGTCGGGTGCGGCGCAGCGGGGTCCCCCTCTTGCAAAGTCTCCGGGGATCGCGTGACCGGCGGCGGGTTCATCACACTCCCGTCCGGGGCAAAGGGCACCTTCGGCGTGAGCGGCGGGATCAACGTCAAGAAGAACGCGTTCAGGGGACACCTCGAGTATAATGACCACGGCAGCGGCCTCAGGGTGAAGGGCACAGGTGTGACGGCGTACATCGTGCTCGATGCCGTGACTCGGCGTATCCAGGGCACTGCGAAAGTGAACGGTGTAGCCGGATTCACGTACCAGGTGGATGTGAGCGACAACGGCGAGCCGGGCCGCAACGACACCTTCAGTCTGTCACTGTCGAGCGGGTACAGCGCCTCGGGCAAGCTGGCTGGCGGCAACATCCAGCTCCACAAGTCTCACGGGCGCGCGTGCAAGGAGCATGATGGCGATAAGGACAATGATGACCATGATGAAGATGATGACCATGAAGAGAATTGACGTGCACGTGCCGCAGTAGACGCACGGCTCGCAGCTGAGCGCATCGTGCATGTCAGGCGCGCGGGAGTCGGAGACTGGTCCGGCTCCCGCGTGTCACTCAGACAGACACATTGGGAGGAACTCCATGAGCAACCCAAAGAAGGATCTCATGTTTTATGGACTTACGCTCGCCATGGTCTCGGTCGCCGCGTTGCTGTCCGCCTTCGCCTACGACGGCAGGCCCGCACCGGCCGCGCCATCCCTGGGCCGGGCGAAGAGCTTCGCGGTCCTGGGCGGCTCGACGGTGACCAATACCGGCCCGACCAAGATCACCGGAGATGTGGGTGTCTCGAGCCCGGGTGTCTCGGTGACGGGCTTCCCTCCGGGCACGATCGCAGGAGGAGCGCAACACGTCGGTGATCCGGCCGCGAATCAGGCGCAGCATGATGCCCAGACTGCGTACGCCGCTCTGGCTGGCCAGGCCTGCAACACCCCCTTGACCGGTCAGGATCTCGGTGGCAAGACGCTCGCGCCAGGCGTCTATTGCTTCACGTCGTCGGCGCAGTTGACGGGACAGCTCGTGCTCGACGCCCGGCGCAAAAAGGATGCGGTCTTCATCTTTCAGATCGCGAGCACGCTCACGACCGCCAGCAACTCGTCGGTGGTCATGAGCCAGGGCGGTCGGGATGGCAACGTGTTTTGGCAGGTGGGCAGCGCCGCGACGCTCGGGACCGGCACGGCGTTCGCCGGGAATATCCTCGCCTACTCGAGCATCACGCTGAATACCGGCGCCAGCCTGTCGGGGAGAGCCCTGGCGCGAGCGGCGGTGACGATGGATAGCAACAACCTGCACGTACCGCGGTAGGCGTACGGATCGCCGCGCGCGGCTGAGGCTGCCCGGCTTGTGGGGAGGAGGAGGGCGGCACAGTCCGCCCTCTTTCTTTTCCTGCCCCTCACGCTGCCTCATCGCCTGCATCCAAAGAGTTAGTTCGTTCGATTCGCAGCAGCTCCGCGGGCTCGCCCACCATCGTTAAGTCGTTTTTCATTCCGCTGAGGGATGTCACCTCGTGTCCACGCGCGACATTTTCTTCGCGGGTGATTCACGCGCGGTTCAAGCAGCACCTCGCGATACGAAACATTCGGAGGAACACCAATGCTCACTCTCTCCCGTAGCGCCCGGCTCCTGGTCCTTCCGCTCGCCGCGCTGCTGGTCGCGGCGTGCGAGCATAACGAACTGGGCCCGGGGATAGCAGCCCCGCCCGGTCCATTGAATCCATCATTTCTGGGCACGGCATCGACCTACGGGATCCTGGCCGGACAGGCGATCAGCTGTACCACCGCGGGCACCATCGACGGCGATGTGGGCATCCACCCGGGGAATGCGCTGACTGGCTTCCCGCCGTGCACGCAGACAGGCGTGCAGGAGTTGGGTACTGCGGCCGCGGCCCAAGCGAAACACGACCTCGTTGTTGCGTACGATTTCTTGGAACTCATGGCGTGCACCAACCCACCACTTTCGACGCTCGGTGGACTGACGCTCGCGCCCGGCGTCTACTGCACCCCACCTGCCGGGGCCATGGATTTGACGGGAGACCTCACGCTCAACGGCCCGGCCGACGGGGTGTGGGTGTTCCAGATCGGGTCGTCGCTCACGACCGCCTCCGGGAGTGTCATCCTGACCGGTGGCGCCCAGGCGAAAAACGTGTGGTTCCAGCTCGGCGCGTCCGCCACCATCGGCAACGGTTATCAGATGCAGGGAAACCTGGTGGCGCTCACCACCATCACCCTGAATCCCACCGCAAACCTCGTCTTGGGCAGAGCGTTGGCGCGAAACGGTTCGGTGACGCTGAGTGGCAATAACAACATTACGGTGCCGTAGGCGTGCGGCTCGCAGGCGACGTGCCGCGCACGGCCACGGCAGCACAGAGACGGACAATCCTCTCCGGGGAGAGTTACTATGCGTAACCGATTCTTGTTGGCCGCCCTGACGCTGGCGGCGGTCCTACCGACGCTGGCGATGGCGCAGGCCATGACGGCCCAGCGCGAGGGTAGCTGGGAGTTCAGCGTGGGTGCCGGGGCCATGTACCTGGACGGCGGCCTCAGGGACTTTCTCGGGAGCGGGCCGGCGACCTTCCGGTACTCCGACAGCGACAAACCGAGTCGCTTCGTGCCCGCCGCGGCCGCGCGCGTGGGCTACAACTTCAACGACCACTGGGGCTTCAGCATCGGTACCGCGGGTGCCACCGGTTCCGGCGTGAAGTATCTGACGCCGTTCGCCGCGGCCACCTACACCGTGAACCTGAACGCGGCGACGAGTCCCTTCTTCACGGCCGGCACGCAGTTCACGCGCATCACGGGCAACAACAACCGAAAGACGCACCCGACGTGGGGCGCTCACGCCGGCTTGGGTGTCCGCCACATGGTGAGCGAGAACGTCGCGCTCCGGCTCGAGGGCCGGATGGCGTTCGAGCACTACGAGGTACTGCCGGGGCGTAAGACGGCGTACAACGGCATCGTCACGCTCGGGATCTCGTACTTCACCGCCCGCCACGCGCCCCCAGCGGCGATGGCGGCGGCGCCGTGTCCGGCGTGCCGAGTGCGAGTGGACACGGTGCGCATCCAGGCGCCGCCGCCGCCGCCCCCAGTGCGGAGGTGCGAGCACGGTGTCGCGCCGAAGGGAGCCCAGACCGATCAGTTCGGCTGCCTGGTGCTGCGCGACTCGCTGCTGCTGGAAGAGGTCCACTTCGACTTCGACAAGAGCGACATCACGCCGACGGCCACCGGGATCTTGGTCCGGGTGGGAGAGTCGATGCGGGCGTATCCCGAGCTCTACTTCGAGATCGCCGGGCATACCGATAGCGTCGGTACGTTCGCCTACAACTACCTGCTCTCGGCGCGGCGGGCTCGGGCGGTCCGGGACTTCCTCATCAAGGAGGGAGTGCCGGCATCCCGGATGACGGCGGTCGGCTGGGGCGAAGGGTACCCGATCGCGCCCAACGCCACGGTCGAGGGACGTGCCCTGAACCGCAGCGGGGTAGTGATACGGGTAAAGAAGCCCTTCTAGCGGGCAGCGCGCCACGCTGAGCGCACAGCCTGATCGACTGCGAGCCTCGTTCCAGACCATCGGAACGAGGCTCGATGCTTGTCCCCCGCCCAGCACGGGATCTTGCGGAAGCAGTTTCTTCCTTTCAGGATTATTATTGCAGAAATACGGGGCTGTGGCATGGCGAAGAGAATCCGGGTGTTGGTAATCGAGGACAATCGACTGCTGCGCGACGGGCTCGCGGCCATGCTGGACGCGCAGCCGGACTTCAAGGTCGTTGCGGCGGCTGAAGCAGCTGACACGGGGTTGCGGCGAGTACAGCAGACCAAGCCGCACGTCGTTCTCGTGGACGCGTCCTTGGGGAGTCACAGCAGCCACCGCTTCGTGGAGAGCGTCCGGAC
>Ga0070697_100004909_pt1 | contig 10262 bp, 9 predicted proteins | sample KBSK1501metaG_FD_65475 | JGI IMG/M metagenome (GOLD analysis project Ga0070697, IMG submission 65475) | Corn, switchgrass and miscanthus rhizosphere microbial communities from Kellogg Biological Station, Michigan, USA - KBS K1-50-1 metaG | ecosystem: Host-associated > Plants > Roots >... | reverse complement strand
GCTTCTCGCATGAACATCTGGTTGGCGATGCGCATGTAGTAGTAGAGACCGAACACGGCGTAGAGCACAGCCAGCGACGCCAGCACGTAATGACCGCTCTCGATCAGGCTCAGAAAAATAAAATACTTTCCGTAGAAGCCCGCCAGGGGCGGGATTCCGGCCAGCGAGAGCAGGAAAATAAGCATCAGCACAGCTTCGGTGGGGGCGCGGAAATAGAGGCCGGCGATGTCGTCAAGTTCGTCGCCGATCACGTTGCGCTGCCGCAGCGAAGCAATCACTGCGAAAGCTCCCAAATTCATGAATGTATACACCAGCAGGTAAAGCAGAATGCCCTTCAAGCCATCAAAGAACGCTGGTGCCGGGTAAGTCACCGAAGCCAATGCGATCAGGCCCAGCAGCATGTAGCCGACGTGGGCGATAGAGGAATAAGCAAGCAGCCGCTTCACGTTGGTCTGGGTGAGTGCGGCCAGATTGGCGCCGGTCATGGTGGCGATCGAAACAAAGATCAGCAACGGCACGTAAACGGATCGGAGCGGATAGAGACCCCAGAGGAAGATACGCAGCAGCATCGCCCAGGCCGCCGCCTTCACAGCCACCGACATGAATCCAGTAACCGTGGTCGGAGCGCCTTCGTAGGCATCAGGCAACCACTGGTGAAAGGGGATAGCTGCAATCTTGAAGAACAGGCCGGTTGCAGTGGTCAGCAGGGCGATCACAGCGATGGGGTCGATGTGATCCTGATGAGTTGCCGCCAGGCGAACTAGGCCGCTTCTAATCCCCAGCAGGCTGGTGCTCCCCGTCAGCCCGTAAAACAAGGACAAGCCATAGGCAAATATGCCGGAGGAAAATGCGCCCAGCAACAAATATTTCAGTGCAGCTTCATTCGATCTGCGGTCGCCGCGCAAAAACCCTACCAGCACGTAAGTAGAGATCGCCATCAGCTCGAGGCCCATGAAAATCAAGACCACATCAAAACCGGCGGCCATGCTCATCATGCCCACCACGGAAAATAGTATCAACGAGTAGAATTCGCCGTGGTTCTCGTGCTCGATCTCCAGGTAGCGCACTGACATCAGAATGGAAATCGCAGCGCTGGCGAGGAACAGATACCAGAAGAAGATGGTGAAATGATCCACCACCAGCGAGTTCAAAAATGCCGATTCTCCCGGAAGTCCGACGGCCTTGAATGCCAGTTGAATCTTTACCACTCCGGCAGCGGAAAAGAAAATACCGACCAAAGCGGTCAGCGCGTTGGTCCATTTCCATTCGGCGGGCAACATCAGATCCACCAGCAGAATGCCCAACGCGAACAGCGTGAGCAAGATGATGGGGAGCGACATCAGATAATCGACCCGGCCGAAATTTTGCCCCAGATTGCCGAACACTATTTCTTCCCCTTCGGGTGTATCGCAGCGACCTGCACTGCCGCATCAGAGGGAACACTCCGAATTGCAGGCCGGTTCGAAGCATTCACCGCCTGCACGCCGGGATAGTCTTTCCCCCGCACGGTGGAAACGATCTGGTTCACCGGTTGCTCCAGAATCTCGAAGAAAGGCTTGGGGTAGAGCCCAATCCAGAACGCCACAATCACAAGCGGCACAAAGGTCAACAGCTCACGCGGGGTAAGGTCGTTCAGCTTTTCATTCTTGGGGTTCGTGACCGTCCCGAAAAACACTCGTTGGTAAAGCCACAGCAAGTACGCCGCCGCCAGGATGACCCCAGGCACGGCCCACGCCGCCCACTTCCAATTCTCCATGAAGGTGCCCTGCAGGATGGTAAATTCGCCGACGAATCCGTTCAGCAGCGGAAGCCCCATCGAGGAGAGGAACATAATCATCGTGATAGCGGCGTAGACCGGCATGACATTGGAAATGCCGCCGTACTCGGAAATCTCACGCGTGTGCCGCCGCTCGTAAAGAATGCCGACAATCAAGAACAGCGCTCCCGTCGATATCCCATGATTGATCTGCTGCAACACCGATCCGCTCAGGCCTGCCGGATTCAACGCGAAGATACCCAAAGTGCAGAAACCGAGATGGCTCACCGACGAGTACGCCACCAGCTTCTTCATGTCCTTCTGCATGAGCGAAACCAGCGCGCCGTAGATGATCCCGACAATGGAAAGGAAAATCATCCAGCCCCGGACCTTGGGATGCATGACCACATCCGGAAAGAAAGGCAGGGCGAAGCGGACGAAACCGTACGTTCCCATTTTCAACAAAACCCCAGCCAGAATGACCGACCCAGCCGTCGGGGCCTCCACGTGGGCATCCGGCAGCCAGGTATGGAACGGAAACATCGGCACCTTGATGGCAAACGCCAGAAAGAAGGCCAGAAAGAGGAAGATGGCAAAGGTCGAGCCATAGGCTGGATCGTGGAAGACGAGCGGCGCTGTCTTGTACAAAGCCTGGATGCTGAACGTGTACTGCCCGGTCTGATGAAAGTTGTAGAAATAGAGAAACAGCACAGAAAGAAGCATCAGCACTGAACCGAACAATGTGTAGAGGAAAAACTTGATGGCGGCGTAGAGTTTTCGCGGGCCGCCCCAGATGCCGATCAGTAGGTACATGGGAACCAGCATGGCTTCCCAGAACACAAAGAAGAGGAAGAAATCCAGCGCCATGAAGACGCCCAACATGCCGGTCTGCAGCACCAGAAACCAGATGTAATATTCCTTCACCCGGGTTTCGATCGCGGTCCACGAGGACAGGATCGAGATCCAGCCTAGCAGAGTGGTCAGCATGATGAGTAGGAACGAAATGCCGTCAATGCCCAGCACATAGCCGGCGCCGATCGAGGGAATCCAGTTGTTGGGCGTGCCCTCCATGAACTTGAAGCCGGGCTCGAATCGTTGTGCCCAGAACCACGGCACCAGCGGGATGGAGACCAGCAGGCCGGCCAGCGCAAAGATATTTCCGATCCAACGGATGGCGTCTTTCTGCTCTTTGGGAACAAAGATAAGCAGAAGCGCGCCTGCCAGCGGCGTGAATAGAATGATCGAGAGAATGTGATTATGCATAAAAGCAGTCGTCGGTCGTCAGTCGTCAGCAAACTGCTTGCTACCGCACTGCGTAATAGAAAACGAATCCCACCAGCCCAATTACCATCACCAGTGCATACCATTGCACCAGACCCCACTGCAGCAAGCGCGTGGGATATGAAATCAGCCGCGAAAGAATGGCCGGCCCATTCACCAGCACTCCGTCAATAGCCCACTTATCCCACCAACTGGAAAGCGTTCCGCTGAGTCGCGTCATCCAGCCCGCGGCGTTGACCGTGCCGTCAATCACGTGCGAATCGAACCATGCTGCGGTTTCGCCCAATCCCATCACGCCAAGGCGCACGTTTCCCACCTTGCGGCGGCCGGTTAAGGCGTAGTCGTAGCCTTCGTCCACGTAGTACTTGTTGAGCAAGACGGAATAAACAGGCGGAGCTTTCACTGCGATCGGCTCCGCATAGCCGTTGCCGGCATAGCGATAGGCTTTCCACGCCACTCCGAAGCCAGCCACTGCCGCGCCAATGGAAAAGACCATAAGAAAATATTCCACCGGACTTGTGTGTTGTTCTTCCTTCTGTCCGGCGGCAAGCTGGGCTGCTTTCCCTTCCGCCTGAAATACCCGGGCTTCGCGGGCAAACACCGGCTCCAGGAATCTTTCCAAGCGATTCGAACCGCCCAAACTGTGCGGCCATCCCAGCCATCCGGCACTGACTGCGCAGATGGCAAGAATGATTAAAGGCACAGTCATCGATTTGGGAGATTCGTGGATGTGGTGTTCCACCTCGTGGCTCATCCGCGGCTTGCCACGGAACGTCAGGAGCATCAGGCGGAACATGTAGAAAGCGGTCATCAGCGCGGTGGCATAGCCGACAAACCACAACCAACGGTAAGCGCCACCTTCCGACGCCCAGGTTTGCCAAAGGATTTCGTCTTTCGAAAAAAAACCGGCAAACGGCGGAATCCCCGCGATGGCGAAAGTCGCAATGAACATGGTCCAGTGGGTTATCGGGATGCGCTTGTGCAGGTCGCCCATGTTGCGCAAGTCCTGCTCTCCGCTCATGGCGTGGATCACCGATCCCGAGCCAAGGAACAGCAGAGCTTTAAAGAAGGCGTGGGTGAATACGTGAAACACCCCGGCGGCAAACGCGCCGACACCCAACGCCAGAAACATATACCCAAGTTGGGAAACCGTCGAATACGCCAGCACGCGCTTGATGTCGTTCTGCACCAGTCCGATGGAAGCAGCGAAAATCGCCGTTAGTGCGCCGACAATCGCCACCGTCTTCATCGAAGTGGGCGCTAGCACAAACAACGCATTCGACCGCGCCACCATATACACGCCTGCGGTGACCATAGTTGCGGCGTGGATCAGGGCGGAAACGGGCGTCGGTCCTTCCATGGCGTCCGGGAGCCATACGTAGAGTGGAAGCTGCGCAGATTTCCCGCACGCGCCGACGAATAAGAGCAGAGTGGCTGCCGTGATCACCGGATCGCCAATCGCGAAATGCCCGCTGCGCGCCAGATGCGTGACCTCGGTGAAACGCACCGAGCCAAAGTACCAGGCGATGGTGAACATCCCGAGCAGGAAGCCGGCATCGCCGATGCGGTTCACGATAAATGCCTTATTGGCGGCCGTGCTCGCCGACTTGCGGTGGAAATAGAATCCGATCAACAGATACGAACACAGCCCCACGCCCTCCCATCCCACGAACATCAACGCATAGTTATTCCCCAAGATTAGCGTCAGCATGGAGAACATGAACAGATTCAGGTATCCGAAGAAGCGGTAATACCCGCCTGCGTGCGCCATGTAGCCGGTGGAATAGATATGGATCAGCATGCCGACGCCGGTCACAAACAGCAGCCAGATGCTGGAGAGGGGGTCAAGCAGGAAGCCAGTATCGGCCTGAAACGGGGCTGGAGTGCCGTCGCGCTTGACGTAGTTCATGTGCCCGGTATCAGTACCCAGCCAAGTGTAAACAATTTTCTCGTAGGGCTTGCCGGGATTATCGTGGGCGTATTCGGTGTATTGCCAAACCGCGATGCAGGAAAATAGAAATGCCACAACCACCGCGCCCACGCAGACCGCGTTGACCGTCGCCTTTTGCAGCTTGCGGCCGAAAAAGAACATGATGGCCGCGCCGAAGGCGGGAAATAGCGGGACCAGCCAGATGTGGTTGAGGAACATTTTAGTCGTCGGGTGTAAGTCTTCAGTTGTCAGCTTTTAGCACTCAACACTCAGCCAGCCAATGTTGCTTTCACGCCCTGTAGAGCTCCCTAAGGGCTGAGGGCTGCGTGCTGCTTTCCTACCATTTCAATAAATCTATTTCGTCTACGTTCACAGTTTCTTTATTGCGGAAAAAGGCGATCAGGATCCCGAGCCCGACTGCCGCTTCTGCCGCTGCATCGGTGATTACAAAGATCGCGAAGACTTGTCCGTGCAGGCCCCATATCCGCGAAAACGCCACTAGGTTGAGGTTCACCGCATTCAGGATCAGCTCGATGGACATGAGCACGATGACCACATTGCGGCGAGTCAATACGCCGACCACGCCCAAAACAAAAAGAGCGGAAGCGACCACGAGATAGTGCAGCGTAGTGATTGGAGCCATTTTTTGAAGCGTCTAGCCCCTAGCTTCTCGCTGGCTAGCAGCCAGGAGCCAGAAGCTGCGTTTAAATCCTCTTCTTTGCCATTACCACCGCCCCAATAACCGCCACCAGCAACAATAATGAGGCGATCTCAAAGGCCAGCATGTAATTGCCATACAGCAGGACGGCGACCTGCTGCGTATTGGACTGCTCGGGCATCTGAATTGCCCGATCCGGAAACAGGCCCCTGCCCTTGATGTAGACCAATACGAACAGCGCGCCGAGAGCGACCGCTGCTGCCAGCCCAACCAGCCATTGCTGGTTAAACTGCTCTTCCTTCTGCGCTCTTTCGATATTCACCAGCATGATTACGAACAGAAACAGCACCATGATGCCGCCCGCGTAGAGAATTATCTGCACGCCGGCGACAAATGGCGCGTACAGCATCAGATAAAGCGCCGCCTGCCCGAGCAAAGACACGATCAATGCCAGAGCCGAATGCACCGGATTCTTGCGCGTGATTACCAGCACGCCGCTGAGCACGGTCAGCGCCGACAGGAAATAGAAGAAAAATGTTGTGGCTACTGGAGCCATGTCAGAACAACACCCCCGCAATCGCCGTCAGGATGAGCACGCCAATCCCCAGCGGCAGCAGCACCTTCCATCCCATTTTCATTAACTGATCGAATCGGTAGCGCGGGAAGGTGCCGCGATACCAGATGTACATATACATCGAAACTGCCACCTTTGCATTGAACCAGAAAATGTCCTGCACACGCGCGCGCACCGGAGGGATAAACAAGACCACTCCAATCAGGGCCAGCACCGCGCCGAATCCGCCTAGCCCGATGGTTTGCAGCTTGAAGTACGGATGTTTGGGCATGCGTGCCGTGCTGTAAAAAGTGATGGCAGCGAGAAACAGAAAGGTCAGCCCGGGAATGAGCGAGAACAACAGGTCCCAGGTTTCTCCGCGTAGCGCGTTAGGAAACGGCCGCATCCATCCGCCCAGCCACAAGGTGACCGCGATCGACGAAACCGCAATCATTGCGGAGTATTCCGCGAGGAAGAACAGCGACCAGCGAAAGCCGCTGTACTCAGTGTGAAAACCGGCGGTCAACTCGGATTCAGCTTCCGGCAAATCAAAGGGAGCGCGATTGGTCTCCGCCACCATCGCCACTGCGAAGATAAAGAATGCGATCAACCCCAGCGGGAAGAACTTGAATGCAAACCAAACATGCTGCGCCTGCTGGGCCTGCACGATTCCGATCATGCTCAGGGTGCCGGTGCCTTCCGCATTAAGGCTGGTCATCAGGACCGCCGAAACCACGGCCAGGCCCATGGCAATCTCGTAGGAAACCATTTGTGCGCTGGAGCGAAGAGCTCCCATCAGCGGGTAATGTGAGTTTGACGCCCAACCCGCCATGACCACGCCGAGAACACTTAAGGACGAGACGCCCAACATGAATAGCACTCCGATATTCATGTCGGTGACGGCATGGGTCGGCCCGAACGGAACAACAATAAAGACGGTAAAGGCCGTGATCACGACGATGAGCGGCGCCACCCAGAAAACGAACGGGTCGGCCTCGGCCGGCATGATGTCCTCCTTGATCAGAAGCTTGAGGGCATCGGCGATGGGCTGCAGCAGGCCATGGGGACCGACTCTCATGGGGCCAAGGCGAACCTGCATGTGGGCCAGAATCTTACGTTCCAGCCAGTTCATGGCGATCACGGCGACGGAAAGGCCCAAAAAGATCAGGACGATATAAACAAATGCCCAGAACAAATTACCGGCTGAACCCGGCGTCGTGTCGCTCTTGAGATACGAGGTGATGTAGTCGAGCATTAACGATCCACCTCGCCCAGCACGATGTCCAAGGTTCCAATGACCGCAATCACATCAGCCACCAGGGCCCCCCGGACCATCATGTCCAGCGCCTGCAGGTTTACGAACGACGGTGGCCGCACACGCACCCGGTAGGGCTGGGTGGAGCCGTCGCTCACGATGAAATATCCCAGCTCGCCTTTGGGCGCCTCGATCGAGTGGTAGATTTCACCCACGGGAGGCTTCATGACTTTCGCGACTTTGGCCATGATGGGGCCATCGGGAATCTTGCCGATCGCCTGCTCGATAATTCGCAGCGATTGCCGCATCTCCTGCATGCGCACCATATACCGGTCGTAGGTGTCGCCGTTCTCTCCCACGGGAATATCGAAATCGAAGTCGGCGTAGGCCGCGTACGGCTGAGCTTTGCGCAGATCCCATTTCACACCGCTCGCTCGCAACACCGGCCCGGTCACACCCAGTGCGATGCACTCCCTGGCGGAAATCTTGCCCACATCTTTGGTACGCTCGACCCAGATCCGGTTGGTGGTGAGGAGTTCTTCGTACTCGCCAAGCTTGGGAGCGACGAAATCGAGGAACTTCTTTACCTCGCGCTCAAAGCCCTCGTAGGTTTCATACACGCAGCCGCCGATGCGGAACGCATGGGTGGTCAGGCGAGCCCCGCAGTATTTCTCGAAAATCTTTAGAATTTCTTCCCGGTCGCGAAAGGTGTAGAACAACGGCGTGATGGCTCCAATATCGAGCGCGTGGGTGCCCAGCCAAAGCATGTGACTGGCCAACCGGTTCAGTTCGGTGAGGATTACTCGAATGTATCGGGCACGGGGCGGAGCTTCCACGTTGAGAAGTTTTTCCACCGCTTCGCAGTAGCCCAACCCGTTCGACACCGCCGCCACATAGTCCATGCGATCCACGTAGGGATTGAACATGGTGTAAGTGCGGTGCTCGGCAATCTTCTCCACTCCGCGATGGAGGTAACCGATCACGCACTCGGTGCCCAAAACTTTTTCGCCGTCGAGCTTGAGAATCACGCGCAGTACGCCGTGGGTGGCAGGGTGCTGCGGGCCCATGTTGATGATCAGCTCATTGGAATCAAGAAAAGGTCTCTCGTGCTGCTCCAGTTCCAGGTGGGAAGTCCGGTCGATCATTGCCCACTCTCGATCCCCAGGTTGATCTGCACCCACTCCTGATCTTGCTGAATGATGCCGTAATCTTTACGCAGCGGGTGACCCTTCCAACCGTCCGGCAGCAGAATGCGCTTCAGATCGGGATGTCCCTCAAAACGGATTCCGAACATGTCGTAGACTTCCCGCTCCAGCCAGTTGGCGGCCGGCCAAATGGGGACGGCGCTCGGCACCGTTTGCCCGTCGGCATAGGCGGCTTTGACGCGAATGCGTTCGTTATGTGAGAACGAATAGAGAATCCAGACTACTTCAAACTGCTTCTCGCGATCTGGGTAATGTACTGCCGTGATATCCACGCAATAGTCGAATTGCTCCTGATCGCGGAGAACTTGCAGCACCTCGGGAACGAGCGAGGAATCCGCGACGATATATTTCTGGCCGAGATAGGTAACGGTCTCACGAAGACCCGAGCCGTGCTGGGCCCTGAGCCTGGAAATCATGGGCGAATCCCAAGGGATGGGCGTAGGACCCGTCGGCTTGGGGGCGGCAGCGTGTTCGGTGGCTTTTGGAGGCGCGGGAGAAGCGGCAGGTTTGTTCGGGGTCGACTGCACGCTACCGGGAATGGGTTCTCCTGCCGAGGGCATCGGCTCACCAGTCGGCGGCGGTGTAGGGGATTTAGTGTCCTCGGGCATAGCTACGGAAGGTACAAACCTCCGGCGCCGTGGGCGTTTAGAAGAACGTTAACTTTTAACAGCTTGCAAACTAAGTGTCAATCGGGGAGGTGAGAGGCGCCGCGTCACTTTCTTTGCTCGGCCTGATAGCTTTCGATCAACTCGCGAATGCGCAGCGCGTCTGCCTTGCGGTGGCCATGGCTGGTGATCGGGGCGGTGCCACCCGAGGAATCGATACGAATCTCGGACCAGATCACTCCCGTCGAAATCTGTACCGAGGCGACCTTCCCGAGGGCGATGCTCTCCTCGCTGCTGCCGAACAGGCGGGACTTGGCCCGGCTCACGTGCTGCGGTGTGACAATGAGGCGCACCGGAAAAAACAGATTGCCTTTAGTCCAGCGGCTGGCGGTAAAAGTCTCAGAGTTCCGTAGATTCGTCATTCCGGAATCGCCTAGACAACGCACGTGCACGGACAAATACAGTGGAACGGCGCTCCGCTGGGCAGATGAGAACATCCGCCCCTAGGTTGTCATATCCATTCCAGCGCGCCTTTTCCCCAGATCCATATGAAGCCCACGATCAGGATGAGCAGGAAAATCAGCATCTCGATTAGTCCGAACCAGCCCAGTGCCTTGAATTGAACCGCCCAAGGAAACAGGAAGATGGTCTCCACGTCGAAGACCACGAACAGGATGGCGACAATGTAATAGCGAACCGTGTAGCGTCCCCTGGAGCTGTCTATTGGATCGATGCCGCACTCGTAGGGCATCAATTTGGTCTTGCTGGGATTGTCGGGCCGCACCAGCTTGGCCGCCAACAGCGTCAGCGGAATCAGGACGCCGACGAACGCGATAAAGATAAATATGGGAACGTAATTTTGCGGCATCGAACCCCCATGGCGTGTCCGCGGAAAGCTCCCAACCAGTCATTGTAACGCCGGGTGGGACTGGCTTCAAGGATTGTTGACAGGATTATTGCAGGGTGGCGGTCGGTCACTTTCGTATCCGGCTACCTGAGGTCAAACGCAGTTGGATGCG
>Ga0070697_100004908_pt1 | contig 10262 bp, 12 predicted proteins | sample KBSK1501metaG_FD_65475 | JGI IMG/M metagenome (GOLD analysis project Ga0070697, IMG submission 65475) | Corn, switchgrass and miscanthus rhizosphere microbial communities from Kellogg Biological Station, Michigan, USA - KBS K1-50-1 metaG | ecosystem: Host-associated > Plants > Roots >... | reverse complement strand
CGAGCAAAAGGCGCGACAGCGTCGTCTTGCCCGCCCCCGAAGGCGAGGACAACACCAGCATCAGTCCGCGGCGCGTAATCGCGCGGGCGCGGCGCTTGCCGCCGTTCGTCTTGCGCAATTTTTTCGGCTTGGGCTTTTTCATTCGAGGTTCTGCACCTGCTCGCGAAACTGGTCGACCACCGCTTTGAGGTCTAACCCGATAGCGGTGAGCGAGACGTCGTTCGACTTCGCGCAAAGCGTATTCGATTCGCGGTTCAGCTCCTGGGCGAGGAAATCGAGCTTGCGGCCGACCGGTCCGCCCTCGGCGAGCAATTTCTCCGCCGCCTCCACATGCGCCTTCAGCCGGTCGAGTTCCTCGCGTACGTCGGCCTTGGCGGCGAGTAGGATCGCTTCCTGATAGAGGCGGTCGGAATCGAACTTTTCACCGGTGCCGACGATCGACTTGACCTGCTCGGCAAGGCGGGCGCGGATCGCCTCCGGCGCGCGCGCGGGAGACGCCTCGGCGGCGGCCGTCAACCGCGCGATTTCGACGAGCCGCGTCTCCAGCAAGCGGGCGAGTGCCGCGCCTTCGTTGCGGCGCGCGCTCACGAGATCGGACAGGGCCGCTTCGAAGCCGGCGGCGACGGCGGCTTCCGCTTCGCGGCGGGCGGCGGCGCTTTCTTCCATCTCGGTGATTTCCATAACGCCCTTGAGCCCGAGGATTCCGTCGAGACTGGGCGGGCTCGCCTCGACGCGCGGGGTAATCCTGCCGATCGTCTCGAGGAGCGCGGCGAGCACTTCCTCGTTCACGCGCACCGCCGCTAGCGCGCCTGTGCGCTCCGCCGTGAGCGTCGCCGAGACATTGCCGCGCGCGAGATGCCGCGCGGCGCTGGCGCGCGCCGGCACTTCGATCGCGTCCCAGCCTTGCGGCAGGCGCAGGCGCAGATCGAGGCCCTTGCCGTTAACGGATTTCAGTTCCCAAGCCCAATGATAGCCGCCCGCCGATCCTTGCGAGCGGGCGAAGCCGGTCATGCTTGCGAGCGGCATCGAAGCCAATTCCCGGCTGATCGTTTAGAGCACAATCGCTCTGGATTGAGTCAGCACGCGCTCCAACATTTTACTGAAGCACGATCTTTTCCGAAAACCGGTTGCCACTTTTCAGGATCATGCTCTTTGACCGGAGCATGATCTTTTCCGAAAACCGGTTCCCACTTTTCAGGATCATGCTCTTTTGCCGGAGCATGATCTTTTCCGAAAACCGGTTCCCACTTTTCAGGATCATGCTCTAACGGCGCGAACCTTAACCGCGCCGCCGTACGCCCTCAAGTCCGGGCTACTGTTTTTGGCTGGTGCCTTGCGCCGGCGGGGTCGCGGCCGATTGTCCGCCGCCGTCGGTCTTCTTCGCGGCCTTTTTCTTCTTCTGGTTCGCGATCACCGTGCGCGGCGAAGTCAACGGTGCGGCCGCCGCCGCCGGCTGCGGATTGGCTTGCGGCACCGGGGCGGACGGGGTTGCCGGCGGGACCGCCTGACCCTGTGCGTTCTGCATCGGATCCTTCGCCTGCTCCTTGGCCTGTTCGGCCGGTTGCGGCTGGGCGGCCGCAGGAACGGCTTGCGCCGGGGAATCCTGCTGTTGTTTCTCGACGTCGCGCCAGCGCGCAACGTTCTTCGCGTGCTGGTCGAGATTCTCCGAGAAGACGTGGCCGCCGGTGCCGTCGGCGACGAAATAGAGGTCGCGGGTGCGGGCGGGATGCGCGGTCGCTTCCAGCGAGGCGCGGCCGGGATTGGCGATCGGTCCGGGCGGCAGCCCGTCGATCAGGTAGGTATTGTACGGATTGGGCTCGTCCATCTCCGTGCGCAGCAGCGGCCGGCCGAGCGCGCCTTTGCCGCCCATCAGCCCGTAGATGATGGTCGGGTCCGATTGCAGCCGCATGCGCTTGTTGAGCCGGTTCACGAAGACCGCCGCGACGCGCGGACGCTCGTCGGCCTTGCCGGTTTCCTTTTCGACGATCGAGGCGAGCGTGACAAACTCCTCCACGGTCTTCACCGGCAGATCGGGCGCGTGGCGCTCCCAAATCTCCTGCACGAGCCGCCGCTGCGAGGCCGCCATGCGCTGCAGAACCTGGTCGCGCGTCGTGCCGCGCGTCACCTTGTAGGTTTCCGGGAGCAAGGTGCCTTCCTTCGGGATTTCGACCACCTCGCCGGTCAAGACATTGGAATCGCGCAGCCGCTGCACGATCTGCTCGCTGGTGAGGCCTTCGGGAATCGTTACCTGATGCTGGATCGAGCGTCCCTCGACGACGGCCGTGAGCACGTCGCGCATGCTGGCATGGGGCTCGATCAGATACTCGCCCGCCTTCATTTCGTCGGTGACGCGAAGCGCGACGGCGCCGGCGACGAACGGAAAGATCTGATCGATGACACCCTCGCGCTTGAGCATCTCGGCGATATCGCGAATTCCCTGGCCGCGCTGAATCACGACGGTGCGCTCGCGATCCAGCGGTCCGGCCGCCGTGAGTTTGTGGCGGCCGAGATAGAGCGTGACGCCGCCCGCGAAAATAAGCAGCAAAAGGCCGGTGAAGATCGCATTGCCGATCATCACCAGCGGATGGCGCGCGCGCCGGGAAGGCGGCGGCGGGAGTTGATCGGGAACGAGCGCCTGACGGGGGCTCCGCGGCTGCACGATCGGCCGGCGCTCGGAGGAAAATTCGTCGCTATTCCGGGGCCTCTGCGGTCCCTGATGATCGCCCGGCATAAGTTCGCGCTTCCGTGGTGACCGATTGCGAAACCGATTGGCCGGTTTCGCCTGCTCCATGAGTACAGGCTTTGGGCCGAAGTGTCGACTTCAAGCCCGGCGCAAGCCAGTGCCCCGAACCCGAAATTCGCACACACCGCGCAGCAGGGATGATTGCGAACTTCGCAATCGGAACACTAGCGGCAATTATGGCGAAAGCGCGAAGGAACGCGCGTCAGCGTCCGTTCGACCGGCGGAACACGAGCGAGGCATTGGTGCCGCCGAAGCCGAATGAATTCGACAACACCGTGTTGATCTCGCGTTTGCGCGGGGTGTGCGGCACGAGATCGATCGACGTCTCGACCGAGGGGTTGTCGAGATTGATCGTCGGCGGCACGGTCTGGTCGCGGATCGCAAGCACCGAGAAGATCGCCTCGGCGGCGCCGGCAGCGCCGAGGAGATGGCCGGTCGCGGATTTCGTCGAGGACATCGAAATGCGGCCGGCGGCGTTGCCGACGATGCGCTGCACGGCGTTCAATTCAATCTCGTCGCCCATCGGCGTCGAGGTGCCGTGGGCGTTGATGTAGTCGATTTCCGCCGGCGCGATCCCGGCGCGCCTGATCGCCATCGCCATGCAGCGCTGCGCACCGTCGCCGTCAGGCGCGGGCGCGGTGATGTGATGGGCGTCGCCCGAAAGCCCGTAACCGATGAGCTCGGCGTAAATCTTCGCGCCGCGCGCCTTGGCATGCTCGTACTCCTCGAGCACCACGACGCCGGCACCCTCGCCCATGACGAAACCGTCGCGATCCTTGTCGTAGGGCCGCGAGGCCCGCTCAGGCGTGTCGTTGAAGGAGGTCGAAAGCGCCTTGCAGGCGCAGAAACCCGCCACCGAGAGCCGGTTGATCGGCGACTCGGTGCCGCCGGCGAGCATCACGTCGGCGTCGCCGAGCGCGATCATCCGTCCGGCGTCGCCGATCGCATGCGCGCCGGTGGAACAGGCGGTCACGACCGCATGATTGGGGCCTTTCAGGCCGTGGGCGATGGAGACGTAGCCGGAGGCGAGATTGATGAGGCGGCCCGGAATGAAGAACGGCGACACCCGCCGCGGCCCCCTTTCTTTCAGCACGAGCGCGGTCTCGGCGATGCCTTCGATGCCGCCGATGCCGGAGCCGATGAGCACGCCGGTGTTGGCCTGGTCTTCCGCGCTTTTCGGGTGCCAGCCCGCATCCTCGAGCGCCTGGCCCGCGGCCCCCATCGCGAAGATGATGAAATCGTCGACCTTGCGCTGCTCTTTGGGCTCCATCCATTTATCCGCAAGGAAGGAGCCGTTCGAGCCATCGCCGCGCTTGACCTCGCAGGCGATCTTGCAGGGAAGATCGGAAACGTCGAATTTCTCGATTCTGGCCGCGCCGCTCTTGCTGTCCAGGATCTGTTTCCACGTCGATTCAACGCCGGCGCCGAGCGGCGAAACCATTCCAAGGCCGGTGACCACGACGCGACGCATTCCTTACCTCCGGCCGCGGCGACGGCGCGGCGCGAATATCAAAGGTTGTTCGAGCCTGACATGGCCCGTCGAGGGCGACCCCGCAAGTGCTTGAGCCGAGCGCCCTGAAAGGCGAAAAGCGTCAGGCCGCGTTTTTTTCGAGAAACTTGATGGCGTCGCCGACGGTGAGAATCGTCTCCGCCGCGTCGTCCGGAATTTCACAGCCGAACTCTTCTTCGAACGCCATGACGAGCTCGACCGTGTCCAGGCTGTCGGCGCCGAGATCGTCGATGAAACTCGCCTTGTCGGTGACTTTCTCGGGATCGACCCCAAGGTGTTCGACGACGATCTTTTTTACGCGCTCCGGAATATCGCTCATCGCTCCGCCCTTCGTGGCCCTGTTGCTAAAATCCGTTTTTTCTAGCCGCGGCATACGGCTGCCGCGATAGACCGCGTGGTCGCCCCCGCGAGATTGTTGCGGTCGTTACCATACTTCATTTCCCATGGCCAGCGCCCCGGCGCAAGCATGCCGAGGGGAAAAGGCCAACTAGATCATCGCCATACCGCCGTTCACGTGGATCGTCGCGCCGGTGACGTAAGCGGCCTCCGTCGAGGCGAGATAGACGACCGCCGAGGCGATATCGTCGGGCGTGCCCAGACGCGCGGCCGGCACGCGCGCGAGGATCGCCTCGCGCTGCTTGTCGTTCAATTTGTCGGTCATGGCGGTGGCGATAAAGCCGGGCGCGACGCAATTCGCGGTCACGCCGCGCCGCGCATATTCGGCGGCGAGCGATTTCATCATGCCGACGATGCCGGCCTTCGCCGCCGCGTAGTTTCCCTGGCCGGGATTGCCGGTGACGCCGACGACCGACGTAATGCCGATGATGCGGCCGAAGCGGCGACGCATCATGCCGATCGTCGCCTTGCGCGCGAGGCGGAAGGTGGCGGTGAGATTGACGGCGATCACCTGGTCCCACTCCTCGTCCTTCAACGAAACGAACAGATTGTCGCGGGTGATGCCGGCGTTGCAGACGAGAATATCGAGCTGCTTCATGGCGGCCTCGGCCGCGGGCACCAACGCCTCGACCTCGTCCGTCTTGGAAAGATCGCAAGGCAGCACGTGCATGCGGGCGCCGAGTTCGCCCGCGAGCTTGTCGAGCGCCTCGCGCCGCGTGCCGGAGATCGCGACCGTCGCCCCCTGCTTGTGCAGCGCGCGCGCGATCGCGCCGCCGATGCCGCCCGAGGCGCCGGTGACGAGCGCGGTCTTGCCGGAGAGATCGAACATGCGGGCTCCGCTTTAGGCCTTGGCGCCTTTGAAGGCTAGCACGTCGTCGGCGTTGCCGACGGTCGCGGTACTCACTTCCCTGGCGATGCGTCGCACGAGGCCGGCGAGCACCTTGCCGGAACCCACCTCGACGATCCGGTTCACGCCGTTCGCCGCAAGATAGGCGACCGACTGCCGCCAGCGCACCGTGCCGGTGATCTGCGCGACGAGAAGTTTCACGATCTCGGCGCGATCCTCCACCGGCTTGGCGGTGACATTCGCCACCACCGGAATTTTCGGCGTTCCGACTTTCACCTTTGAAAGCGCCTCGGCCATCGCGTCGGCCGCGGGCTGCATCAGCGCGCAATGGAAGGGCGCCGACACCGGCAGCATCATCGCCCGCGCGCCGCGGGCTTTGGCGATGTCGAGCGCGCGCCCGACCGCGGTCTTATGGCCGGAGACGACGATCTGGCCCGGCGCGTTGTCGTTGGCGGCTTCGCATACCTCGCCTTGCGCGGCCTCGCTCGCGACGGCTCGGGCGGCCTCCTCGTCGAGGCCAAGGAGCGCCGCCATCGCGCCGACGCCGACCGGCACCGCCTGTTGCATCGCGCGGCCGCGAAGGCGCACGAGCCGCGCCGCATCGGCAAGCGCGAGGCTGCCGGCGGCGGCGTGGGCGGAATATTCGCCGAGCGAGTGGCCGGCGAGGAAGGCGACATCGCGCGCAAGCTGGAGGCCGGCTTCCGCCTCGAGCACCCGTAGCGCCGCGATCGAGACCGCGAGCAACGCCGGCTGCGTGTTCTCGGTAAGCGTGAGCCTGTCCGCCGGCCCCTCCCACATGGTTCGCGTGAGCTTCTCGCCCAGCGCCGCGTCGACTTCCTCGAACACCGCGCGCGCGGGCGCGAAGTTGTCGGCAAGGCTCTTGCCCATGCCGACCGCCTGGCTGCCCTGGCCGGGAAAAACGAACGCGGTTGTCATGCGGCACGCACCCCTTCGGAAGGCGGGGTGAGAGACAACGGCGGCGCAACTTCTGTCAAGGCAGATGGCCGAAACGATCATGAAATTTCACGCCTTTTCGCGCCGGCCGAAATGCTTGCGCCGCCGCCAAAAGCGCGTATAAAACCGCGCTTCGCCGGTTTCGGCCGGGGGCTGAACGGACGGCCGCTTGCGCGGCAGGGCGAATTGCCCGGCGTCCCGTGTCCCCGCCTTCGAGGATTTTCGAGCCTTTCCGAGGCTCGGAGGGCTCGGCGCCGGGTCGGCGAGCGAACAGGAAAGGCAATTCATGCCGCTTTACGAGCACGTTATTCTCGCGCGTCAGGACGTGACCGCGCAACAAGTCGAAGAACTCTCCGCCCAATACAAGGACATCATCGAGAAGCACGACGGCAAGATCGTCGGCGATCCGGAATATTGGGGCGTCAAGACGCTTACCTTCCGTATCAAGAAGAACCGCAAGGCACACTTCGCCATGCTCCGCATCGACGCGCCGCCCGCCGCCGTCGTCGAGATGGAGCGCCTGGAGCGCATCAACGAGGACGTGATCCGCTTCCTGACGGTGCGCGTCGATCAGCACGAGGAAGGCCCCTCGATCATGCTGCAGAAGCGCGACCGCGACGAGCGCCGCAGCCGGCGCGATCGCGGTGAAGGCGAATTCGACGCGCCGGAAAGCGTCGTCGAAGAGCCGGCCGAGGAGGTCGCGCCATGAGCCGCTCCGCTCCCGCATCCGGCGGCGGACGCCGCCCGTTCTTCCGCCGCCGCAAGACCTGCCCGTTCTCCGGCGCCAACGCGCCGAAAATCGACTACAAGGACGCCAAGCTCCTGCAGCGCTACATTTCCGAGCGCGGCAAGATCGTGCCGAGCCGCATCACCGCGGTGTCGGCGATCAAACAGCGCGAGCTTGCGTCCGCGATCAAACGCGCGCGCTTTCTCGGGCTCTTGCCCTACGTGATCCGCTGAGGCCGCGCGCCTCGGCATAAGTCGTAAGCCGCCCGGATGGTCCGGCGGCGATGGTTGGGGCGGCAACGCCTCTAACCGCTCGCAAAGCGGGACAGCTGACGATGGTGCAGATCGTTCTCATCGGCCTCGGCGCGGGCGTTGCCTCCGCGCTCCTGTTCGCGTCGATCGCGTCGGGCTCGCCGATATCGGTCCTTCTGTTCTATCTCGCGCCGTTGCCGATCCTGTTGGCCGGAATCGGCTGGAGCCACTTCGCCGCGCTGATCGCGGGCCTCGCCGCCGCGGCCGGCCTTGGTGCTTCGTTCGGCTTCTGGTTCTTCATCGCCCACCTCGCGGGCGTCGGCGTTCCCGCCTATCTCCTCGCCTATGTGGCGATGCTCGGACGGCATACGCCGGGCGGCGCGTTGGAGTGGTACCCGGCGGGCAAGCTTGTGCTGTGGACCGCGGGGATCGCGGCGGCCTCGACCGCGCTCACGATTCCGGTATTCGGCAGCGATCTCGATTCCTACCGCGCGACGGTGAAGCAGATTTTCGAGCGCGTCATGCGCCTGCAGCTCGGCACCCCCGCCGGCGAGCCGCTGAAATTGCCGAACGGCGGCGACGCCAACGCCGCGCTCGATTTGCTCGCCATCGTGATGCCGCCCATGGCCGCGGCGATCGCGATGCTCACCAGCCTCTTTAACCTGTGGCTCGCGGGCAGGATCGCGCGGCTGTCGGGAAGGCTCGCGCGGACCTGGCCCGATCTTTCCGCAATGAACTTTCCGGCGATGACGCCGGTGGTGCTGCTCGCGGCGATCGCGCTGTCGTTTCTCGCGAGCATCGTCGGCGTCGCCGCCGGCATGCTCGCCGCCTGCCTGCTGCTCGCCTACGCCATCCTCGGCTTCGCGGTCGTTCATCGGATTACGCGCGCGCTTTCGGCGCGCGGCGTCATCCTCGGCGCGGTGTGGCTCGTGGTGCTCGTGCTCGGCTGGCCGGTCATCGTCCTCGCCCTGATCGGGCTCGCGGACGGGCTGCTCGACCTGCGCAAGATCAACAAGCCGAATTCCAATCTTCCCACCAACAAACCGGAGTGAACGAAGGAGCCCGTCATGGAAGTCATTTTGATCGAACGCGTCGCCAAGCTCGGCCAGATCGGCGAGGTCGTGCGCGTGCGCGACGGATTTGCGCGCAACTTTCTCCTGCCGCAGGGCAAGGCGTTGCGCGCCACCAAGGAGAACCGCGAGCGATTTGAAAAAATCCGAGGGGAGTTGGAGGCGAAGAACGCCGAGAAGAAGTCGGGCGCCGACGTGGTCGCGAAGACGCTCGACGGCCAGAGCTTCGTGCTCGTCCGCCAGGCGGGCGAGACCGGCCAGCTCTACGGCTCCGTCTCCGCGCGCGACATCATGCAGGCGCTGTTGGAGAAGAGCTTCGAGGTCTCGCGCCAGCAGATCGTGCTGAACACGCCGATCAAGACGATCGGCCTGCACAAGCTGTCGGTCGAGCTGCATCCCGAGGTCGAGGTGACGATCACGGTGAACGTCGCGCGCAGCCCCGACGAGGCCGCGCGCCAGGCCAAGGGCGAGGATCTCCGGATCGCGCGGACCGAGGAAGAAGAAGCGCGCGCCGAGGCGGGAGTGGCGGCGGAGAAGTTCTTCGAGCGCGGCGCCGACGGCGCGCCGGCGCGGGAGAAGAAGCCGCGGCGCGAAAAGTCGGCAAAGGCCGACGGCGACAAGGCGGATGCGGAGGCGGACGCCAAGCCCGCAGCCGCCAAGGCTGCGCGCGGCCAGAAACAGGCCTCGCCGGCGACCGAGCAGGCCGACGCCAAGCCCGCGAAAAGACCGAAGAAGGAGAAGGCCGCGAAAGAGTGAAAACGCGTCAGCCCGAGCCACGCGGCGCGGAACGCGCCAACCTCGAAGAATGATGACGGAAAAAACAGCGGGCGGAGGCCGCAGCGGCTCGCCGCCACGCGCCGCGGCCGGCAGAGCCCCGAACATCAATGAATTGTTCACCATTGCCGTCCGTTTTTCGGACGGTTGCAGCCGCCGCGCCGACTTTCGCGGGGCATTCGCGGCGGCGGCGTGTCGCTGCGGCGAAATGACTTGCGGCCGCGGACTCCGCTATCGATTCAATTTTACGAAAGGAATGAGCGTTAACGTGCGGGCGGTTTCGCTCCTCGGAAGGAGCGCCGCGGCTATGGTCGAATATAGAAAACATCCACGCCACCGCACCTTGAAGGGCGGCAAGATCATTTACAACCGGCGGCTGACGGTGATCGATTGCGTGATCCGCAACCTGTCGGCGGGCGGCGCGTGCCTGGAAGTGAGCACGCACTATCTGCCCGACGAGTTCGACCTCTCGATCCCGATCGATTGCGTCAAGCACCGCTGCCGGGTGGCGTGGCGGACGCCGAACCGCATCGGCGTCGCCTTCGAGGATAGCGGGACCGACCGCGCGGCTTAGCGCATGATCGCCTTCGGTTGAACGAGCGCGCGTTCCCGGCATTTTCTGCAGCACGATCTTTTCGGAAACACAGTGCCCACCCCGGATCAAGTCCGGGGCAGCTTTTTCGCGATCATGCTCATTTGCCGGAGCACGATCTGCTCCGAAAACCGGTGCCCACCCCGGATCGAGTCCGGGGCAGGCTTTTTCGGGATCATGCTCATTTGCCGGAGCATGATCGGTTCCGAAAACCGGTGCCCACTTTTCGGGATCATGCTCCGGAGGGCCGTTGGTCCGGCCCGACCTCGGTAGGGCGGCGGCCTGCGCCTTGCCGAGTCGCATTTGCGACTCAACCAGACCACCCGCTTCGATTGCGATCCACCCATGATCATGCGTTTTTGCGATTTTCCCGGCGAAAAGCCGAGCGGCCGGATCGT
>Ga0070697_100004907_pt1 | contig 10265 bp, 9 predicted proteins | sample KBSK1501metaG_FD_65475 | JGI IMG/M metagenome (GOLD analysis project Ga0070697, IMG submission 65475) | Corn, switchgrass and miscanthus rhizosphere microbial communities from Kellogg Biological Station, Michigan, USA - KBS K1-50-1 metaG | ecosystem: Host-associated > Plants > Roots >... | reverse complement strand
CGCGCGCACACGGGTCTGCTCGATCACATCCAGGTCGACTACTACGGGACGCCGATGCCGATCGGTCAATGCGCGAACCTTACGCTCGCCGACGCGCGAACGATCGCGGTGCAGCCGTGGGAAAAGAAGATGGTGCAGGTTGTCGAAAAGGCGATCCGGGACTCGGATCTCGGTCTCAATCCCGCGACCTCCGGGGACGTGATCCGCGTGCCGATGCCTCCGCTCACGGAAGATCGGCGCAAGGAATTGATCAAGGTGGTTCGGCACGAGGCCGAGAACGCGCGTATCGCCGTTCGCAATATCCGGCGCGACACGAACGAGCACTTGAAGAAACTACTCAAGGATCACGAAGTCTCGGAGGATGATGAGCGGCACGCACAGGTCGATGTGCAGAAGCTCACCGACCGGTACATCGCCGAGATCGACAAGGTGCTCCAGGGCAAGGAAGCGGACCTGCTGGCGGTCTAACGCGCGGGCCGCGTCGCCCCCCGTTCATCGCAATCGCCACGCAACGAGTCCCGCCTTCCGCCCCGGCCGCTTACGGTGTTAGAAAGCTCCACGCGCGAGATCCCCGCGCCGCGCAAAGTCCCGCGGCACATCGCGATCATCATGGACGGCAACGGCCGCTGGGCGAAGCAGCGCATGCTGCCGCGCGTCGCCGGCCACCGCAAGGGCGTTGAGGCCGTACGCACGACGGTGCGCGCGTGCATCGAGCGCGGCGTCGAGTTCCTGACGCTTTTTGCCTTTTCGAGCGAGAACTGGCGCCGCCCTGCCGAAGAGGTATCGATCCTGATGCAGCTCTTCCTGCGTGCGCTCGAGCAGGAAGTCGCCAAGCTCGACGAGAACGGCATCCGCTTCAAGGTGATCGGCGATACCGCGCGCTTCGAGCCGCGAATCCGCGAGCTGATCGCGGCGGGCGAGGCGCTTACCGCTCAGAACACGCGGTTGACCCTCACTGTCGCCGCCAACTACGGTGGGCGCTGGGACATCGCGCAAGCCGCACACAAGCTCATCGCGGCAAAACCGGAGGCGGCACAGACCTTCGAGCCCGAAGCGCTGGACCAGTTCCTGTCGATGGCTTACGCGCCGGAACCAGACCTGTTCATCCGCACTGGCGGCGAGCAGAGGATCTCCAACTTCCTGCTCTGGCAGCTCGCCTACACGGAGTTCTACTTCACCGATCTGCTCTGGCCCGACTTCGACGCCGCTGCGCTGGAGACGGCCATCGCTTCCTTCCAGCAGCGCGAGCGCCGCTTCGGGCGCACCAGCGAGCAGGTCGAGGCGAGCAGTTGAGATTTCAGACGATGCTCAAAACGCGCATTCTGACCGCGGCCGTCCTGATTCCCTTGACGCTCGGCGCTCTGTTCTGGCTCAGCCCGCGCGGCTGGGGGGTCTTTACGCTGGCAATCGTCGGCGTTGCAGCGGTGGAGTGGGCCGACCTTGCCGGCTACCGGTCAGCGATGTGGCTGCTGTTCGTCGTCGGCACGTTCCTGATCGGGCTCGATCTGCTGTTCATTCCGGGCAGCGGCTTCCAGTCGCAGGGCGGCTGGCCCGAGGTGATACCGTTATATGTCTGCGGCGCGGCAACGCTATTCTGGGTGCTGCTGGCGCCGGCATGGCTCGCCGCCGGCTGGCGCGTCGAGTCGAAGCTCGCACTCGCGGTCATCGGCTGGCTGGTCCTGATCGCGACGTGGGTCGCCGTAGTGCAGATCCAGGCTCGATCGCCCCGGTTGCTGCTCGCCTTGATGGCGATCGTTTGGATCGCGGACACCGCCGCCTACTTCAGCGGCCGCGCTTTCGGCAAGCGCAAGCTCGCGCCGGCGATCAGTCCGGGCAAAACCTGGGAGGGAGTCTACGGCGCGCTGCTCGCCACGGGCCTCTATGCGCTCGCCTTGCTGTGGTTCGCGCCTGAAGCCGGCTACACGCGCGCGCAGTCGCTCGGTGCGCTCGCGATCTGGCTCGCGCTGGTCCTCGGGCTCACCGCCTTGTCGATCGTGGGCGACCTGTTCGAATCGCAGTTGAAGCGGCAGCGCGGCGTCAAGGACAGCGGGCGCATCCTGCCCGGCCACGGCGGCATTCTCGACCGCATCGACGCGCTTCTGGCAACGATGCCGGCGGCCGCCCTCGTCGCACAGTATGCGATCCAATGAAAACCATGACGCACGCGGCACGCAAAATAACGATCCTGGGTGCGACCGGATCGATCGGTGCATCGACGCTGGACGTTGTCGCGCGGCACCCCGACCGCTTCGCGGTGACTGCGCTGGCGGCGAACCGGCAGTGGCAGCGGTTGCTCGAACTCGTCGCCCGTTTCCAGCCGACGTGGGCCGCATTGCTGGACCCGGATGCGGCGGGCGAGCTCGCGTCGGCGGTTCGCCGGGAAGGCTTGGCGACGCGCGTGCTCGCAGGTAGCGAGGGCTTGTGCGAAGTCGCGACGCTGCCGGAGGTCGATACCGTCGTCGCCGCTATCGTGGGCGGCGCGGGACTCGCGCCGACGCTGGCGGCGGCGCGCGCAGGCAAGCGCATTTTGCTCGCGAACAAGGAAACGCTGGTGCTCGCGGGCGGCGTATTCATGGCGGCCGTCAGGGAAGGCGGCGCAACGCTCCTGCCGATCGACAGCGAGCACAACGCGATCTTCCAGTGTCTGCCAGCGGGCTACGCAGGCGCGCCCGAAAAGGGCGGCGTACGGCGGATCCTGCTCACCGCCTCGGGCGGGCCGTTCCGCAGCACACCCTTCGGCGAGCTCGCCCACGTCACGCCGGACGAGGCGTGTGCCCATCCGCGCTGGCGCATGGGGCGCAAGATCTCCGTCGATTCGGCGACAATGATGAACAAGGGCCTCGAAGTCATCGAAGCACATTGGCTTTTCGGCGCGGAGCGCGAGCAGATCGAAGTTGTCATCCATCCCGAGAGCATCGTCCACTCGCTGGTAGAATACGTCGACGGCTCCGTGCTGGCGCAACTCGGCAATCCCGACATGCGCACGCCGATCGCGCAGGCGCTGGCATGGCCCGAGCGCATCGCGGCGGGCGTGGAGGCGCTCGACCTCGTCGAGATCGGCGCACTTCATTTCGCCGCCCCGGACGCAGCGCGCTTTCCCTGCCTCGGGCTGGCGTGCGCCGCACTCGTTGCCGGTGGCAGCGCAGCGGCGACGCTCAGCGCCGCGAACGAGGAAGCGGTCGCCGCTTTCCTCGAGCGCCGGATCGGGTTTCTCGATATCGCCGGCGTGTGCGCGGAGGCGCTCGCACTGCTCCCGGCGTGTCCCATCGCCTCGCTCGCCGACGCGCTCGAGGCCGATCGCGCGGGTCGCGCGCTGGCCCGACAGCTGCTCGGCCGGCACGCCATAAGCGCATGATCGACGTCGCGCAGAAGGTCTTTGCATTCGCCGTTACGCTAGGCGTTCTGATCACGTTCCACGAGCTTGGTCACTATGTCGTCGCGCGGCTCGCCGGCGTCAAGGTGACGCGCTTCTCGATCGGTTTCGGCCGCGTGGTCTGGTCGCGGCGGATCGGCCGCGATGCCACGGAGTGGGCGCTGTCGGCAGTTCCGCTCGGCGGTTACGTCAAGATGGTCGACGAGCGCGAGGGCGACGTCTCTCCCGCGGACCGGCCGCGCGCGTTCAATCGCCAGAGCGTGTGGAAGCGGATCGCGATCGTCGCCGCGGGGCCGCTCGCCAACCTGCTGCTCGCGGTTCTGCTTTTCGCGGGTACGTACATGATGGGCATCCCGGGACAGCGCGCAGTGCTCGCGTCGCCTCCGGCGGCTTCGCCCGCGGCCGTTGCCGGGTTGGTTGCAGGCGATGTCGTGAGGGCCGTCGACGGCGAGCTCGTGCGCTCGTGGCAGGACCTGCGCTGGCGGCTGTTGCGCATCTCGGGCGCCGATCGCACGGTATTGTCGGTCGAACGACCGGATGGCAGGCGCGCCACGCTCACGCTGCCGCTTGACTCGTTGCCGCCCGCCGATTGGGAAGGCAACTTCATGGCTGCGCTCGGCTTGAAGATCGACCTGGGAGCGCCGCGCGTGCACGCGGTGTTGCCCGGCAAGCCTGCGCACGCGGCAGGTTTGCAGGAAGGCGATGCCATCGTTGCAATCGATAGTCAGCCCATGCGCTCGCCGGCCGACGTCGCGGCGACGACCAACGCGCATCCCGGCAAGAAGTTGCGTTTCAGCATTCGCCGCGACGGCAGCGAATTCGATACCACGCTCGTGCCCGAATCGACCGAGCAGAACGGGCGCACGATCGGCATGGCGGGGATGCGGCTCTCCATCGATCCGTCGACGGCTGCGAATCTGGCGGTGACGGTGCGCTACGGGCCCGGGGAGGCGTTCGTGGAGGGAGCGGTCAAGACGTGGGAGCTGTCGGCATTCACGCTGAAGATGCTCGGGCGTATTCTTACCGGCGGCGCGTCGCTCAAGAACATCAGTGGTCCGCTGACAATGGCCGATTACGCCGGACAGTCGGCGCAGGCCGGCGTGCTTACGTTCATCGGCTACCTCGCGCTGATCAGCATCAGTCTCGGCGTGCTCAACCTGCTGCCCGTGCCTTTACTCGATGGCGGACACTTGTTGTATTATCTGGTCGAGATTTTCAAGGGTAGTCCCGTTTCCGACCGCGTCCTCGAGGTCGGCCAGCGCATCGGCATGGCCGTGCTGGCCCTGTTGATGGCTTTGGCGCTTTTCAATGACCTTTCCCGTTTCCTTTGATGCCCGCCGGGGCGCGCGGGCTGTCGCCCCGCGCGTGTCCGTAAGGATCAAGGCGTGGTTCGCGTTGCTCTCGGTGTTGCTCTCGGCGTGGCTCGCGCCCGCTGTGCTGGCATTCGAGCCGTTCACCGTCAGGGACATCCGCGTCGAAGGGGTGCAGCGTACTGACGCCGGCACCGTGTTCAACTATCTGCCGATCAAGGTCGGCGACCGGGTCGACGACGAAAAGGCCTCCGCGGCAGTCAAGGCGCTGTATGCGACGGGTTTTTTTCGCGACGTGCGACTCGAGGTCGAGAGCGGCGTGCTGGTCGTCATCGTCCAGGAGCGGCCGACGATCAGCCAGATCGACATCGTCGGCACCAAGGAATTCGACAAGGACACACTGCGCAAGGCGCTGAAGGATATCGGCGTCGTCGAGTCGCGCATCTTCGACCGGTCGGCGCTCGACCGCGCAGAGCAGGAATTCAAACGTCAGTACATCAATCGCGGCTATTACGCGATGCAGGTAACGACTACGGTAACGCCGCAGGAGCGCAATCGCGTCGCGGTGAATTTCACTGTCGAGGAGGGCGATGTCGCGAAGATCGCCAATATCAACATCGTCGGTGCCCAGGCGTTTCCCGAGAGCACGCTGATCAAGGAAATGCAGCTGTCGACGTCGGGCTGGTTCACCTGGTACACCAAGAACGACCAGTACTCGAAGCAGAAGCTGCAAGGCGACCTGGAGACCTTGCGCAGCTATTACACCAATCGCGGCTACCTCGAGTTTCAGGTCGATTCGACGCAGGTTTCGATCACGCCCGACAAGGAACAGATCTATATAACGATCAATATCACCGAGGGCCCGAAGTACAGTGTCGGCGACGTTCGGCTTGCCGGCGAGCTGCTGCTGCCGGAGCCCGAGCTCATGCGTCTGATCCTGGTCCGTCCCGGCGACGTGTATTCGCGCGAGAAGCTCACGCAGTCCGCGAAGGCGTTGTCCGACCGCCTCGGCAGCGACGGCTACGCTTTCGCCAACGTCAACGCCGTCCCCGAGATCGACCGCGAGAAACGGGCGGCATCATTCACGTTCTTCATCGACCCGGGACGCCGCGTCTACATCCGCAAGATCAACATCAGCGGCAACGCCAGGACCCGCGACGAGGTGATTCGGCGCGAGCTGCGCCAGCTCGAGGGCGCCTGGTACGACTCGACGCGTATCGACCGTTCCAAGGTACGCGTCACCCGGCTCAACTTCTTCGACGACGTGAACGTGGAAACGCCCGCCGTGCCGGGTAGCCCCGACCAGGTCGATCTCGACGTGACGGTGACCGAAAAGTCGACCGGCAACCTGCTCGCAGGGGTCGGATTTTCCAGCGCCGACGGTTTGGTGCTCACGGGATCGGTTTCGCAGAACAACGTTTTCGGCACCGGCAACGCGGTGACGGCGGCCGTCAACACGAGCCGCATCAATCGCACGGTCGCCGTGACGTACAGCGAGCCATACTGGACCACCGACGGGGTCTCGCGGACGATCGAGGTCTACGACAAGAGCATCGATTCTTCGTCGCTGCCGATCGCGCAATATTCTTCGAGAACCTTTGGTGGGGCGGTCGGATTCGGCGTGCCCGTGACCGAGACCGACAGCGTGATCCTCGCCCTGCGGTACGAGCACACCAATCTGTCGCTGGCCGATAACAGCCCGCCGATCTATGTCGACTTTGTCAACAAGTTCGGCTCGACCACGAACGCTTATAGCGTGAGTACCGGCTGGTCGCGCGACACCCGCGACAGCATTCTCTTCCCAAGCCGGGGCCTGCTGCAAAGCGCGCTGCTAGAATGGGGCTTGCCGGTTGGTGATCTGTCCTACTACAAGTTCAATTATCTGATTCAGTGGTTCACTCCGCTGCCGGCCAACTTCGTCTGGATGCTGCGCGGCGACGTAGGCTATGGCGGCGGCCTCGGCAATAAGCCCCTCCCGTTCTTCAAGGCGTATTATGCGGGTGGCGTGGGTTCGGTTCGCGGTTACGATACGGCGTCGCTCGGTCCGCAGGACCGCCAGGGCAACACGATCGGCGGCAGGCGCAAGATTATCGGCAACGCCGAGTTGTTCTTTCCGTTGCCGGGCGCCAAGGCAAACGATCAGTCGGTTCGGCTGTCGGTGTTCGCGGATGCCGGCCAGATCTACGACAATGGTTCGCAGCCGCAGTTTGAGTCGTTCCGGTATTCGGTGGGCGTGGGTGTGGCATGGAACTCTCCGGTCGGACCGCTAAAGTTCAGTTACGGCTACCCGGTAAACAAGAAGATCGGTGACCGCGTGCAGCATTTCCAGTTCCAGGTGGGGACGGTGTTTTGAGAGGCGGGTGTTCACGGCCTCGCAGCAGGAGAAACATGGCATGAGGCAATCGATTACGCTGACCGTCGGCGCCCTGGTCCTGGCGCTGGCCGCCACCCTGGCGTTCGCTCAGGGCGATTACAAGATCGGGTTCGTCAACACCGAGCGGCTGTTCCGCGAAGCTACCCCGGCAAAGCGGGCGCAACAGAAACTGGAGAAGGAATTCGCCGGCCGCGACACCGACATCCAGAAACTTTCCAAGCAGGTGCGCGACCTCCAGGCGCAGCTCGAGAAAGACGGCGTCACCATGGCCGAGAGCGAGCGGCGCAACAAGGAGCGCGATCTGGCCAACATGAGCCGCGACCTGCAGCGCCTGCAGCGCGAGTTCCGCGAGGACTTGAACTTGCGGCGCAACGAAGAGTTGTCCGCCGTGCAGGAGCGCGCCAACAAGGTCATTCAGCAGATTGCCGAGGCCGAAAAGTTCGACTTGATACTGCAGGATCCGGTGGTGTTCGCGAGCACGCGAATCGATATCACCGACAAGGTGATCAAGTCGCTCGCCGACAAGTAGGCGGACGGCCTTCGGCAGCGCGGTGCGAAGGCGCATGGGCTCACCAGACGCTGTCGGAATTTCCCTGCGCCAGCTCGCCGAGCGCTGCGGCGCCGAGCTCGCCGGCGATGGCGACGTGGTCATCGACCGGGTCGCCACGCTCGATTCCGCAGGCGAAGGCGCCATCGCGTTCCTGTCCAACCCGAAGTATCGGGGTCGCCTGGCGGGAACGCGCGCGAGCGCGGTGATCGTCGCGCCGGACGACGCGCAGGCTACGGCCTTGCCCAAGCTCGTGACCGCGAATCCGTATGCGGCCTACGCGCGGGTCGCCGCCATACTGCACCCGCCGCGGGCGCCGGCGCCCGGAGTGCATCCGACCGCGGTCGTCGCGGGTAGCGCGCGCGTGGCGGCCAGTGCTGCGATCGGCGCACATGCGGTGATCGGCGAGCGCACCGAGGTCGGCGAGCGCGCGGCCGTGGGTGCGGGAACGGTGGTTGGCGAGGATTGCACCGTTGGCGAGGACTGCCTGCTGTACCCTCGGGTCGTCGTTTACCCGCGTTCGGCCATCGGTCCGCGGACGATCGTTCACAGCGGGGCGGTCATCGGCGCGGACGGCTTCGGCATGGCGGAACAGGACGGGCGCTGGCTCAAGATCCCGCAGCTCGGCCGCGTCGTCGTCGGCGCCGACGTCGAGATCGGCGCCAATACGACCATCGACCGCGGCGCAATCGGCGATACGGTCATCGACGAGGACGTCAAGCTCGATAACCAGATCCAGGTCGGCCACAATTGCCATATCGGAGCGCACACGGCGATCGCGGGCTGCGTCGGCATTGCGGGCAGCACGACGATCGGCCGTAATTGCAAGATCGGCGGCGCGGCAATGATCAGCGGACACCTCGAGATCGCCGACGGCACAGTGATCTCCGCATCAACCGGGGTGTTCGAGTCGATCCGGTCACCCGGCATCTATACGGGGTCGTTCCCCGCCTTGCCGCATCGGGAGTGGAAGCGCGTGGCGGCGGCCGCACGCCGATTGCGCTCGATACTCGAGCGGGTGCGCGCGCTGGAGCGTGCGCAAAGCGACAAGGAGACGTGATCGTGCCGACCATGGATATCAACGAGATCATGCGGCACCTCCCGCACCGTTATCCGTTCCTGCTGGTCGACCGCGTGCTCGAGTGCGAAGTGGGACAACGCATCAAGGCCGTCAAGAACGTGACGATCAACGAGCCATTCTTCCAAGGTCATTTCCCCGGCTATCCGGTGATGCCCGGCGTGCTGATCATCGAAGCGCTCGCCCAGGTGTCGGCGATTCTCGCCTACATCACGCGTGGGGAGCGTCCCGACGGAAGGTCGTTGTTGTTCTTCGCCGGCATCGACGATGCGCGCTTCAAGCGGCCGGTGTTTCCCGGCGATCAGCTCGTACTCGAGTCGGTAGAGCTCAACGTCGTGCGCAGCGTGTTCAAGTTCGCCGCCAAGGCGAGCGTCGGGGGCGAGCTCGTGGCGGAGGCGCAGCTCATGGCGGCCGTGCGCGACGTGCAGGCGTAAGGAACCTCTGAATGGGTCCCACATGAGCCGCGTTTCTGGCGCAATGGCCTCAGATGCGCGGCGTCGCGGCGCAGCGAATAGTTCGTACTATTCGCAAGCCGCGCAACAAAGCAGATGAGGCGCTGCGCCGAAACCCGGCGGGACGGGGCTCATTTGCCAACTGCGCGGGCGATCTGCCGTCGCGCCGCTTGCCCATGGGGGCCGGCCATGGTCTTCGCGTCGCTTCGTGCATCTCATCCCGGAAAGCCGCCGTCGCGGCCACGCGGGACCCATTCAGAGGTTCCCTAAGTTGGAACTGGTTCATCCCACGGCGGTGGTGGCCACCGGCGCCCGCCTTGCGCCGGACGTCCGCGTCGGTCCCTTCGCAGTGATCGGGCCCGAAGTGGAAGTCGGCGCTGGAACGACGATCGCGAGCCACGTCGTGCTTGCCGGCCGCACGCGCATCGGCCGCGGCAATCGCATCTTCCAATTCGCGTCGGTCGGGGAGATTCCGCAGGACCGTAAGTACGGCGGCGAGCCGACTGCGACCGAGATCGGCGACGACAACGTTATCCGCGAGTTCGTGACCATTCACGCCGGCACCGTGCTGGACCGGGGCACGACGACGATCGGCGACCGTAACTGGCTGCTGGCGTACGCCCATGTCGCGCACGATTGCGTCATCGGCAACGACACGACGTTTTCGAACAATGCACAGCTCGCCGGCCACGTCGTCATTGGCGATCACGCGGTGCTGGGGGGATTCGTCGGCGTGCATCAGTTCTGCCGCATCGGCGCCCACGCCATGGTCGCCGCGGGGTCGATCGTGCTGCAGGACGTGCCGCCGTTCGTCACCGCGTCCGGGTATCCGGCGAAACCGCACGGTACGAACAGTGAGGGCCTGCGCCGGCGCGGATTTGCGGCGAGCGATATCACCGCGATCCGCCGCGCGTACAAGGCGCTGTACCGCAACAAGCTGTCGCTCGACGAAGCTCGGGCGGCGATTGCGGCCGAGGCCGGAAAAGTGCCGGCGCTCGGGATCATGGCCAAGTTTCTGGAGACGCCGGGACGCGGGATCATCCGTTGACGGCGCACGGGTGCTAAATTCCGTCGATGCGCCTGGGGGGCGAAGGGATGACGATCGGTATCGTCGCCGGCGAAGCGTCGGGC